>MDTD01038170.1_pt1 | contig 75591 bp, 61 predicted proteins | sample 811221 | NCBI WGS metagenome assembly MDTD01 (sample SAMN05326646, study PRJNA326480) | marine metagenome | isolation source: seawater | place: Pacific Ocean: South West | collected 2011 | reverse complement strand
GTCAGGAGCAACACCCGGGTGGTGGGGAACTCCTCCGCCACCAGCCGGGTCAGCTCGATGCCGTCGACAAACGGCATGCGGATATCGGTGAGGATCGCGTCCGGCGCCCGTGAGCGGATCGCCTCCAGCGCGGCCCGTCCGTCCTCATACACGCCGGCGACACGGAACCCCAGTCCGGTCCAGTCGATCCGGTCGCGAATTCCCTCCCGGACCACCGCCTCGTCGTCGACGATCATGATCGTGCGCGGTTCGTGTGCTTCCATCGGCTCCTACAGCGCCCGCAGCAGCTCCAGCAGCAGCGTCCAGGTCCGCGCGGTGGAGGGGATATTGAGCCGCTCGTCCGGCGTATGCACGCCGGTCATGTCCGGCCCGAAGGAGATCATGTCCATCCCACCGACACGGTCGTTGATCACGCCGCACTCGAGACCGGCGTGGAACGCGCCCACCTCCGGGTCCGCGCCGGTCACGCGGCGGTACACCTCCACTGCGGTACGGAGCAGCGGGCTGTCCGGCCGCGGCGGCCAGGCCGGGTACGCCTCCGCCGCCCGCGGGGTGCCGCCGGCGAGACGGATCGCGGCGCACACGACGTCGGACGCCCACTCGATGAGCGACCCCCGCGAGGAACGCTGGCTGGTCAGGAGCGACAGAGCCCCGTCCTCGATCCGCACGGCGGCCAGGTTGGTGGAGGTCTCAACCAGTCCCGGTACGTCGTGACTCATGCCCAGCACGCCGTGGGGAAGGCTCAGAAGGAGGTCGGCGACGCGGCGAGCGCCGTCACCGGCGATCACGCGGTCGGGGCGGTCGGTCTGTTCCGCCGCCGCGGCGAGGTTTGGCTCACGGTCACCCAGCTCGTCGCGGAAATCGGCTTCCATCGCCGTGACCACCGACTGCACCGTGGCAACATCGCCTGAGGGTACCTCGAGAACGGCCTGAAACTCCCGCGGGATCGCATTGTGCTTGTCCCCGCCCCGGAGATCCGCAACGCGCGCGCCGGGAACCTCTCTGAGGATCCGGTCCAGCAGCCGGCTGCCAAGCACCAGGCTGTTGCCGCGTTCCTGGTGGATCTCCACACCGCTGTGGCCACCCCGCAGGCCGGTAACCCGTACGATCATGCCGGTTCCGGTTCCCGCGTCCTCCCACACCAGGGGGAGCGTTCCGTAGGTGTTCTTGCCGCCGGCGCAGCCGATACAGAAAAAGCCTTCCTCTTCGGTGTCGAGGTTGATCAGCGTGCGGCCGGTGACGATGGCGGGATCGATCTGCAGGGCGCCGGTGAGTCCGGTCTCCTCGTCGACCGTGAAAATGCACTCAATCGGAGGCAGCGGGGTCTCGTCGGACTCCAGAATCGCGAGCATCATCGCCACGGCGATCCCGTTGTCGGCGCCCAGCGTGGTCCGGTCGGCGGTGAGCCAGTCACCATCCACGAGGAGGCTGATCGGGTCGGTGTCGAAATCGTGCTCGACGTCCATGTTCTTCTCGCAGACCATGTCCAGGTGACCCTGGAGCGAGACGGGAGCGCTGGCGCTGGAGGCGCCGGCACCGGGACGGCGGACCACCACGTTACCCACGGCGTCGGTCTGATAGTCCAGTCCCGCGGCACGGGCGACACCGATCACATAGTCCCGGACGTTCTCTTCCTTCTTTGAGCACCGGGGAATCGCCGAGATGGCGGCGAAATGGCGCCAGACGGCCTCCGGTTCGAGGTTGGCAATTGCTTCGTTCATACGTGACGATTCTAAAGCGAAATCGTGGATGCTGCACAGATGCCCCTCGTTCTCGGTCGCCGACCGCTTGTCCGCGGAGGCCACAATCTGGTACTGTCACCTATTATGAAGTTCGACTTTTCTACCAAGGTCTTCGAGAAAGAGAAGATCACCCTCGCCGGCACGGAAGAGTACATCGTGCGCGGCGGTCGTCACCTGTTTTCCAAGCTCCCCGCGGCGTTTGACGGGATCAAGCAGATCGGCGTCATCGGATGGGGAAGCCAGGGACCGGCCCAGGCCCAGAACCTGCGGGACTCACTGAAGGACGCGGGCAGCGACATCCCGGTAGTTGTCGGACTCCGGGAGAACTCCAGCTCCTGGGCGAAGGCCGAGGCCGCCGGGTTCTCCGCTGCCGACGGGACACTCAAGGAGATGATGGCGGTAATCGCCGAGAGCGATCTGGTCATCCTGCTGATCTCCGACGCCGCCCAGGCGGAACTCTACCCCGCGGTGTTCCGCGCCATGAAGTCCGGCGCCACCCTCGGCCTCTCCCACGGCTTCCTTCTGGGGCACCTGAAGAGCAAGGGCGAGTACTTCCCCAACGACCTCAACGTGATCGGCGTGTGCCCCAAGGGCATGGGCCCCAGTGTCCGGCGTCTGTACGAGCAGGGACGCACCACCGACGGCGCCGGCATCAATACCAGCTTCGCGGTTGAGCAGGACATCGACGGCAAGGCCACCGACTACGCCATCGCCTGGTCGATCGCCCTGGGCGCACCGTTTACGTTCATGACGTCTCTGGAGATGGAGTACCGCTCCGACATCTACGGTGAGCGCGGTATCCTGCTCGGGGCGGTCCACGGCATCGTGGAAAGCCTCTACCGCCGCTACGTGGAAGACCAGGGCATGAACCCCAAGGACGCCTTCAACAACACGGTGGAATCGATCACCGGGCCGATATCCGCCACGATCAGCCACAAGGGGATCAAGGCGGTCTACGAGGGCCTCTCCGGCGAGGACAAAAAGACGTTTGAGGTCGCCTACAGCGCCGCGTACCGCCCGGCCAAAGAGATTCTTCAGGAAATCTACGACGAGGTCGCCAGCGGCAACGAGATCCGTTCGGTCATCCTCGCCGGCGAGCGCATGAAGGAATACCCCTTCGACACGATCGACAACACGCCGATGTGGCAGGTGGGCAAAGAGGTCCGGGCGGCGCGTAAACCCGACGCCACCCCGCTCAACGCCTTCACCGCCGGTGTGTACATCGCCACCATGATCGCCCAGATCGATGTCCTGCGCGCCGGTGGTCACGTCTACTCCGAGATCGTCAACGAGTCGGTGATCGAGGCGGTGGACAGTCTGAACCCGTACATGCACGCCCGCGGCGTGAGCTACATGGTGGACAACTGCTCCACCACCGCCCGCCTCGGGAGCCGCAAGTGGGCGCCGAGGTTCGACTACCTGCTCATGCAGCTCGCGTATCCCGCCGTGGACGCCGGCACCGCCGCCGATCCGAAGCGGATCAAGGAGTTTGTGGAGCATCCGGTCCACGACGCCGTGGGCACGCTGCTGGCCTACCGGCCCAGCGTCGATATTTCCGTGGCCTGAGCGCGGACACGACGCGCGCTCGCGATCAGACACAGCACGGCCGGTCCGCTCCACGCGGATCGGCCGTTTTTTTGTGCGCCTGTACACCTGTGCGCGCCGCCAACGCGGATGCGGTCGCGGTCGCCGCCGCGGGGGGCTGCCCGCCGCCGGCCGCTTCGCGTCCCGCAGGCGCCGCTTGACCGTCCCCGCGTTCTCGTGTACCTTCGCACGAGCAAATGAAGAGGTCACTCCGCGCCCGGTACCGGCACATCAGGCCGAATCGGCGTTCGCCAGCACACAGCGGCGACAGCGTGGCGCGATCAGATGTCCTGCCTACCCTCATTCAACCCCGAGCGTAGTTCAGTCCTCGTTCTTCTCACCCCAGAAAAATATCCTGATCTCATCCCGAAGCCACAGGCGTGCGGCATATCCGACGTGCAGGTGGCGCGTGGAGAGCATCAGACAAAGGAACCCAATGAGTTTTTCTTCTTTCCAGTTTTCCCGTACCCTCGACGCTACGCTCGCTCGTGAAGGATTCGTTGAAGCAACGCCGGTACAGCGCGATGCGATTCCCGCCGCCGCCGACGGTCGCGACGTCCTCGCCTCCGCCCAGACCGGCAGCGGCAAGACCGCCGCCTTCGTCCTGCCGATCGTGCACCGCCTCATGGGCAGCGACAACGGACGCCCCACGCGCCGACCGCGCCCCAATCACCCCCGGGCCCTCATTCTGGCACCGACGCGGGAGCTCGCCGGCCAGATCGCCGAAGTGGTGGGAACGTTCACCACGGGAACGCGCATTTCTCACGCCGTGATTTTCGGGGGCGTCAACAAGAAACCCCAGGTTGCGGCGCTCCGTCGCGGTATCGATATCGCGATCGCCACCCCCGGACGACTGCTCGACCTCATGCAGGAGGGTGCCGTTCGCCTCGACGCGGTGGAAACGATCGTCCTCGACGAGGCCGACCGCATGCTGGACATGGGCTTTATCCCCGACGTGCGGCGGATCATCTCCGCGCTGCCGGCAAACCGACAGTCGATGTTCTTCTCCGCCACACTCCCCAACGAGGTGAAGTCGCTCGCTCAGGAGATGCTCACCGACCCGGTCCGGGTCAGTGTCGAACGCGAGGCATCCGCGGCGCCCAAGATCGACCAGTTTCTCCTGTTCGTGTCACGGCAGCAGAAGCGCGACGCCCTGCGCATGCTGCTGACCGAGCGCCGCAGCTTTCGGGCGATCGTGTTCACGCGGACCAAATACAAGGCCCGCGACGTTGCCAGGCACCTGAACAAGCACGGAATCACCGCCGACGATCTCCACGGCAACAAGAGCCAGAACGCACGCCAGCGGGCGCTCAAGAACTTCCACAACGGAGACATCCACGTGCTGGTGGCCACCGACATCGCCTCCCGCGGTATCGACGTCGAGGACATCGACCAGGTGATCAACTTCGAACTCCCCAACGAACCGGAGAGCTACGTCCACCGCATCGGCCGCACGGCGCGTGCCGGCCGCAGCGGCGCCGCGTTCACCCTCTGCGATGACAGCGAGATCAAGAACCTGCGCGACATCCAGACCGAGATCGGGGCCACGATCGACGTGATGGAGGACCATCCCTACCACGACGGTGAGATCGCCGCCTCCGCCGCCCGGGCCACGCGCCCGGCCGGCGGAAACCGCAGCGGCGGGGGAAATCGCGGCGGCGGAAACGGGAATGGGCGAAGCCGCAACGGTGGCAGAAACGACCGCCGGCCGTCCAACGCCTCCGGTCGCTCCGATGGCCGCGGGCGTTCCGGCGGGCGTTCGCGTTCCGGAGCCGGCGACCAGATGCGCAGGAGCGCGTCACCCGGCCGCCGACACGACTGAGCGACCCCGAACAGACCGATGGCGGGCCGGCGTTGCCGGCCCCGCCCGATTCATCCCGCCGTTTTTCCCTATTTCTTTGCGAAATAGTCATAAAAGTGATAGCTTTTTCTCGTGGCACACAGCACGAGAATTTCACGTTTACAGACCGTTACACCCACCCGGTTGATGGTCCTCGGACTTGCGATCCTCGCCACTCTTCCGGTGGCGGCGCAGTCGAACGAGCTCATCGACCGGGTACTGGCATCACCATCGATCACCTACGGCGACGCCGCGTACCTCGTCCTGCTCGGCAGCGGTCGCATCGACGAGACAACGCCGATCGCGGACGCGGTTCGCGAGGCGGAATCCGCGCCGGTTGCACTCGGCAAAGCGGCGGAGGATCCGCTCACCCTCGGCGACTTTTCGCTCCTTACCATGGAAAGCTTCGGAATCCCCGGTGGCATGATGTATCGGCTGCTGCCGCTCCCGCGCTACGCCACCCGCGAACTCGCCTTTCGCGATGTCGTTCAGGGGCGAACCTATCCACGGATGGCGCTCTCCGGTGAGCGGGCACTCCGCATCGTGGGTCGTGTCCTCACGCTCCAGGAACAGGGGAGGCTGCGATGAACCGTCACGCGACCCGTTTCCTGGGAGCACTGGGCCTCGTCGCCCTCACCGTCTCGGTGCCGCATCTCGCGGCGCAGGAGTTCACCTGGAGTGGAACCGTGGATGGCGAGTCCGCGGTCCGTATCGCCGACTATCTCGATGACCCCGACGTGACCGGATCGGTCACCGCCGCCGTGCGGGTCCGTTCGTACATTCCCCTGGGAACCGACGGCGGGGTCGAACTGCGGCTCCGGCCGAGCTACACCTGGAGCGATGACCGCCCCTATCTGGTGGACGTGGAGCGCGCCTCCGCGGATCTGACGCTGCCGGGTGTGCTCGGAGCCGGAACGGTCCTGAGAGGCCAGGCGGGGCGCGTGCCGTTCAGTGCGCCGGCGCCGGGCGTCCTCTCCCACACCCTGGATGCCGTCGACCTGCGACTGTCGACCCCGCTCGTTCAGGCCCGCGTGGCGGGCGGCTACAGCGGCCTGCTGCTCAACCCGGTTTCGGACATCAGGATGAGCGCCAGCGATCTGGCCGAAGCTGCCGATGATGACCAGTTCTTCGGTCCGTCCCGGGCGATCGCTCTCGGCGAAGTCAGCCTTCCCGAGATCGTTCTGCGCCAGACGGTGCGCGTCTACGGAATCGGTCAGTGGGACCTGCGCAGCACCGATGCCGGTGAGGACTCGCTCAACTCGTTCTACGGCGGCGCCGTGGTTCAGGGCCCGGTGATCTCCGGCTTGTATCACCAGATCGCCGCCACCGTATCGTCGGCAACCTCGACCGTGGAGGGGCAGTCCGGCGATACCACCGCCCTCGGGCTTCACGCCAGCGTCCGACTGCAGTACTACCGGCCCGACCTCTTCGGGTCGCGGGTGTCGCTCGCAGGCACGCTGTCCAGCGGACTGGGCGGCGATTCCGATCGCTTCGTCCCCATCTCCCGCGGCACCGTGGGCCGGATCGCCCAGCTGCCGCCGGAAAACCTGGCCGGCGTCGAATTGAGCTACGGATTCCGTCCCTTCTCCGGCGCCGCGTCGCGTTCGATCCGCGACATCGACTTCAGCGCCACCGGGCGAACACTCTTTCGCGTTGACACCGACCGGGCGCTCGACGCCGTCGGCGCCGCGGCCTCCAGCGGCGGGCCTCTCGTGGGAACCGAGATCCTCGGGCGCGTCGGGTGGCGCGTCCTGAGCGACCTTGGGTTCGCCGTGGAGGGCGGCGCGTTTCTCCCGACAACAGGGTCCTCCGGCTCCTTTACCAGTCAGCGGTCACCCGAATACCTGGTGAGCGTCACAGGATCCGCCTCGTTCTGAACCGAAAAAGGATACACACGATGAAACGACAGAGCACATCATCACCATTTCGAATCGCCCGCCTGACGGTCCTGCTGGTCCTGGGCGTGGCAAGCGCGCCGGCGCTGTTTGCGCTGGATGCGGTGGTCTCAGCGATCGACGGCAAGGTCGAAGTACGGATGACCGCCGACGGTCCCTGGGAGGCGGTCTCCGAGGGCCAGGCGGTTCCGGTGGGCGCCACCATTTCCACCAGCTTCTCAGCCACCGCCGAACTGACGATCGGCGAAAGCACCGTGCAGGTCGAACCGCTGACGCGTATGCGCATCGATCAGCTTGTTGAGGACACCGATACCGACAGAAGCGGTCTCCACCTGCAGGTGGGGCGCGTGAACGCCCGGGTGCGCAGCCGCGAGGGACGCGAAACCTCGTTCCGGGTCTCCAGCCCGATCGCCGTCGCCGCCGTTCGCGGAACCGATTTCAGCTTCGACGGTGCCAACCTGCAGGTTGACGACGGTGTTGTGGCCCTCGCCAACCGCTACCAGGAGACCGTCTCCGTGGGCGCCGGTGAGAGCAGCAGCACCACCGGAGACACGCCGCCGGCGACGCCGCAGGAACAGTCCGAATCGGACGCCACGGTCACCGTTTCCACCGACCCCGAAGCGGGACCCGGCGAGGGCGAGAGCGGAGGAGGGTCCTCCACCGGCACCGGCAACCTGACGATCAACTGGACGTTCCAGTAGGAGGCTCGCGATGAACACACAACGTACGCCGATTCGAACGGCGACGGGGGCAGCCCTCCTCGCCATCATCACCGTGGCACTCGCCGCCGGGTGCTACTGGACACCACAGGGACAGACCGGCGGCATCTCGATCGCCGTGGATACCGGCGCGCTCTCCGCGTCCGCCGCCGACGGGAGCTCCATCAGCGCCTCGGCAACCGGGGACGCGGACACCTTTCTCTTCGCCTACGTGATCGCCGAGAGTCTGCTGCGGGGTGATCCCACCGCGGCCGAGTCGGCATTCGAGGACGTCAACGTGGCGCTCCAGGACGAACTCTCGTCGTTTTTTGAGGCCCAGATCGGCGGTACCGCGGTCGAGACGGGAATCAGCACGATCGACGTGGGAACCGACCTGGTGAAGGCGCAGGTCGGGTTCTTCAGTGCCGGCACCGGCGGCGGCGGCACCAGCTCCTTTTCCGGACTTCGCGCCGGTGAGCGCTACCTCGTGGTGATCGCCGGCTCCAGCTCAGCGTCGCAGCAGGAGGAGCTGTTCGGCTTTGAAAGCGTAACGATCGCCGGTGGCGAAACTCAGACGGTGCCGATCGCCCTCAACCGGACGCAGGCGGAATACAACGCCTACCTCGCCGAAGAATTTGGTGTGGATGGCGGGAGCACGGGGAGTACGGCGCCGGCGACGGTGTCCGTCACGCTCAGCCTGAACCCCAGCGGCTATTTTGGCCAACCGCTGATCGACGTTCCAACAACGCTCTACTATGATGTCATCGACGCGTCATCAATCACCGTATCTCTAACCAACAATACTGTACCCAGCGAGTTCGACTATATTTCTGACTCGATCACCACTCCCAATTTGAGTACGTACCTAACCGCGCTTCCCCTTCTGGAACCAGACGGTAGCGTCATTACTGATTCGTCCGGAACGAATAGGCCATCGTTGCCTGCTTCCCTCCAGATCGACGGGTTCGCGACGGGCAATACCGTTCAGATCCTTGTTACGTCAAAACCACAACGAGGCACTGACCCCGGTTTCAGTACACACGTCATCGGCATTTCTGATCCAGTTACTCTCTCTGGAAATGCTGAGGTAACGGTAGACGTGTACCCCTGGGATTCGGAATAGCGATAGCGAGACGGGACTGCTCTTTTACGCCCTCCGCCGCCCGCTCACGCCGATTAGCGCGGTCAGCAGGATCGCCAGCGTGAGCACGGCGGTGAGGGCGACGGGCACTGCCCCCGCTCCCCAGCGCTCGACGACAACGCCCAGCGCCGGCGGGATGAGCATGCCACCGATGCCGCCGGCGGCGATGATGATGCTGGCGACCTCCCCGGCCCGCGCCGGGTACCGCCGGCGCAGCCAGCTCAAGCCGCCGGGAAAGATCGGTCCCAGCGCCAACCCCGCCACCAGATAGGCCACCGGCGCGGCGGCGTCGACCGTAGCGGTCAGCGCCGCGGCCCCGGCCAACACCACGGCCACCCCGACCATCGTTCCCGGTCGCAGCCGCACACTCAGCGGCACCGCGATCAGCCGACCCACCGTAAACATCAGCCAGAACCCCGACGCCACCGCCGATGCGACCGCCACTGGGAGCAGCGAGAAGAGGTGCGTCGGCATCCAGTTTGAGAACGACGCCTCGGCCCCGGGATAGATCAGATACAGCGGCAGGAAGAGCGCGATCGGCACCAGGAGCGCCCGCTGATGAGCGCGCGAGGCGTTCGCGGCCCCGGCCCGCGTGCTCGCCGACTCAGACGCCGACTCCGACACCGCATCGACGCGTGCACTGGAGACGCTCGCACTGGCAACGCTCGTACCGCCCGGTCCGCCGTTCGCCGCGCCCACCGGCAAGCCATCCGCACCTCCCGCCGCGACACCATCCGCACGCTCCGCCACCGCACGCTCCGCCGCGGCACTCGCCACCACCGCGCGCTGCGCCGCGACCATGCGGTCGGCGGAATCGTGACCGAAGAACAGGAGCGCCGTCAGCATCGCAGCGACGGCGCCACCGATTCCGAACGCCAGGCCCTGGCCTCCGATCTGCAGTGACGCCACCGCCAGCAGCGGCGCCGAGATCGCGCCAATGCTGAATGTGGCGTTAATGAGCTGCAGCGCCGCGGCGCCCACCGCGCCAAACGCCTCATCCACGAGGATGTTGAAGTTAACCAGAAGACCGAATCCAAGCCCCAGGAATGCCACGCCCACCAGGAGCGCGCTCCACGTTCCGGCGATGGCGGCTGCCAGGTACCCCGCGGTCAGGACCGCGCCGCCGACGCGCAGCAGCCAGCGATAGCCCCACCGCCGGGCGGCGAACCCGCCGCCGAGCACGCCGATCGTCGCCCCGGCGAAGTGCAGCCCCGGCAGCAGTCCGAGGCGTGAGGGAGTGACGCCAAGCGTGTCTGAGAAGTAGGGAAAGAATGGGCCGTAGAGTGCCTGGGACGCACCCAGCGCAAACATGGCCAGCGACCCGGCGACAAGCAACAGCCGACCGGGTCCCGGCGCAAAGAGTGTAGAGAGCTGCATGAACGCAGCCAGCCTACACCCGCCGTCGCGGGGCCGCAAGAGCGCGCCGGCAACCACAACGCGCGCGGGTGCCGAGGCGGCCGCGGCGGCCACGACGGAGACCACGCGGCGCGCCGGCGCCGCTCGACCAACCCCGCGGCAAGCCGGCTCCCGCAGCCAGTCGGTTCCTACTCCACCCGGTCGAAAACCGCGGTGATCTCCTCCGCCGGTTCGCGGTCCAGCAGGCTGAACACGACGATCGCGATGACACCCAGCACAAAGCCGGGCACGATCTCGTAGAGGTCGAAAATACCGCCGGAGAGGTTTTTCCACACGATCACGGTGATGCCGCCGGCGAGGAGCCCCGCCACGGCGCCGTTGCGCGTCATGCGACGCCAGAAGAGCGAGAGCACCACGATAGGCCCGAAGGTCGCCCCGAATCCGCCCCAGGCGTAGGAGACCAGCCCGAGGACGCTGGAATCGGGATCGAATGCGATGAGCATGGCGATGATCGCCACCGCGACGACCGATCCGCGGCTGATCCAGACGAGCTCCTTCTGCGACGCGGTGGTTCGCAGAAGCACCGAGTAGAGATCCTCGGTGAGGGCGCTGGAGGTCACCAGCAGCTGGCTGTCGGCGGTACTCATGATCGCCGCCAGGATCGCGGACAGGAACACGCCCGCCAGCACCGGCGGCACCACGGCGTCGATCAGGACGATGAAAACCCGCTCGCTGTCGGCGGAAACCACGTCTCCCGGAAGCCCCGCCCGGCCGACGAGACCGATCAGCACCGCCATGGCGAGGCTGATCACGACCCACACGGTGGCGATCCGTCGCGCCGGCGCGATCTGCTCAGCGCTGCGAATACCCATGAAACGCGCCAGGATGTGGGGCTGACCGAAGTACCCGAGCCCCCACGCCACCAGTGAGATGATGGCGATCCCGCCGAGGGCGCCGCCGTCGGTGGTGGTGAACGCGTTCAGGAGTTCCGGGTTGATCCCGCGGACCGTGGAGATGGTGCCTCCGAGTCCGCCCGCGAGGCGAAATCCGATGACCGGAACGATCGTCACCGCGAAGAACATGAGGATACCCTGAAAGAAGTCGGTCCACGCTACCGCCATGAATCCGCCGAGGAAGGTGTAACCGATGATCACGATGACGCCGGCGTAGAGTCCCGTCTGGTACGGCAGGCCGAACACCGAGCTGAACAGCTTGGCACCGGCAACGAAGCCCGACGAGGTGTAGATCAGAAAGAACACCAGAATGAACACCGAGCTGACGATCCGCAGGATTCTGCTGCGGTCCTGAAAGCGGTTTTCGAAGTAGTCAGGCAGGGTGATCGAGTCGCCGGCGATCTCGGTATAGATCCGCAACCGCCGCGCCACGTAACGCCAGTTGACCCAGGTTCCCACGGCGAGGCCCGCGGCGATCCACACCGATTCCAGACCGGCGAGGTATGCGTAGCCCGGCAGCCCCATGAGCAGCCAGCCGCTCATGTCCGAGGCCTGGGCGCTGAGTGAGGCGACCCAGTAGTTGACCTTCCGGCCACCCAGAATGTAGTCGGACAGGTTCTGCGTACGCCGGTAGAACACCGCGCCGACTCCTGTCATGAACAGCAGATACAGAATGAATGTCACCACAATGACGGGATTGTCATGCGCCACGGAAACCTCCAGTGTGAATATGTATGCACAGAATGTGCAAGCTTATCGGTTTCCGCCGTCGGACGCAACCGCGCCCACTCCGGGGGTCTCGCGGGATTCGGGGCGCGCGGGTCGAACGGTGAGACTGAACGCCGCGCGGCCGGTGGCGTCGTGTTCAACCTCCACGTCGCGGTTGGGCTGGACGTGGAGCGTCCAGCTGTCGAGATCGAGGCAACAGAGGTTTCCGTACTCGGACACCTTGAACGGTTTGCGGCTCGACGCCCCCACGGCGCCGTTGTCCAGCGGCAACACCGGCGCGTCGTTCACCAGCCGTTCGATGATCGTCGACAGTGGGGTCCGCGTGTGTCCGTGGATCACGGGGCGGTTTCCCGCCACGCGGGCGTCGTAGACGGTCTCGCGGCGGTTGACGATCTCACGACCGTCGACGAAGGGGTCGGAGCGCCCCAGGTCCAGGCCGCCGTGCACCAGGATCGCGTCGGGGAGGCTGACAAAGTAGATACTGCGCTCCAGCATCGCCGCCCACCGCGGGTCCAGGGAGCCGCCGTTGCCGTCCAGCAGCGCACCGTTTCGCGTTCGCTCCAGCAGGTCCCGCAGCTTGCCTTTTCCGGACTCGCGGGCGGTGAGGATCGCCTCCTCGTGATTGCCCCGGACGATGGTGACCCGCACCCCCTCGTTCTCCAGGGCCGAGACGTACTCCAGCACGCCGAGGCTGTCCGGGCCCTTGCTGATGAGGTCCCCGAGAAGGTACAGCTCATCACCGGGCCGGATCTGCATTTCGTCCGAGAGCAGCGCCCGCGCCGTGCGCGAACACCCGTGGATGTCACCCACCACGAGGCGACGTCCCTTCCCCGGCTCCTCGGGCGCAGCAACCGGGCGCCGTCGTCGGAGCCACTGGATCCAGGAACGCCGCATGGGGTTCCTACGCCTTGCTGGCGCGGGCGGCGGCTTTCTCCACCATGAGCTGGTAGATATTGCCGAAGGCGTTGGCGCGGTTGGGCGTCAGCGTTGCCTTGAGGTCGATATCCTCGGCGAACTTTTCCACCGCTCCCCGCGTCCCGGTGACAACGTCCTCCGGTGTCAGCCCGTTGAGCGCATCGACCATGTACGCCAGCAGCCCGCGTACCACATGGGCATCGGACACGCCGCGGTAGTGCATACGCCCATCCTCCACGGAATCGGCGATGTAGACGTTGCTGATGCAGCCGTACACGAAGTTCGCGTCGGTGCGCTCGTCGTCGGAGATACCCTCGAGCTCCTTGCCCTTGTCGGTGATCATCCGGTACATCTCGAGGTTGTCCATCTCCCGCAGGGTGAGGAGCTCGTCGGTGGCGTCCTCGAGGAACGCCTTCATATCGTCAAGTGTCTTGGCTTCCATCGGTTCCTCCCGGTTGTGCCGCGCTCAGGTTGTTACCCAGGTCGTGCCGTCGCGGCCGTCCTCCAACTGAATGCCCGCCGCCGCGAGTGTGTCACGAATGCGGTCGGCGGTGGCGAAATCCTTCGCCTTCCTCGCCTCCGCCCGCAGGGCGATAACCAGCTCCATCACCGCCGACAGTCGATCCGGCGCCGCACCGGATGCGGCCTCCTCCTCGGGATGCAGCCCCAGCACGGCCCGCACGAACCCGCGAACGGTCCGCGCCGCCGCCCGCCTGAGCTCGTCGGGGGCCGAGGCGTGCTCGGGGCGCTGCGTCAGCCGCGTCAGCTCGAACAGCGCGGCGATCGTCTTCGGGGTGTGAAAGTCGTCACCCATCGCCTTCCAGCAGGCGTCGATCTGGGCGACCACGGCGGCGGCGTGGTCGCCATCCGCGGTCACCGTTCCGGGAGCCGGAATGGCGCGTCCCGCCGCTGCGATCTCGTCCTCCTGGGGCCCGACGGAGGACCGCTCCAGCGGGGCCTCCGCCAGCGCCGCCGCCTCCGCGGCGATCTCGTCCGCGAGCACCTGTTCCGCGTGCTGGAGACCGGTCATGAGTCGCTGGTAGCCCTTCTCCGCCGCCGCAAGCGCCTCGTTGGAGAAGTCCACGGTACTGCGGTAGTGGGACTGCAGCATAAAGAAGCGCAGCACCATGGGGCTGAACGCCTGCTCCAGCCGTGGATGCGCGCCGGTGAACATTTCCTCCAGGGTGATGAAGTTGCCCAGACTCTTGGCCATCTTCTGCCCGTCCACGGTCAGCATGTTCGAGTGCAGCCAGTAGCGCGCAGGGTCGGTCCCGAATGCTCCGTGGCTCTGGGCGATCTCCGCCTCGTGGTGCGGAAACTGCAGGTCGAGGCCGCCGCCGTGAATGTCGAACTGCTCCCCCAGGTAACGCGTACTCATCGTCGTGCACTCCAGGTGCCAGCCCGGAAATCCCTCACCCCACGGACTGCGCCAGCGCATGATGTGCTGCGGCTCCGCCTTCTTCCACAGGGCGAAGTCGAGGCCACTGCGCTTCTGCTCCGCCCCGGCCGTGTCGCGGGTGTTGGCCATGAGGTCCTCAAACACGCGACCGGAGAGCTGCCCGTAGGGCGATCCGTCGCCACCGTCGCGGCGGGCGGGGTCGGAGGCTGCGTCGCCGGCGTATTTCTGCAGGTCGAAGTAGACCGACCCGTCCGCCTCGTAGGCAAGCCCGGCCTCGACAATGCGCTCCACAACCTCTATCTGCTCGAGGATGTGCCCACTGGCACGAGGTTCGATCGACGGCGGGAGGCAGCCCATGCGACGCATGCCGTCGTGGTAGCTGAGGGTGTAGCGCTGGACGACCTCCATCGGCTCCACCCGTTCCAGGCGGGCGCGCTTGGCGATCTTGTCCTCGCCGGCATCGGCCTGTTCATCCTCCAGGTGTCCAACGTCGGTGATGTTCCGGACGTAGCGTACGCGGTACCCCAAAAAACGGAGATAGCGGAACACCACGTCGAAGACCACGGCGGAACGGGCGTGGCCAAGGTGCGGATCGGAGTAGACGGTGGGGCCGCAGACGTACATGCCCACAAAGGGCGGCTCCAGGGCCGAAAACGGCTCCTGCGCGCGGCGCAGCGAGTTGTATACCGTCAGCGGAACGTGTTCGTATCGTGCTGTCTCATCCATGTCAGGGATGACGTTACCGACCGAGACGAGTTTTCACAAGTGCTCGCGCTCCCGGAGGGGTGTCAGCGGCCCCGGCGGGCGCCGGCGCCGTCACGCGAAGGCGTCGAACCAGTCGTCCTCCACGGACCCGGCACCGAAGAAATTGATCCCGCTGACAGAGTCCGCCACCGGCTTTGCCATGTCTGCGAGCACGATCCGGTGCCCCGGGCAGCCGAGACGGGCGCAGACCTGGATCGTGTTCTCCCCCCCGGGAAGCACAAGCTCGATGCCGCGGGTGCAGGAACAGCCTTCCACGTCGCAGGTCCGGTCGATCATCAGGCTCTCGCCGGTATCGTGAACGTAGGCGTCTACCGTCTGATCGCCGTCGCCGGCGTCCGGCAGGAATCCCCAGAGCTTTGAGTGGCTGCCCCAGAAGGCATCCACAAAGATCAGCCCGTTGCGGTCACCGACCCGGATACCGATCCGGATGCTCGGTTCGCCGTGGATACGGACGCTCTCGGTGACCAGGGGGGTTCCAGACCGGCTGAATACCGACTCCACCACGAGAAACTCGTGGCCGTGGCGATTGACGAGCTTCATGCCCTCCGGCAGTGCCTGCAGGAATTCCACCGGGATCTGACTGTGAACGAGCTTCATCGACGCCTCCTGAATGTCACCATTGTAGGCCCACCGTCACGGTTTTTCCAGTCTTGATTCGCGGCCGGAACCGTCGTATAGTGTGCGCACAGGGAGAATTCCTGAAAAGTCCACCATATATGGAGGTAGCGCGGTGAGATGTCCCAAATGCGGCGCCCTGGAAGACAAGGTCATTGAATCCCGCGCTCTCGCCGACGGTCGCACGATCCGCCGCCGCCGCGAATGTCTGACCTGCGAATACCGTTTCACGTCCTACGAACGCATCGAGGAAAAGCAGCTCATGGTGGTCAAAAAGACCAAGGGCCGGCGGGAACCATTTGACCGCGCCAAACTCGAGAAGGGCATACAGCAGGCGCTTCGCAAACGTCAGGTGAGCCAGGGGCAGATCGCCGCCATGATCGACGAGCTCGAGGAACAGGCGATTCACGAAGGGATGGAGAGCCACGAAATCACCGCCGCACGAATCGGCGAATTTGTTCTGGAGCAACTGGGTCGCCTCGACACCGTGGCGTACATCCGCTTTGCATCCGTCTATCGCAACTTCGAGAGCGTGGATGAGTTTATGCAGGAGATCGATCGTCTGGCGGCGGCAACGTCGGCGCCCGGCTCCGCCACGGACAAAAAAAAGGGCGTCGGCTGAACGCCGACGCCGCGTAGTGGCGAAGGGACTTGAACCCCTGACCGAGCGGATATGAGCCGCTTGCTCTACCAACTGAGCTACGCCACCATATCTGTGAGGCGGAAATATAGCAGGTCCCCCCGGGTGTGTCAACGCGCCGGTGGCGCCAGTGGTCCCGGCAGCACACGATAGGAGACGCTATACGAGATTGTGCTGCCGGGCAGTTTCCATCAATCGACGGTTCCAGGTGTTGTAGCGCAGGAACCGCGTCTTGTCGCGATAGTCGTCTATGCGACTCATGCGCTCCTGTACCAGCTTGACCGACTTTCCCAGTACGGTGATACGGTCGTCACGGTCACTCGACCGTTCCCTGGGGAGAATGCTGGAGTACAGATAGTTGTACAGCCCCGCATAGGGATCGACGCTCAGGCCGTCGTTGCCGCGGGTCAGGCCGTAGAACAACGGGACCGCTTCCTCCTGCCGTCCGGTGAGCGCCAGCATCCACGCACGGAACGCCCGGATGACGCGCAGAAGCTCACTGTTCCCGGCGCGGTCGGCGATGATGAGGTCCTCCAGGGGCGCATACCCGTTGTCCCAGCACACACCGAGGCGCGGCCAGCGGTCCGCTGCGGACTCTATCTGTTCCGCCCGCTCCAGGAGCACCAGGACGTCCTCATGCAACCCGTCACGGATCATCGCCTCGGCGGCAAACAGGAGTTCCTCGGCCGAAAGCTCGTCGATGTCCTCCACCGTGTGCGGCGGGCGGTCGTCGGAGAGTACCTCCGCGCGGTGCGTCCACGCCCCCACCGTGCGGGCCGGTCGCTCCATCCCGCAGGCACGCGCCCATTCCGCGGTCATGCGAAACCGGGACGCCGACCGCCGGTACTCTCCGAGTTCGAAGTCGATCCGCCCCAGGGCAAACCAGGCGAGCATGAGCCACTCCGAGAACCCGCTGCGCAGGAGCGGTTCCTCGAGGTCCGCAAACTGACCGGCCGCCCGCGACAGGTTCCCCACCAGGAAGAGCCGCACCGCGTCGAGCGACCGGGCTATGAGCTCCGTGGCGTGGTCGGTCTGGGCCTCTTCCCGGGCGAACCCCAGGTACTGCCCCGCGTCGCTGAGGCGACGCTGGACCAGCAGCACGCGAGCCATGAGTAAATGGCTCGACCCGGCGCCACCGGCACCAGGGTGCTGTCGCAGCAGGGTGGCGCGTTTTGCCGCATCCAGCGCCTCCCTGTACCGACGGTCGGCGAGCAGGTACTCCCCCATACTAAGCAACACGTCGGCGCGTACCGCCGTCGGGAGTCCCGGGTCATCCACCGCCTGTTCCAGCGTGTCGTAGTCACGACGGCAGTGATGGGGGCCGCGGCTATCGCGCAGATACAGGCGAAGACGCGCGCTCGCCTCGCTCGCCCGCGCCAGCGGGGCGCTCGAGGCGCTATGAGCGAGCACCCGATCAAGGGCGGTAAAGGCCGCGCCACCGGCGAGTATGTGAAGCATCGCGTGACGCCGTTCGGTCCGATGGGTGCCGGTGAGGAGCGGCTGGAGAAACGCCCAAATCGGGGGAGACAGAACCAACGTCCCCGATCGGAGCTGTCCCTCGAGGAGATCCACAACGGTCTCGTCGATCTGGCGCTGCTGCGCCTCCGGGATCAGGGTTGCGATCCACGTATCGAGAGCCGGGTGGACCTCCAGCGTCCAGCGCCGTCGGATCAGTCCCAGATCATCGAGTTCGTTGAAAATCCGCGCCCGTTCCGCCAGACTCACGCCGATTCCCGGAAAGAACTCGTTGAGAAGCCCGTCGTCCAGCGCACCCCGAAGCCGGTGGAGCAGGTACAGCGTGCGTCGGTGGTTTTCGGGCAGGTCCCGGGGATCGGAATCCGGCCGGCTCCAGTACGAGTGCGCCGCGGCGTAGCGGTCGCCGTCCGATACGCCCCCGACGGAGACGCTCCCGCGCAGTTCAACCGCCGTCCAGTCCGGCGGTGCGGCGCTCGACGCCACCGCCAGCAGCTGGATTGCCGGGCGCCGGAGCCGCGTCGCCACCGCGTCGGTCACCTGGGGGGAGGAACGGTCGGCGTCGATCAGTTCCACGCGCACCCACCGCCCGGTAGCGGACAGTGCAGACAGCGTTTTTTCCAGAATGAGGGCCAGTTCGCCCGTCCGCCATCCCTCCGAAAGCAGGTTTGTGGTCGGCTGGCTGAACCGTTCCCGAAGGAGTCCCAGGGCCCAGGCACCGTGGGCATCCAGTTCCGCGTCTCCGGTATCCATGGACGGACGCCGCGCACCGGTAGGTTCCGGCAATCCCGCCACCACCACCTGCAGAACGTCGGTGACATCGCTGTCGGGGCGGCACTGCACCACGATGCGGGGAACCTCTCCGGCGATCGCCTCCAACGACTCCGCGATCATTGCCGTGTCGGCGCCGTGGAACCACACGCTGTCTCCCCCGCGATCGTGCAGGACACGCGAGATCTGCTCCTGCACCTCGGAATCGGCGACGGACTCGGCGTACGTCGCCCGTCTCGGCACGCCGTCTCCGAGGAACGCAACCACCCGATTGAGCCCACCGTTCCGTTCGGTATTGACCAGCGGGGCGATCGCCGCCAGCACGGGATCGGTGACGTACGCGGTATTCTGGGTGCGGGCGAAGCGCAGCAGACGCTGCATGCGGACGAGTTCCTCCTCGCCACCTGCACCGTCGTGGTAGTCGAGGACCACCGAGAAATCGAGCAGGTCCTCCGAGCGTCCGTGGAGTACCTGGAGCACGCGGCGGCCCAGGAATGCAATCGCGTCCGGCTGAACCTTGATGCCGTCCGACTCGGCGAAGAGCAGCAGATCCCCGTCACCGGACACGAACTCGAATCCCGCGTTCTCGAGCGGTGTACGGAGATCTTCGAACAGCTGGTCGTACCGCTCGCGGTGAATCCGTGCGATCTGGCGCATGCCCGCGGCTTCGATGAGCAGAAAGTACATCACTGTCCTTATCGGCATTCCGGTGGCCGCTGATGAGGGGCCCCCGGGAGAGGGCGCGCTGGGTCAGCGGTCCGGGGACCGGTCGGAAGCCGGTTCGGCCTCAAGATCGTCGACGACGCCGTTGGTTTGGTATACCCGCAGAAGCACCGGTGTCCCCGGGAACCCAAGCAGAAACGTCGCCTCGTCTCCGGGGGCGTCAACAGCGTATACCCACGCCGCCGGTCCACGTCCGGTGACCACCCGGCGAACGGCGTCCACCACGTACTCCGGAAGCTGGCTACCATCGTCGCGGCCCACCGCATCCCATGATTCGGTCGCCACCGCCAGCGCCACCCGGTCCGCGGCGTCGGTCGCCGAGTCGGTCGTGACCACCCGCACGCGGCCGCCGAGGCGGGAGGAGACCGCCGGTACGATTTCGCCGCCGGAGGCAGGGTACACGGGCGTCCATCGGGCGTAGGTGCGCGCCTCGGGACCGGGCGGAATCGGCTCGAGGAACTCCCGGCGGGGGGAGGAGGACACGGCGTCGGTCGGCACCTCCTGCGCCTCGGCGGAACCGGTATCCTGCTGCACCGGCGATTGCGGCGACGAGTCCGCCCCTGACGCGCCTGACGCCTCCGACACCCCGACTGCGCGTGCGTCGGCGTCTTTCCGGGTGCCGCCGTCCATGCGGACCACCCCGGCGCCGGGATCGTTCACCGCCGTTGCGGCACCGTCACGCCGGGCAACCATCACCGCAAAGAACACCGCCGCGACAAGCGCCACGGCCAGCGCGGCGACCGCAGCCCCAAGCAGGATCCTCCGACCGGAACCACTACCAAGACTCACCCGGCAATGGTAGTATGCCGGCACCACTATGAACAGTCCTGACATCTCCCGTCATCTCGAATCCGACTACACTTCCCCGATTCGTGATCCGCTGTGGAGTCACATTTATCTCTCCCCCGGCATGATCCGGATTATCAATACCGAAGTGTTCCAGCAGCTGAGCCGGATCAAGCAGCTCGGCCCGACGTTTCTCGTCTATCCCGGCGCCACCCACACGCGCCTCAATCACAGTCTCGGTGTGTTTCACATCGCCCGCCGCATCATTACACGCCTGGTCCGCCATCCCGACGCGCCGTCGCTGACGCTGGAAGGCGTTAAGGCGTTTCTGCTGGCGAGCCTGCTCCACGATGTGGGCCACTTCCCCTATACGCACAGCTTTAAGAGCCTGCCGCTGGCGGAACACGAACAGCTCACCGGGCGCTTCGTCCAGGAGGGAGACCTGGCCGGCACCATCCGCAACGACCTTGGTGTAGACCCCGCGGTGGTGGCGGCGATCGTGGACGAATCGATGGACGCCGGCGGAAGTGAGGAGGTGCGCCTGTATCGCAGCCTCCTCTCCGGAAGCCTCGACCCGGACAAGCTCGACTACCTCAACCGCGACGCGTACTTCTGCGGCGTCCCATACGGACTGCAGGATATCGACTTCGCCCTGAGCCGCATGGTTCCGGTAGGCTACGACGGGATCGGCCTGGAGGAAAGCGGCGTGTCGGCGGTGGAGAACATTCTCTTCTCCAAGTATCTGATGTACCGCGCCGTCTACTGGCACCGGACCGTCCGTGTCGCCACCGCCATGATCAAGAAGGCGGTTCACATGGGACTGCAGGACGATGCGATCCGTCCCGAGGATCTCTACGGGCTGGATGACGAGCTGTTCTTCGCACGGTTTGCGGGACACCCCTACCCGCCCTTTGAGCTCATATCGCAGGTTGGCAACCGACGCCTGCTCAAACCGGCGGCGGACATCTCCTTCGATCCCGCCGACACCGGGCACCAGCGCCTCACGCAAATGGCAACGCGGCAGGCGCTGGAGCAGCAGCTCGCCCGCGAGTTCCGCGTCCCCGAGCACCAGGTGATCGTGGACCTCCCGGACCCGGTCTCCTTCGAGGCCCACTTCCCGATCTTCGTCGATGGAGAGGCTCACGAGTTCGCGGAGAAGAGCGTGTTCTCCGCCGACGTGGTGAGCCGTTTCACCGAGACGATCCGGCGCATCCGTCTCATGATCCCCCATTCCGTCAGCGACCGACTGGATGATCCCCGGAAGGTCCTCGAGGACGCGATCCGCAGTGTGGAATAGCCTCGTCGACCGCCAGCCCCCGCCGCTGTTCATGCGCTTTCTCAAACGCATGGGCTCCGGCATCAACAGTCACGGGATGATCGCCGACGGCGACCGTGTGCTCGTCTCGGTCTCCGGCGGGAAGGACTCGCTGGCGCTGGCGCTGGGACTGCGCATGCGGCAACGGTTCGTGCCGATCGACTACGAACTCGTTCCGGTACTCATCAACTGGCGCGAGCACCCCCATCAGCCCGACGCCCTGGAGGGGCTGCGAGCGTTCTTCGACGCCCTCGGTACCCCGCTCACGGTGATAGACGCCGACATGAAGCCGGAGTCCTTCGGTGGACGGTTCGACTGCTACCGCTGCGGACGCAACCGCCGCCGCATCCTCTTCGATATCGTCCGCGAATGGCCCGGTCGCCCCCTCATCGCCACCGGGCACCATCTGGACGATGTCGTCCAGACCACCCTCATGAACATGACGATGCGCGGATCGTTCTCCACGATGAAGCCGGTGCAGGAGTTCTTCGGCGACACGGTGCGCGTGATCCGTCCACTGTGCGAGGTCCGGGAACAGATGGTGCTCGACGTCGCCCGGGCGGCGGAACTCCCGGTGAGCAATATCGACTGCCCGTTCCGGCAAAAGAACATCCGGTCGCGAATCGGCCCGGTGGTGGAACGCCTTGCGGCGATCAATCCCGGTGCCCGGGAGAACATCTACCGATCCCTGACCAACATCGAGCACGAATACCTTCCGTGACACCCACGGATGATGTACACTCGAAAAGCGTATATGAAGCCAAGTCGACTGATGCAGGAACGAATCCGCAGAACCCAGGTCCTTCTCCGGGAGCTGGGCTACGAAATCCAGGAAGGTGAAGTCACCGAGGACAGCTACAGCGCGGGGTTTGTCGCCCCCGACGGGTTTCAGGCGGGGTTCTTTATCGACTCCGACTCCAAATTCCTCGAGCTCGCCTTTACCTTTACCTTTGGGAACATCATGGCGGACTTCGTCCGTGAGCGGATCGAGGAGATGCTTCACACGCTCTACGAGTACGGGTGCTACCTCTCCCTGCAGATCGATCAACAGGAAATCAGCTACACGATCTTCTCCAAGATCTACTTCGCCGGCCTCAACTACTTCGCCCTCAAGGAAACGATCCGCGATTTCCGTGATGCCGTTGACGCCAACCAGGAGATCTTCGAGATTCAGATGGAAAACGAAAAGGGAGCCTCGTATGGAGATTCATAACCTGATGGAAGAGCTCGTGCGCGCCACGGTGGAGGAAATCTGCAGCGAGGATCAGGCGGGGGCGCAACGCTACTGCACGGCGCCGCAGTGCCGCACCGACGCGGTGTGCTACGTCCTCAACCGCGTTCCGCCGCGCTACGTGAGTTCGGGACGCGGGCTGGCCCACCTCACAGCCGACCTCCAGAAGGACCAGCAGCTCATGGTCGACGTGGTCAAACTGACCCACGAGGCACTGGGACGCGTGAGTGCCGTGCGACGGGCCTATTACGACCAGACCGCCACGAGTCGGGGTGCCGGCGCCTGTTTCAATTTTCCCACGATCAAGGGACGGATTCTCGACGGCGCGGCGTTCATGCCGGTCTCGGATATCGACGTGGAACTGCGCCTTGGCGGGAAGCCGGTGGAAATGTTCGACGAACGGTGGACCAACCCCTACCGTATTTCTGACCGGACCCCGGGCACGTTCATTTTCTGGCCGGCCCCGGCGGATGCCGACGCCGCCGGCGTTTCGCAGACGTTTGACTTCGAACTGGTCGCCTCCGCGAAGGGCTACTACGACCTGTCCCACCACTTCTCGGTGGAGCTGCAGAGCGACGATGGTGCCAACCAGGTGGTCGACCTGGAACGCGATCATCGTCTGCCCGATCTGTACCTGTTTCCGGTGTAGGGCGACGGTCGACAGAGTGGCGTTCCCCTCGCCGCACGGCGAGACCGCGTTGCGGCCGATCCTGGAGCGCTACTCGTAGATTTCGGTGTGGGTCTGGACCTCGTGCACCCGCCCCGGCAGCTGATCCTCGATGAACGTAAGTACCTTCTGCATGACCCGCTCGCCGTGGCGTCGGTCGTTGCACACCAGCGCCACGCCGATCTGGGCAAAGCTCAGGCTGTCGTGGAGGTCGACCTCAGCGGCGCTGACCTTGAACTTCCGGATCAGTCGATCCCGGAGACTCACAACAATCCGACGTTTGTCCTTGATCGACGTGAGGTCGGGAATCTCGAGTATCGCCAGGAGCATCGCAACGGTCATGTGATCAGTCGAAGAGGTCCTTGATGTCGCCCATGCTCAGGTGGCTCGCCGCCGGTTCGGCCTCATCGGACGCGTTCTCACGGTCCTTCATCGGCAGAAAGACACGGTTGTACTCCCGGGCCAGGCGATAGATGTCGTCGTCCCGATACTCCGACGGCACCCGTACCTCGAGCGAGTAGTTCTTTTCGCCCATGCCGCGTCGCATGACGTGAATCGGGTCCGTAACCGTGAGCGCGAAGTGCGGGCTGTAGACGAACATGAGCACCAGGATCAGCCCCACGATCAGGACGAAGTAGCGCAGATTATCGGCGGCCTGGTCACGGTTGATCGGCGTCAGGTCCACAAACACGTCCACCGGACCGCGCGGCAACAAGCCGTAGTCAACCGCCTGAAAGTAGCGATCGAGGTGTTCCTGGTCGTAGCGGCTGTACCGGACCTCGCCGCCCTGTTCGACCGTCAGGATCGCCGACTGCGTCGCCGCGAACCGCGCGAGATCCGCCTCGCGCCCGGTATCGGCGAGCCCCTCGGCGGCGACGTAGTCGGCCGCGGAAATCGCCTGCTCCTGGTAGGTCTGGTCGATCGACGGGAACGGAACCACCGTTCCACCGATGGACAGCGCCAGCAGAATGAAGACGAACACGGACACGGTGATCGCACTGATCATCGCCACGTGTCGCTGCGCCATCACCGAGTCGGTGTTCTTGATCCGACGGAAGATCTTGAGCACCCGCAGGAGCCGCAGAACGCGGGCGATACGGATCGCCTTCACGACCTTGAGGACGTTGAGCATCCCGCCGACCCCGATAATCGAAACGCCGCCCACGTACATCGCCAGCACGCTGGGTCCGGAGTTCAGCAGCAGCAGCGGCACGCTGGCCAGAAAGTCGATCCAGCCGCGGTCGAACCACAGGTAGAAGCCCAGCCGGCGATAGCGGAAGGCATCGTAGCAGCGGACGAGAAACTCGACGGTGAAAAACAGGTCGAAGAAAAAGCCCGCCAGGAGCAGCGCGCGCCGCGTCGCAACGGTCCACCCCAGGACGGTGGCCAGATCCTCCAGAAAGGTCTGCACCAGCACCAGGACGATCGCGACGAGAACCAGGTTTTCCAGGAACGAACGGGTCTTACTCATGGCAACCTACCAGACGTTTTCCGCGGCGATTTTGTACAGCTCGTCGAGCATCTTGATATCGAACCCGTAGAACTTGTAGTTGCGGCGGGCGGTGTTCAGCCAGCTTTTGTCGGGACTGTCGGCGCCGCGGTCCACCTTGATGTTGGCCTGGTAGTTGCGGCTCCGGGCACTGATGATCGCGGCGAGACGCGAGGTGGCCTCCACAAACCGGTTCTCGTTGAAGGAGACGCTGGCGTGGACGGCGCTGGCGAGGACCTGCTCCGGAATCAGCTTCAGCTCCTTCTTGAGGGATCCGAGCACCTTCTCCGCAAACTGATTCTGCACCATGCCGGTGGCGCGGTCCTGCTGCGACTGCGCGGAGGAACCAAGCATGAACACTGAGGGTTTGAGCAGCAGCGTCACATCCACGAAGTTGCGCACCTCTTCCTTGCCCATGCGCAGACGCTGAACCTTGGTGAGTTCGAAGTGAATATACGATTTGCGGGAGAACACCTCTTCGACGTAGCGGTCGGCGAGACCGAAGTGCAGCGCCGTGTACGGTCCGGTAAACGCTCGGCGCGCCTCACTCTTCTGCAGCAGCTTGCGGACCAGCGTCATGAGCTGCCGGACGATCATGTCCTTGTCCGCCTGCTGCTGCCGGAGCAGCTGAATGAACGTGTAGTCGATCCGCTCGGTGAGAATCTGTTCCAGGTCCGCGAAGAGCGACCGGTCGATCACCTCCGTGAGCTTGGAGACCAGCAGTGAGAAGACCGCATTCCAGTTCTTTCCGGGGAAAAACTGCGCCGAGCTCAGGGTGGGCGCAAGTTGCGCCGCGTTCACGTGGAGAAACTGAATGATCTGCTCTTCCTGCTGCAGGGCCGAGAAGCCGTTCAACGCAGGATTCTGAAGCAGCCTCCCGACGAAGGCTTCCGCTTTGTCGCTCTCGCTGTTCATAGTATTGTCTGCCAAATCATACTATAGTCGTGTGCGTGGGCTCAAGCCACGCGAAACTGACAAAAAGCTTCATTCATTGGCGCCGCGTCGGTCTGTTTCTTGCGGGGCTGGTTTTCACCCTCTCTCCGGCCCGGATCCCGGCACAATCGGCACCGTCCGCCCCCGGCGGATGGCGACCGGCAAACCCGTTTCTGGAGGAAGAGGCACCGCCGGCGCTGTTCGACCTGCAGACCGGCGACGCCGACGTCGAACTCTATCTCCTGGGATCATGGACCGCCGGTTCGCGCCTGGCGACGGGGTTCGCGATCCATCCTCGGGACGAGTCGACCGGCAGTCGCGTGACGGCACCGTACACCTACCCGGGGTTCGAGACAGAACTCTTCGCGCAGACGGTCGACCTCACCCTCTCGCTGTGGCTGTACCGGCAGTACTTCTTTGAGGCAAGTTTCTCCGACGCCTCCGACGTGAACACGATCGCCGCGGGATATTACGCCGACGAAGACCAGCTGCTCCGCGAGCTGGTGGTGGGCAACGTGCCACTTGCGATCCGGCCGTATCCCTACCAGTACCGCGGGAGTCCGGAGGCGCGCGCCGGCGCCGCCCCCACCCCGGGAGCGGTGGTACGCCTGGAGACGGCGCAGACCTCCCACGAGTTTCTGCTGCAGCTGGAACAGTCTCAGGCGCGACGCCTGAGACTCGCCGGCGGCGGCGTGGTGTCCGAGCAGCGCCTCCCGGCGCACGCGTACCTCCGCGGTCGGCGTTTCGTCCTCCCCGACGGTGGTATCGATTCGGTCGTGGTCCTGTTCTCGGACCCCGACGGCTCGGTACTCGCCGCCGGCGGAACCGTGGGTCCGCGGAGCTACCGCGTCCTGGACCCGACCGCCGGTGACTACGTGATCGATCGTGCCACCGGTGTGCTCCGCGTCTCCCGCGCCGTCGCCGAATCGGAGGGCACCCTGGCGGTGTACTACACGACCGGCGGAACGGCGGTGGGCCAGCCGGGCGCCGGAGGCGGCGCGCTTCTTCCGCTGGACGGCCAGACGCTCGCCCCCACCGAGGGGAGCGCTGTGGCGTTCTCTTTCACCGGTGGAGACCTTTTCGGTGCGGTCACCGGCGGGAGCGTCACCGGCGGTCCGGACATGGGCGACTACCGTCTTCCGCTTGCCGACGGTCGCGACGCCCTGATCCTGAGCCGGCCGGGCCTGTGGTCGCCGTTCGAGGCCGCCAATGTGTACCGACTCCCCGAGGACATCGCCGGCGACGACGTGGACGGACTACGCCTGGAACTCGTGCACACCGGCACCCGCACGCCGATCGATGACGCCGCCGCCTACACCGTGCGGCGGATCGGCAGCAGTGATGTGGTGGAACTCACCGGGCGTGGCGCCGCCGTCGGCGGGCTGGCGTGGCGCTACCCGTTCGCGACGCGCACACCGCGCGACGCCAACGCCGCCATGTACGGCCCCCGGGCGGCGTCGGAGGTGCCGACCTCCGACGTGGAGCTGCTGCTCTCATACCGCCGCGACCAGCAGGAGCTGATCCTGGACGGTGATGTCGTTCCCGGCACGGTGTCGGTCACCGCCGACGGGCAACCGGTGGGCGGCGTCACCTTCGATCCCGCCACCGGGACCCTCGAACTGCCGGATTCGGTTTCAGAGAATGCGGTGGTGGATGTCTCCTACCGCGAGTACACCCGCGGCGGAGGCGGGGCGGACATCGTGGCGATCTCGGGAAATCGCTGGCAGGCCACCCCGAAGCTGTCGCTGGCGCTCGCGGCGGGGCTGCGCTGGACCCGTGCCACCGACAGCTACTCGTCACAGCTCGACGAGCACCCCGGCCGTGTCACCGTCTCCACCGGCGCCACCTACGCCGGCGAATCCCTGCTGGTGGACGGCGCCGCGGCGCTGCAGGTGTCCCAGGCGGATACCACCGGCTTCATGCGCCTGGCCGGCGCCACGGAGCTCGCGACGACGGTCACGCCGAACGCGGAGACGCTCTTCCCCGCCGCCGCGGACCCCGGCGCCACGAGTGGTCAGCCGCTGGCACCGGCGGACCGGGCGCCGCTCAGATACCGCGACTACTGGTCCGTCGACGCCCTTGGAAACGTCTCCCTGCTGCCGTACGGTCAGACCAGGTCCGCCGATGCCGATACCACCGGAGGTCGGGTGGGACCCTACGTCGCCGTGAGTACCGACGACGCCTATACCGGACCGGTGGCGGTGCTGGAGTGGGATACGGTGGCCCCCGGCGCGTGGATCGGAGCACAGATACGGCTGTCGGCGGGTGAAACGGATCTCCGCGATGCGCGGACGATCACGATCCGTTACCGCGTGCTGCCGCCGGTGGGCGACGACACGTCGAACCTGCCCGCCGGAGGGACCCCGCAGCTCACTCTGGCGATGGGTACGCTGGCGGAGGACCTCGATGCCGACGGGCTGCTGGACGAGGGCTCCAGCGCCGTGGATCCGTTGCTTGAGTTCAACAGCGCCGCGGGGCTCCGGCGGGCGGGGCAGGACGCGCCGGGACTCGGTGGCCCGCATTCGGAGGATGGAAACGGGTCCGGTCAGCTCGACCCCGCCGTCGGTTCCGCGATCACCGACTCCACGATTGCGACGTCCCTGGCCACCGGCGGGTGGCGGACGGCGACGATCGAACTCGACGCGGCGGATCGCGGTCGCCTCTCGGCGGTACGCGGCGTTCGCATCCTGCTCGAGAACACCTCCGGTTCCGACGCGATCGGCGCCGGGCGCCTGCTTGTCGGCCGCGTCGACGTCACGCGGACCGCCGCCGCGACGGTTACCGGCCGCGCCGGTGGCACCGCGACGGTTTCCGTGACCGAGGACCCGCGCGCGGGTACCGGCACCGACCTTCGCGACCGCTATCCGGTGGTCCGTGACCGCTTTGTTCGGGACGCCGACACCCAGCGCGTGTTCCACATGTCCTGGAGCGGCGCCGCGACCGACGGTAGCCCGGTTTCGTTCGAGACCGCGATTCCCGACTTCTCCACCAACCGGTACGGGACGGTGACTGCGTATCTCTCCCTCGAGGACAGCGGGAGCGAGATCGTCGGCGGCGGGACCGACTCCCAGGTCGTGGAACTCTCGCTCTCGCCGTACCGTGGTGCTCCGGCGTCACAGGAGCTTCGGGTCACGGTACCGGCGGCGGCGCTCACCGGCGGATGGCACGAGGTCAGCGTCGATACCGACAGTGGTACCGTGTCCGTGGACGGCGGGAGCGTCGCCGGAGCCACCGCCAGCCTCCCTGATGGAGACGACTACCTGCGCCTCGCCACCCTCGCCGTCCGCGGACTGTCGCAGGGCGCGGTTGCGCTCGACGAGCTGCACGCCGCCGATCCCCGGGCGACGTTCGCGGCGGCGGCACGGGTCGACGCGGCGTGGACCCGGACGCTCGACTCCGGCGCCCTGGCGGGGACGACGCTCACGCTGGAACAGGGGGTGGCGGCGCAGGGCGAGGGGTTTCGCTCGGCGGACGACGGCTACGGCGGGAGCGCAACCCCGGCGGCGGGCGACCGCAGCCTGCGCAGCACCACCCTGGCGCGGGTGGAACGCGGCCCCGTCATGACGGAGGTGGAGGCCACCCTCCGCGACGACGGCGGCGACGGGAGCGGGGCGTTTGGCCATCGCGTGGCCGTTCCGCTGGCACCGGCGTCGGCGGTCACGCTGTCGGAACGCTTTTTCCGGGACTACGCGACCGCCGGTCCCGTGGCGGTCCGCGAACTCTCGGTCGGTATCACCGGATCTCCCGGCCGCGCCACCGTCGCCACGGACAATCGCGCCGACGATCGCGAGATCGAACAGCGGTGGCGCGCAACACTGGCACCGGTGTCGGTGGGGATCACGTCCCTTCGGCTGTCGGGGGAGGCGTCGGTGCTTTCGCTGGACCGCACCCTGGAGACCGGCGACTATGCAGACTCCTGGCTGTCCAGCACGCGGCGATTCGTGCCGCTCCCTGAGGCAGGGCTGCGACAGGAGCGCCGCGGGCGGTCCGACCTCGGACTGGAGGTGGGACCGTGGGTGCTGGATGCGGGCGGCGCGTTCGTCGGCCGCAGTTCCGTCTCCGGCGACCAGGAGGATCGCCTCACCCTCTCCAGCCGGCTGCCCCTCGACCTCCGGCCGTCGGGTCGCCGCCCGTGGCAGGTGACCCCGGAGTACCGCCGATCGTGGTCGCTGCAACGACAGGCGACCTCAGGGAGCCTCTCCGGAGACCTTGACGGCTGGCTGCAATCGGTGACGCGCGAACCGGTCGCACTGTCCACCGTCCCCCTAATGGAACTGTTTCAGGACGCCGGCTCCGTCGGCCTGGGGTCGCTCCGGTCCGGGGACCTTGCGCGGAACTACACCGCCGAGGCGCGCCTCGAGTTCGCCCGGGCGGTGGGGTCCCGCCCCCGGGACCTGTGGGTACCGTCGGATGTGCAGGCGATCGTTCGACGGGACCGTTCCTGGGAGGCGGACAGCCTCGAGGATCTCAGGCGCTGGCAGTTGAGCCTGACCGCCGTGGCGATCAACCTCTTTGGAACCCAGGGAAGCCGACCTGCAACGGACTGGTTTCGCAGCGATGAGTACCGCAACGGACTGGTCCTGTCCCTGGACGAACCGGTACCCGACGGCGCCCCCTCCTGGACGATCGCGCTGGAGCAGCAGACGACGCTCTACGGAACCGACGATCGGGAGGCGTCGATCGACTCCTCACTCACCCTGGACGGTGCGAATCCCCGGACCACCAGCGTGGGAACCGCGGCGGAGTACCGCTGGTTCGTACGACGCTTCCCCCCGCTCCCGGCTCTCCGGCGACTGGAGAACGAACCGTACTACCGCCACACGGAGCGGGTATCGGTGGATCTCTCGACCGAGGACGGAACCTTTTCCGGCAGCGAGGTTACCGTGGGACACCGAACCTCCCTCGTCGTGGGAGCCAATGGAGAGATCAGCGCCTACGGTGACCTTGGCTGGATCGGCGACCCGGCACAATATCCGTCCGGAACCCTCCATATCATAGGAATTCAGTTGGGAATCGAAGGCAGACTCGAGTACTGAGGCTCGAAACGGGTGCGCCGGCGGGCTATACTCCTAAGTGATACTCTCAAGGAGCTGGCCGATGAAACGAACTATCCACCTGATCGTCCCCGTGCTTGCACTGTTGATGCTGACACCGGGACTGTTTGCACAGGAAAACGCGCAGACCGACGGTGAGGCTCAACCAAACGCCTCCGAGGAACCGGCACAACCCGCAGAAACCGCCGGAGGCGGAGGGGGACTCGGCTTCGGGATGGGTCTTACATTCGGTGTGAGCTCCTTCGAAAACCCCGACACCGGCGAGGTGGAAACCTACCAGCTTCTGGCACTGCGACCCGAGTTCGTGCTCGGTAACTTCGGCCTGGGCCTGGACCTGCCGGTGAACTACCGCTTTACCGGCGGAGACAACGGCGACGAGTTCGAAGTTCGGGAGGCCGACTGGGTTCCGGATTCCGACACCTCGTTCCTGGAACTCTACCTGCCCAAGTTTCGCTACATCCGCTACGGGCAGAAGGGCGACGACGTCTACGCCCGGTTCGGAGGCATCCCCGGAGCCACGATCGGCAACGGCTTTCTGGTCAACGGGTACAGCAACGAGCTGTACCTGCCGGACCGACGGATCTTTGGCGCGGTGTTCGACCTCGACAGTGCCCTCGCGGGGGTCAAGTACTTCGGCTTCGAGACGATGGTGTCCAATGTTGCCGCCTTTGACGTGATGGCCGGTCGGTTCTACGTGCGGCCGCTGGCGGGAACGGGCCTGCCCCTGCTGCCAAACCTGCAGGTGGGCGTTACCGTCGCCGCCGACCGCAACCCGTACTACTTCGCCGAACGTGACCCGGACAGCGTGTACTACGACACCTCCACCCCGAACGACACCGCCCTCATGTGGGGCCTGGACGTCCGGCAACCGATTCTCAGCGGCGACGTCCTGAGTCTGGCGGCGTTCGGCGACGTGGCGTTCCAGGAGGACCGCGTGGGCACGATGGTCGGGGCCGGCGGTCGCGCCGCAGGGTTCCTGCTCTACGGCGCCCAGATCCGCGTCACGCAGGACAACTTCATTCCCGGGTACTTCGACAACACCTACGACCGCCGGCGCCTCGAGCGGCTGGCGATCTTCAACGGCGACACATCGGTCGCCGGCGGTGCCAGCTGGCTCGCACAACTCGGGTTCAGTGCCCTGGGAGACGGCATCGTCTTCAATACGAGCCTCACCGGACCGTTCACGACCAGTCCGGACGTGTATCCGGAACTCCGCAGCACCCTGACCGTGGCCGAGGGCATCGTTCCCGGGTTCTCCGGGTTGAGTGCCGAAGCGAGCTACACAAAGTTTGACATTCGCGAATACAACGATCTGGTCTCCGCCGAGAACGCGATGATCGGCGCGCAGATCAACATCCGGTCCGGGCCCGTGGTGATTTCGCTGCTCTACGATCTCACCTACGACCCGCAGGCGAGCGGTGGTGACCAGTGGACGGTGACCTCCGGCCTTGAAAGCACGATCAGTTTCTGAGGAGGCTGCACGATGAAACGCATATTTTTGAGCCTGCTGCTGACGTCGCTCGCTCTCGTGGCCCTCAGCGCGCAGAGCGAGCCCGCGGCGATTCTCGAGTACTACGACGACGGCGCGGAACTCCAGATCCAGGACGAGAACGGGTTCGACGTGAACTTCTACCTCGGCATTGCCCTGAACCCCGGGGACCAGGTGACCACCGGAAACACCTCGGCGGAGATCCGTCTGGATCCCAACGGCAGCATCATCCGCCTGGCGCCCAACACCGATTTTACGGTCGAGGGTCTTCAGGGTCGCAGTGAGGCCACCGAAAACAGCTTCGCGCTGCGCGGAGGACGTCTGCGCATGGTGGCGTCGCGTCTGACCGACAGCGAGAGCCGCTACTCCATTCGAACCCCCTCCGCCGTCGCCGGCGTCCGCGGAACCGACTTCGGAATGGCGGTACAGGCCGCGACCGACGCCGCCGCCGCAAGCGAGGAGCTCTTTGTCTTCAGCGGCGAGGTCGGGTTTGAAAGCGGCCAGGCGGGGCGGTCGATCCTCGTCGGCGCCGGCGAGCGCGCCGATGCCCTGGCCGATCTGTTCGCTCCCCAGGCGATGAGCGCCTCGGAAATCGCCGCTCGCCGTGAGGGGCTCGAGTTTGACCAGCTGGACCCGGCGGCGGTTCCCGGTCAGGCGGAGGAAGCTCCGGCGGAGGAGCCGCAGGATGTTGCCGCCGAACCGGTTCCGGAACAGCCGACCGAACCCACCGACGAGGGAGAGGGCGCCGGAGACCGGTTGTTCGGGTCGCTGGCCCGCATCACGGGACTGGAGGTCGGATCGATCACGATCAATGAGGAGACGTGGGCCCAGGCGGTCTTCCAGCCCCGGATCTCGCTCGGACGGCTGGCGATGGAGCTCTACCTGCCGATCACCTACCGCGACGATCTGTTTGACGCCGCCAACTGGTACCGCCCCGAGGGCAACAACGAATGGTCCTTCGGCGCCGACCAGGACTGGTCCGGGGATCCTCTCGGAGCGCTGCAGGACCTGGCCACCGACGTCGCCCTGAAGATCAAGTCGCTTGAGTACGGTGAACGCGGCGACGGGTTTTTCGTCAAGATCGGAAACCTCTCCAACTTCACGATCGGGCAGGGTCTGCTCATGCGGAACTACGCCAACGACATCGACTTTCCCACCGTGCGCCGCATCGGATTCAACCTCGGGTTCGACCTCGACAAGTGGGGCATGGAAACGGTGGTGAACGACCTGGCGGCGCCGGAAATCTACGCCGGTCGCATGTACTTCCGGCCCGCGGCACCGGTGGTGCCCGCTGCGGTCGGTATCAGCGCCGTCACCGATATCGCCCCGGCCGCGGGAATCTCGACGGTCGGCGCCGACGGTCAGCCCCTGCCGGCGGAACGGGCCGCGCCGCTGGACGCCGCGGAGACCGGAAAGCCGCTGTTCCTGAACGTGGGCATGGACCTCGAACTCCCGGTGCTCGATCGGGAGCGTCTGGCCATGATCGGTTTCGCCGAGGGCGGTGGACTGATCCCCTACCTCCGGGAGGACACCACGCTGGGCGGAGAAACGGTAACGTCCGGTCTCAAGACCGACGCACTCGTCGATTTTTCCTCCGGCAAGCTCAAGAACTTCGGCTGGACCGCCGGTGTGCGGGGACGACTGATATTCCTCGACTATCGTCTGGAATACCGGAGCTTCGACGGGATCTTCCGCCCCGCGTTCTATGGTCCCAGCTACGACCGGCTCAGGGGCACCTACGCAGCCGAGACGATCGCCTACCTGGCAGACACCGAAGCCGAGCAGTACCAGTCCCGGACGATGGGCGTTGCCGGTGAGGCGGGCGCCACCATCTTCGGGCTGCTGGATCTGAGCGCCGGGTACTTCTGGCCATGGGAAATCACCGAGAGCGGATCGTGGCAGGGCAGCGACCAGGACGAGTTCATGTTCACCGCGGGCCTCCGCGACGGCCTCCTGCCGTTCGGAATTGAGTCCGGCCTGCAGTACCGCCGCAGCCACTTCGCGGCGACCCTCGCCGGGTGGGGCGACTACAGCGAAGCAACGCTCTTCGACGCCAACACCAGCCTCGATGGGTACGTGGCCTATCCGTTCAACGACGTTGTCCGCATCGTCGCGCGCGTGTCCACTGCGGTGGTCCGGGACGACGACGGCGAGATCGTGTACGACGGAAACGGCAACCCGCGGATGGCGCCGACGGTTGCAATTCAGACGCAGATCGGGTTCTAGTACCCGACATGGATTCCTCTCGTCCGGTGGCGCTCCTGCCACCGGAAGTTTCCCGGCGGATCGCCGCGGGCGAGGTGATCGAACGCCCCGCCTCGGTGGTCCGCGAGCTGATTGACAACAGTCTGGACGCCGGCGCGGACCGGATCGACGTCTCCTGGGACGCCGGCGGGGCGGAACTCATCCGCGTCACCGACAACGGCCAGGGAATGTCTCGGGACGACCTGGAGCTGTGCTGGAAACCGCACGCGACGAGCAAAATCCGCACGATCGAGGATCTGGAACAGTCCCGGAGCCTGGGATTTCGCGGAGAAGCGCTCGCCAGCGTTGCCGCCGTCAGCGAACTCGAGATCCGCGCCGCGCGCCCCACGGCGGACAGCGGCGATCTCCTCGTGGTGCGAAACGCCGAACAGATCCGTCTGGAACCCGCTCCGCCGGTGGCCGGTACCTCGGTCCAGGTCCGGCGGCTCTTCGCAAATCTCCCCGCCCGCCGTCGGTTTCTGTCGCGACCGCAGGCGGAAACCCAGGCGATCCGCAACACGATCATGGACAAGGCGCTTCCGTTTCCCGAGGTACGCTTCAGTCACCAGTCGGGCACCGGCGACCCCCGCGTACTCCCGTCGCAGAACCTCACCGAGCGCGTCGCCGCCGTCTTCGGGTCCCGGGTACCCCCGCAGAGTCTGCAGGAGGTGGCGGGAAGCGGAGAGGGGTTCGGACTCACGATCGTGGCGGCGGAGCCGGCGATCGTGCGACGCGACCGACGACTGATCCAGGTGTTCGTGAATCGACGCCGCGTGTGGGAGTACAAACTGATCCAGGCGGTGGAGTACGCCTACCAGGATGTGCAGCACGGCGGACTCTATCCGGCGGCGGCGGTGCTCATCGACGTCGACCCGGCGCTCGTCGATTTCAACATTCATCCCGCCAAGCGCGAGGTGCGGCTGCGGAACGGCGGCGAGATCCATCACCGCATCGTGGAGATCCTCCGCGGCTTTCTGCGGGCGTGGACGGTGCGGGGAACGGTCCTCGACGGCGAGTTCTGGCCGCGGGGCGTGGCCGAACGGGACACCGCACCGGCGGCCCGACCACCGGAGCCCGCCCCACCGACTCCCCCGACCGGATCCCCGTCGACGCACCCCGCATCCCGATTCGGCGGACGCACCGCGCGACCGACCACGCCGACCACGCTGGCTACGCCGGCCACTGGCCGGGGTGAGCGCAACGACCGCGGCGATGGCGCCGATTCCGGCGCCGACCGAAGCTGGCGACGCCCCGCCCATTTCGATCACGAGACACGGGCGATTCCCGGCGCCGACCAACTCGTCTACCGCGGAACGCTCTTCGGCACGTACCTCGTGGTTGAACGCGGCGACCGGGCGTGGATTATCGACCAGCACGCCGCCCACGAACGCCTCCTGTACGACCGGTTTGCCGCCGCCCGGACCTCCCAGCGCCTGCTCGTTCCCGACGAATTCGAGGTGACCGAGGACCAGGATGCTTCCCTCCGGGCCCACCACGAGGAATACCGCAGCATCGGTATCGTCCTGGAGCGCACCGCGGTTCGACGGTGGCAACTGAACGCGATGCCGGCGGAGTACCGCGAGAACACTGAGGACATGATCGACACGATTCTGGAACTCGGGGGGCTCCACGACGCCCTGGACCGCCGGTTCGTGGCGGAGATGGCGTGCAAGGCGGCGCTCAAGGCCGGCGACTACCTCGACGAGATGACCGCCACCCAGCTCGCCGAGCGAACCCTGGCACTCCCCGAGCCACGCTGCCCCCACGGACGGCCACTGTACATCGAACTGACACAGGACCGTCTGGCGCATCTGATCGGTCGCGCATAGCGCCGGGGGCGCTCACCGACCGGCCCGGGTGAGGGGGGCGGCAACAAAAAAAGGCCACCGGCGCGTGCGCCGGTGGCCCCGAGGACGGATCGGGATCGATCAATGATCTTCCCAGTCCATCGCTTTCTTGACGGCCTTCTGCCATCCCTTGTAGAGCTTTTCTCGCGTGGCTTTGTCGATCGAGGGGTCGAACTTGCGCTCGAGCTCGAAGGCGTTGACCAGCTCGTTCTTGCTGCCCCAGAACCCGGTGGCGAGACCGGCGAGGAACGCCGAACCGCGGGCGGTCGTCTCAACGATCTTCGGCCGCATGACCGGGACGCCAAGAACGTCGGCCTGGAACTGCATCAGGAAGTTGTTGTTGGACGCGCCACCATCAACCTTGAGTTCCTTGCCCTGGATGCCGGAGTCTTTCTCCATGCAGTCCACGACGTCGCGCGTCTGGTACGCGATCGATTCCAGGGTAGCCCGGACGATGTGATCGCGGTTGGCACCACGGGTGAGACCGACGATGGCGCCGCGGGCGTACTGATCCCAGTACGGAGCGCCGAGTCCGACAAACGCGGGAACCATGTACACGCCGTGGGTGTCTTCGACCTTCTGGGCAAAGTAGTTGGTGTCACCGGCGTCGGCGACGATCTTGAGCTCGTCACGCAGCCACTGAACCGCGGCGCCGGTCACGAAGATCGCGCCTTCCAGGGCGTATTCGACCTTGCCGTCGAGACCCCAGGCGATCGTGGTGAGCAGGCCCGTCTTGGACTCGACGCGCTCGGTACCGGTGTTCATCAGGACGAACGATCCGGTTCCATAGGTGTTCTTGGCCATACCGACCTCGAAACACGCCTGGCCAAAGAGAGCACCCTGCTGGTCACCGATAGCGGCGGCAACGGGGATCTTGGCTCCGCCGAAGGTCTTTTCATCGGTGTTGCCGTACACTTCACTGGAGGGTTTCACGTCCGGCAGCATCGACTTCGGCACACCGAGTTCGGCGAGCATCTTCTCGTCCCACTGCAGCGTCTTGATGTTGAACATCAGGGTGCGGGACGCGTTGGAGTAGTCGGTCACATGGACCTTTCCGCCGGTGAGCTTCCAGATCAGCCACGTGTCGACGGTACCGAAGAGCAGCTCGCCCTTCTCCGCCTTCTCGCGGGCGCCGGGAACGTTGTCGAGCATCCACTTCACCTTGGTTCCGGAGAAGTATGCGTCGATGACGAGACCGGTGTTCTCTTTGACGTAGCCTTCGAGGCCCTTGTCCTTCATCGCGTCGCAGATACCCGCGGTGCGGCGGTCCTGCCAGACGATACCGTTCATGATCGGCTTGCCGGTGCTCTTTTCCCAGACGATTGCGGTTTCGCGCTGGTTGGTGATACCGATACCGGCGACTTCGTCCGGCTTGGCGCCGGCTTTTTCGATCACCTGGCGGGCAACGCCGCTCTGGGTGGCCCAGATGTCCATCGGATCGTGCTCAACCCAGCCCGGCTTGGGGTAGATCTGCGGGAACTCCTGCTGTGCCACGGAGACGATTTCGCCGTCGTGGTCAAACAGAATCGCACGGCTGCTGGTTGTACCAGCGTCAAACGCCATTACGTATTTCTTAGCCATAGTCTTTCGACCTCCCATAGGATTTGGTTCTTGATTTCAGACTGCCAGCGTACACATCGTAACACGGGGACAGAACAACCATCCCCGTGCGTGTGGAATCCGGATTACAGGTTCTGGACGAAGACCCAGAGGAAGGAACCCAGAACACCACCGATGATCGGACCAACCACCGGAATCCAGGAGTAGCCCCAGTCGCTGGAGCCTTTGCCCTTGATCGGCAGGACCGCATGCGCGATGCGGGGACCGAGGTCACGGGCGGGGTTGATCGCATAACCGGTGGGTCCGCCGAGGGACAGACCGATCGAGAAGATCAGGAAACCGGTCACGAAGGGACCCATGCCGGCGTTGACGGTCTCAACGAGACCCTGGGCGCCGCCCATGGTGTGTCCGATACCGAGGATCCCGAACAGCAGCATTGCGGTACCGATGATCTCAGTCACCAGGTTCCAGCCGTTGCTGCGAATCTCGGAGCCGGTCGAGAAAACGGCCAGCTTCAGCGCGGCGTTGTCGGTTTCGTCGAAGTGCTGCTTGTAGGTGAGGTACACCAGAACCGCACCGATGAACGCACCGATCATCTGCGCGATGATGTAGCCCGGAACGAGCGCCCAGTCGAACGCGCCGATGGCGGCGAGACCGATCGTGACCGCAGGGTTGATGTGGGCGCCGGACACCCAGCCCGTTACGTACACGGCCATCGCGACAGCGAGACCCCAACCCGTCGTGATGACGATCCAGCCGCTGGAATTGCCCTTCGTTTTGTTCAGGACAACGTTTGCGACGACACCGTCACCGAGCAGGACCAGCGTCATCGTACCGACGACTTCGGCAAGATACATTGCCATTGGAGTGAAATCCATGTGTGCCTCCAACCAGAATAGGGATTTGTTACGGTGTTACAACGCCGGATGACGTTTGTAACCAACCATGAAAAAATGCTACACCCCATATGAACAGCCGTCAACAAAAAATTTCGGGCGGGCACCGAAAGACTCCAAGCCATGCATAAATGTTTTTTGTGTATGAATTTACGCGGTTCACAAGCCCCCTGAACGGCGGCTGCGCACTCCAGAATCGACCCGTTTACGGCTCCTGGCATCCGCGAAATGAACTTTTGTAACTTAATCGTTGACATACGTTCATACCGGGTCTACCCTGTCTGATAGACAACAAATCCCCACAGAGTCGAGGTGACGTCGTGAATCAGAAATCATACGACGTGGTAATCATCGGCGCCGGAATCGTCGGCTCCATGGTTGCGCGCGAACTGTCAAAGTACCAGCTGTCCGTCGCGGTACTTGAAAAAGAAGCCGACGTTGGCATGGGCCAGAGCACATCCAACAGTGCGATCATACATTCCGGACACGACCCCGAGCCCGGCACGATGAAGGCACGGATGAACGTCCGTGGCAATGAGCTCTGGTATCAGATCGCTCCGGAGCTCGATATTCCGCTGGTGAATACCGGCGCCCTCATCGTGGCGGTTGGCGCCGAGGAGCAGGCGGGACTGCAGCCGCTTCTGGAACGCGGCCGTGAGAACGGCGTGAAGGGTCTCGAGATTCTCACCCGTGAGCAGGTTCTGGAAATGGAGCCGCACCTCAGTCCGGATGTAACCGGCGCCCTCTCCACTCCCACCGCCGGGGTCGTCGACGCGTTTCAGGGCGTCCTGGGAGCCGCGGAGAACGCCGCTACCAACGGTGTCGAGTTTATCCTGAACGCGGAGGTCCGTGGTGCCGTGGTGGAGGACGGCGTACTCAAGGCGGTTGAGACCACCCAGGGCCGTGTGGCGGCGACCTGGTTCATCAACGCGGCGGGAGTCCACTCCGACGAGATTCTCCACATGGCCGGCGATCGCCCGGAGTTCGAAATCACGGCGCGACGCGGCGAGTACTTCGTCTTCGACGATTCCAAGTTCCGCGTGAACAACGTGCTGTTTCCCATGCCGAGCGAAAAAGGCAAGGGGATCCTGGTCACCACCACCACCCACGGCAACACGATGGTGGGGCCCAACAGCGACTCGATCAGCGACAAGGAAGACCACGCGGTCACCGAACACGGTATGCATGAGATTCTCCACGGTGCCACCAAGCTCGTACCGTCGGTCTCGCCCCGCGACGTGATCGCGACGTTCGCCGGACTCCGGGCCACGGGCAACTACAAACCCGGTGGCCACGGCAAGGACTTCCTGATCGAAGTGTCCTCCGCCGTCCGCGGCCTCATTAACCTCGCCGGCGTGGAATCCCCTGGCTTTGCCTCCTCCCCGGCGATCGCCGAGTATGTCGCGGAGTTGCTGAAGGGCGAAGGCGTCACCCTCACCGAGAAGGCCGACTGGACGGCGACCCGGCGGCGCATCCCGCGGTTCAAGGAAATGGACCATGTGCAACGAGCAGCGATCATCGAACGCAACCCCGCGTACGGTCGGATCGTCTGTCGCTGCGAGGAAGTGACGGAGGGTGAGATCCTCCAGGCGATCCACTCCCCGATTCCGGCGACAACCTACGACGCCATCAAACGACGCACGTGGCTGGGAACCGGTCGCTGTCAGGGAAGCTTCGACTATCCCCGGACGATGGAGATCCTGGCTCGCGAACTCGGCATGTCCATGACCGAAATCACCAAGAAGGGGCCCGGATCGGTGTTCCTGTACCGCCAGACCAAAGAGGAAGTAGTGTAATGGACGTCAACACCACCTACGACGTAATCGTCATCGGCGGCGGCCCCGCCGGTATCGCGGCGGCCATCGAGGCGTACAACGAGAACCAGGGCAAGGTCCTGGTCATCGAACGGAATGACAGCCTCGGCGGTATCCTGCCGCAGTGCATCCACAACGGTTTCGGTGCGATCAACTTTGGCAACGACCTTCCCGGGCCGGAGTACGCGCACCGCTACGAGATGCAGCTGAATGAGCTTCCGGTGGACGTCATGCTCGACACGATGGTTGTCGATATGACCCCGGAACTCGATATCTACACCATGAGCAGCGAATACGGATACCAGCACTTCAAGCCGCGAGCGGTCGTGCTCGCCATGGGCTGTCGGGAGCGCACGCGGGCGCAGATCCGCCTCCCGGGAACCCGCGCCGCCGGTATCTACACCGCGGGAACGGCGCAGCGGCTGGTGAATATCGAAGGCTATATGCCGGGCCGTGAGATCGTGGTCCTCGGGAGCGGCGACATCGGGATGATCATGGCACGCCGCCTGACGATCGAGGGCGCACAGGTCCTGGGCGTCATGGAACTCCTGCCCTTCCTCACGGGACTCCGACGCAACTACGTCCAGTGCCTGCAGGACTACAACATCCCGCTGCACCTCAGTACAACCGTCAGCAAGATCTACGGCGAGCGCCGTGTGGAGGGCATCGAAACCGTCAAGGTCGACGAGGATCTCAATCACGTACCGGGAACCGAAGAGTTCATCAAGTGCGACACGCTGGTCCTTTCGGTCGGCCTGATTCCGGAAAACGAGCTTTCCCGGAAGGCGGGTGTGCAGCTCGACGTACGAACCAACGGGCCGATCGTGGATTCCGACATGGCGACCAACGTCCCCGGGATTTTTGCCGCCGGAAACGTCACGGCGATCTACGATCTCGTGGACTACGTGAGCAAGGCCGGTGAGGTCGCCGGCCGCAGCGCCGCGCGGTTTGCCCGGGCGCAGCAGGCCGAGTCCCACGAAGGTTCGCGGGTGGTGCGGCTCAAACCGGGGGCTAACGTCGGCAGCATCATTCCGCAGCAGATCTATATCGATGACCTCGGTGACCGCGACGTCTACCTGAGCATGCGGCCGAACGCACTGCTCGAACGGATGGTGAAGGTCGAACTGGACGACGGCGGCGAGGAAGTGATGAGCTTCCGCGAGCAGTACGCGCGTCCCGCCGAAATGATCATCCGCAAGCTCAAGGCACGGGATATCGAGAAGCTTCGCGCCAGTCATGGTGCCGAACTCGTGGCCAACATTTCCTGAAGGAGCAGATACGATGAGTGAACAGAAACAGGGCGACTACCGCACCCGCACCGATATCTGCCTTCGCTGTCCCCAGGGCTGCGAGGTTCAGACGATGCTGGGCCCGGACGATGAAATCCTCAACATCAGTGGCAACAAGTGCAAACTCGGCAGGGAATACGTCGAGCAGGAGATCCGCGATCCGCGCCGCGTGCTCCCCACGAGCGTGCGGGTCAAAAACGGCACGCGCCCCCTGGTTCCCGTATGGACACCGGAACCGATGCCCAAGGGCATGATCATGGACCTCGCCGCGGAGTCGCGGAAGATCGAGGTGGAGGCACCGGTGCACGTCGGCGACGTTGTCCTCGACGACTGGCGCGGACTCGGGATTCGCCTGGTTGCCAGCGGCGAGGTCGAGCGCGCCGAATAATCGATCGAATCATTCGACCGCCACGGCCTCAGCGTGGGGCGATGGTTCCATACATCCTCGGCCGGTGGTCTTCGGATCACCGGCCACTTCTTTGTGTGGCGGGGCGCAGAATTGACACTGCCACACAGCTGATGCTATTGTAGCGACCGATTCGGGCTGTAGCGCAGGGGTTTAGCGTACTTGTCTGGGGGACAAGGGGTCGGCGGTTCAAATCCGCCCAGCCCGACACAAGCAGGGTGATTGGCGCCACGCCAGTCACCCTTTTTTTGTCCCCAGCGCCGCGGAACAAAAAAAAGGCCGGAGCCACACGGCCCCGGCCTCCCTGACATCATCGCGTGTGCGATGCGTCGCGGTACGACTACATGCTCTGGACGGCGATCTCACCGGTCACGGTGGAGTTCTCGTCGATCTCGGCTGCGTCCTGCAGCGCCTGGCTGGCAAAGTACAGGTTTCCGTCGATCGTCGCGTCGCGCATCTGAAAGCCCTCGGCGTCCACGTACACGTCACCCTTCACGATTCCGCCCTGAATGCGGGTGTTCACGTGCTCGATCACGAGCCGCGGCACCGTCAGAGTGAAACGGTCGATGATGTTGCGGTCGGCGTCCTGGGTGTAGAGCGCGAGCTTGCGGCGCGGCGCTTCGGCGCCCGGTTCCTCGTACACTTCGCCGGAGACGGTCACCTCGGAATCGACGGTCACGTCGCCCTCGAAGATGATGATCCATCCACCATCGGGACCGGCGGCGGGCTGGACATCAGCGGGACCACCGATAACCGACTGCGTAGGGCTTGTCATCGCGTCGGTGCCTTCCTCACCCTGACCGTTTGCGAACGCAAAACCCGCAACCGCAACCATCAGTACAAAAAACAGTGCCTTTTTCATGGTATCCTCCGTTTTGACACATTAATGTGCCGTGTGCTGAGACAAGTATACCACAAGACCGTTTTTTGTGAACCATTTATCGATAAAAATCCCGTAATATGTCTAACTGAGGCCCAACGAATAAAACTGAACAATCACAAAAAAGGCCGCGCCCGGAATCCCGGACGCGGCCCGCTGTCTACCGACACGAGTCTGGAATCAGGCGAGGCCCGCCTTCCGTCGGGTATAGATGTCGTAGAACACCGCCAGGAGCAGTACCAGGGACTTGACCACGTACTGCCAGTCGGCGCCGATGTTCATCAGCGACATCCCGTTGTTGATGACACCCATGACCAGACCACCGACGATGGCGCCAATGACCGTACCGATACCGCCGCTCATGGACGCACCACCGATGAAGACGGACGCGATGGCGTCGAGCTCGAAGAGCTGTCCGGCCTGCGGGAGCGCGGAGTTCATGTAGCCGGCGAACACCAGACCGGCGAGACCGGCCAGGCTCCCCATGACGACGAAGACAAAGAACTCCACCAGCTCGGTGTTGATACCGGAGAGCTTCGCGGAGCGTTTGTTCCCGCCGACGGCGTACACGTAGCGACCGAACACCGTCCGGTTGGTCACGAAGGTCAGGATCGTGACGACGATCGCCAGGACCACGCCCACGATCGGCACCCCGCGGAAATTCGCGAACTTCCACGACAGGATCGCGATCAGCGCCACTACGAACACGTTGCGGAGGATCAGTGCCGAAACCGGCGCGATCACGAACCCCTTGCGCCGACGCTTTTCCCGCGCCTGAATCGACATCCCCACGAGGATGACCGCCAGTACGGCACCAACGACCCACGGCAGGAGACTCACGTCACCCGCCATGAGCGCTTCGGAGTTCAGGAACCCTGAGGTGATCTTGCTGAACCCCTCATCGCGCAGGGATATCGGACTCACGTTCGTGATCACGTAGGTGAGACCGCGAAACAGGAGCATACCGGAGAGCGTTACGATAAAGGACGGAACGCCCATGAAGGCGATCCAGAAGCCCTGCCAGACGCCGATCACGGCGCCCACCATCATCGTCACGATGATCGTCGGGATCAGCCCGATGCCGGTGTTGTACACCATCGCCGCGATGGCGCCCGTAAACGCCGCGATCGATCCGACCGACAGGTCGATGTTTCCGATAATGATGACCAGCACCATTCCCGACGCGAGGATCAGGATGTAGCTGTTCTGCATGAAGATGTTCGAGACGTTCCGGGGCGAAAAGTTGATTCCGCCGGTCAGTACTGCGAACACGACAAAAATGAGGGTCAGCATGATGAACATCGAATAGCTTCGTACGTTCTTCTTCAGGAGCTGACCAAAGGACATGGTGTTCGATGTCAGACTATTATCCGCCATGTGGTTTCTCCGCCCCTTAGCTCAGGGCCATATGCATGATGCCTTCCTGGGTTGCTTCGCCACGGTCGAGGACGCCCTTGATCTTGCCCTCGTTCATGACGTAGATCCTGTCTGCCATTCCGATCGCCTCGGGAAGCTCCGAAGTGATCATGACAATGCTCTTTCCCTGTGCCGCAAGGTCGTTGAGGATCGTGTAGATCTCATACTTTGCTCCGACGTCGATGCCCCGAGTCGGTTCGTCAACGATGAAGATCTCCGGCTCCGCGAGCAGACTGCGGCTCAGGACCACCTTCTGCTGGTTTCCGCCGCTGAGGTTCCGCACCAGCTGGGTGATCGACGGCGTCTTGATGTTCAGCGAACGACGGTAGTGTTCCGCCGCCTGAATCTCGCGGTCGTCGTCGACAACGCCCCAGCGCGACAGCATCGGCAGGCTCGAGTTGGAGATGTTGGTCTTCACGTCCTGGATCAGGATGAGGCCGAGGCTCTTGCGATCCTCGGACACGTACCCGACACCCTTCTTGATCGCGTCGTGGGGCGACGCGAAATGGATCTCCTCGCCGTGAAGGTACGCCGTGCCCTCCGACCGTGAGCCGTAGGATTTGCCGAAGATGCTCATCATGAGCTCGGTGCGTCCCGCCCCCATGGGGCCGCAGAACCCGAGGATTTCGCCGCGGCGGACAAAGAACGACGCGTCGTCCACAACCTTCTTGTCGTGGTACTCCGGGTGGTACACGGACCAGTTCTTTACCTCGAACACCGGATCTCCGATGTTCGGCGTCTTCTCCGGATAGAGGGCGTTCATCTCGCGGCCGACCATGTCCTTGATCAGCATCGAGCGCGTCACGTCCTCGGTGTGGGCGTCGTAGGTTCGGATCGACTTTCCGTCGCGCATGACGGTGATCCGGTCGGCCACCCGCAGGACCTCGTTGAGTTTGTGCGAGATCAGGATGCAGGTGAGGCCCTCGTTCTTCAGCTCCATGATCAGATCGAGGAGCTGTTCGCTTTCCTCGTCGTTCAACGAGGCGGTCGGTTCATCGAGGATCAGCAGTTTTGTCTGCTTGGAAAGCGCCCGGGCGATCTCCACGAGCTGCTGCTTTCCTACCCCCATCTTGCTGACAATTGTTTCCGGCGGGTCTGTTAGGCCCACTCGTTTGAGGTATCCCCGGGACTGTTCGAGCAGATCATCCCAGTCGAGGATACCCAGCGTCGTTTTGGCGTGGCCGAGAAACATGTTCTCATAGATCGAGAGATAGGGGCTCAATGCGAGCTCCTGGTGCATGATCGCCAAGCCCACCTTTTCGCTGTCGCGTACGCTGCGAAAGTGGGCTTCCTGACCGTGTACCAGAACGGTGCCCTCATAGCTCCCGATCGGGTGGACACCGGAGATGACCCCCATCAGGGTCGACTTTCCGGCGCCGTTTTCGCCGCAGATCCCGTGGATCTCGCCGGTCCTGATCTGGAAGCTCACGTCATCGAGTGCCCTGACTCCCGGGAACTCCTTGGTGACGTGCTGGACTTCAAGAATATTTTCGTTGCTCATGTCTGTGTGTCCTGAATGACGAAAACGCGGTCCCGGGGCGTAGAACCCCGGGACCGGATTGCAGAATGGATGTGCTCGATTTACTCGAAGTCGCTGGCGGAATAGTATCCGCTGCCGACCATCACGGCCTCCCAGTTGTCGGAGGTCACGTTAATGGGTTCGAGCAGGTAGGAGTTCACAACCTTCAGGCCCGTGTCATAGGTCTCGGTGTCGAGGCGCGCACCGTCGATGCTCGGGGTGTCCTCACCCTTGAGCAGCGCGTCGGCGAGAGCAACCGCACCGGCGGCCAGGTCACGGGTGTCCTTGAACACCGTCATGTACTGTTCGCCATCGCGGATCATCTGGACGGAAGCGAGCTCCGCGTCCTGACCGGTCACAACCGGCAGTTCCTCGGTGGTGTCGTACTTCGCGTCCGCGGACAGCGCCTCGATGATCGCACGAGCGAGCGTGTCGTTCGGCGCAAGGACGGCGTCCAGGGTCACGTTCAGCGCGTCGTTGCTGAGCAGGTTCTCCATGCGGGCCTTGGCAACCTCGGGGCGCCAGTTCTCAGTGGCGATCCGGGTGAAGTCCGGGCTGGAGGAATCCATCGGAGCGGGTCCGACAACTTCCAGAACACCCTGCTCAACGTAGGGGCGCAGGATCGACATGGCGCCGTCGAAGAAGAAGTTCGCGTTGTTGTCGGTGGGTGAACCGGCAAACAGCGTGATGTACTTCGGATCGTCGGAGGACGCGTTGTCGAGGTCGAGGGCATCGGCGATCGCCTGTCCCTGGAACTCACCAACCTTGAAGTTGTCAAAGGTGATGTAATAGTCGTAGTCGTCGGAACCCGTGATCAGGCGGTCGTACGCGATGACGATGATGCCTTCCTGGGCGGCCTCGGACACAACAGAGTTCACACCCTCGTTGATGTTACCAACGATGAGAACCTTCGCACCCTTGGTGATCATGTTCTGGATCTGCTCGTTCTGGAGACCCTGGTCGGCGTTGCCGTAGGTCACCTCAGCGCGGTATCCCAGATCCTGGGCACCCTGCAGAAGCGCAGCACCGTCACGCTGCCATCGCTCGACGTGGGTTTCCGGCATCGCAATACCGATGTCGATCGCGCCGCTCTCGCCCTGTCCGGACGCAAAGACCATTCCCGCGGCCATCATGATCGCGAGGGTCGTAAGAACAATTCGCTTCATACACACACTCCTTTGTGTTTGTGATTTAGGGAATTGTGGACCGGTCTCGCACTGCGCACTACAGGAAAAATCCGGCATCATCTGCACAAATCCGATCGCCCCGACAGCGATGACACCGAAATAGCACAGATTTGCGGTTATTCCTGTGCTGTATCGCCGTCGCGTCCCGTGGTCCGGTATACATCCTCGGCGCTGTGAAATCCGTCGCGGATGATCGTCTCATCCATGTTCCACCGGTACACCGCCTGCGGTTCTTCCACGTAGTACGGGATATCGGTGCCGCTGCCGTTGGTCACCGTGCGGTCCGGTTCCGGCATCTCTCCCTCGGCGATCGACACCGCCAGTTCGGCGGCCCGCGTCGCCAGGCGGTGAATGGGCTTGTAGACCGTCATGAGCTGCAGTCCCTCCACCACCCGCTGCGTCGACAGGAGATCCGCATCCTGCCCCACGACCGCCACCTCCCCGGCCATGCGGCGCTCGGAGAGCAGCTGGATCGCCGCGTTGGCGATCTGGTCGTTGGCGGCGGAGATCGCATCGATGTCGGTCGTGCGGTCCAGGACCTCCCCGATCCTGTCGCGCGCCTCGTCGGAGCTCCACGCCTCCAGCCAGATCTCGTCCACGATCTCGATCGCCCCGGAGTCGAGAAAGGGCTGCAGGACCTCGTACAGCCCGTTGTTGACCCGATAGCTATTGTTGTCGCGAATGGACCCGTTGACGATCAGATAGCGACCCCGGGGAACCGCCTCGGTGAGGGCCTCGCCGAACAGACGTCCCACCTGCTCGTTGTCGAAAGAGATGTACGCCGTCACCGGGACGCCCTGGATGAGACGGTCGTAGGAGATGACGGGAATGCCCCGGTCGAGGGCCGCCTGTGCCACGCCGGCGAGCTCGTCGGTGTCGTGGGGCAGCACCACAAGCACGTCTATGTTCTGGGAAAACAGGTACCGAACCTGTTCGATCTGCGCCTGCGTTCCACCGGCGGACATCTGCAGCAGGACCTCCGCCCCCCGCTCCTGCGCGGCGCTGTTGAACACCTTGATATCCTTGTTCCAGCGCTCGATGATGAACGTGTCCGTGGCCATTGAGAACCCGATGCGCACGGTGTCGTCACCGTCGGGTGCGGTCTGGGACCCGGTCCGGCTCCCGTCGGGTTCACGGGCCGCGGCACCGTCACCACTGGATCCCGAGCAGCCCGCCATGAGACCGGCGATGAACACCGCCACGACCGCGAACACCACGGAGACGACCCTACCCATTCTGCTCCCCCTTCCGCACGTAACGCGTCGGTGAATGACCGGTGTATTTCTTGAAGATCCGGCTGAAATAGTTGGGATCCTGGTAGCCGACGGCGTACGCGATCTCCTTGACCGTCCGGTCCCCGTCCTGCAGGAGCCGCTGTGCAACGTCCAGGCGGACCGAGTTCAGATGGTCGTTGAAGGGAACACCGAGGTGCTCGGAGAAGAGGCGACTCAGGTAGCCCGCGGAAACCCCGCACTGCTCCGCCACCGAGGTAAGCTGCAGGGGCTGGGCGTAATTGCCGTCGATAAAGCGCACCGCCTGCTTGAGCACGTCGGGCCACCGGTCGCCGGCGTGGCGCGACTGCTCCTCAACCAGACGGCGGAGGACCCGCTGCGCCCAGGCGTCCACATCGCGGCGCACCTCAAACCCGCTGACGTCCTCGATCGGATCGGCGATGAGCAACGAGACCTCCGGTGCGCCGACCCGCGAGTCAAAGTCGTGGAGGAGCCGCTCGAACGCCGCCGCCACGCGGTACTTGGCCACCGGGAAACGCCACGTCGCAAAGATTTCGTCCGCAAACGCCTCGTAGGTCGCGACCACGTCGCCGGGCGTTCGGGCCCGGGCCACCGACTGGCTGAAGTCGCGAACGCGGGCCCGGTACTGCCTGAGATGCCGCTCCACACCCGCCGCCGGCGGAATCGCCTGCAACGCCTCGTCGCAGGAACGATAGAGTTCGTCGTAGCGCCGGCGGCTCCCGACACCGATCGCGGCGTCGGACCCTTCCGCCACCTCGTCCACCGCCTCCCGGACGATGCGTTCCAGCGTCTCCGGTGGCACCGAATCGGCGACGAACAGGATCATCCGCTGCATGTTTTCGGCCCACAGACTGCGGTAGCGCCGTTCGATCCGGTCGGCGATCGCCGGATAGAGTCCCCGGTCCGACAGGCGCACCGCCACCACGAGCCCGGAGTCGGAGGGCAGCTGGAACAGGCTCCGGAAGCGCGACCAGGTGGTGGCGTCGATCGGCTTCCAGGTGAGCATCGTCACAAAGTTTTGCGCCTCCCGCGCCAGGGCGTCGGCGCTGCGGTGCACCTCCTCGATCCGCTGGCTGAGCCGCAGCCGTTCCTCGTCCAGTTCGTCTTTGGCGCGAAACATCGTCTCCATGAAGCGCTTTCGGGAGACCGGTTTTACCAGGTATGCGAACACGCGCAATGGAATCGCCCGCTGGGCCAGATCGAAGCGTTCGTAGGCGGTGGAGAGGATGTACAGCGCGTCGGGAAACTCGTGCTGGAGTTCGCGGATCGTGTCGATACCGTCGATGCCCGGCATGGCGATGTCCATGAGGACCACGTCGGGGCGGTGCTGGTGCGCCGCGGCGATCGCCTCGCCGCCGGATCGGGCGGTTGCGCAGACGGAGAAGTCGTCGAGACCGGACTCTATCAGGTAGGAGTAGCTTTCGAGGACCGGCTCTTCGTCGTCGACGATCAGGACGGAATACACGGCGCAACCTCGGTGTCGATCCTGATCACGATCTCGGTGCCCCACTCCGGCCCGCCGTGGATCGACACCACGTCGTCCTGGTCGGGGTAGAAAAAGTACAGCCGGTGGATCACGTTCTCGAGTCCCATCACCTTGGAATCGTGGTCCACGTCGCGGTTGTGGCGTTCCAGAAGGCGCGCGGCGGTCTCGGCATCGATGCCGATTCCGTTGTCGCGGACCGCGAGACAGACCACTGACTCCTCCTTCCATACGCGAATGGAAATCTGACCGGCGCGGTCCACTCCCTTGAAGGCGTGAATCACCGAGTTCTCCACAAGGGGCTGCAGCATGAGCGCCGGCACCTCGCAGGAGTCCAGCAACTCCTCAGGAACGTCGAGGGAAAACCCCAGCGATCGGGGAAACCGGATGCGGAGGATGTAGAGGTACGCCTCGAGGCCCTCGATCTCCCGGCGCAGCGGCACGATCAGATTTCGTTCGCGCATATTGTACCGGAAAAAACTGGCCAGGTGTTCCATGAAATCGGCGGTGCGCTCGGCGTCCTCGGTGATCGCGAGCTGAACGCCGGTGTTCAGCGTATTGAACAGGAAGTGCGGGTTCATCTGCGCCTGCATGGTGTACAGCTCCATCCGTTTGAGGAGCTGCTCCATCTTCAGGTTCCGCAGACGCTCCTCCATGTAGCCCTGCTCGATCTGCTGCTGCCGGTTGAGTTCCGCGATGTACTGGCGGATATCGTGCTTCATCGTGTTGAAGGCCGCGATGACCGCCCCCACCTCGTGCACCGTGTCGATCGGCAGGTCCTCGATATCGAAGTTGCCGGAGGAGAGCTCCCCCGCCATCCACGCCAGGCGGTTCATGGGGTCGGTGACGCGGTTAATCGAAATGGCGATCCACATGGTGGAACTGACGAACGCCAGAATGATTACCAGGAGATTCCAGAACAGCAGCTCCCGGGAGGTCTCGATGATCTCCTCGTACCGCGCCAGTTCGCCACGCAGCCCCGACAGGCTGATACGGTCGATACGCTCCACGATATGATCGTTGAGGCTTGCCATGTCCTCGTAGAGGGCGGTGTACTCCTCGATCGCGCGGGCACGCTTGAGATCGATCGCGCGCTGGATCAGGTCGAGGTACGACTCCAGGAGCGAGTAGATCTCCCGCCGCGCCAGGGAGTTGCCGTCGCTGGACACGGTGATCACGTCGGGAACCATGTTTCGCAGGACCTGTTCCTCCGCCAGCAGATCCGACAGCGCCCGGGACGAGCGGCTGGAGAGATAGTTGAGCAGCGGTGTGCGCACCGCAACGACTTCCTGCTGCAGCTCCTGGAAGATGCGCTCCGAACGAAACTGGTCGTTGACGATCTGCTGTAGCCGCAAGGTGGCGAAGAGGATGTAGACGATCGACACGATCATGATCGTGAGACCGATTGCGGCGGAATAGATCAACTGGGAACGGAGCGAGTTGCGAACCGGCACTACTGGTTCCCCCCGATCACCTCCACGCCGGTGTCGACGTAGCCGGGAGCGTTTCCCGTGTCGATGAGCTCCACGAGAACGCGCACCGCCTCGATGCCGATGCGCTGGGGGTTCACCGCGATTGTGGCGTCCAGCACCCCGCGGTCGAGATAGTCGACGATCGCGTCGGTGATCCCGAATCCGATCACCTGGACCTGCCCCACCAGGTTGAGATCGATAATCACCTGCAGCGCCGCCAGGGTGTCGTCGGTGTCGGTGAACACCAGCGCGGTCACCGGCGGATCGGTCCGGAGCAACTGATACGTCAGCGCCTCGGCGTCCAGCGGGTTGAGCCCCGTCTGGCGCCGCATGATCGGGGCGTCGAGCCGGTCGCTCATGACGGTGTTGATCCCCAGCTCGATGAGTTCCTTTTCCGACGCCACCGCCGGCGATTTGTCGCTGTACACCACGACAACACGCGCCTGCTCCCCTTCCTCAAGCAGCCGCGTGCCGATTCGCCGCCCCATCTCGAAGTTGTTGGTCCCCACGAACGTCCAGGGCCAGTCGTCGGCCACATCCTGCTCCACCAGCACCACGGGGATATCGTGGGAGTCCAGCTCCTCCAGGCGCCGAAGCATCTCCTCCTCGCTGAGGTAGGGGTAGATTATCGCACCGTCGATACCCGAATACTGCGCCAACCGGAACTCCGGCGCGTCGGGGCCGATCGGATGAAACGAGACCGCCACGTCGTAGCGGCTGGCGGCGGACTTGACCCCGGCGCGCACCTGCTGAAAAAAGAGGGTCCCCTGCTCCGGCAGAAACACCGAAATGTGACGCGAGCGCGGATCCGGGGCCCCGGTCCGGGCCGACACCGCCTGGGTCAGAGATATCATCGTGGAAATCGACTGTGTCAGGGCAAACGCAAAGAGGAGAAAGACCGCAGCCAGCAGGACACGGGAGAGACGCCTCATGTCGGCGCCGGGGCCCGGCGCAGGCCCGCAAACTGCGAGAGCAGCATGCCGCCGAGGAGCAGCGCGCAGCCCACCAGCGCCCGGGGGGAGAGTACCTCACCGAGGATCAGCCACCCGCCGAGGGCCGCGAACGTTCCCTCCAGACTGAGAATGATCGCCGCGTGGCTGGGCTCCGCGCGGCGCTGCGCGATCACCTGCAGGGTGTAGGCGATCGAGATCGACCCCAGGCCCCCGTAGAGGATCGCCGTCGAGGCGCCCCGGATCGCCTCCCACGAGACCGGTTCCGACACCAGCCCCACCAGCAGGCTGGCGGCGCCCACCACGACGTACTGCGCCAGGGACAGCCAGAGTGCCGAGCGGCGCCGGGAGAGGTAGTCTATCATCTGCACATGGAGCGCGAAGAACACCGCACTCCCCATGACGTAGACATCGCCCGGATTGACGCGAAACCCGTTGGTCACGCTCAGCAGGTAGAGCCCGGCGACGGCGAGCACTACCGCCACCCAGCGCTCCATGCCGGGAAACTGGCGCCGCCCCAGGCCGAGGAGCGGGACGATCACCACGTACAGCCCGGTAATGAACCCCGCGTTGCCGGCGCTGGTGTAGACCAGCCCGATCTGCTGGAGGCTGGCGGCGGCGAAGAGCGCCAGTCCCGCCAGGGCCGCGCTCCCGGCGTGGGAGCGCCACTCGGTCCGTGGCAGCGGCGTCCGCCACAGCGCCAGCGGCACCAGCGCCCCCGCCCCGAGCAGGAAGCGGATGCCGTTGTAGGTGAAGGGGCCCACGTGGTCCATACCAACGCGCTGGGCGACGAACGCGAGGCCCCAGATAAGAGCGGTAATGAGGAGCAGACTGTCGTTGAGAACCGATCGTGACCGCACGGCGTCGCTCAGATCGAGAGTTTCTTGTCCTGCCGGGACCGCTCGATTTTCTGCATCTTGCGGTAGTATTTGGCCTGTTTCTCGATCTCTTCTTTGTCGGTGATGTGGATCTTGCTGTCCAGCGCCTTGATCCGCGAGTTCTTCAGCAGTTCGCGCAGCGCCTGCTTTCCCTCACCCATGGGCATGCCGACCATGTTGATCAGCTCCTTGGTTCCGAAATCGAAGGTGTACGCTTCGCCGGAACGGATCGGGACACGGTTTCGCTCCAACTGAATGAGCAGGGCGTCGTAGAGGCGCCCCACGGTGTCGGTGAGCAGGGTGTTGGCGAGCTGCTTGTAGATAAACCAGATGCGCTCGGCAAGGAGCTGCGTGAGTCGCGTGATGATCTGCGGCTGCGAGCTGACCATGCGGGCGAAGTTTTCCTTGTTCACCGCCAGCAGCTGGGTATCCTCGTAGGCGATCGCGGACGCCGATCGGGGCTTGTCCTCGATCAGCGACATCTCACCGAAGATATCTCCCGCCTTGAGCACGGCCAGAAGCACCTCGGTATCGTTGACGATCTTGGTGATCTTCACCGATCCCTTCTGGATGATGTAGAGCTCCTTGCCCGGCATCACCTCGGAGAAGATCATCGTGTTCTTGGGATACTGGCGGGTGAACTCGGTCTCGCTGCCGTCCAGGTACACCGCCTTGGAGTACGGCTTGATCTTTTCGAGCCGTTCGGTCGCCTTGTCCACGTTGGGACCGTCGGGACAGTGACGGAGATACTGATGGTACGCGTAGTGCGCCTGGTTGTACTGGCTCTGTTTGGCGTAAAACTCGGCAACGTAGAACAGGTGCTCGATGTCGGGCTCCACGCTCTGCTTGAGCGTCAGCCGCGCGAGCGCCTCATCCAGGTAGCGCATGCGCCGGGAGAACCCCTGGATGATCTTCATCGCCACCGGGGTATTCTTGACGATCAGGTCGCCGAAATTGTCCTTGTGAACGGAAATAAGACTGCAGTCGGTGAGCGCCTGGGCGGTCTCGATGTGGCTGTGACCGGACATGGTGGACACGACCCCGAAAAAGTCACCGGGACCGAGGATGTTGCCACCCTCCTCCTGAACGACCTCTACTTCCTTGCTGATCTGCACCTTCCCGCCACGGATGATGTAGAAGTGATCGGCGTTCTGCTTCCCCTCGACAATTATGTAGGCGCCCTTGTTGAAGTTGACGATTGTCAGGTGAAGCGGGGTCGACATCTCAGGTCTTTCCTATCGGCCTTAGTATAGGTTCGGCTCCGGGGGTTGTCAATTTGAGGCAACCAGCGGAAACCCCTCACAGAACTCTGCCACGCGGCGGCCGACTCGCGCAATGACATCCTCGTCTCCCGTGCTCCGGAGAACCTCGAGAATCGCCGAGGCCACCGTTTCCATGTCGGCCTCTTTCATGCCCCGGGTCGTAAGCGCCGGCGTTCCCAGTCGAATGCCGGAGGTCACCAGCGGACTGCGGGTATCGAACGGAATCCCGTTCTTGTTGCACGTGATGTTAGCACGATCCAGCATCTTTTCCGCGTCCTTGCCGGAAATCTCCAGGGAGGTCAGGTCGACGAGCATGAGGTGATTATCGGTGCCGCCCGATACCAGCCGGAGCCCGCCCTCGCTCAGGTGCCCCGCAAGCGCCCGAGCGTTCTGCACGATCTGTTTCTGGTAGGCGGCAAAATCGGGCTGCAGCGCCTCGTGAAAGGCGACCGCCTTGGCGGCGATGACGTGCATCAGCGGGCCGCCCTGGATCCCCGGCATGACCGCGGAATCCAGCAGTTCGGACCAGTTTTTGACCCGTCCCGACTTGGGCGCCACGGCGCCGATCGTGTTCTCACCGTCGGCGCCGATGAGGACCATGCCGCCGCGGGGGCCGCGAAGCGTCTTGTGCGTGGTCGTGGTGGTGAAATGCGCGTACGGCACCGGTGACGGGTGCTCCCCCGCGGCGACCAACCCGGCGATGTGCGCCATGTCGGTCATAAAGAACGCGCCAACCTCGTCGGCGATCTCCCGGAAGCGGGCAAAGTCGATCACCCGTGGATAGGCCGAGGCGCCGGCGATAATCAGTCGCGGCCGATGCTCGCGAGCCAGTTCGGCGAGACGATCGTAGTCTATTCGCTCCGTCTCCCGGTCCACGCCGTAACTCACGATGTTGTAGAGTTTTCCCGAAATGTTGACCGGCGATCCGTGGGTCAGATGCCCGCCGTGGGCCAGATCCATTCCGAGGATCGTGTCGCCGGGTTTGAGGAGCGTGAGGTACACCGCCATGTTCGCCTGGCTGCCGGAGTGCGGCTGCACGTTGGCATGGTCGGCGCCGAACAGTTTGGTCGCACGGTCCCGGGCGAGGTTTTCCGCCTCGTCCACGTGCTCGCATCCGCCGTAGTACCGCTTGCCGGGATACCCTTCGGCGTACTTGTTGGTCAGCACCGTACCGGTGGCTTCGAGTACCGCGTCGCTGGTGAAGTTCTCACTGGCGATCATCTCGAGCTTGGTGCGCTGTCGCGTTTCTTCGCGCTGAACGACAGCGTACAGTTCGGGGTCAGTCTGAGCGAGCACGTTCATGGTTTGGGAGGATAGGGGAATCCACCTGGGGTGTCAATCAAACCATCCGAAGAGGACCGGGGGCTCCCAGCGGATCTCCACGCCCTCGGGGATGGAGCGCGCGGGGCGTTCGACACGCAGGATACCGGGGGCCCAGCTCCGTTCCGGGAGCACCTCGCCCCCCAGCGGGAAGAGTCGCGCGGCACCTGCACCGTCCACCGACAGCGTCACCCGTCGGTCGTCCAGCGCGCCGATTGTCCCGGTGGCGGGGTCGTCGCCGTAGAACGCCACCAGCGATGCCGCCCGGTCGGTGAGCATGCCGTCTCCAACGGCGGGATCCGCCGGTATCCACCCGATCCCGGGGACGAAAAACTCCGCCCAGACGTGGGGAATCGCCTGGCCGGTGTCGTCAACCACGAGCCCGAAATGACGCCGCGCCGGAACCCCGGACCCGCGGGCCAGGGCAACGGCCAGGGTGGCGTAGGCGCGGGATGACGCTGCCGGCGGCTCCTCCGAGGCGAGAATCGCCACCGGGTCGTCGACACCGGCGACATCGGGCTCCAGCGACGCGATCACCGTCGCCTGAATCTGCCGGACGATCGCGTAGACCGGCCGCGACAGCTCGATGCGGCGTCGCAGCGACACCACCTCCGCTGCGGCCACCGGTACGCCGTCGGATTCGTCCAGATACCGGCGGTAGGCGTCGCGAAACCACGGTTCCAGCAGGATATCCGATCGGTGATCGCTCTCAACCGTCCATCGCACGCTGCGCCGTTCCGCCAGAACCACCCGCTCGATCCGCTGCGGTGCCGATTCCCCGTCCCCGGCGGTATCCTCTCCCGATTCGGGAGGGCGCGGGGGCTGAAACCGATAGACGGCCGCCCGACCGAGCATCGACGGCTCCGACGGACTGCTCTCACGCAGCAGCTGCGTGTTCGGCTGTTCGGAGAACTCCGGCGGCAGCGGCAGGAGCGTGTACAGCTGTTCGTCCGCTCCGGCGGCGGCGACGGCCATGCGCACCGCAAACTGTCGCGGATCGCCGAGCTGCCGCTGCGCCAGCAACGGCTCCACGGTGAGGTCGCGGGAGGTGTCGGCGCCATTGACAACAACCCGGTGCATCCCCGGGGAGATTGCCGCCGGCACCACAAGACGGATCTCGCGGTCGGACCACACGAGCACCGCCGGATCACTCGCCGACAGCGTCGCGTCGCCGTCGGGTGCCGACAGGGTCAGCGACGCCATTGCCGACCGCGGGCCGAACCCCTCGCCGGACATGACCACCAGGTCACCCACCGCGGCCGTCTCGGGCTCCACCGAGGCGACCTCGACGCCGGTGTCGTCCACGCGTTCCGGGAGATCGCCGGCGACGGTCACAAACTCGGGGTTGCTGCTTCCGTTGCGGGTGTGCACGCGGAGCAGGCCGCTGCGCATCGATTGAGGAACCGTGAATACGATCAGCTGCCCCGTCCACCTGCGGATCGACGCGGCGGGAACCGACACCTCGTCGACCGCGAGGCGTCCCTCCGTCCCGAAGCCGCTCCCCTCAACAGTCACGGTCTCACCCGCCGCGACGGTGGCCGGAGCGATCCGTTCGACGCGCGGCGGTCGCTGAGAGACCCACAGCACCGCCGCGGCGCTGATCACCAGCACAAGGACGATGAGGAGGGGAGTACGAGGTATTGATGTCGATGACGTCGGTTTCAGGACTGGTACCGCTCCACGTTGATCTCGAGCTCGATATTGAGGCGTCCGAAGCGTCCCGTGTCAACCGGTACCTGTTCGTTGCCCAGGGGCAGGAACACGATCGGCTCGCCGAGCTGGATCGGGAGGGTGGAAAATGAGGTGCGATAGTCGTGGTGGGGGCCGTTCTCGCCGTTGGTCACCCACGTGCTGCCCTGGGCCACCAGCATGAGCTGTCCGTCGTCTTCCCAGTACGGCGTAAACTCCGCCACCACGGCGATATTGCTGCCGTCGAGGCGGACGCTCACCGAGCGCCCACTGATCGTGACGCGGGTAAGGTCCATCGTCCATACCGTCTCGTTGTCGTTGCGGTCAATGATGCGGGCGTTGATGTGGACCGTGAGAGCGCCACTGAGGATGTCTTCGAGGGATTCGTCCAGTTGCGATTCCGCGGTCTCCTGGGGGAGCGCGGTCAGTATCGGAACCGTTGCGAGCACCAGGGCCGCAAGCGTCCGCCGGGCGGCGCCGAATCTCATTCCGGGACACCCTCCTCGGTCGGTATGGGGAGCGGGGTCAGGACAGGCTCGGCGTCTCCCTCGTCGGTGGCGTCGGCCTCACCCGGCAGCCCCGGACGCATGATCACCGGCTCACCACGAAGCTGGAACTGCGCGGAGTCCGGGAGCCGAATCGTAACGGTCTCCAGCGAATTCTGATCGTTGAGCCAGCGCAGGAGGTCCTCCGTCTGACTGGCGTTCACATTGACCTGCAGGTTGAGCGTCTCGGCGTTGCCGGCGATCTGCGGAACACCGGCGGCGGCGGAGCGCGTCCCCGGAAACCGGTCCACCACAGCCACGGCGAAGAACAGCAGCACCAGCGCCGCCGTCGCCACCACCGGCATCGGGAGGCTGACGGTACGTTCCCACCACAGCCGCCGCGGGGCGCCCCAGGCCCCGGCGAGGGACCGTTCCAAGCGGGCGCGAACCCGCCGGTCCGCGGCATCGACGTCGGCATCCATGCGGTGAACACGGACGATCTGACTGACCGCGCGAATGCGGTCGTACTCGTCGCGGGGCGTGTGCCCCGCGTCCAGCGAGGCACGCAGATCCCTGGCGGAACGTGGTCCGAGTTCGTCGTCGACCAGCGCCGACAGATCGGTATGGGACCTATTCCGGAAAATGGACATCTGCTTCCTCCAGTTCTCGCGCCAACCGTTCGCGCGCGCGGTGCACCCGAACCTTTACGTTCCCGACACTGATTCCCAGCGTACTGGCGATCTCACCGTAGGAGAGGTCGCCGTACTCTTTCAGTACAATAACATCGCGAAGCGTTTTCGGGAGTCGGGAAATCGCATCCTGCACGAGGCGTGTTGTTTCATCCTGGAGAACCGCAGCGTCCGCCGTTTCCTGCGGACGTTCCGGCTCGTTCCAGACTCGCTGATACGCCGTGCGCTCCCGCCCCTGCCGCTTGGAGTAGTTGAACGCCAGGTTCTTTCCGACGCGGAGCAGCCAGTAGCGGGCCTGGTCGGCGTCGGGAAGACGGGTGCTGTTCTTGTAAAACCGGATGAACGCCTCGTGACAGATCTCCTCCGCGGTGTCTTCGTCACCGGCGATGCGCAGCACCACCTTGAAGAGCACGGGGAAAGAGTCTGTATAGACAGCATCGAAGAACGCTCGCTCATCCCTTTTCATTGACATAACACACGGAGGCGCCCAAAGGTTACAGATGTTGAACCACCCCGGCCCTTCAGCTATCCTGAACCGAGTGGCCACGGTACAGCGGCGATTGGAAAAATTCAAGCTGAGCTGTCCGGTCGAGTATGACCGGCTCATGAGCGATTTCACGACCTTTCGCGTGGGAGGCCCCGCCGATGCGGTGGCGTATCCCCGGAGCGTGGAAGAGCTCCGTGAGACCGTCCTCGCCGCACGGGCTGCGGAGATCCCTGCGATCGTGTTCGGCGGTGGCGCCAACGTGGTGGTCAGCGACGCCGGCATCCGGGGACTCGTCGTTCACCTCGGGCAACTCCGTCGCGTCTCGGCGGCCGGCGAACTCCTCCGGGCCGAGGCGGGGGCACAGATCAGCGACGTGGCGGCGCAGGCGGCAAACCGGGAGCTCAGCGGCCTGGAGTTCATTTTTGCGATGCCCGGAAGCGTCGGCGGCGCCGTGTGGATGAACGCCCGCTGCTATGGTGGCGAGATCGCGCCCATCCTTCACGGCGTGGAGTACCTGACCCGCGACGGCGAAACCGGACGCTACGAACCCCGCGACGGTGACTTCGCATACAAGAAATCGCCGTTTCAGACCGGCGACCGCATCATCACAGCTGCGGAGTTCCGCCTGCGGCCGGCTCCCGGTCAGCGCCCGGCGATGTGGGAGCGCATGCGCGGGTACGAGGAGGATCGCCGGTTGAAAGGCCACTTCGCCTGGCCCTGTGCCGGTTCGGTCTTCAAGAACGACCGTCGGTTCGGACAGCCGAGCGGCAAAATCATAGACGACATCGGGCTCCGGGGTTTGAAACGTGGTGCGGCGATGGTGAGTGACCGGCACGGCAACATCATCATCAACACCGGGGCGGCAACGGCGGCCGATATTCGAAGTCTCGTCGAGGATGTACAGGACCGTGTGGCCCGGGCAACCGGGTATCACCTGGAACCGGAGATCCTGTTCGTCGGGGAGTGGCCATGACCAGTGGAGGGAAAATCCCATGCAAAGCACCCTGGAAAACCTGCGCGAGTTCATCCAGGAACTCAGCGACGAACAGCTCCGCGAGATGGTCATGGATATGCCGATGCACGATATCGTCGACCTCTGGCAGGACCTGCGCGACGTAGAAGCGATCGACCTGTTTGTCCTGCTCCCGATCGACAAGAAAGCGGAGCTCATTACCGAACTCGGGGCGGCGGACCAGGAATGGCTGATTAAAAACCTGCCGCTGGACAACGCCCGCGAGATCTTTGAAAAGGTCGAACCGGACGACCTCGTGGACATCATCCAGGAACTCAACCCGGAGGTCCGGGAGAACGTCTGGCAGAGCCTGAGCGACGAGGCCCGCAGCCAGATGCAGTTTTTGCTGCGCTTCGACGAGGACCACGCCGCCGGGATCATGACCACCCGCTATCTGGCGATCCGGTCCAACATCAGCGTGGGGCAGGCGCTGGCGTTCATTCGTGTGAACGCCCGGCGGGTCGAGTCGATCTACTACATCTACGTGGTGGATACCCTCAAGCGCCTTCAGGGCGTTGTGAGTCTCAAGGACCTCCTGTTCAACGACGATTCGCGCCGCATCGACGAGGTGATGACGCACAAGGTGGTGAGCGTCCCGGAGAACGCCGACCAGGAGGAGGTGGCCAAGACGCTGGAGGCACACGACCTCGTCGCCCTCCCCGTTGTCGACTCCTACAACCGGCTGCTGGGAATCGTCACCTTCGACGACGCGATCGACGTTATCCGGGAAGAGCAGACCGAGGACGTCTACAAGATGGGCGCCATGGAAGGGTCGGTGGACCGCTACACCGAGTCGTCGGTCGGCAAACTGATCCGCAAGCGCGTGCCCTGGCTGATCGTGCTGCTCGTGGCCGGAACGCTCACAACCAACGTCCTGAGCGCCTTTGAGTCGCTGACCCTGGCGGCGGGGTTTCTGGTGTGGTTTGTGCCGGTGATCACCCAGACCGGCGGCAACTCCGGCACCCAGAGCTCCACCCTGATGATTCGCGGTATCGCCACCGGTGAGATCCGGTTTCGCGACATCGGCATGGTGATACTCAAGGAGCTGGCGGTAGGGGCGCTCATGGGGGTCATTCTCTCCGGCGTGATGATGCTGCGCAGCGTCTACCTGCCCCCGGGGATCGACTGGGTGCAGGCGATGGCGATCGGGGCGGCGCTGATATTCGTGGTCGTCTTCTCCAGCGTCATCGGCGCCCTGGCCCCGCTGGTGATCCACCGCCTGGGATTCGACCCCACGGTGATGGCCGGTCCGCTGATGGCCACCGTGATCGACGTGGCGGGACTGACGATCTACTTCGAGTCCGCCAGGATCATTCTCGGTCTGTAATTATTCTCGGTCTGTAACGCGCAGCCGCAGGTAGCCGGTGACGCCTGCGTCCGCCGCCGCCGGGGTGGGCGCGGCGCCGCCCCGCGCGGTGCCGGCGAAGCGCGCGAGACCCGAGAGCGGCACCACCGCGCGCCCTTCCACACGTCCCCACGCCGCGACCGGTAGCGACAGCGAGAGCGACGCCTCCTGCGGCGAATCGGCCGTCGCCGCAGCGGCTGAACCGCCGGTCCCGGAGCCGCTCCACGCGCTCCCCCATCCCAACGAGACCGACGCGCGACGGCGGTAGCTTCCGAGATCGCCCCGGACCGTCAGTGTTACGCCGGTCCGTAGCGTCGGCTCGTGCCACCACGGCAGGTCGGTGCGCCACAGGGCTCCCCCGCCGCGGGGCCAGGCGAGCGCCCCGGTGGCGCCGAGGGAGGTGACCCGCCGCCGGCGACGGCGGTCCAGGCGCAGCGCCGTGTCAACCGACGACTCGTCCGCCGTGCGGGTCGAGGCCGCCACCGATAGAAGCCCGACCCACGCCGCCGGCGGGGCCCACCGCAGGGAGGCGCCGCATTCCTCGGAGAGGGGGCCGGGGCGCTCGCCGTCCCAGCCGCGACGACGTTCCCACTCCGCGCGCCAGGTGAGGCGCCGCGCCCGACGCCCGCTCTCCAGACCCGCCGCGAGCAGTGTCGCCGACGCCGGCCGCCCACCGTCCGGGGTGCGGCTGCCGGGATCCACAGCCAACGCCCTGCCCCGCAGCGTCAGAACCTCCGTCTCCGCGGACGCCCACAGCTGCCCCCCGCGACGCGGTGGCCGGTAGCCGGCGCGCTGCGTCCACACCCCCGCGCCGCCCGCCGCATCCACCGTCGTCGGCGCCCCGCCCGTCGTCGGCGCCCCGTCCGTCGCACCCATCCCGGCCGTCGTCAGCGTGCCGCGGACCGTCAGCTCCCCACCCCACTGGCGCAGGGAGTCACCGCGCAGGGGCGGCGCCGCAAAGAGCCAGTCGTCGGCGGAGCGCGGCGGAAAGCGCCCCTCCACCGCCGACAGCGCCACACCGACGGCGCCGGCACGCAGCGGCAGGACCGCCATCCGGAGCTCGACATCGTCGTCGCGGGCGATCATCACCCCCGGCGCGACGCCGACGCGACCCTCCCGGCCAAACGCTGCACGCGGTCGAAGCGCGATGCCCGTCCACCGCCCGGAGTCCACGGAGCGATCCAGTCGCACCGCCGGTGCCGCGGTCAGGGCCGACCACTGCAGACCGCCGCCGGTGGGATCGAGGGCGCGGCGGTACACGCCGCGGGGCTCCAGGGGCCCGACCACCAGGGGCCCCGCCTCCGCTCCCACGACGTGGTCGACGCCGGATACCGGCGGGCGCAGGCGCCGGTACTCCCGACTGTACCCGCCCGCCGCCGGCACCTCTTCCCGGAGGACCACGTCGCCCCGAGCCAGCCACAGCCAGCGGGTGGGCCCGATCTCACGCGTCAGGCGGAGGAGCGCGCCACCGTCATCATCGATCTGAAGGAGGAGCTCGCCGGTCTGACACCACAGCCGCGGTGGGGACAGGAGGAGGAGACAGAGAAGGACCGCGACCGGAATCGGCCCGCCGAGCGGACCGCACCGCCCGCGGTGGAGCGCAACACGCACATCGGGAACACGGAACGCCGCGCCGCGGTGCTTGTCGGGGACCTACCGTGAGGCGCCGGGGACCGGACCGGCCACCGAGACCGTCTCGCCGGGGACAAGTTCCACCGACGTGCCACGGTGGTGCACCACCACCGGCGTCGGGTCGTCGTCGGATCGCGCGAACAGATAGTCGCAGTGGTCGGGATGCACATCCACGGTGAGCGTACCGCCCGCCACCCGCAGGCGAAAACGGAGCCGGGTCCAACCGTCGGGCAGGGACGGGGCAAAGCTCAGGTGCCCGCCGAAGTCGCGGAACCCGCCGAAGCCGAACACCACCGAGAGCCACGTGCCGGCCATGGCGGCGGCGTGGATGCCGTCCTTTACGTTGCCGTTGATGTCGTCGAGGTCCATACGGACCGTCTTCACGAAGTAGCGGTACGCCAGATCGATGTCCCCGGTTTCGGCGGCCACGATGCTCTGAACGCACGGTGCCAGGGACGAATCGCCGGTGGTGATCCCATCGTAGTAGGCAAAGTTGCGACGGATGATCTCCTCCGCCGGCTCCCCCCTGCGGACGGCGTCGGCGCGAAAGAACGCGCCTTGCAGGAAGAGTGCCATCACCAGGTCCGGCTGCTTGAGCACCTGGTGACGGTAGATCGTCAGGGGGTGGTAGTGGAGCAGGAGCGGATAGTTCTCCCGCGGCGTGTTCTCAAAGTCCCAGACCGCCTTCTGGAAAAAGGAATCGTCCTGCGGGTAGAGGCCGCGGTCGCGGTCGTAGGGGATCACCATCTCCTCGCCGGCGCGGCGCCACGCCGCCGGCTCGTCCGCCGCGATCGCACCGTCGCCGTCCACCGCCTCCGCCAGCGCCGCCTGCAGCCGCGCCCACGCCTCGGGATGATCGCGCTCGACGCGTTCCACCAGGTCCGCCGCGTACAGCAGATTGTCGCGGGCCATCACGTTGGTGAACACGTTGTTGTTCACGATGGCGGTGTATTCATCGGGCCCGGTGACACCGTTAATACAGAACCCGCGTCCCGGAATGTGCGCGCCCAGGCTGAGCCAGAAACGGGCCGTCTCCACCGCGATCTCCGCGAGCTGCTCGGTGAGAAACGCGGTGTCCCCCGCCGCGAGCGCGTAGCGCCGGGCGGCGAAGAAGATATCGGCGTTGATGTGATACTGCGCCGTGCCGGCGGGGAAATACGCCGACGCCTCATCACCGTTGATCGTGCGCCAGGGATAGAGGGCGCCGCGGTGGTGGAGGTGCCGCGCCCGCAGGCGAGCCCTCGGGAGGGTTGAGTGGCGGTATTCGAGGAGCTTTCGCGCCGTTTCCGGCACCAGGTAGGAGAAGATCGGCAGCGAATAGATCTCCGTGTCCCAAAAGTAATGGCCCTCGTAGCCCTCGCCGGTGAGCCCCTTGGCGCCGACGTTGGTGTGTCCGTCGCGCCCCGCCGCCTGGAGCACGTGGAACAGGTTGAAGCGGATGCTCTCCTGCACCGCCCGGTCTCCCTCGATCGTCACGTCGGCGGTCTCCCAGAACCCGTGGAGGTACTCCCGCTGCTCCGCCGCCAGGGCGTCGAAGCCCACCTGCCGCGCGTTGCCCACCGCGCGCTTGGCGAGCGCCGCAAGCTTGACCCGCCGGGCGTCGCGCGTGTGCTCGTAGGCAAGGAACTTCTCCACCGTCACCGGCACGCCCGCCTCGGCGGTCACCACAAATCGGTGGCGCAGATCGTTGACCTGCCGTTCCGCCGTCTGAAACCAGTGGTTGTCCGTCTCGATCGTGTGGCCCATGGCGCACACAAGGCGAAACCGGGTATGGCGGGTGGTATGGCGCAGGACGGCGATGTCGCGGGTCATTTCTACCTTGGGTTTGGTGAGCGCATTCCGCGTGAGGGCGGCGCCGACGCGCGGGTCCGCCCCCGCCTCGTCCGCCTTCACCCGCGAGTTGATCCCCGAGATCACGGTGATCGTCGCCTGCTCCTCCGGCAGTTCGATCCGCCACCGGAGTGCCGCCGTTGCCCGCCGCGACAGGGGCACCACGCGCGCCGATTCAAGGCGAACCAGGACGCCGGAGGGACTGCGCCACGCGTAGCGCGCCCGCAGCACCCCCTCGCGCAGGTCCAGACGACGCTCAAAGTCCTCCAGCGTGCCCGTGGACAGGTCGAAGGGATCGTTGCCGACCCACAGGTCAAGAGCCGTTCCGTCGGTCACGTTGAGCATCCGCTGGCGACGGTCGGCGTAGCCGTAGGCGTGCTCCCCGTAGACGATCGGTTCGCTGTCGTAGAACCCGTTCAGGAAGGTACCGGAGTGGTAGACACTCCGCCCGTCGTCCACCGTGCCGCGGATTCCGAGGTGCCCGTTTGCCAGGGCGAAAATCGTTTCGTACTTCCCCGCGTCCTCGCGGCGAAAGGCGGTCTGCGTGATGTTCCAGCTGTCGGACATTGCGCGAAACCTACTCAAAAAGCAGCGCCCTTGCCAATGCCCCCGGGAGTCTCGATACTGAAACCATGAGAGAGAAAACGCGATCGGTACGGATCGGATTCCTGGCAGCGCTCATCCTCGTGGTCGGAGCCGTCTCCAGCGTCGGCGCACAGTCCTTCGGCGGCGGTATTTCGGTGTTCGTTCCCTGGGATATGTTCGAAGGCCAGACCGGCAGCATCAGCTTCGAGACCTCGCTGGAAACCTCGCTGGGTCTCGGCGACTACCTGAGCTTTCCCGTGGGCTTTGCCTACAACCAGGTGTACGGCCTCTCGCCGGACGGCACGCTGTCCGCGACCAGCGCCGACCCCGACGCCGCCCTGTCCACCGGCGGTCCGTGGTTTTACGCAGACAGTCTGCTGACCTACCTGCTGGCGAAGTTTCACATTCCCGCGGGACCGGTGTACTTCGACGTCTACGGCGGAGGCGCGCTGAACTACAACTTCAGCCTGCGGCCGCTGGAGGGGCAGATCGCGAAGGATCTCGCCGAGGCCGGCGCATTCGGCGCGAACCCCGGTGCCGTGGCGATTACCGACATGACTGTGGAAAGCGGACTCGGTGCCGGTTGGATCGTGGGGGCCGGAACCGGCGTGCAGATCGACCAGATCCGGGTGGGGCTGGACGTCAGCTACCGCCACATCTACCACGACCTGCAGATCAGCGGTGAGTATCTCACCGCCGGCGGGCAGCCGCAGTCCTTTGACGCCGGCGACACCGTCGGAGACCTGCGCGTGATCCTGCGGGGACTCTCGATCGGAATCGGCGGCAGCTTCTCGATGTAGGGCTCGGCGGTCTACCGGTGGTTCTGCGGCACGTACGCCGGCAGCGTCACCGGAACCCGCACCCGCCGGAACCGGGCGAAACGCTGCGTGCCGGCGGTGAGTTCGGTGGGCGCCCACTGCGCGCCGATCAGCGGCATGGCGTAGTCGACAAAGGCGTCGGTGACGTCCGGCCGGTGCGGGTCTATCCACGCCGCCGGCAGCTGCCGGTGGAAATTGGCCACGTCGGCCAGGGGTACCTCGCCCAGACGGACCTCGTACGGGTGGTCCCCCGCCGCCAGCCCGCCGCCGACACGCTGCAGCGCCGCCATGATGCCCGAGCGTCCGTCGGAGGCAAGTTCCACCGCGTGTTCACCCACCCGGTACGCCTCGTCAATGTCCACCGACGAGGCAAAGATGCTGGTCGAACGCTGCAGGATGCCGGGCACCTGCCCCGTGACGTTCCCCCGCACCGGGAGTCCGTGGTCGTTGAGGTAGTTCACCACCTGCTGCGCCACCGTGTTGCGGCTCGCCCCGTACTCCACGTGACCGAAGGCGTCGTGGGCCTCCCCCAGCCCGCCGGCGGCGGAGACGTCAAACCCCTCACTGACCACAACGATACAGCGACCGTGACGCCGCAGGTCGTCGGAGACGAAATCGGCCATCGCGGGAAGCCCGTAGCCGCTCTCGGCGGTGTAAATCTGCAGCGGCAACGCCCGTTCCGGGTCCGCCAGCCGCGCCGCCGCCGGAATGAATCCCGCGCGACGCCCCATCGCCTGAAACACCGACACCGGCTCGCTCGTGCGCATGCTCAGGTTTTCCTGATTGGCGATCTGCGTGATCAGCGCCCAGTAGCGCGCCGTACTGCCGTAGCCCGGCGTATGGTCCACCATCTGAAAGGCGTCGTCGCCGACATCGTTATCGATCGTCTTGGGAATCCCGACCACGCGGACATCCAGTCCCTGGGACTGCGCCAGGGCGCTCACCTTGGCGGCGGTATCCATGCTGTCGTTGCCGCCGATGTAAAAGAACCATCCCACGCGGTGCGCGCGGATCACATCGATGATGCGCTGAAAGTCCTCGGTGTTGCCGTCGTGGAGCTTGTAGCGGCAGCTGCCGATCGCGCCCGCGCTCGGCGTGGTGCGGAGACGGGCGATCTCCTCCGGGTCCTCGGCGTCCAGGTCCAGGAGTTCCTCCCGCAGGACCCCCTCTATCCCGTGTTCGCCGGCGAGCACCGTCCCGAACCGCTCAGGCTCGCGACGACAGCGATCGATCACGCCCTGGAGCGAGGCGTTGATGACCGGCGACGGGCCACCGGACTGGGCAACAAGAACATTCGGCGCGGTGTTCGACATCATGGCGCTATCGTACCACAGCCACCGCCCGGCGGTGTCCCCGGTAGTTGCTCCAGGAGTACATCCCCAGTCCCGTCCACACAAAGATGAACCCCGTCAGTCGCGCCGGTTCCAGCGGGTCACCGAAGACGGTAAGCGCGATGAGGAACATGAGCGTGGGAGCGATGTACTGCAGAAACCCCACGTCCGACAGCCGGATCCGCTGTGCGGCGATTCCGAAGAGCAACAGCGGCGCCACCGTGACCACACCGCCACCGAACAGAAATGCCGCCGCCCGCCAGTCCCCGTTGGCCGGAACGCCGACGCCCCCGGCGATACCCGTAGCGATCGCGATCGCTGCCACCACCGCCAGTGCCGTGAGTTCGACCGCGAGGCTGTGAATCGAGGACAGCACCGTACGCTTCTTGATCAGACCGTAGGTACCGAACGTTCCCGCCAGGGTGAGCGAAACCCAGGGGAACACGCCCAGCCGGATCGTGAGAAACAGCACTCCCGTAGCGGCGCTGGCAACGGCGGCCCACTGCAGACGCGTGAGCCGATCGCCGAAAAACACCAGCCCCAGGAGCACGCTCACCAGCGGATTGATGTAGTAGCCCAGACTGGCGTCCAGCGTGCGCCCCGACGAGACAGCCCAGACGTAGACGAACCAGTTGGTCGACACCAGAGCCCCGTTGAACATCAGCCATGCCAACGTACGCCCCCGGGGCACCAGCGGTACCGCAGCCACCGCCGAGGACCGTCGGCGTCGCCAGAACACCACGGCCCACGCGACCACCGCCCCCCACAGAATGCGGTGCCAGATAATCTCCAGAGCCGGAACAGACCGGATCTGAAACCAGTACAGGGGAAGCACCCCCCACATGGAAAACGCACCGATCGCCGAGAGCGTACCGGTCCGCAGAGCCCGCGCATCCTGATCGTCCAAAGGCATGGCGGCACTGTAGCATGGGCGGGGCCACCGCATACAGCGAAGGCTCCGCACCCAGCGAGGCCGTCGCCCACCGCGAGGCCGTCACATGAGAATTTGATATATTGGACGCGAATTGACAGAACAACCGGCGCAACGGTATCGTATGGAACAGCATGAATACGCCAATTGAAAAAGTTGACACCGCAATTCGTGAAGCGATCGCCGGCGCCGGAGGCACCGTCAAGGATGGCCCCAGAGAGAACCCGGCCAACGGCGTCCGGGAATGGCACGTTGAATCACCCTCCGGCGTGGCGTGCGTCGTCGGAGTGACCAACGTCGCCCTGACCGATGGAGCGGACATTCTTGGCGCCGTAACCGGTGACGAGGTCGTATCCTCTATCGTATCCGCCACGACGCCGTTGCTCCTCTACATTTCCAGCGACCTCAAGGTCCGCACCTGGGACATCGAGGACGCCGACGACGCCCAGTAAGCGGGGAAGAAGAGACACAGCGGCGCGCGCCTGCTTGACGCCCGCCCGTGGGAGGGCCTATCATCACCGCTGATCCGATCGGATCGATGCGGCGGTCGTATAACGGCATTACCCCAGCTTCCCAAGCTGGAGACGCGGGTTCGACTCCCGTCCGCCGCTTTCTTCCCGGGCCACCCGCAAACACTCGCTTGGGACGTGAAACTGATCTCGCACAGGATTCCGCGTTCAGTTGATCGCCTTCGGGGTCGGTACCCGTATACCGCATTGGTGTTGCGCTATTCGCGATTCGCGAATAGACTAAATGCATGGGTACGCACCTCAAACCACAGGATGTCGTCGTCCTTCTCAAGCTCGTCGCCATCGGCGATCGATCCTGGACGTATTCCGAACTGGCCAAAGAACTCGGCATGAGCTCGTCCGAGGTGCACGCGGCGATCTCGCGGGCTCAGACTGCACGTCTCTACGCCGACGTGCTGCATTCGGTGATGCATCCCAATCTTCTGGAGTTTCTCATCCACGGAGTCCGCTACGTCTTTCCCGCGGAATTGGGCGCGCCTGTGCGGGGTATCCCCACCGGACACGCTGCCCCGCCACTGAACAAGCATATCGTAGCCGACGAGCCACTCCCTCCGGTGTGGGAGACGGCAGCGGGACGCGTAGAGGGCGTCTCGGTCTCACCGTTATACCGATCGGTACCAGACGCGGCACTGCGTGATCCCGCGTTGTACCAACTGCTTGCTTGCGTTGACGCGCTGCGAATCGGCAGGGTGCGCGAACGACAGGCGGCGACCGACGCACTCCGTCTCCGCATCATGGGTCAGGCGGAAGCGGCATGAAGGGGTCGATCGCGATGATCGAACACGTCGCGCAACACCTCGGTGAGCTCTCTCGAAAGGTCGTTTTCGTAGGAGGCACCGTCGTCCGACTGCTGGTCACGGATCCGGCAATTGCCGAGTTTCGCACCACCGACGATGTCGACCTGATCGTCGAGACAGCATCACGAGGTGTGTTTGCCGGATTCGAGGACCGGCTGCGGGAGATAGGCTTCCGCAACGATACCACACCCGGCGCGCCGCTGTGCCGGTGGGAAATCTCGGGGACGCTCGTCGACATCATGTCCACAGACGAGCGACTCCTGGGTTTCTCAAACCGCTGGTATTCCGAGGCGATTCGAACTGCGCACACGATCACGCTCCCCTCGGGCATGGCAGTACGTGTCATCGATCCGGTCGTCTTCTTGGCGACCAAACTGGAAGCGTTCGGCCAACGCGGTAACTGCGATCCAATCGGCAGCCGCGATATCGAGGATATCATCTCGGTCGTGGACGGACGTCCGGAGTTGCTGGATGAACTTCCTGCCGCTGCTGCACCGGTCCAGCAGTTCATTCGGGAGGCGCTCACGCCACTCGTAGCCACCATGGCTTTCCGCAACGCAGTACTTGGCTACTTGCCTCACAGTCCGAAAGGGCAGCAACGGTACGTCTCGATTATCCAGCGATTTGAATCCATAACTCAGATGGACTCTTAAAACCCGCCCACTCGCGACCGGCCGCAATCCCCGGTCACACCGCCGCCATCGACGCTTCCTATAACTCGTTTTCCAGGCTACAGTCAGCAACAGCAGCATTGCGCGAGCTTACACGGCCGGTGTGGATTCCCAAGCTGGAGACGCGGGTTCGACTCCCGTTCGCCGCTTTCTTCCCGGGCCACCCCCAAACACTCGCTTGGGACGTGAAACCGATCTCGCACAGGAATCGCCATTCAGTTGATCGCCGCGGTACCCAGCGGTCTCATGCCTGCCGAGTACGCCACGACCGCCACAGCCGGACCGACCAATTGTCGCTACGGACCGCATCAGCATCGTAGGGCCGCCACGAGGTGCCGGGAAACGATGCCGGTAGACAGCCGATGCCCGTCACTGTGTCCAGCTCTCGTCACACCATGAGACACGGCCGGCGCGGCTTGTGACTACGTCCCATCGACCCGCACATACCAATCCGCGGGAAACTCGTCGAGACGTTCCAGCGTTCCCGTGTCAGGATCGATTTCGATCACAACATCCGGGCGAAACCATTCTTCATACACCAGAGGATCGGTCTCAAAGTCGAAATGGACCAACCCATAGCGATAATCGGACCGTTCAACGCGGTCTGGTGCGGCAAGATTGGGCACACGAACTACTTCCAGCATCATGATGTGAACCTGTTCTTTCTCCACAACCATCCAGTCGGAGAGGAAAGACTCTGTACCTTGTCCAGAAGAATAGAATACCGCAACGAGATCAGGCATGAACCCAACGTACAGAGCGCCTCGTTTGTCGCTTGAATACCGAGGCACCACGCCGACCAAACTCCCATAAGAGGAATCTGCCGATGAACGATTCTGAAGCCAGTTCTCAAACGCTTGAGACGGAAATCTCGCTCCCCGATATTGTCCGACCTCGACTGCCTCGACATTCCCTGCATCAAGATTGTCGAGCAGTTCGATGAGTTCCCCGTCGGTCATCACCGGACGTTGTTCTTCAACCCGAACCGACTCATCGGCTGTCGAATCCAGTTCATCGCTCTCGAGCTCCTGCGTGTCGAACGACCGCGAACAGGCCCCCAACACGACGACTAGTACTACCATTGCTACTCTATTCATCTTTGGGTTCCATAGGCTTGTGCGTTGGAGGTGAAAGAGTATTCTTCGGGATTCAGAAAGATGAACGGGTCGAAATAGTATTTCCCACCATGCTCGATTTGCTGGCCCGCATCATTCAAGAGAGACTCCAACAATGGACTTCGTCGCTCCGTACGGACATCGACGTGCAAGTGTTCCCCATAGGGCGAAACGCCCGGCCACGTTCCGGTATTCCCCGAAAAACCGAGCTGGGTATTGCTGAGAATCAGTGGGTTTGCTGAGAGGGCGGTATTCCGCGATTGAAGATGCAGGTATCGTGTCAGAATCGTATCGGATCTCCGTTCCCCCTTGAACGTATAGGTGACCATCGTCGCGGTCTCTTGGAAGTTACCAGTTGGGCGTTCTGGGGCGTTACCACCATAGTTGAACCGCGTATTTCCCCCAAACATCGAATGCACCGGTGTACCGGACGGCACCGAGAAGTCGGCACCCCGATGTGGATTGCGCGAAAACGAACCCGTCGCGCCAAAGATCGTTGTTATTTCCGAGCCCTCCATGATGTTGTTCACGTGCAGATTGGGCTCACCGGTGATGAAGTTCCGCTCCTTCCACTGCTCGTAACTGATCACGCTCGCGTCCGGTTGGCGGCCGTCCCATTGATCCGAGGGGAGCCCCAGCGTCACTGGCTCAGTGGTATCCATCAACCCCTGGGCCACCAGCCGGTCATAGATATTTCGCGTGTTGTGCTGCGATAGCGACTGATTGTAGACGCTCGCATACACTCCATTTTCCAGCGTGATCGAAGCGCCGTTGTTGCCGTCGTGAGTCCAGTACGTTCCGTCATCTCTTAGCTCGAATCCTTGGTCACGCAACATCGCTGTTGCCTGAAACGCATCGATCCCCAGGATTTCCTGCAGTCCCTCCTGCACACCGTTGGCACCGATTCTATTGCCCTCGTCGTCAAGGATGAAGTTGCCGTTCGGGTCTTTCAGCCATCCGTCACGGTCGTATTCCAGCGATCCGTCTTCCATTGGCTTCCAATAGTCCGATTCGCGTTGCGCCTTGCTCAGGTTGTCCTCGTCGTACGCCCCTTGCACAAGCTGTGCCTGCGGTGAGTGCCCGGTGTTGCGGGAACAACCGCTACCGCGTTCCTGTCTCTTGTTGCGACGGATCCTGCGCCAGAAGGTGCCAGGTTGCCGCATCGTCGCTCACCCACACCTCGCGTTTCCACTCCCGAGGTTCGCCCCGACGACCTTCTTCGTATCCGCCGATGAGAAAGATGCGGTCCTTATACACGGTCGCTATCATGTTCGAGCGAGCCGGGAGAGTACCGTCCGGCGCGATCCGTTCCCATTGTTCCCCATCCGGGCTCGCCCAGACATCCGTCGCCGGTATCGGAGTCTCGTATAGGTCGGTCTGGTGGAGTCCTCCCAGGATCACCAAGCGATCGTGAAACCACACCGCGTTCTGGTCCCATCGCGCCGGCGGATACCCCAGCTCCTCGCCCGCTGCGGTAAATGCTGGAATGCTTTCCCAAACACGGCCATCCGAGGATCGGAAGATCCCTCCATCAGGCCTCACGAGATACAAATGCGTTGTACCAGCCAGTATCTGGTGGCCCCCCAACTGTCTTCCGTCGAAAACTCCAGATGCTTCGACTACCCAGTCCGTTCCGTCAGTGCTGGTCCAAACATTGTCGTACCACGTGCGGGTGTTCTGATCGAAACCACCTGTGACATAGAATCTGCCTCGCCATTCAGAGAAACCAGCCACGGCAAGACCGCCTGAAGTCGCATTGGCCGTCACCCGCGTCCAATCGAGGCCGTCGCGCGTTGACCACACATCGGAAAGCCCGCGATAGAGCGTATCCAGATAGCTCCCGCCCAAAAGAAAGACCATTTTACCATTGCCGGTAACCGAGTAGTCGGACCGCTCCGGCCGAGGAACAGGTGCATCGACCGCGACCCACGCGGATCCGTTGCCGGTCACCCATGCCGAGTTCGGCGGGATGCTCGGATCAGTCAGAGTTTGTGTTCGTTCGGAGTCATACAGCCACAGTCTCCCATTCAACACAGCGGACTGGATCCGCGTTGAAGGCACGGGAAACGTCCCCTCAGACGTCGTTGTCGGCCAGTCCGCCCGATTCGGTAGCGATGTGACCGTCGGTAGCGATCCGTCGAACGGAACCCTGTATGTCTCGGCTTCCACTCGCGGAGTCTCCGCTCTACGTTCAGCTTCTTCGGCGTTCGCAACACCGCCAGTGTCGTTTTCGATCGTGCCGTCGCGGTCTCCACCGCACGCCACGAGCATGCCGGCCAGGAAAAACGAGAGTATCAGTCGGCTCGTGATGCCTGAGCTAGTATCCATACGTCACCACTCCGGGTAATTCGAAATGCATACTGTCATAGACCGATGGATCCCTCATGAGCCAATCCAACCCCGAACCCACAAGCGCTTCCACAAACCCCGGCGGGTGGTTCGAAAACCCCTGTTGCGCAAACCAACCGAGATTGCCGGGAACTGGTGACGCAAGGGAATGGTCCACTTCCGGTGCGGAAAGATAATCGAACAACGGTGTCGCATCGGCTACTATTCCATTCATCTCGTCCTGAAACGACGTTGGCATTGACTCCCCGAACTGGTCCATAGCTCTAACGGCAGTCTCGTACCCATTCAAAAAGCCGTCGCGCCATTCCGCGTCGCCGAGTCGCTCGAAATTGTCGCTCACAGCGTTCCACTCCTGCGGAGTGTTCGCGTCGACGACACCGCCGTTCATGAGTCGGATTGCTTCCATTACAAGAGTGTCACTCTCTCGTATCATTCCGTTTGTGGCCGCGTTGAAATCCACCGCAAGGCCGAGAGCATGCATGCTCAAATCGTTCCTGCCCCCGATTAGGCGTGGAACAAACGCGCCGTCGAATGTTTGGACGGGATCCGCGCCCACGTACTGGGATTCCGCCACATCCAACGCGGCCGCCAGGGAGTCGTGGGCGTAAAACTCGCGTCCAAACGCTTCGGTTACTGAGATATTGTCGTTCATCCACGCCGCCGGAGTGCCGGCCGCGGCGATTTCGGGGACCGCCATGTAGTACGGCAGCAGTCCGGCGTATGTTCCAAGCCCATTTCCGAACTGCGCCTGGAGTCCCGCGTTCAGTTCGCTCCAGCTTTCGCGTGGGTCCTGGAGGTATCGGTTTTGCATCGCCGCTGACGTTTCAAATGCCAGCCTCGCGTCGCCAGATTCTGGCAACCACTGGTTCGCCTCTTGGTCCCATGTATATCCGCTGCTTGCCATCAGCGCTTCTCCGATTTCTTGGTCACTCATTCCCTCTGTTTGTATTCCACGGTCAGATAATATGTGCGCTGCCTGCTCTCCGCCGAGCGCATTGAGAAGCGACCGGCTCCAAGACCCCGTACCGTCTCGAATCACTTCTTCGGCAACCCGAACGTCGCCGTTTTCGTCAAGATACTCGACAGAAAAGTCTTTTGAGTTGTCGTCCACGAGCTGACCGTTGCGTTTCAGGAGCCAATAATCCGCCCCCGAATCATACGATCCAATGGCGTGCCCCGCCAGCGCGCTGATGTCACCGGTGTGCTGCGCGTACTCGAGGAGCGCGACCTCTCCCCGTTGCACCTCGCTCAGGTTGTCCTCGCCGTACGCCCCCGCCACAAGCTGCGCGACCCGTGAATGGCCGATCACCGCGTTCACCGTCTCCAGTTGCTGGCCCGCGTTCCCGTCGTCAAGACCGTTGCGGAACGCCTCGTGCGAGAGTGTCAGACCGAGCTGATACCGACTTCCCGCACTCG
>MDTD01014845.1_pt1 | contig 75847 bp, 74 predicted proteins | sample 811221 | NCBI WGS metagenome assembly MDTD01 (sample SAMN05326646, study PRJNA326480) | marine metagenome | isolation source: seawater | place: Pacific Ocean: South West | collected 2011 | reverse complement strand
TCGGAGGCGCCGCGTACGGGATACCGGCGAACAACCGGTGGTCGTCGGCACTCACCCCGCGCAGGGCGCCGGCCTCGGTGTGGACGACGGCGGGGTCCGTGGGCGTCGGACGCTCGGTCGGGGGCGAGGAACAACCCGCCACGGCCAGCACCAGCACCGCAAGGACAGACCCGATGCGGCCGGGGACCGATGCGCGCATCAGCATCTTCGAAAGCCTAGCGGTGACGGAGTCGTCGGGCTCTTTCGCGACGTGGCCCCCGTCACATACACTGGCCCAGTTGACACCCGTCAAGTTCGTCACAGCCCCCGACGAGGAGACCCATGAGCACATCGGCACCGGATCTGAATATGGACTCGAAGACCAAGGAGGCCACGACGGTCCTGGCCGATCCGGCCGCCTACGCGGACGACGACCGGCTCCATCCGGCGCTGGCGCATCTGCGGGCGCACCGCCCGGTGGCGTGGGTCGACCACGAGCCCTACCGGCCGTTCTGGGCGATCACCAAGCACGCCGACATCATGGCGGTGGAGCGGGACAACGAACTGTTCATCAGCGGCCCGCGCCCCCTGCTGATGCCCGCCGAGGGCGACGACGTGATGAAACAGCAGCAGGACGCCGGGATCGGGTTGCGCACGCTGATCCACATGGACGACCCGCACCACCGCGACGTGCGCAAGATCGGCGCCGACTGGTTCCGCCCGAAAGCCATGCGCGACTTGAAGGTTCGAGTCGACGAGCTGGCCAGACGCTACGTCGACCGGATGCGGGAGATCGGACCCGAATGCGACTTCGTCACCGAGGTCGCCGTGAACTACCCGCTGTATGTGATCCTGTCGCTGCTCGGCATGCCCGAAGAGGACTTTCCGCGCATGCTCAAGCTCACCCAGGAGATGTTCGGCGGCGACGACACCGAACACAAGCGCGGCGAAGGCACCACCGAGGATCTGCTCGCGGTGCTCATGGACTTCTTCACCTACTTCTCCGCGCTGACGGCCTCCCGGCGGGAGAACCCCACCGGCGACCTCGCCTCGGCGATCGCCAACGGCACCATCAACGGCGAGCCGCTGTCGGACATGGACACCGTGTCGTACTACGTCATCGTGGCCAGCGCCGGTCACGACACCACCAAGGACGCGATCTCGGGAGGGCTGCACGCGCTGATCGACAACCCCGATCAGCTCGACCGGTTGCGCGGTGACATGAGCCTGATGGGCACCGCGGTCGAGGAGATGATCCGGTGGGCCACCCCGGTCAAGGAGTTCATGCGCACCGCGACCGCCGACACCGAGATCCGCGGCGTGCCGATCGCCGAGGGCGACTCCGTCTACCTGGCCTACGTGTCGGCCAACCGGGACGAGGACGTCTTCGCCGATCCGTTCCGCTTCGACGTCGGGCGCGACCCGAACAAGCACCTGGCCTTCGGCTACGGCGTGCACTTCTGCCTGGGCGCCGCACTGGCCAGGATGGAGATGAACAGCTTCTTCACCGAGTTGGTCCCGCGACTGGAGTCCATCGAGTTCGCCGGCCGGCCCGAGCTGTCGGCCACCACGTTCGTCGGCGGGCTCAAGCACCTCCCGATTCGGTACTCGATCCGCTGACCTCGCGGGCGAACACCGCCAGGAAGCCGTCCACCGCCGCGGTGGCCACGGTGCGGTAGTCGAAGTCGGTCAGCGTGCTGATCCTGCCGAAGGCCAGCGGCCCGATCAGCAACGCGAAGGCGGTGGGCCGGTCCACCGGCCGAAGTTCCGCTGCGGCCGCCGGGCCGCCGAACACCGCGTCGAACGGGGCCGAATACTGTTCGGCGATCCGCTCACGCAGCGAGAGCACCTGCGGACTCGCGCCGCCGGCCCGCCCTGCGTCCGGCAGTTCCCCCATGTCCGGACCCAGCGACAACCACGCCATGGCGGTCAGCGTCGTCGGTGCCTCGGCGATCGCCTCGGCCCAGCCGGACACGATCGCGATCAGCCGATCCCGCAGACTGCCGCTCTCCGGCGGCATCGGCGGCGGCGGGATCAGGCTGGTGAACGCCGCTGCCACAAGGTCATTCGCACTGGGGAAATGCCGGTAGAGGGTCGCGCGCGCGACATCGGCCCGGCGGGTGACGGCATCGATGGTGACCGCACTGGGTCCGCCCGCACGCAGCAGCGTGGTCGCCGCCTCGAGCAGTCGCGCCCGTGACCGCGCGGGCCGCGGGTCACCACCACCCTCGTGGGCCACGTTTCACCCACCTCCTCAACGGGAATCTCATCGAGACTGTCAGTCTCGCTACAAGACTGTTAGTCTCGTTTCACCTTTCGAGACCTGAGGTCTCAAAGTACCTCCGCCGAGAAGGACATGACGTGGCCGAAACCTCGACACGGTCCACCCCGCCCCTCGGCGCGGCCGCGGACGGGCTGTCGCCCCGCGCACGAATCTGGTTGCTGGCTGTCGCCAGCATGGATGTCCTACTGGTCATCTCGTCGATGGTGGCGCTGAACGCCGCGTTGCCCGACATCGCGGTGCAGACCTCGGCCAGCCAGTCACAGCTCACCTGGATCGTCGACGGTTACACGCTGGCACTGGCCTGTCTGCTGCTGCCCGCCGGGGCCGTCGGGGACCGCTACGGCCGCCGCGGCGCGCTGCTGCTGGGGATGGCAGTCTTCCTGGTCGCGTCGCTGGCTCCCACCGTGCTGGACAGCCCGACCCAGATCATCATCGCGCGGGCCGCTGCCGGTGTCGGGGCGGCGTTCATCATGCCCGCCACGCTGTCGCTGCTCACGGCGGCGTTCCCGAAGGCCGAGCGCAGCAGAGCGGTCGGCATCTGGGCCGGGGTGGCCGGTTCGGGGGCCATCATCGGGTTCCTGGGCACCGGGCTCCTGCTGGAGTTCTTCGGGTGGCAGTCGATCTTCTACGCCCTCGCCGGTGCAGCCCTGGTGATGCTGGTCCTGACCGGCACCATCGGTTCGTCGCGCGACGAGTCCGCCACCCCCATCGACTGGCTGGGTGCGTCGCTGATCGGAGTGGCGATCGCGGTCTTGGTCCTCGGCGTGGTCGAGGCACCCGCGCAGGGGTGGGGCGACCCGCTGGTGGCGGGGTGTCTCGCCGCGGGCGTCATCCTGGGTGGTGCGTTCGCAATCGTGGAACTCCGCCGCCGCCACCCCCTCCTCGACGTCCGACTGTTCGCCCGAGCCGATTTCGCCACCGGCGCGGTCGGGATCACGTTTCTGTTCTTCGCCAACTTCGGCTTCTTCTACATCGTCATGCAGTTCATGCAGCTGGTCATGGATTACACCCCGCTGCAGACCGCCTTCGCGCTGGCGCCGCTCGCCCTGCCGGTGCTGAGTCTCAGCGCCACCGTGCATCTCTACCTTCCGCGACTCGGCTTGCGGGGCAGCGTCTCGATCGGTCTGCTGCTGTTGGCCGGCGGCTTGTTCCTGATGCGTTTTCTGACCGCGGACGCGACGTTCATCGACCTGGTCTGGCCGCTGCTGGTCATGGCCTGCGGAATCGGCATCTGCACGGCGCCGACGACGTCGGCGATCATGGGCGCCGTGCCCGACGAGAAGCAGGGCGTCGCATCGGCGGTCAACGACGCCACCCGTGAGATCGGCGCTGCGGTCGGCATCGCGGTGGCCGGATCGATCCTGGCCGCGGTGTATCACGGTGCGCTGACACCGCATCTGAGTCCGTTCCCCGCCGAGATCCGCGACAGCGCAACCGACTCGCTGGCGTCGGCCCTGCGGGCCTCAGAGCTCATGGGTCCGCAGGGCGAGCAACTGGTCACGCTCGCCCAAGACGCCTTCATGCAATCGATGGACCGAGCGCTGCTCGTCATGGCGGTGGCGATCGCCGCCGCCGCGGTGTTCGTCGCGGTGTGGTCACCCGGGCGGGACGGCCGCCAGGCCGGCTTCATCCGGCGCATGCGCCGCCGGGGGGCTCATCGCGCGTCCGGCACCACGAGTTCAGCGCAGGACGGCACCGGACCGTAAGCTCGGCAGGCGTGCGACTGCTGCTCGTCAACCCCAACTCCACCGCCTCGATGACCGCCGCCATCGCGGCCAGCGCGTCCGCGGTGGCCCGACCCGAAACCGTCGTCGAGGCGGTCAACCCCACCGTCGGGCCTCCGAGCATCGAGACCGAACAGGACGAACAGCGTTGCATTCCCGGACTTCTCGATCTGCTCCAGCAGTCCCGGCGGCGGCCTGCTCAGCTGAGACCGCACGCGTGTGTCCTTGCCTGCTTCGGCGACCCCGGCCTCGAGGAAGCGCGCGCGATGCTGGATGTGCCGGTGCTCGGCATCGCGCAGGCCGCCATGCACGCCGCCGCGCTGACCGCGGGGACATTCTCGGTCGTCACGTCGATGTCGTCGACCACGTCCCGGGCGTGGCAGTTGGCCAAGACGTACACCCCGCATCAGTGCACCGGTGTGCACGCCTGCGACATCCCGGTGCTGCAGATCGACTCGGACCCCGCCACGATCAACCCGATCGGCGACCTGTGTGAGCGGGCGCTGACCGAAGACTCCAGCCGGGCGATCGTGCTGGGCTGCGCCGCGATGGCGCCCTTCGCCACACCGCTGTCCCGACGCCTGGGCGTCCCGGTGATCGACGGCGTCGTCGCCGCGACAGTTCTGGCCGAGGCCCTCGCGGTGTTCAGCTGACGAATTCGGCGGCCCGGTGTCCGATCATCACGATCGTCGCGTGCGGACCGCGGCTCGGGATGCCCGGCAGCACGGAACCGTCGATCACCCACAGTCCCTCCACACCTCGCACGCGGCACCGGCGGTCGACGACGGCGGTCTCGTCGCCGTCCCGGCCCATGCGCGCCGAGCCACACAGGTGTTGCGAGGTCGCCCAGAAAGCCTGCTCTTCGGTTGTGGCGCCGGCGATCTCGCGGGCCAGTTCGGTGCCGTGGCGCAGCGATTCGACGTCGGCGGCCGAACCGTCGTAGCGGTGCTCGATGACCGGCGCTGACATCGGATCGTCCGAGGCCAGCGTGATGCGCCCCCGAGACCGTGGCCGCATCAAGGTGACCCCGAGGTGCGGTCGATCTGTCGGGTCGTCGCGACGACCCGTCATCATCGCACCGAAACCGACTGTGTACGGGCGTATTTCGACACCCTCAGCGGTGGTCAGCACCGCCTCCAGAGGAGGCCGGCCCTGTGTCGGCGGCCAGCTCACCGGCAGCACCCACTCCGGGTGGTCGACGGTGTCGACACCGACGGGCAGATCGACGGCGACAGGTACCCCCGCAGCGCGGAGGACGTCCTGCGGTCCGATCCCCGACAGCATCAACAGATGCGCCGAGGCGATGGCGCCGGCCGAGACGACGATGCGATCGGCATACAGAGTGACCGCCCCGTCGGGGCCCGCGCACTCGACCGCGACGGCGCGACCGTCACGCAAACGGATCGTGCGTGCGTGGGTATCGGTCCGCAGCGTCAGGTTGGGCCGGTCCAGGGCCGGCTGCAGGAAGGCTCCACCGGGCCCCACACGGGTGCCGCGCTCGATGTTCAGCGGGACCGCGCCAACCCCGGCAAACAGCGGATGCTCAGGTGACGAGCCGTTCAGGTCCGCCACCCACGGATAGCCCGCCTCACCACACGCTGCCACGAACGAGGCTGTGCATCCGTTGAATTCGGAGACCCGTCGCACGGTGATGGGTCCCGTCGAGCCGTGCGGCTCCCCGGGGAAGTCGAGGTCGCTCTCGATCGCCTTGAAGTGCGGCAGGACATCGGCCCATCGCCAACCGTCGAGGTCCCAGGACTCGACGTCGCGGGGCAGCGCGCGGCAGAAGTACCCGCCGTTGACCGCACCGGAACCGCCCACCACCGCACCCCGCATGATCTGCGCATGCCGGACCGGATGATCGGTCAGCGCGGTGCTGAACCGCTGCACGACGGAGCTCGCCGCCCCGATCGGCAACCGCAGGCCGTCGGTGATCTGCGTCCCGACCCGCGGGTCGTGGGGGCCGGGCCCGGCCTCGATGACTGTGACCCGGCATCGGTCGTCGGCGGAAAGCCGTTCGGCCAGGACTGATCCCGCGCTGCCTGCGCCGACGATCAGGACGTCGCTGCCGTGGAGGTCGTCGCTGGTGATGGGTCAGGTCCGGATCTGTGGTTTGAGGGCGCCGGCGTGGCGTTCCCGCACCACCCCGCTCCAGAGCCCCAGACCGTAGGCGATGTCGTCGAGTCGCTTGAGCAGGATGTAGGTCACCAGACCGACCCGCTTGGTGTCTTCGTCGGCATTGCCGTTGCGGGTGACCCAGTCGAACACCCCATCCAGCACCGCGGCGACGAGCACCACCCGCCGGCATCGCCGCGACAGCACGGCGGCGACCAGCGCCACCGGCCAGTAATGTCGACAGATCGCCGAGGAGAGTTGCAGTGCTGCCGACCACAGTCCCTGCGCTGCCACGGCCGCGACCTCGATGGGTTCGGTGGGCACGCTGGACAGCGACTTCGCGATGCGATGACCGGTGATCGCGGCAACAGCGACCGAGGCGAGGTAGCCGATCCCCGAGCCGATCGCGACCAGCATCCACACCACCAGGGTCCACCCCGAGATCACCAGCGGGGCGGTCTTACCGGGATGCCGGATCGCCAACGGCGCCGCCGAGCCGCCGTAGAAGGACTTGCGCACGAACCACTTTCGCAGCTCGGTGCGGTGGTCGTGAGCCACCGCCGCGATCGGCTCGTAGCGCAGCCGGGCGCCCGCCTCGTTCAGGCGCCAACACAGGTCGACGTCTTCACCGGAGTTCATCGACTCGTCGAAACCCCCGACATCGAGCAGTGTGGACCGCCGGCAGATGATCGCGGCACTGGGCACGTAGGACACCGTGCCGAACGGGACGACCGGCGCCTCCCGCAGACCGAGGTCCAGCGATGACCGCACCGCCTCGTAGCGGGCGACCACGCTCTCGGAGGGGTGCAGCGCCACGATGCGGGGCGCCACCAGGGCCACGGCGGGGTCGCAGAAGTGGCCGAGCAGGGCCTCCAGCCAGCCGCGGCGCGGGACCACATCGGAGTCCAGGAACGCGACGAAGTCGGTGCCACACGCGGCCAGACCCGTGTTGCGGGCGGCGGCGGGGCCCTTGCTCCGGGGATGTCGCACCACCCGGACATCGCAGTGCATCCCGCCGAAGTCGGCCTCGGCGACCGGTGTCACCGATCCGTCGTCCACGACGACGACCCGCAACCCACGCAGGGCGGAAACCAGGCGGATCAATCCAGAAGGGTTGTCGCGCACGGGGATGACGACGGTGACGTCGCGGTGCGAGGGGCCGCTCAACGGGCGCGGGTGCGCGACGGTGGCGTCGAGCAGGGTACGGGCGAGGTGGGCGCTGACCGCGTCGTGGACCTCCAACCGGCCGCCGTTGAGCATGGTCTGGGCGGCCGGCGCGAGCCGAAGCAGCCGGGTGGGCGAACCCCCGAGCAGCGCGGCACCTTCGCCGAGCACGCGGACCCGCCGGTCCACCTGGACGGCGAATCCGTCGGGAAGCCGTGGCCCGGTCATCTCAGCATCCCCTCGCGGTCGGGCGTCCATCGACGAACCCGTTCGACGCAGCCGTCCACCATCTCAGCAAAGATCCGCCCCCCGTCTTCGGCTGTCGCTGCGGTCGGGTCCCCGAGCACCCCCAGCGAACTGACAGCGGCGACTCCGCCACGGCGCATCGCCGGCATCAGATCGGTCAGCGGGGCCCGGTTCCCGGGCACCAGTTCATCTTGCCTGACGACCTCCGGCGAAATATGTAGCAATACAGAAGTTTCGGCATGGCCGGCATGGGCGTCGGAATTGCGGGCCACGCACGAACACCAGGCGGTGTCGCGGCCCTCGTAGCGCAGCAGCGCGACCGCCTCCCGCAGCGCCGCGACGTTGCCACCGTGCCCGTTGACGAACACCAGGCGGGCGGCCCAACGGCACGCGGAACGGGCGAATTCCACGACCAGTTCCGCCAGTGCCCGTGTGCCGATCGAGATGGTGCCGGAAAAGCCCTCGTGCTCACCGCTGGCGCCGTACGCGATGGCCGGCGCGACCATCCAGCCGAAGTCCTCGTGGGCCCGCAACCGGGCGGCGAGCACGTCCGACACCGCTGCCGCGATCCGGGTGTCGGTGTCCAACGGCAGATGGGGTCCGTGCTGCTCGGTGGAACCGACGGGGACGATGAGCCCGGGCCTCTGCGTCGACGGTGTGTTCTGCAGCTGCCTCGACGTTGAGATCCCAAGCTCGTTGGGGAAAGCCACGCGACGATGGTAGGCCGAATTCACCTGCTGTGCGCCGGATGTTGACGCATGAGGGCTACCGGATTTCGCGCTGACGATCCCCGCCGGCGGTCCGGGGTTAACGCCCGTCTCCTGCGCCCCGTCTGTATCAGGCACCCAGGGTGCGGGTGAAGCCGTCCGGGACCAGCACGTCGTCGGGGTTCAATTCATGGATCGATGACTTACCGAGCCCCATCAGCGCGGAGTCGATACCGCCCCGCATGATGTCCAGAACGTTCTCGACACCGGCCTGGCCGTTGGCCGCCAGGCCCCACAGATAAGCCCTGCCGATCATCACCGCGCGGGCGCCCAGAGCAACGGCCTTGACGACATCGCTCCCGCGGCGGACGCCGCCGTCCAGCAAAACCTCGACCTGGTCTCCGACCGCCTCGGCGATCGCCGGAAGACAGCGAATGGCCGCCGGAGTTCCGTCGATGTTGTTCCCGCCGTGGTTGGAGACGGTGATCGCCGAAACGCCCGCGTCCACAGCCCGTTTCGCGTCGTCGACCCTGACCGTGCCCTTGAGCAGGAACGGACCACCCCACTGTTCGCGCAACCAGGCGACATCTTCCCAGGTGGGTGGCGGTGTGCCCATCCACTGTCCATACGCCTCGAAGAACGTGGGGCCCGCCTCGCCCGGCCTGCCCTGGTTGGGCACGCGCAGATCCGGCGGACGCAGGTGCTTTCCGAAGCTCCACAGCCAGCCCGGCTTGGTGATCACCTCCGGAGACATCTTGATCATCGTCTTGAGATCCATGCGCTCGGGGATCTTCGGACTGCCCCAGTCCCGGCCGTGCGCGAAGCTCCAGTCGGTGGTCAGGATCAGGCCCTTGGCTCCGGCCGCCCGGGCGCGCTCCATCCGGGCCAGGATCTCGTCGCGGCTGCCCAGCCAGTAGATCTGGAAGAAGATCTTGTCGTTGACCGCGACGACCTCTTCCATGGGCTTGCTGGCGAACGAGGACAGCCCCATCGCCGTGCCACGCGCCGCCGCGGCGCGCGCGACGGCCACCTCGCCCTCGGGGTGCACCGCCTGCACACCCGTCGGCGAGATGATGACCGGCAGCGAAATATCCTGCCCCATCACCGTTGTCGCCATGTCGCGCTTCTCGGTCGCGCCGATGACATGCGGCGCGAAACCGAGTTCACCGAACGATTCGACGTTGTCGGAAACCGTCACGCCCTTCTCCGACGCCGAGATCAGCGACGAGTAGGCCGACTTCGGGAGGCGCTTCTTCGCTCGCTGCTGAGCGATGGCGACAGTCTCGAACCAGGTATCACGTGCCATGAGGAACTCCGAACTACACAGGGCTTTCGTTACAGAACTTCTTCGGGGGCGCGCTGAGCAGTGTCAGCGGAACCGGCCCGGAGGCCTTGCGACCGCCCGAGCGGGAATGGTCGACGCTGGGCTTGGGCTTGTCGCGCTCGCGAGCGAGCGCGGGCTCACCGTAGCCCTGGACGCATTCTGGGTCGGGACCGTCCATCGGCAGCCCGGTGAAGAACTTGGCCGCCATGCATCCACCCCGGCAGCTGTCGTAGTGCCCGCAACTACCGCACGCGCCGGCGGACTGCGGCTCACGAAGGTCGCGGAACAACTCGGAGTTCTGCCAGATGTTCTGGAAGCCGTTGTCGGACAGAATGTTCCCGGCGAGAAAGTTCTCGTGGATGGCGAACGGGCAGGCATACACGTCGCCCACCGGGTCGATCAGGCAGACCACCCGGCCCGCCCCGCACAAGTTCAGCCCGGCCAGCGCCCCGGGCTCGCCCAATCCGGACAGATGGAAGAACGAGTCACCGGTCAGCACTCCTTCACCGTGGGCGACCAACCAGTCGTAGAGCTGCACCTGCTGAGCCGGCGTGGGATGCAGTTCGTCCCACACGTCGGCGCCGCGGCCCGAGGGGCGCAACCGGGTGATGCGCAGCGTGGCGCCGTACCGGTCGGCCAGTTCCTTGAAGTCGTCGAGCTGGTCGACATTGTGACGGGTCACCACGACCGAGATCTTGGCGTCGCCGAACCCCGCGGCGCGCAGGTTCTCCAGCGCCCGCACCGCCATCGCGAACGAGCCCGGGCCGCGGACGGCGTCGTTGACCTCGGCCGTCGCGCCGTCGAGTGAGATCTGCACGTCCACGTAGTCACTGGCAGCCAGCTTCGCGGCGACCTCGGGAGTGATGCGCACGCCGTTGGTGGAGAACTTGACGCCGACATGGTGCTCGGTCGCGTAGTCGACGAGCTCCCAGAAGTCCGACCGCACGGTCGGTTCACCGCCGCCGATGTTGACGTAGAACACCTGCATGCGTTCGAGTTCGTCGATGATGTCCTTGCACTGCTGGGTGGACAACTCGCGGGGGTCACGCTTGCCCGACGAGGACAGACAGTGCACGCACGACAGGTTGCAGGCGTAGGTCAGCTCCCAGGTCAGGCAGATCGGAGCGTCCAAGCCCCTCTCGAACTGGTCGACCAGACGGGGTACCGGTGCAGTGACAGTCATTGATCCTCTTCCGCAACAAGCATTTTCGACTGGGCCAACACACCCAGCGCGTGCAGGTAGGGCGCCTGCGCGTCGTCATCGACCCCGGCGGCCCGGCAGGCGGAGCGAACGTCGGGGTGATCAGCCAGCAGGTTGACCACCTCGACGATCGTCCGGTTCTTCAGGAACGAGAGCTTGCGGGTCCCGAAGTGATACAGCAGCGCGCCGAACGGCTCGGGCCGGACGGCCACCTGCGGGTGCAACCGCCACCGTCGGTCCGGGTCGAACGAAACCTGCGAGGTTCCGGTGTTCACGATCGGCGCGCTCATGCTCAGTAGACCCCGCACATCCCGTCGATCGACACTTCCTCGACCAGGCTCTCGGCCACCAGCTCGTCGGCCTCGTGCTGCTGATTCTGATCCATCGATTCCCGCCTTTCTGCTCGACTTTGTGATGCAGGTCGCAATAATATGGCATCGGGTGCCTAAACGGAAGGGTGGTGTGCGATGCCCGCTGCCAAGGCGCGTGTGGGCCGCCGGCGATCGACGAGCTGGGAGCACATCAGCGACGTGGCGATCGACCTGTTCATGGCCCGTGGTTTCGACGAGGTCAGCGTCGACGACGTGGCCGCCGCGGCCGGAATCGGCCGCCGCACCCTGTTCCGCTATTACCCGTCGAAGAATGCGCTGCCGTGGGGTGACTTCGATGCCCACCTCGACCACATGCGGGCCCTGCTGGACGCGCTCGAGCCCACCGTGCCGATGCGCGACGCGCTGCGCACCGCGCTGTTGGCATTCAACGAGTTCGACGACACCGACCGGCACCGCGAGCGGATGCGGCTCATCCTGCAAACCGAAGCGCTGCAAGCGTATTCGATGACGATGTACGCCGGATGGCGAGCCGTCGTGGCCGCATTCGTCGCTGCCCGGCTCAACTGTTCGGCAGCCGATCTGGTCCCTCAGACCGTGGCGTGGACGATGCTCGGTGTCGCGCTGGCGGCCTACGAGAACTGGCTGGCCAACGACGCGGTGGCGTTGTCGGCCGCTCTCGGCAACGCCTTCGACACCCTCGCCGCCGGCCTGTGACCTGAGGCGCGCCCTCTTCCCTCTCCTCTCCCCCACTTCTGCGAGGGCGCGGGTCTGCACACCGACACGCCGCAGATGGCGTACCCGCAGCGCGCGCACGCCCGCTGCGAGCTCGCCCGACGAGCACTCGCCGAAATTTCTTTTCGATCAGGGCGTCGGAGTCCGTCGCTCGGGCGCGACGATAAAGGTGTGAGCGCCGAACCGGATGACCACGGTCCGCGCGCACTGCTGGCGCTCTACGACGATGCCCTACCGGTCGTCTACGGGTACTTCGTGAGGCGCTGCAGTGACCGCGGAACGGCCGAGGACCTGACGTCGGAGACCTTCCTGGCGGCGATGGACGCCGCCCGCAAGCCGAATCCGCCGTCGATCTCGGTCCCCTGGCTGATCGGGGTGGCGCGACACAAATTGGCCGACCACTACCGCAGGCGCCACGACCGTTTCTCGGTTCCGGTCGCCGAACCACCCGAACATGACCCCACCGACACCTGGGACATCGAACTGGACCGCATCGTCGCCGAGCAGGTCCTCTCGCAGCTACCCGAGCACCACCGCACGGTGCTGGCGCTGCGGTACATGGACGACTGCTCGGTGCCGGAGTGCGCCGAGCTGATCGGGCGCACCGTACACGCCACCGAGGCCTTGCTGGTGCGGGCGCGTCGCGCCTTCCGAGCGCAGTACCCCACGCTGGAAGGAGGGATGCCGTGAACGACGATCCACTCGATGTGCTGAGCGACGGCGACCTTCCGGTCGCCCCCGACCCCGGGTTTGCCATCCGGCTGCGCGCCAGGCTCGAAGCTGCCGCGAACCTCTTTGAGCAGCAACCAGATCGAACAGAAGGAGTGATCATGAGCGGAACCGACACTGCCCTCGCCGACCTCACCACATCCACCCCGCGGCCCGCCGCCACATCCACCCCGCGGCCCGCCGCCACATCCACTCCGCGGCCCGCCGCCACATCCACTCCGCGGCCCGCCGCGGTCCCCTACCTGGCAGTCTCCGACGCCCGCGCCGCCCTCACCTGGTACCAGCAGGCCCTCGGCGCCACGGTCATCGGCGACCCGATCGAGATGGACGACGGCCGCATCGGGCACGCCGAACTGGCGCTGTCCGGGGGCGTGCTGTACCTGGCCGACGAATATCCCGAGGTCGGACTCAAAGCACCGCGGCCGCAAGAGGTCTCGGTCAGCTTGATGCTCGCGGTCCCCGACACCGACGTCGCGCTCGAGCGGGCGCGGGCGAAGGGCGCTGACATCCAGCGCGAACCTTACGAGGCGCACGGCGGCCGAAACGCCACGATCGTCGACCCGTTCGGACACCGCTGGATGCTGACCGGGCCGGTCACCGGCGCCGCGGCGCCCATCCAGCACGGCGACGTAGGGTTCGTGTGGGTGTGGACTCCGGACGCCGAACGGGCGGCGTCGTTCTACGGCCACGTGCTCGGGTGGATCTACGACCCGGCCACCCGGCTGGTCACGAACACCGACCAGCACATCGGCCTATCCTCCGTCTCGGACCGGAGCACCCTGTGCTGCTGCTATGCGGTGGCCGACCTCGCCGGCGCCCGCGACAGCATCGTCGCCGGCGGCGGCGCACTGGGCGATGAGCGCGAGTTCACGTTCGGCACGTTTCTCGACGCGACCGATCCGCAGGGGCACGAGTTCGCCGTCTTCCAGCCCCGCACCGGCGAACCCCGTCCGGCATTGAACGGGACAGGCCCCGGCGAGCTGTCCTATCTCACCTATCAGGTTCCGGACTCGGCTTCCTTCAAAGCGTTCTACAGCCGAGTGCTGTTCTGGACCTTCGAGCCCGGCCGCATCGACGACGGCTGGCAGGTGACGTCGACCCATCCGATGGCGGGGGTGGCCGGCGGCAACGAGACTGCGGCCGTCGTGCCGATGTGGACCGTCGAGGACATCGACGCCGCGGTCAGCCGCGTGCGTCAGGCTGGGGGGACGGTGATCGAGGAGCCGTCAGTGCAGTCCTACGGCAAGTCCGCATTGTGCACCGACGACCAGGGAACCCGCTTCTACCTCGGCGAGCTGTGACCGATTGCGCGTGCTCGGGGCGAGATCGACGTCAGGGCGGCGATTCGGCGCTGGCAGGGGGTTTGCACAACCTCCACGTCGATTTCGCTCCCAGCATGCCGGGGTGAGACCCGATCACGACGAAGGAACCTCAGCCGAGGACGTCGCCGATCGGCGCACCTGCGGCGATCTTCGCGCGCGTCTTCATCACCTTGCCGGGCATACCGCCACCCACGACACCGACCACGACGCCGTCGCGCTCGTAGTAAGCCAGGAACTTGCGGCCGTCGTCCTCGACGATGTGCACCGTGTCGGTGGCTTCCGGTTCACCGAGGCACTGGATCTTGACGTCGTACTGGTCGCTCCAGAAATAGGGGACGGTCACCGCCGCCGAGGCCTCGTGACCGAGCATCGCCGGCACCATTGCCCGGGCCTGGTCGGCAACGTTGCTCCAATGCTCCACGCGCACTTGGCCGGCCACCACGTCGAGCCACGACGCGACGTCGCCGATGGCCCAGACGTGTGGCGCCGTCGTGCGGCCGACCTCGTCGCAGACCACGCCATTGTCGATCGTGATGCCGCTGTCCTCCAGCCAGTCGGTCGCCGGCTTCGAGCCGATCCCGACGATGACCAGATCGGCGTCGAGCTCCGAGCCGTCGGTGAGAGTGACCTTGCGGACGCGGTCGTCACCGCTGACCTCGGCGACACCCACGCCGCAACGCACGTCGATGCCCTCCGCCTGGTGCAGCCGCGTGATCAGCCCGCCGATCTGTTCGCCGAGCACCGAGGCGAGCGGAGCGGGCTGCGGCTCGACCAGCGTCACGTTCACGTCGAGCGTGCGCAGGCTCGCGGCGACCTCACAGCCGATGAACCCGGCGCCGACCACGACCGCCCGGTCGGCCTCGCGGGCCTCGCTGCGCAGCGCGCGACTCTCATCGAGGGAACGCAGCACGTGGATACCGGGCAGATCCGGGAACGATGGAATGCGCTTGGGCACCAGGCCCGTCGCGATCACCAGCTCGTCATAACCCAGCGTGGTGCCATCGGCCAGGGTCAACGACTTGGCCACGGTGTCCACCGACCTCGCCCCGTTGCCGAGCAACACGGCGATGTCATTGTCGGCATAGAACTCCGCCGGTTTGAGGGTGACGTCGTCGGTCTCGGCGCGCAACACTTCCTTCGACAGCGGCGGCCGGTCGTACGGCAGGTGGTTCTCGTCGCTGACGATCGTGATCGCTCCGGTGTAATCCGCGCGCCGCAGCTGTTCAGCCGTCCGCGCAGCGGCAAGCCCACCGCCGACGATCACCACGCCGCCCGAGCCACTCTGTCCCTCTGATGTGGTCACGTGGTGGTTTTACACGATGGCACCGAAGCGTTGTGTGCCACCCCACAGGTTGTGGTGGAGGGAACCGCTCAGCCCGGCGCCCGGTCGATCAGATTGGACAGCACGACGATGCTCTCGCTGCGCTCGATGCTCGCACTGGCCCGGATCCGCTCGAGCGCTTCCTCCAGATGCCGCATGTCGCGGGCCAGCACGCGCAGTATGGCGTCCGATGTGCCGGTGACCGTCGCGGCACTGACCACCTCGGGGATGTCGCGCCAGGCCGCGCGAAGTTCGTCGGGGGCAATGGTGCCTTGGCAATAGACCTGGACATATGCCTCCGTGGTCCAGCCGAGCGCGTTGCGGTCGACGATCGTGGTGAAGCCGCGGATCACGCCGGTGTCGAGCATGCGGTCGACCCGCCTCTTGACCGCGGGTGCCGACAGGTTCACCCGCTGCCCGATCTCGGCGAACGTCGCCCGGGCGTGGTCGGCGAGCTCGACCAGGATGCGCTCGTCCGTCTCGTCAAGACGCTCCACGATCACCTCCACGCAACGAAACGACGTCATCAGCGAAATCACGCAACGAATAACTGCTCTGTGCGCAACACTATTCGATTGTTTGCGTCACTACCACGCCATACCGTTTGATCATGACGTTGACCGACGCCACGACCGACGCCACGACCGACGCCAGGGCCACACGAACCCCCGCGGCATCCTCCGTGGTCGACGCCGACCACCGCTCCGCCCGTCCGCGCCGCTATGTGATGGCGCCGCCGACCTTCTTCACCGTCGAATATGTCATCAATCCGTGGATGGACCTGTCCGCACCGGTCGACGCTGCACTCGCTGCGCAGCAATGGGACGCGCTGCGGCAGGTCTATCTCGCGCTCGGCCACACCGTCGACCTTCTCGAACCCGTGGCCGGCCTGCCGGACATGGTCTACGCCGCCAACGGTGGCGTGATCGTCAACGGCCGGGCCGTGGTCGCCCGCTTCGCGTACGACGGCCGGGCGGGGGAAGCCCCTGCCCACCGCGATTGGATGGCCTCAGCCGGCTATGCCCCGGCGCACACCCGCCACGTCAATGAAGGCCAGGGCGACCTGCTGGTCGTCGGCGCGCTGATCCTCGCCGGGCACGGGTTCCGAACCGATCGTCGAGCACACAACGAAATCGCTGCTCACACCGGGCTTCCCGTCGTCAGCCTCGAACTCGTGGACCCACGGTTCTATCACCTCGACACCGCGCTCGCGGTGCTCGACGACGCCACGATCGCCTACTACCCGCCGGCGTTCGCGGAACCGTCACGGACCATGTTGACCGAGCTGTTTCCGGACGCCATCGAGGTCTGCAGCGCCGACGCCTTCGTACTGGGGCTCAACGTCGTCTCCGACGGCCTGAACGTCGTGCTGCCCGCCGCGGCCACCGGTTTCGCCGAGCAACTTCGGGCCCTGGGCTTCCGCCCGGTCGGCGTGGACCTGTCCGAGCTGCTCAAAGGTGGCGGATCGGTCAAATGCTGCACGTTGGAAGTCCACCCGTGACGATGCTGAGCAGTATGAGCACGCACACCGAGGAGACGATCGCCCTCGACCGACGCCACGTCGCGCACAACTACGCACCGCTACCGGTGGTCGCGGCGAGTGCGCTCGGCGCCTGGATCACCGACGTCGACGGGCGGCGCTATCTCGACTGCCTCGCCGCGTACTCCGCGGTGAACTTCGGTCACCGCAACCCGGAGGTGACCGCCGCCGCGCATGCTCAGCTCGACACGCTGACCCTGGTCAGTCGCGCATTCCACAGCGATCGACTGGCACCGTTCTGCGCCGCGCTGGCGCAGCTGTGCGGCAAGGACATGGTGCTCCCGATGAACAGCGGCGCCGAGGCGGTCGAGAGCGCCATCAAAGTCGCCCGCAAATGGGGTGCCGATGTCAAGGGAGTGCCCGCCGGGCAGGGCACGATCATCGTGGCGCGCAACAATTTTCACGGCCGGACCACGACGATCATCAGTTTTTCCGACGACGACACGGCGCGCCGTGGGTTCGGACCGTACACCCCCGGATTCCGCAGCGTCGAGTTCGGTGATGCCGATGCGCTGGCCGGCGCCATCGACGATCACACCGTCGCCGTGCTGCTCGAACCCATCCAGGGCGAGGCGGGCATCGTCGTGCCGCCCGGTGATTACCTGCCCCGGGTGCGCCGCTTGTGCACCCAGCACGACGTGTTGATGATCGCCGACGAGATCCAGTCCGGCCTGGCCCGCACAGGTCGCACCTTCGCCTGCGACCACTGGTCGGTGGCGCCCGACGTGTATCTGCTCGGCAAGGCGCTCGGCGGCGGGGTGGTGCCCCTGTCCGCGGTGGTCGCCGACGAGGACGTCCTCGGGGTTTTGCACCCCGGCGAACACGGGTCGACCTTCGGCGGGAACCCGCTCGCCGCAGCCATCGGCACGACGGTCGTCGACATCCTGCGGCGCGGCGAATTCCAGCGCCGCTCAGCCGAACTCGGTGCGCACCTGCATGACCGACTCCAGGGCCTGACGGGCCGAGGGGTCCTCGACGTCCGCGGGAAGGGATTGTGGGCCGGCGTCGACATCGACCCGGCCCTCGGCAGCGGTAAACAGGTCAGCCTCCGCCTCGCCGAGCGAGGGGTGCTCGTCAAGGACACCCACGGATCGACGTTGCGCTTCGCTCCGCCCCTGGTCATCACCGCCGACGAGATCGACTGGGCCATCGACCAGTTGGCCGAGGTTCTGAGCCACTAGTACTTCGCCGTGCCCCTGTCGACGGCGATCTGCGAACCGGAGATCGTGGCCGATCCGTCGCCGGCCAGCCAGGCCACCACGTCGGACACCTCTTCCGGTGTCATGAATTCCTGCAGCCCTGGCTTGCCCTCGTGCGCAACGGGTTTGTACGGCATCGGCGAGAAGCTGTGCAGGAACGCGGGATACTTGCTGAAGATCTCCATCATCGCCTCCGGCTCGACCATCGGCGTGTCGATCGAGTACGGGTGGATCGAATTCACCCTGATACCGAACTCCCCCGCTTCGATCGCCAGCGCGTTGGTCAGCGCGACCAGACCATGCTTGGAGGCCGAATAGTGGGCATTGCCCGGGGTCGCCTTGGTTCCGGCCGACGAGCTGACGATGATGATCGACCCGCCGTTACCCGCTTCGATCATCGCGGGCACCGCCGCTCGGATCGTGCGCCAGGTGCCGTTGAGATTGACGTCGATGACGGTGTCCCACTGCTCTTCGGACATCTCCCAGATGCGGCCCCAGCTGAGCACGCCGGCGTTGGCCACCACGATGTCCAGGCGACCGAACTGCTCCATGGCGTCGGCGACGACCTGTTGCTGGGCGGCCAGATCCCGGATGTCGAGCTGACGGCCGATCGCCTTGCGTCCGGCGGCCTCGACAAGACGCACCGTTTCGGCGAGATCGTCGGGCGTCGGCATCGGGTAGGTCACGGTGTCCGACACCGGCGCGCACACGTCGACCGCGATCACGTCGGCGCCGTCGTTGGCGAGCCGGACCGCGTGTGCCCGCCCCTGTCCGCGCGCCGCGCCGGTGACCAACGCGACCCGCCCCTCCAGGGGCGCCCCAGCAGCTGCCACGGGTGTGTCCTCTCCATGTTCCGCGAGCGCGCGTCTGCACGCCGACACGCCGCATCAGCCGTACATGAGGCGCGCGCTCGAGCCCGACGAGGATCAGGCTAACACCACAACTAGAACGTGTTCCAGAAACCCGTCGGTCACAGCTCCGCGATGATCTGCTCGCGCTTCGCCCGGTACTCCTCCTCGGTGATCGACCCGGTGGCCCGCAACGTCTCCAGCTCCTGCAACCGCTGACCCGTGGTGGGCTCGGCCGGCCCGCTGAACGGAGCCGACGCGGCGACCGGCGGCGGCATGACCTCCGCGGCGCGCCGCACGATCTCCTGAACTTGTTGGCGAGCAGCAGGATTCGACCGGATGTCGATCATGTTGTCGAGGTCGATGCGGTGTGCCTTGAGCACCTGCAGGATCTCCATCAGCGGTTCGACCTGGCCGGTCAGGTCATAGGTACGGTTGTCTTCGGAGACGCTGAACGTAGCGGGCATCATCCCGCTGACCAGAGCGCTGCGCTCCCAGTCGATCCGATACTCGTGGGTGGTGGGATCGACCAGCGCGACGAGTTTGCGACTGGTGATCATCGGAAGCCGGCCCACCGAGGCGATCACCTGGTCCTGGGTGGCGAACGCCGTGAACCCGGGTCCGGACACGTGCAGGTCCAGCTTCACCAGAGGGTTGTCGTTGATCCGGGTGTTGGTCTCATGGATGCCGGTGACCTGGGCCAGTGCCAGCACCCCCGAGGCTTCCAGTGCCTCCGTCCGGGCGGCGGCTTTCGCGCCGTAGCCGGTGATCGCCAGCGCGATCAGCACGTCGGCGGCGGTGACCCCGAGGCCCGTCCAGAACATCCACTTCAGCGTCGGATCAGCGCCGAGCAGAAAGTACGTCGCCAGGAAGATCGGCCCGACGATGCCGCACAGCAGCACGAACAGCTGAACCCGGACATACCGCCAGAAGGTGGACATGGTTCAGCATTATCACCGCAGACGGGACGCGCCGCCGCGGCTCGAGGCCCGACTCAGGACCCGGCGCTGGCCACGATCTGGCCGGCCGGCGGGCCCACCGGGACGACCGATTCGGGAGTGGCGTCCACGATCTGGTACAGCGGCAACGTCCAGGAGTCCGTCGCCGACCGCGCATAGCTGGTGTGCACCGCGACCGCCGCCGGGTTCATCTCGTCCTCGGCGTCGGGATCGTAGTCACACACCGCATCACCGAGGTCGCAGACGCTGATCGTGCGGCTGCCCATCGTCACCGGCAGCGGCGCGGGAGCGTGGGCGAGGATCGGCCAGTCCTGGGCGACGCCCTTGCCGGCGCCCGGGACCGACGTGACCGAACCGAGGTTGATCGTCGGATCCTGCGGAAGCCGATCACCGTCGGCGACCAACAGGGCTGCCGCGAGGTTCGGGCTGGCATCCAGCGCGTGCAGATTGCGGTGCACGACCATCGCGCCCTGCGAGTAGCCGGCGAGCACGACCTGGCTCGTCGGGCACTGCGCGACGAACGTCGCGTACTGCTGACCCAGCGCCTCCGCACCGGTGTCGACGCTGCTCATGAAGTTCGCCCAGTCCAGAATGCCGCCGTCCTCGGGAACCGCGGTGGCCGGGTACTGGACCGCTTCCCCGGTGACGGTGCGGCCGTCCCGGGCGACGAGCTGAGCGAAGTCCCGGTAGGACTTGTGGATGACCCTGCCCATACCGCCGTCGGCGGTGAGGTCCCCGGCCCGCTCACCGGATCCGGCAGCCCCGATCCAGTGCACATCCGGACATGGTGGTTGCGCGGAGGCGATGCCCGTCGTCAGGCCGACGACGGCCGCCCCGCTGGTGACGGCGGCAGCAGCGACCGCCGCCACTTTCGAGATACGCATCAGCTGTGTGAACCCAACCCTCGTGACAACAGACCCGGCCGACCCCTCGACAGCCGTTGACCAGTACATCGGCACGACCGGCGAGGGTGTTACACGCACTTTCGCAGCGACCGAGCGCGCGGAGAATGCCCGCCTCGCCGCGGTACTGACACGCGCGTTCGCGGAAACACCAGGACGAAACAAAAGTGGCGCCCACCCGAAGGTGAGCGCCACTTTCGTTGGCAGATCAGATCACTTGATGATCTTCGTGACCCGGCCGGCGCCGACGGTGCGGCCGCCCTCGCGAATCGCGAAGCGCAGACCCTCGTCCATGGCGACGGGCTGGATCAGCTTGACGGAGATGTCGGTGTTGTCACCCGGCATCACCATCTCGGTGCCCTCCGGCAGCGTCACCACACCGGTCACGTCGGTGGTGCGGAAGTAGAACTGCGGACGGTAGTTGTTGAAGAACGGCGTGTGACGGCCACCCTCGTCCTTGGACAGGATGTAGACCTGGCCCTCGAAGTCGGTGTGCGGGGTGGTGGTGCCCGGCTTGGTCACGACCTGGCCGCGCTCGACGTCCTCACGCTTGATGCCGCGCAGCAGCAGACCGACGTTGTCGCCGGCCTGGCCCTGGTCGAGCAGCTTGCGGAACATCTCGACACCGGTGACCGTGGTCTTGGTGGTGCCGGGACGGATGCCGACGATCTCGACTTCCTCGTTCACGTTGACCACGCCGCGCTCCACACGACCGGTGACCACGGTGCCGCGGCCGGTGATGGTGAAGACGTCCTCGACGGGCATCAGGAACGGCTTGTCGGTCTCGCGGACCGGGTCCGGGATGGACGCGTCGACGGCTTCCATGAGCTCCTCGACCGACTTGACCCACTTCTCGTCACCCTCGAGCGCCTTGAGCGCCGAGACACGCACGACGGGGGCGTCCTCGTCGAAGTCCTGGGCGGCCAGCAGTTCGCGGACCTCCATCTCGACGAGCTCGATGAGCTCCTCGTCGTCGACGGCGTCGGACTTGTTCAGCGCGACCAGGATGTAGGGCACACCGACCTGACGGGCGAGCAGCACGTGCTCGCGGGTCTGCGGCATCGGGCCGTCCGTGGCGGCGACCACCAGGATCGCGCCGTCCATCTGGGCGGCACCGGTGATCATGTTCTTGATGTAGTCAGCGTGACCGGGGGCGTCGACGTGTGCGTAGTGACGCTTGTCGGTCTGGTACTCCACGTGGGAGATGTTGATCGTGATACCGCGCTGACGCTCCTCGGGCGCATTGTCGATCTGGTCGAATGCGCGCGACTCGTTCAACTCGGGGAATTTGTCGTGCAGAACCTTGGTGATTGCTGCAGTCAGCGTGGTCTTGCCGTGGTCAACGTGACCGATGGTCCCGATGTTGACGTGCGGCTTCGTCCGCTCGAACTTCGCCTTCGCCACTTCTGTGTCCTCCTGGACTTGTTGGTGCTTCTGGTTAAAGCAGGGTTGATCGTCGTTCTACCGAAATTTTTGCAGTTGTGCGGTCCCGCCAGGGCGGCGGGTCAGCTTACTGACCCGTCGCCTTCGCCGTGCCGATTGCTCGACTCCGGATCAGCTCCGCTCCTCGGCGCTGGCGCGCCTCGATGCTCACTGACCCGTCGCCTTCGCGATGATCTCCTTCGCCACGTTCGCCGGAACCTCGGCGTACGAGTCGAACACCATGGAGTAGTTCGCCCGGCCCTGGGTCCGCGACCGCAGGTCGCCGACGTAGCCGAACATCTCCGACAGCGGAACCTGCGCCTTGACGACACGCGCACCGCTGCGCTCTTCCATGGCCTGGATCTGACCACGGCGGGAGTTCAGGTCGCCGATCACGTCGCCCATGTAGTCCTCGGGCGTCGTGACCTCGACGGCCATGATGGGCTCGAGGATGACGGGCTGCGCAGCCTGCGCGGCCTTCTTCAACACCTGCGAGCCGGCCACCTTGAACGCCATTTCCGACGAGTCGACCTCGTGGAAGGCGCCGTCGAGCAGCGTCACCTTGATGTTCACCAGCGGATAACCGGCCAGCACGCCGTACTGCATGGCGTCCTGGGCGCCGGCGTCCACCGACGGGATGTACTCACGCGGGATACGGCCACCGGTGACCTTGTTCTCGAACTCGTAGGTCGCACCGTCCTCGCCGGTGAACGGTTCGAGGTCGATGAGCACCTTCGCGAACTGGCCCGAGCCACCCGTCTGCTTCTTGTGGGTGAACTCGACCTTCTCGACCTTGCGGCGGATGGTCTCGCGGTAGGCCACCTGCGGCTTGCCGACGTTGGCCTCGACCTTGAACTCGCGCTTCATCCGGTCCACCAGGATGTCCAGGTGCAGCTCGCCCATGCCGCCGATGACGGTCTGGCCGGTCTCCTGGTCCAGGTGCACCTTGAAGGTGGGGTCCTCTTCGGCGAGCTTCTGGATCGCGGTGCCCAGCTTCTCCTGGTCGCTCTTGGTCTTGGGCTCGATGGCGACCTCGATGACCGGGTCCGGGAACGTCATCGACTCGAGCACGATCTGCTCGTTCGGGTCGCTCAGGGTGTCACCGGTGGTGGTGTCCTTGAGGCCGATGACGGCGTAGATGTGCCCGGCGGACGCGCGCTCGACGGGGTTCTCCTTGTTGGAGTGCATCTGGAACAGCTTGCCCAGCCGCTCCTTCTTGCCCTTGGTCGCGTTGATGACCTGGCTGCCGGACTCGACGGTGCCCGAGTACACGCGCACGTAGGTCAGCTTGCCGAAGAACGGGTGCGTGGCCACCTTGAACGCCAGGCCGGAGAACGGCTCGTCGGTGTTCGGGTTGCGGGTCAGCAGCTCGTCTTCCTTGCCGGGGGCGTGCCCCTCGGCCGGCGGCACGTCCAGCGGGGACGGCAGGTAGTCGATGACCGCGTCGAGCATGGGCTGCACGCCCTTGTTCTTGAACGCGCTGCCGCACAGCACCGGGTAGGCCTCGGAGGTGATCGTCAGCTTGCGGATCGCGCCCTTGACCTCGTCGATCGACAGCTCCTCGCCGCCGAGGTACTTCTCCAGCAGCGCCTCGTCGGTCTCGGCGACCGCCTCGAGCAGCTTGGTGCGGTACTCCTCGGCCTTCTCGGCCATGTCGGCAGGGATCTCGACGGTGTCGTACTTCTCGCCGAGCTTGGCTTCGGCGCTCCACACCTTGGCGTTCATCTCCACCAGGTCGACGACGCCGGAGAAGTCGCCCTCCGCGCCGATCGGCAGCTGGATCGGAATCACGTTGGCGCCGAGGCGCTCTTCCATGGTGCGCACCGAGAAGTAGAAATCGGCGCCCAGTTTGTCCATCTTGTTGACGAAGCAGATACGGGGGACGTCGTACTTGTCGGCCTGGCGCCACACCTGCTCGGACTGCGGCTCGACACCCTCTTTGCCGTCGAACACCGCCACCGCGCCGTCGAGCACGCGCAGCGAACGCTCCACCTCGACGGTGAAGTCGACGTGGCCGGGGGTGTCGATGATGTTGATCTGGTTGTCGCCCCAGAAACAGGTCGTCGCAGCGGAGGTGATGGTGATACCACGCTCCTGCTCCTGCTCCATCCAGTCCATGACGGCGGCACCGTCGTGCACTTCACCGATCTTGTAGCTGATGCCGGTGTAGAAGAGGATGCGCTCGGTCGTCGTCGTCTTGCCGGCATCGATGTGCGCCATGATGCCGATGTTGCGGACCTTCGTGAGGTCGGTCAGCACGTCCTTCTGTGCCACGGCTAAATTCCCACTCTTTCGCTTCTAGTTAGGTGTGTCGTGCCGCCGCCCGCAGCCTCTTCGCCACGCCGGCGCTGAAATCACCAGCGGTAGTGCGCGAAGGCGCGGTTGGCCTCGGCCATCTTGTGGGTGTCCTCGCGTCGCTTGACGGCGGCACCCAGGCCGTTGCTGGCGTCGAGGATCTCGTTCGCCAGGCGCTCGACCATGGTCTTCTCGCGGCGGGCCTTGGAGAAGCTCACCAGCCAACGCAGCGCCAGGGTCACCGAACGGTCCGGACGGACCTCCACCGGCACCTGGTAGGTCGCGCCGCCGACGCGGCGGCTACGCACCTCGAGAGCGGGCTTGACGTTGTCCAGCGCGCGCTTGAGGGTGACGACCGGATCGGTGCCGGTCTTGTCGCGGGCCTGTTCGAGCGCACCATAGACAATGCGCTCGGCCAGCGATTTCTTCCCGTCCAGCAGCACCTTGTTCACCAGCTGGGTGACCAGCTGCGACCCGTAGACGGGGTCGTTGACCAACGGACGCTTGGGCGCGGGTCCCTTGCGCGGCATCAGCTCTTCTCCTTCTTCGCGCCGTAACGGCTGCGGGCTTGCTTACGGTTCTTGACGCCTTGGGTGTCCAGCGACCCGCGGATGATCTTGTAGCGCACACCGGGCAGGTCCTTCACACGACCGCCGCGGACGAGCACCATCGAGTGCTCCTGCAGGTTGTGCCCTTCGCCCGGGATGTAGGCGGTGACCTCGACCGCGCTGGTCAGACGCACGCGCGCCACCTTGCGAAGCGCGGAGTTCGGCTTCTTGGGGGTGGTCGTGTACACGCGGGTGCACACGCCGCGACGCTGCGGGCTGCCCTTCAGTGCCGCGGTCTTGACCTTGGCGACCTTGTCGTGGCGACCCTTGCGGACCAGCTGGTTGATGGTTGGCATGTACCGGCTTTCTGTGTTCCTCGTCGTGTGACGGTCGTGCTCGAAATTGCTTTTAAGTTCTGTCGTACTGCGGTTTCACCCGGTTGCGCTACCCCGCTTCCGGGCGTGTCGCATGCGGCCGCCGCGTGTACTCGGAGTAATTTCCAAGGCACCCACGGCGCAGACATGCAAATTGGCCCGGCGTCTAGGCAAGCTTGCCGAATCCCCGACATGCGAGAACCACAACGCGCCTTGTCTGCCAGGCACGACGGTCCACAATACCAGGGCCGCGGACCTCGACAAAACCCGCTGACCTGCGGCTCTTGCTCGCAGACCTGTCACCGCGACCGCATACCGGCAGCCAATCTCATCACCATGTCGGTGAATACGACGTCGGTGTCGATGCCGTTCATCACCCCGGTCATCTCCAGGAGCACGAACCCGTGCATCGCCGACCAGAACTCCAGCGCCGCATAGAACGCGGCCTCGTTGTCGAGACCGTAGGCCGACAGCACCGCGATGACGGGGGCGGCTGCGGCATGGGTGGCCTCGGTGAACTCGGGGTCGTCACCGCCCAGCGGCATCCGGGTGAACGCCGAGTACCGGCCCGGGTGGTGGTGGGCGTAGCTGCGGTAGGCGCTGGCCATGACCGTGACCGCGTCGTCGGGCGTGCGGCCCTGACCCACCGTGGTGAGCATGTCGATGATGTCACCGACTACGCGCATCCGCACCGTGCGGCGCAGGTCGTCGAGGCTGTGCACGTGGTTGTACAACGACGGGCCCTTGGTGCCCAGCTGATTGGCCAGCGCGTTGATCGTCAACGCGTCCCAGCCTTCGCGGTCGAGGAACGTCAGGGCCGCGTTGACGATGGAGTCGCGGCTCAGCCTCGCCGATCGCGGCGGCCGAGCTGCCATTCGTCATCCCCCTGGTCGGTACCCGACCGGCCGCGGAAGCAGCCGGGTCAGCGAGAAACTCTAGCTGCTCGCCGCAACCGGCCTGCTCTGGCGCTCAGTTCACCCGGTCCTGGCTGAGCTGGGCGAGCTCATCGACGATCCCGCACAGGTCGGGCAGCGTGGCCGAGTTCATCGTCTGGATCGACCAGGTGATGACGTCGTCGCCCTTGGCCACGTAGATGCTGCACGCCGTGTCGTCGAAGGCCATGAACCCGTCGTTGCCCTCCATCGCCAGCTCGGTGACCTCCCGGCCGGCCAGCCCCTCCAGTTCGCGCTCGGTCGCCATGTCGCTGCCCCGGTACCACCAGGTCGAGATCCCCATCCCGGCCCCGACGCTGCCGATCATGGTGTTCTCCTGCCAGAAACAGCCGGCGTCGCCGATCACCGCCTGCTTGAACAGGTTCGACCCGACCACCCGCTCGATGTCGGCCGTCGTGACGCCGTTGCAGTCCGCACTGTCGAACCCGGATCCGGGCTCGGCGCCGGTGGCCTCCTGATCGGGGGCCGGGGCGCCGCCGCAGCCGGCCAGCACCACCGCCGCCCCCACCGATGCGGCAAGCCGGGCCGCGACGCGCGCGCCGCGCATGTCAGAGGTCCGACTGCAGCGTCGCGGCCATCAACTTCTGCGCCTCCGCGCACGGATCCCCGGTCTTCTGCCCGCGCAGCTGCACCCACCAACTCAACACGCCGGTGCCGGCGGCCGCGGTGACCGAGCACGCGGCACCGGTGGTGTCGCGGCGGGCGGAGAAGGCCTTGTGGCGTTCGACGTCGAACTCGGTGATGACGGCTCCACGCGCCTCGGCGAGCCGACGTTCCCGCTCGAGTTCGCCGGTCTCGAACCAGGAGAACGTGACATCGATCGTCGTGGACGAGCCCGACCGGGACCGCCGCGCCAGGATGTACTGGCACACCGCACCGCTGTAGGGCCGGGTCACCTCGGCCGCGCCGAGCGTCTCCTGCACCGAGCTGTCGTCGAGCAGACCGCACCGGTCGTCGACGTATCCATAGCTGCGAGTGGCGTCAACCGCCTCGGACTCGGCGCGCTGGGCCGTTCCGGTCACGGTCTGCGAGCACGCGACCGCGGTCGCTGTCACGGTGACCGCGGCGAGAAAAATCTGTGGGACACCTCGGCGCATCGCCGCTCACGCTACCGAGCACCGCCGCCGCGGGCGACCCGTATCAGCACAAGGACCGAACCCGGGAACGGCGCCGCCGACGGCGACCGGCATCGTAAGCTTTCGGTGGCTGTCGGGGCCGCACGCGGACGAGCAAAGGGGTGCACCGTGACAACAACGGCTGCCACGATCGTGGGTCGGGCACTGACCGTCGGCACGGTGACGGCGTCGGCCGTCCTGCTGGGCGGGGCGCCGGCCGCGCACGCCGTCAACGGCGACACCCACATCACCGGACAGGGCGTCGTGCAGACCTTGGACTGCAACAACGGCACGCTGCACGTCAACGGCACCGCCAACCAGATCAACGCGCTCGGCACCTGCTGGGCCGTGACGGTGCAGGGCTCGTCGAACGTCATCGTCGCCGACAACGTCATCAACGACATCACCGTCTACGGATGGGACCAGACCGTGCTCTACAAGAACGGCGCACCCATCGTGTGGGACCGGGGCCGCGAGCTCGGCATGACCAACCGGATCAACCAGGTGCCGGCCTGACATGCGCCGCAGGATCTGCGCCGGGATCGTCACAACCGCGGCCGCGCTGGCCCTGACCGGGTGCGGCTCGGGCGACCAGGACGGTAGCCCGACGGTGACAGCGGGCACCTCGGGCGCCCAGGTGGAGATCGGCAACACGATCAACTACGGGTCGTTCGGCACCACCGCCGACCTCGACTGCGGCGAGGGCAAGTCGCTGAACATCGGCGGGTCCAACAACACGCTGACGGTCAGCGGAGCGTGCGCCAACGTCAACATCGGCGGAGCGGACAACAAGGTGACCTTCGAGCGGGTCGACAACGAGCTGACCGTGGTGGGATTGAACAACACCGTGACGTATCAGCAGGGTGAGCCGACGGTCAACGACACCGGCACCAACAACAGCATCTCCCAGGGCTGACTCTCAGGCCTTGGCGCCGTGACGGCCTGCGCCGGCCGCGAACCGGGAAGCGCCCTCCAGTGATTCGGCTGCCACCCGGGACATGCTGCCGAACTCGAAGTCCATCGCCTCGGCCTCCGGCCGGCCCCATTGGTACAGCAGAGAAAGGCGATCCGCGCGCAGGCACTGCTGAGGGAGTCCGGCGAGTTCGGCGGCCAGTTCCTCGGCCTTGTCCCGGGCCTGGCCTGTGGGCACCACCCGATTGGCCAACCCGATCGACAGGGCTTCCTCGGCTCCCACGGCACGGCCGGTCAAGATCAGGTCCATCGCCCGGCTGTGCCCGATCAGGCGGGGCAGCCGTACGGTGCCGCCGTCGATCAGCGGCACCCCCCAACGCCGGCAGAACACCCCCATGGTCGCGTCCTCCTCGACCACCCGCAGATCCGCCCACAGCGCCAGTTCCAGCCCTCCGGCGACGGCGTAGCCGCTGATCGCCGCGATCACCGGTTTGGACAACACCATCCGGCTGGGCCCCATCGGGCCGGGACCGCTGCGGTGCACGGGGTTGGACTCAGCGGTACCGAACGCCTTGAGATCGGCTCCGGCGCAGAACGTGCCGTTGTCGCCCCACAGCACCGCGACCGCGGCGCTCTCGTCGGAGTCGAAGTCGTCGAACGCCGCGTGCAACTCGGCGGCGGCCGGGCCGTTGACGGCGTTTCGCGCGTGCGGGCGGTTCATGATGACCGTGGTGACCGCGCCGTTCTTCTCGACGCGCACCCCGCCTGCCGAATCGGTCATTTCGCCTCCATCAGGTCGACATCGTCGCGCCGCGCGACCAGTTCGGCGGCGAAGTCGTGGTAGGCGCGGCGCAGCGCGACGCCGGGCCAGTAGGTCGGTAACAGCTCGTCGGGCAGCACCGGATCGGTGAGCAGGTGCCGGACGATGCCCGCCGCGGCGACGAAGCGTCCGGGAATGTCGCGCGCCGAAGCCATCTCGTCGAGCAGGGCATGTCCGGAGCGCGCCCACGCGGGCAGATCCCACAGCAGAGCCGCCAACTGAGTCGGAGCGTCGTCGCGGGCGGTCAGCGTCCGGACCCGGTCGCCCAGCTCCGGGACGGTCTCGACGTCCAGGTTGGCCGGACGCATCCATATCCCTTCGCGCAGTTCACCGAACCGCCGGTCCTGCAGGGCCGTTCGCAGCGCGGCCCGGGTGCGCGCGTCACCGCCGACGCTGGTGACGACCACCGTCCGCCACGAACCGTCCCAGGGGCGGGTGTGTGGGTCGATGGCGTCGTCCTGGCGCCGCTGCCGGGCCAGCAGGCGGTCGGACAGCCGGTAGCCGTCCGCGGAGCGCACCAGGTCCCCTGCCCCCACCATGCGGGTCAGCGCGACCCGCACGGTCGGCTCTTTGAGATCGAAATCCGCTGTCAGCCTGAGTAACTCACTCGCGGTTGCCGAAGCGGGGTGGGCCCCCAGCAGGACGCTGAGCACCACTGAGCGAGCGGTCATCCGCGACAGGGTCGCCACCGTCACACCCCGGAGGCCTTCCGGCCGTGATCGCCGAACGGCTCGTCGCGGCGGCGCACGGCGTCGCGGAAGCCGTGCTCGCGGGCGTCGGCGACGAACGCGTGCCCTTCGGGGGTATGTCGCGCCACGCCGTCGAACACGGTGGAGATCATCGCGCTGTTGGCCACGCCCTGGTTGTACAACGCGCTGTTCATCGCGAGCTTGACCATGATCAGTTGGTTGACCGGCACCGCCGCGATACGTTCGACGAGCCGTTCGGTGCGTTCGTCGAGGTCCTCGGCGGCAGGGGCCTCCACGGCGAGTCCCCACTCGGCGGCCTGCGCCCCGGTGAGGCAGTCACCGGTCAACAGAAGGCGTTTGGCGCGTTGATCGCCCAGACGGTGCGCCCACAGCCCCGCCGCGGGCACCCCCCACACCCGGGTCGGGGGGTAGCCGATCTTCGCGTCGGCGGCGGCGATCACCTGATCGGCATGCAATGCGATGTCGGTGCCCCCGGCGATGCAGTACCCGTGGATCTTGACCACCGTCGGCTTGTCGGCGTGCATGAGGCTGGCGAACCCGCGGACGAACCGGCTCATCATCTGGTAGTCGATCATCGGGTCCCACGGCTGGTCGGGCAGATGGTTGACGGCCTGGGTGCGCCCCGACAGCACGGTGTCGCGGTAGGGGCTGCCACCACCGGCCGGTGACGATCCCTCGGCGTAGGCGGACAGGTCGAACCCGGCACAGAATCCTTCGCCGCGCCCCGACACCAGGATGACGTGCACGTTGGGGTCCAGGTCGGCCCGCTCCACCAGCGCCGAGAGTTCCAGCGGCGTGTCGGCGATGATCGCGTTGCCCTTCTCCGGGCGGTTGAACGTGATGCGGGCGACCCGGTCGGTGACCTCGTAGGTCATCGTCTTCAGATCGTCGAAGTCGACGTGCCTGATCGCGTGGGTCATGCGGTCAGGCCCCTCTCCCCGCGAGCGCGCGCGTCTGCACGCGACACGCCGCGGGGTTCTGGCATCGGGTGCGTGCTCACGCCTTGACCAGCGCGCGTTCGAGGACCGGCGCGAGGTCCAGACCGGTGGGCAGCGTGCCGAACGCCCCGCCCCACTGCCCGCCCAGCCGGCTGGCCAGGAACACCTCGGCCGTCGCCGGGTGGCCGTGGCGCAGCAGCAGCGAGCCCTGCAGCGCCAGCGAGATGTCCTCGGCCACCTTGCGGGCCCGGTACTGGATCGTCTCGGCGTCGCCGAGGGACAGCCTGAGCTCCTCGACGCGGCGATCCTGCCGGGCGTCCTGCCCCTCGGTGCCCGCGAGCTCGTCGAACAACACGTCGATGCATTCGGGTTTGGTCGCCATCGCGCGCAGGGTGTCCAGCGCGCTGACGTTGCCGGAGCCCTCCCAGATTCCCATCAGCGGGGCTTCCCGGTAGAGCCGCGGCATCCCGGAGTCCTCGACGTAACCGTTGCCGCCGAGGCACTCCATCGCCTCGGCGGCGTGCGGAGTCGCACGTTTGCACACCCAGTACTTGGCCGCGGCCAGACCAATGCGGCGCAGCAGTGTTTCCCGCTCGTCGCCGCGCACCGCCCGGTCGGTGGCACCGGCCATCCGCATCGCCAGCATCGTCGCGGCCTCGGCCTCGACAGCGAGGTCGGCGAGCACGTTGCGCATCAACGGCTGATCGATCAGATAGGCGCCGAACGCTTTTCGGTGCTGCGCGTGGTGGATCGCGCGGGTGAGGCCGTTACGCATGCTGGTCGCACTGCCCAGCGTGCAATCCAGCCGGGTCAGGTTGACCATCTCGATGATGGTCGACACCCCGCGGCCCTCCTCGCCCACCAGCCACGCGGTGGCGCCGTCGTACTCGACCTCACTGGACGCGTTGGCGTGATTGCCCAGTTTGTCCTTCAGCCGCTGCAGGAACATCCGGTTGCGGCTGCCGTCGGGGAGGATCCGGGGCAGGAAGAAGCAGCTCAACCCGCGTGAGGTTTGGGCGAGCACCAGGAAGATGTCGCACATCGGCGCGGAGGTGAACCACTTGTGGCCGGTGAGCCGGTACGTCCCGTCACCGTTCGGCACAGCCTGCGTGGTGCCGGCCCGGACGTCGGAGCCGCCCTGCTTCTCGGTCATCGACATGCCCGCGGTGATGCCCGCCTTCGTCGTGGGCACGGCAAGCACCGGATCGTAGGCGCGGCTGGTCAGTAGAGGTTCGTAGACGGCCGCCAGCTCGGGGTTGTGGCGCAGCGCCGGCACCACGGCGTAGGTCATCGATATCGGGCAGATGTGGCCCGGCTCGGGGGTCCACACCGAGGTCTTGGCCGCCCGCACCACGTGCGCACCCGGCCGGTCGTCGGCCCAGGGGGCGGCGTGCAGGCCGTGGCCGACCGCCACTCTCATCAGCTCGTGGTAGGCGGGGTCGTACTCCACCTCGTCGATGCGGTGACCGACGCGGTCTTGGGTGTGCAGCACCGGCCGGTGGCGATCAGCCAGCTCGCCCCATCGCTGAGCCTGCACCGAACCGGAGAGTGCGCCCAGCTCGAACACCTCGTCGGTGCCCCATTGACCGCCTTCGCGGATCAGCGCCTCGGCCAGGACGGGCGAGGTGGCCGGGTTGTAGTTCTCCAGCGGCGGAACCTGGTTGGTGACGACATGCGTGTCGGAAACAGCCATGACTGGCAGTGTTACATTTTTTCTGCAGTCACACAACGAACTGTAATACGCCCTGCCCCGACATTCCGCGAGCGTGCGCGTCTGAACGGCGCCACGCGTGCAGTGACCGCGCGTCGGTGTCCGCATACTTGTCCGATGAAACCCAACTCCGTCGTGGCGGCGAGCTCCCTGCACCTCGAACTGGAACCCGTTCCGGCCGAGCAACGCGTCGACGGGACGCCCGGCACCGCAGCCGCGACGCTGACCGACTTCGGCGGGCTCGAGGTCGGGATATGGGAGATGACGCCAGGGGTCATGCGCGACGTCGAGGCCGACGAGGTGTTCGTCGTCCTGTCGGGCTCAGCCAGCGTTGACTTCGTCGACGGCAGCCCGTCGCTGAGTCTCGGACCCGGCGATGTCGTTCGGCTCGCGGCGGCGACGCAGACGGTATGGACGGTGCACGAGACTCTGCGCAAGGTCTATCTCACGCAGCTCTAGCGTGGCCGGCTCACGCGACCGGACAGCGTCGCGCCGGTTACGCCGCGCGGCACGCATCGCGTCCCACCGGGCGAGCGCGGTGAGGACGACGGCGGCCAGCACCCAGCCCAACAGGATGTCGACGACGTAATGCTCGGCGGTGTAGACGAGCGTGAACGCCATGGTCAACGGATAGGCCACCAGCACCGGTCGCCAGCGGCGCTGCACGCGGTTCCACAGGAACACCGCGATGGCTGCCGACAGCCCGGCATGCAGCGACGGGATCGCCGCCACCAGATTGACGCTGGCTTGCCCCTGATCGATCAGCGCACTGGCCGAATGCAGGTTCAGCTTGCCCCAGCCCCGCCCGACGATGCGCTCGATCCAGCTGTTCGCGCCGTCCTGGGATACCTGCATCGCGCCGAGCAGACCCCCGTCCTCTACGCCGCGGGCCGAGCGGAACATGCAGCGCGGCCCCGACGGACCGCCGTCGACATCTGCGGCGGTGCAGCGCGCCGCCGCCCACGGGGGCGCCGCCGGCACCAACGCGTAGATGACCAACGCCGTGAACGACAGCGTCACGAACAGCCGGACGAAGGCCTTCCACTCGTCGCGGTTGCGCAGCCACAGGGCACCGGCGATCACGTACGGCAGGATGAAGAACGACATGTAGACGCTGCTGATGACCACTTCCCACCACGGCGGGTGCGGCAGCTTCAGACGTTCCTGCAGCCATACGGTCGGCATCACGCCGAAGAACATCCACCGATCCACGTCGGCCTGCCATTGCCACAGGGTCGGACGGCCCACGACGGAGGCTGCTCCCCTACTCAGGTCGTAGGCCAGCAGGACCACCGCGAACGGCAGCCAGTCCCGCACCACGTAGAGCACGCGGCGACCCTGCCCGATGCTCGCCGCCACCAGACCGGTGCAGATGTAGAGCAGCAGTAGTTCGCGGTTGAAGGCGAAGCCGTCGGTGACGGTGCGCCACACGATGACGGTCGCCCACACCGCGATGGCCACCCACCGGGCGACGCGCAACCATCGGCCACGACCGACACCGTTCGGGGATGCCTGGTCCGACGCCGGCTCTTTCGGCGACTGATCAGAAACGGACACGGCTGCCTTCCGACTCGGGAACGGAGGGCATTCCCCGCGTCAGAATAATTAACCGCGCCGCTACCCGCCGTTCAACGGTCGTTCTGGGACCTGGGCGTGACCATCAGACGGGTCAGCGAACGTTGTCACGCAGGAAGGCGATGTCCTCCTTGCGCCCCTCGTCGGCGGTTTCACAGATGACCGGCGCGTCCGCGGCTTCGACGACCGCGACAAGCAGTTGGGGGTCGATCTGGCCGGTACCGAAATTGGCGTGCCGGTCGGCCCCCGACCCCGCCGCATCCCGCGAGTCGTTGCAGTGGACCAGGTCGATGCGTCCGGTGATCGACTGGATCCGCTCGACGGCATCGATCAGCGCTTCACCCGCAGCCCAGGCGTGGCAGGTGTCCAGGCAGAACCCGATGCCCTTGTCGCCGATGTGGTCCCACAGTCTGGCAATGGTGTCGAAGTGCCGGGCCATGGCGTGATCTCCGCCTGCCGTGTTCTCCAGGTAGACGGGCACTTCGGTTTCGAGGTAGTCCAGTGCCTTGACCCAGCGCTCGAAGCCGGCATCCATGTCGTTGTCGTCCGCGTGACCCCCGTGCACGATCACGGCGGTGGCGTTGACCGCCGCGGCGGCATTGCAGGTGTCCTGCAGAATCTTGCGGGACGGAATCCGCACCCGATTGTTGGCCGAAGCCACATTGATCAGGTAGGGGGCGTGTACGTAGATCGGAATCGGCGACGCCTTCAGCACGTCGGCATCCTCGCGGGGCGGCGGCTTCTTCCAGCTCTGCGGGTTACCGAGGAAGAACTGCACCACATCGGCCCCGTCTGACTGCGCCGCCGCCAGGGGGTCATCACCATGGACATGGGATCCGATCAACACGGCCCCGAGTCTAGGTGTCGGTCACGACACCTTCACCGGCGAGCACAGCGCGCCGAGACCGATCACAACGTCGGGCTGAGAGCGTTTCCATGCAAATATCGGCTCGACGGTGCTGTCAGCCCGACACTGCGCCCGGTACGAACGAAAAAGCCCCCACCTCCGAAGAGGCGGGGGCTTTTCCGAGACTGACTACCGGTAGTCCGAATAGCCGTAGTCGTCCAGCGGCACCGCAGCGCCGGTGGCCTGGCCGAAGTCCGGGCTGTAGTACTGATCCTCGTAGGACGGGATCGTGTACGCCGCGGCACGGGCCTCTTCGGTCGGCTGCACCTGGATGTTGCGGTACCGGTTGATGCCAGTACCCGCCGGGATCAGCTTGCCGATAATCACGTTCTCCTTCAGACCCTGCAGCTTGTCGCTGCGGCAGTTGATCGCCGCATCGGTCAGCACGCGCGTGGTCTCCTGGAACGACGCCGCCGACAGCCACGAATCGGTGGCCAGCGACGCCTTCGTGATACCCATCAGCACCGGACGGCCGGCCGCGGGCTCGCCGCCCTCGGCGACGACCCGGCGGTTCTCCGACTCGAACTCGGCGCGCTCGGTCAGCGAGCCGGGCAGGAACTCCGTCGCACCCGAATCGATGATCGTCACGCGACGCAGCATCTGCCGGACGATGACCTCGATGTGCTTGTCGTGGATCGACACACCCTGGGCCCGGTAGACCTCCTGGACCTCCTTGACGAGGTGGATCTGCACCTCGCGGGGGCCCTGGACGCGCAGCACCTCGTGCGGATCGGCCGAACCCTCCAGCAGCTGCTGGCCCACCTCGACGTGATCGCCGTCGGTCAGCAGACGCTCGGAGCCGTCCTCGTGCTTGAACACCTTCAGGCGCTGACGGCGGGAGAGCTTGTCGTACACGACCTCCTCGCCCCCGTCGTCGGGAACGATGGTGATCTTGTAGAACTTCTCGCTCTCCTCCAGCTGCACCCGTCCGGAGACGTCGGCGATCGGGGCCCGGTTGCGCGGAACGCGAGCCTCGAACAGCTCCTGCACACGCGGCAGACCACCGACGATGTCGGCGCCGCCGGTCACACCACCCTGGTGGAAGGTACGCATCGTCAGCTGCGTGCCGGGCTCACCGATGGACTGCGCGGCCACGATGCCGACGGCCTCGCCGATGTCGACCAGCTTGCCGGTCGCCATCGAACGGCCGTAGCACATCGCGCACACGCCGGTGCCGGTGGCACAGGTCAGCACGGAGCGGACCTTGACCTCGGTGATGCCGGCAGCCAGCAACGCCTCGATGGCCGGATCGCCCAGGTCGTGCCCACGCTCGACGACCACGTTGCCGTCGGTGTCGACGGCGTCGGTGGCCAGCGTGCGGGCGTACGCCGACGTCTCGATGTGCTGATCGCGCACCAGAGTGCCGTCGTCGGCCCGCTCGGCCAGCGTGACGTTGATGCCGCGCTCGGTCTCGCAGTCGGTCTCGCGGACGATGACGTCCTGCGACACGTCGACCAGACGACGGGTCAGGTAACCCGAGTCGGCCGTACGCAGCGCGGTGTCCGCCAGACCCTTACGGGCGCCGTGGGTGTTGATGAAGTACTCCAGCACCGTCAGGCCCTCACGGAACGAAGACTTGATCGGGCGCGGGATGAACTCACCCTTCGGGTTGGTCACCAGACCCTTCATGCCGGCCAGGGTCCGCGTCTGGGTGAAGTTACCCGTGGCGCCCGAATCCACGATCGTGATGATCGGGTTGTCCTTCGGGTAGTGGGCGCGCAGCGCCTCACCGACCTCTTCGGTGGCGTCCTGCCAGATCTTGACCAGGGCCTCGTTGCGCTCGTCGTGGTTGAGCGCGCCGCGCTGGTACTTCTTCTCGATGCCGTCGGCCTCGGTCTCGTACCGGTCGAGGATCTCCTGCTTCTGCGGCGGAACCAGCACGTCGGCCATCGAGACCGTCACACCGGAGCGAGTCGCCCAGAAGAAGCCGGCGTCCTTGAGCTTGTCGACGGTCTGCGCGACGACGATCATCGGAAAGCGCTCGGCCAGATCGTTGATGATCCGGGCCTGCACCTTCTTGTGCATCTGCTCGTTGACGAACGCGTACGTCGGCGGCAACAGCTCGTTGAACAGCACCCGGCCCAGCGTGGTGTCCGCGGTCCAGGCATCGCCCGGGTTCCAGCCGTCGGGGAACAGCTCGGCCTCGACCTCGGCGGGCGGACGCAGCTGCGTCAGCCGCACCCGGATCTTGGCGCGCACACTCAGCGCACCGCGGTCCATCGCCATGATGGCCTCGGCCGGCGAGCTGAACACACCGGTCTCCGGCTGATCCTTGGCGGCAGCGGTGTACTCGCCGAGGTCACCGTCGATCTCGGTGGTCAGGTAGTACAGACCGGTCACCATGTCCAGACGGGGCATGGCCAGCGGCCGACCCGACGCCGGCGACAGGATGTTGTTCGAGGACAGCATCAGGATGCGGGCCTCGGCCTGCGCCTCCGCGCTCAGCGGCAGGTGCACGGCCATCTGGTCGCCGTCGAAGTCGGCGTTGAACGCCTCACAGACCAGCGGGTGCAGCTGGATGGCCTTGCCCTCGACCAGCTGCGGCTCGAAGGCCTGGATACCCAGGCGGTGCAGCGTGGGGGCACGGTTGAGCAGCACCGGATGTTCGGCGATGACCTCTTCGAGAACGTCCCACACCTGCGGGCGCTGCCGCTCGACCATGCGCTTGGCGCTCTTGATGTTCTGCGCGTGGTTCAGGTCGACCAGGCGCTTCATCACGAACGGCTTGAACAGCTCGAGCGCCATCAGCTTGGGCAGACCACACTGGTGCAGCTTGAGCTGCGGGCCGACCACGATGACCGAACGGCCGGAGTAGTCGACGCGCTTACCGAGCAGGTTCTGGCGGAACCGGCCCTGCTTGCCCTTGAGCAGATCCGACAGCGACTTCAGCGGACGGTTGCCCGGTCCGGTGACCGGGCGGCCGCGGCGGCCGTTGTCGAACAGCGCATCCACCGACTCCTGGAGCATGCGCTTCTCGTTGTTGACGATGATCTCGGGCGCGCCGAGGTCGATCAGTCGCTTCAACCGGTTGTTGCGGTTGATGACGCGGCGGTACAGGTCGTTCAGGTCGGACGTGGCGAAGCGGCCACCGTCGAGCTGAACCATCGGCCGCAGCTCCGGCGGGATCACCGGAACCGCGTCGAGCACCATGCCCATCGGCGAGTTGCTGTTGGTCTGGAAGGCCGCGACGACCTTCAGCCGCTTGAGCGCACGCAGCTTCTTCTGCCCCTTGCCGCTGCGGATGACCTCGCGCAGGTTGTCCGCCTCGGCCGCGATGTCGAAGTTCTCGATGAGCTTCTTGATCGACTCGGCACCCATGGCGCCCTCGAAGTACTCGCCGTAGCGGTCCTGCAGCTCGCGGTAGAGCAGCTCGTCGACGATCAGCTGCTTGGGAGCCAGCTTGGTGAACGTCGTCCAGATCTCCTCGAGCCGGTCCAGCTCACGCTGGGCCCGGTCACGCAGCTGACGCATCTCGCGCTCGCCGCCGTCCCGCACCTTGCGCTTGACGTCGGACTTGGCGCCCTCGTCCTCGAGCTCCTTCATGTCGGCCTCGAGCTTCTGCGCCCGCGCCTCGAGGTCGGCGTCACGCTGGTCCTCGACGGCCTTGCGCTCCACGGCCATCTCGGCCTCGAGGGTGGACAGTTCGTTGTGCCGCATCTCGTCGTCGACCGCGGTGATGACGTAGGCCGCGAAGTAGATGATCTTCTCGAGATCCTTGGGCGCGAGGTCGAGCAGATACCCGAGCCGCGACGGGACACCCTTGAAGTACCAGATGTGGGTGACCGGCGCGGCCAGCTCGATGTGGCCCATCCGCTCACGACGCACCTTGGCACGGGTCACCTCGACGCCGCAGCGCTCACAGATGATGCCCTTGAAGCGGACGCGCTTGTACTTGCCGCAGTAGCACTCCCAGTCGCGAGTCGGTCCGAAGATCTTCTCGCAGAACAGCCCGTCCTTCTCCGGCTTGAGCGTGCGGTAGTTGATGGTCTCCGGCTTCTTGACCTCGCCGTAGGACCAGTTACGGATGTCGTCCGCGGTCGCCAGACCGATTCGGAGTTCATCGAAGAAGTTGACGTCTAACACGTAACTCCCTTTCCCCTTTCGGGATTAGAAAACATTCACTACTTGAGCGAGCTCGAGGATCAGGCGAGATCCTCAACCGACGCGGACTCGTTGCGGGACAGGTTGATGCCGAGGTTGGCCGCAGCGCGCTCCAGGTCCTCGTCGTCACCGTCACGCATCTCGATCGCGGCGCCGTCCGAGGACAACACCTCGACGTTGAGGCACAGCGACTGCAGCTCCTTGAGCAGCACCTTGAACGACTCGGGGATGCCCGGCTCGGGGATGTTCTCGCCCTTGACGATCGCCTCGTACACCTTGACCCGGCCGACGGTGTCGTCGGACTTGATGGTCAACAGCTCCTGCAGCGTGTAGGCCGCGCCGTAGGCCTGCATGGCCCAGCACTCCATCTCGCCGAACCGCTGACCACCGAACTGCGCCTTACCGCCCAGCGGCTGCTGGGTGATCATCGAGTACGGACCGGTCGAGCGGGCGTGGATCTTGTCGTCCACCAGGTGGTGCAGCTTGAGGATGTACATGTAGCCGACCGTCACCGGGTACGGGAACGGCTCCCCGCTGCGGCCGTCGAACAGCACCGCCTTGCCGTCGGAGTTGACCATCGTCTCGCCGTCGCGGTTGGGCAGCGTCGAGCCGAGCAGACCCGACAGCTCGTTCTCGCGGGCACCGTCGAACACCGGGGTGGCGACGATGCTGTCGGACGGCGCCGACAGCAGGTCCTCGGGCAGGTTCGACGCCCAGTCGGGCACTGCGCCCGCCCCGCCGTCTGCCACCTGGATGTTCCATCCGGCCTTGGCGACCCACCCGAGGTGGGTTTCCAGGATCTGGCCGATGTTCATACGACGCGGCACACCGTGGGTGTTCAGGATGATGTCCACCGGGGTGCCGTCGGGCATGAACGGCATGTCCTCGACGGGCAGGATCTTGCCGATGACGCCCTTGTTGCCGTGGCGTCCGGCCAGCTTGTCGCCGTCGGAGATCTTGCGCTTCTGCGCGACGTAGACGCGCACCAACTCGTTGACGCCGGCGGGCAGCTCGTCGTCGTCCTCACGGGAGAACACGCGGATGCCGATGACCTTGCCGGACTCACCGTGGGGCACCTTCAGCGACGTGTCACGGACCTCGCGCGCCTTCTCACCGAAGATCGCGCGGAGCAGCCGCTCCTCCGGGGTCAACTCGGTCTCGCCCTTCGGGGTGACCTTGCCGACCAGGATGTCGCCGTCGCGGACCTCGGCGCCGATGCGGACGATGCCGCGCTCGTCGAGGTCGGCCAGCACCTCATCGGAGACGTTCGGGATGTCCCGGGTGATCTCCTCGGCGCCCAGCTTGGTGTCGCGGGCGTCGATCTCGTGCTCCTCGATGTGGATCGAGGTGAGCACGTCCTCTTCGACCAGACGGTTGCTGAGGATGATCGCGTCCTCGTAGTTGTGGCCCTCCCACGGCATGATCGCGACGAGCAGGTTCTTGCCCAGCGCCATCTCACCGTTCTCGGTGCACGGCCCGTCGGCGATGACCTGACCCGCCTCGACCCGCTGACCGGCGTCCACGATCGGACGCTGGTTGGCGCACGTGCCGTGGTTGGAGCGGGCGAACTTGCGCATCCGGTAGGTGTGCCGGGTGCCGTCATCGGCCATCACGGTGACGTAGTCGGCACTGACCTCCTCGATCACACCGGCCTTGTCGGCGACGACGACGTCGCCGGCGTCGATCGCGGCGCGCAACTCCATCCCGGTACCGACCAGCGGGGCCTCGCTGCGCACCAGCGGAACGGCCTGGCGCTGCATGTTGGCACCCATCAGGGCGCGGTTGGCGTCGTCGTGTTCGAGGAACGGAATCATCGCCGTCGCGACCGACACCATCTGGCGCGGCGAGACGTCCATGTAGTCCACCTCGGCCGAGGACACGTACTCGACCTCGCCGCCCTTACGGCGGACCAGGACGCGGTCCTCGGTGAAGCGCTGCGACTCCGGATCCAGCGGCGAGTTGGCCTGCGCCACGACGTGGCGGTCCTCCTCGTCGGCGGTCAGGTAGACGATGTCGTCGGTGACGACACCGTCGACGACCTTGCGGTACGGCGTCTCGATGAACCCGAACGGGTTGACCCGGGCGTACACCGACAGCGAGCCGATCAGGCCGATGTTCGGGCCCTCCGGGGTCTCGATCGGGCACATCCGGCCGTAGTGGCTGGGGTGCACGTCGCGGACCTCGAGGCCGGCGCGCTCACGGGACAGACCGCCGGGGCCCAGCGCCGACAGGCGGCGCTTGTGGGTCAGACCCGACAGCGGGTTGTTCTGGTCCATGAACTGCGACAGCTGGCTGGTACCGAAGAACTCCTTGATCGCCGCCACGACGGGCCGGATGTTGATCAGGGTCTGCGGCGTGATCGCCTCGACGTCCTGGGTGGTCATGCGCTCGCGCACGACGCGCTCCATACGCGACAGGCCGACCCGGATCTGGTTCTGGATCAGCTCACCGACGGTGCGCAGACGACGGTTGCCGAAGTGGTCGATGTCATCGACCTCGACGGGCACCTCGACTCCGCCGGGCACCGTCATCGTGGTGTCGCCGGCGTGCAGCCGCACCAGGTACTCGATGGTGGCGACGATGTCCTCTTCGGTCAGCGTGGAGCTGGTGATCGGCTCACCGGAGTGCAGCCCCAGCTTCTTGTTGACCTTGTAGCGACCCACCCGGGCCAGGTCGTAGCGCTTCTCCTTGAAGAACAGATTCTCCAGCAGCGTCTGCGCCGACTCCTTGGTCGGCGGCTCGCCCGGGCGCAGCTTGCGGTAGATGTCGAGCAGCGCCTCATCGGTGCCGGCCGTGTTGTCCTTCTCCAGCGTGGACATCATGATCTCGGAGAACCCGAAACGCTCGGCGATCTGCTCGTTGGTCCAGCCCAACGCCTTGAGCAGCACGGTGACCGGCTGGCGGCGCTTGCGGTCGATGCGCACGCCGACGGTGTCGCGCTTGTCGACGTCGAACTCCAGCCATGCGCCGCGGCCGGGGATCACCTTGACGCTGTGCAGCAGCTTCTCGGTGGACTTGTCGATGCTCTCGTCGAAGTAGACACCGGGCGACCGGACGAGCTGCGACACGACGACACGCTCGGTGCCGTTGATGATGAAGGTGCCCTTCTCGGTCATCATCGGGAAGTCACCCATGAAGACCGTCTGGCTCTTGATCTCACCGGTGTTGTTGTTGATGAACTCGGCCGTGACGAACAGCGGGGCCGCGTACGTCATGTCCTTGTCTTTGCACTCGTCGACCGGCGCCTTGACCTCGTCGAAGCGCGGATCGGAGAACGACAGGGACATCGAGCCCGAGAAATCCTCGATCGGCGAAAGCTCTTCGAGAACCTCCTGCAGACCGCCGCGCGGTTCCACGTCACCGCGGTCGACGGCGCGCTGGAACCAGTCGTCGGAGCCGACCAGCCACTCGAAAGACTCCGTTTGGACGTCCAGCAGCCCGGGAACCTTCAACGGCTCACGGAGTTTGGCGAAAGAAATTCGGTTAGGTGCTCCGGGAACGGAGTAATCGGTAGCTACTTCTGAACTGATCTGGCGGGACCCTGCCAAGATGCATCCTTCCAGCACCTCATGCGACCATTCGGGGGACCGGCAAGCCGGATCCCTATGCGCCGCGATATCTGCGTCGGTTCGGCTGGCCCGTCAAGCCCGAGAACCCCCGACGCACGGCACGCGACCAGATCACTGAGCGTGGTGTTTCGGCTCAGGCGTGGTCCACGTGATCAGCGCGGTGATGGAGGGTGGGCAGGATGCAGCCAGCGCAACGTCCAACAGTACCGCAGGACGGCGTATTCCTCAACAAGCCCACGCGAGGGCGGTCAGGCGCTGGCTGGCCATCTCAACCCGTGCAAACATGCTGGGCAATAGATTGGCCCGGTTTCGTCCTTCCGTCAAGAGATAGGAGCGTGTCCGGCCCAGAAAATGAGACGTTTTCTGCCGGGTCGTCGGCACAGGTCGCGAAGTCGATGCCGAACAGGATGGTCGCGCCGAAGGTGAACAGATGGTCGATCAGACTCAATCGCTCCGCCGGGCCCGGGGTCACATAGGCGGTCGCGGTCCCCCTCGGGGTGTCGATCTGCAACAGCTCACCGGGGTCGCCGTAGTAGGGCGCGGTGGCCTGACCGGTGAACATGTCGTTGAGCCAGGCTGCGTTCAGGATCTCGGAGGCGTCGATGTTCTGTTCTCGCGAGAACCCCGTGACCAGGTAGAGCGCAAACTGGACCAGCGGGTTGCCGCCCAGCATGGTGTCCGAGTGCAGACCGTCGACCAGTCGGACCCCGACGAACTCACCGGGGCGGGCGTCGCTGAGCGCCGTGTTCGCCGCTCCGCTGATGTTCCAGAAGTAGGACCGGCCGGCCAGGTTGTAGATCGGCACGTCATCGGGCAGCGCGTCCAGCGCGTCCGGAACCACGGAGCCGAAGCCCACCCCGTCGAGCATGACGACTCCGGCGAGCCGGTCGACGCTGCCGTTGCCGACCATGTAGCCCGCCGTGCCCGCGACCAGCCCGCCGCCCAGCGAGTGCCCGGTCAGTGCGATCTGCTCGACGCCGTCGAGCAGCGTGGCGCTGTAGCCGGCGGCCAGGGCGCTCTCGGCCAGCGCAGTGTTGCCGTCGGCGAACAGGTCGGCGACGGCGCGGTGCATCGGCGAACCGCCCAGCCAACAGCCGTCGCAAGCCAGGAAGTTCGACGTCAGCGACGTGGTGACGACGATGCTGTTGGTCGACTCGGCCAGCCGAGCCGCGGTGTAGCTGTAGAACGGTCCGGCAGCCAGGAAGCCGTGCTGCAGGTAGACCAGCCGCTGCGGGGTCGGGCCCGCCGGCACGTACCAGTCGGCGGGCACCTCGTAGCCCTCGCCGCAATCGATCTCCAGTGTCGAGCTGCGCACCGTCACGGTGCTGTCGCGGGGCAGCTGCGGGGGCCCACCGAACACCCTGATCAACCCGCCGTAGACGTTGAACACGATGGTGCCCAGCAGGCTGAGCAGCGTCTGCCGGGCGGGCGGGGCGGCGTGACTGGTCGCGTCGTCGGCACCGGCCGTCGTCGACGTCAGCGCCAGTTGCGTCGAGGCCGGCACGGATCGCAGCGACGCGACGGGCGCGCGATCTGCCGCGGCCTCGGCCGTCCCTGCTGCGCCGACGACGGCGACCTCCCCCGAGAGCGACGCCGTGTCGGAGCCGCTGTCGGTGTCGGTGTCGGCCGTTTTGGCGGTGTCGTCGACAGACACGATGGGGTCGCCGGTGGGGTGTCCGACCGGCTCCCTCGGTGCGCTCTGCGCCGCGTCGCGCTCCGGCTCGGCGGAGCCTTCCGGCTCGGTCGCACGCCCCGGGGCACTGTCGTCGTCGACCGCTGCCGACGGCTCGTCAGCGTCGCCGGCGTCCGCATTGCTGACGGCGTCCGCATCGTCAACGGCGTTGTCTTCAGCAGGAGTTGCCTCGGCCTCATCGGCCTCGTCGAGATCATCGGCCTCGTCGAGATCGGCGAGATCGGCGGCGAGATCGTCTTCGGCGGGGGTGTCCGCGATGTCCCCGGCGGACGGATCCGCGCCGTCGGAGGATGCGGACGTCTCGGTGTCGCCGTCCTTGTCCTCGGAGTCCGGGCGCGCGCCCGGCTGCGTTTGCGCGGCGTCGGCGCCCCCACCGGCTGCCCCATCCGGCCCCGCCAGCGCGAGTCCGGCACCGCCCAGCATCGCCGCCGACATACCGGCGGCGACGACGCCGGCCCCCACCACCACCGACCACCGGTCGAACATCGCAGCTCCCGTCAGCAAATCCAGCAGAACCTATCCCGGCCGGCGGACCGGTCGCCGGAGTTTGCGCCGAATCACGCCACCCGGCTGGTCGCCTTCGACGCACGGCGGGTGTAGCCGGGCGTGACGTAGGTGCACTGCACGGTCCCCGGGTTCAACAGACACGTGAAGAGCACGTCCAGCGGCCCGACGTACTGGTGCACGACGGGGTAGACCTGCGCCACCGACGGCATCCACCAGCCGGTGAAGATGTTGAGCATCGAGCCCGGCGCGCCGTACAGACGGGCCGTGTGGGTGCCGTAGAGCATGTCGCTGATCCATCCTGCGGACAGCATCTCGCCGGCCGCGACATTCCACGGCTTCGAGAAGCCGGTCGCGAGGTAGGACGCGAACTGGATCATCGGACTGCTGCTCTGCATCGCGTCGGCGTGCAGTCCTCCGTTGACCAGAACACCGGTGAACTCTCCGGGACGCGCCTCGGCGAGGTCGGTGCTGGCGCCCCCGAAGTCGTTCCAGCCGTACGGTTCGCCGGCGAGGTTGTAGACCGGGATGTCACGCGGGATCTTGGCCAGGTCCGAGCTGAGATGGTCGCCGAACCCGACGCCGTCGAGCATGACCACTCCGGCGAGGTCGCCGGTGGCGTCCCGATCGGCCAGGTACCCGGCCACCCCTACGGCGAGCCCGCCACCTGCGGAGTGACCGGCCAGGACCAACCGGCTCGGCAGGGTCTTGTGGTATCCGGCCGCTTGCGCGCTGGCGTTCAGCGCCGCTCGGTCACCGGTGAACAGGTCCGCGACCGCCCGGTGCGTCCGGGACAGCATCAGCGGATAACCGTCGATGTCGAAGATGTTCCACGTCAAGGTCGGTGCCACGACGATGCTCAGCGTCTTTTCTGCCAGGTAGGCCGCAGTGGCGCTGTAGAACGACGCCGTGGCCATGAAGCCGTGCTGCAGATAGATGATGCCTGCGGGCTTGTCGGTGTCGGGGAAGTACCAGTCGGCGGGCACCTCGACGTCACCGATCTGCAGTGTCGAACTCTCGACCCGCACGTTGCTGCCCAGCGGCGCCCGCACCGGGCCGGCGAGGAACTGCATTGCGCCGGTGTAGAAGTTGTAGACGGCGGTGCCGATGTCGTCGAGCATCTCGGCGACGCCCTGCACGGCCTGCAGCCACGGCGCCTGCACGGCGGCCGCGCGCATGACGACCGCGGCGTCGGTCGCCCCGAGGTCGGTCTCGACACTCGTCACGAACGACGACGGCTCGGCAGCCGGCGGTGCGGCGTCGGGAGCGTCGGCCTGCTCGACCGGAAGGTCACCCGCCGCGGTGTCAGGCACGGCTGCGGACGGCTCGGCGATGTCCGGTTCCGCGGTCTCGTCGTCCGGGCTCTCTGCAGCGTCGGCAGAGTCGTCGGCTGGGTCCTCCGATTCGCCGGAGGGTGACGGCTGAGGCGGGGACGCCTCGACATCCTCGCCGGGGCTGTCCTCGCCCACCTCGCCGTCACCGTCGTCGGTGATCTCCTGCTCGAGGTCGTCGGCGTCCTCGTCGTCCTGGTCTTCGACGTCGCCGAGGTCGCTGACCTCGCTGCCGTCGCTGCCGTCGCTGACGTCGCTGCCGTCGCCATCGTCGACGGACACGTCATCGTCGCCGTCCGGCACCGACACCGCATCGGCGTCGTCGTCGTCCTTGCGGTGCTTGCCGGGCTTGTCCGCGCCGGTCGACGAAGCGGCCTTGCCGGGCCCCGATGCGTCCTGGTCTGACTCACCGGAGTCCTTCGTCCCCGACGCCGGCTGTGACTCCGATCCCGCCGAGGCGCCGTCGTCGGCGGTCGCGACGCCCGCACCGGTCAGCATCGCCGCCGACATTCCCCCCGCCAGAAAGCCCGCTCCCAGCCAGACCCGATAGCGGTCGACCATCTTTCTCCTGTCAAAAGTCGCGGACCGTCGCAACGCAGGTAGCCGATATCAACATCTGCGACCCGGACGGACAATTCTGGCAAACTGTATAGCCGAGCAGAGCAACCCGCAAGAGCGCCGTGCCGGAAAATTGACGAATTGGGAAGAAACTTGCAATCACGCTGTTCCTGCCCGTCTTTTTGAACTCGATTGCGACCGGTGGGCACACTCGGCTGCCATCACCCTCGCGGCATCACGTCACCCTTGTGCAAAACAGCAACTATGGACCCAATCGCCACACACGTTGGCGATAATTCCCTCGACAATATTTGCCGCGTTGCTGTAATCGCAGTGGGGTGCGCAATTGGAGACCGGTCAGGATTGGGCGAAACCGCTGTTCGAGCCACCGCAGTCACCCGAGCGGCACGGCGCCGCAGCACCCCCCGCGTCAGCGACGAGGCGTTGCCGGGCCCAGCGGTAGGTCTTCGGACGGCAGCTGCGCCGGGGGATGTGTGGAGCCACATCCAGTGCAGGCGCTGCGCGCTCCACCGGTCACCGACAGTCGCGCGCAGCAGAGACGCCGACGGGCGCCGCGTGTGTCACGCGGCGCCCGTCGGGACGTGGAACTAGGAGCTCAGCGTTCGCCGGCGACCGGGATGCGGCCGGTCGGGGCGTCGTCCGCAGCATGCTGCTGGGTCGAGTCGTCGCTGTATTCGTGCACCGGGTACTGGTTGGTGCCCTCGAGATCTTCCCGAATGGCTTCCTGGGCCGCGGGCGGCAGCGTGTGCATGATCTCGCGGACCCGAGCCTGACGCCGCCCGACGGCCTTACGCTCGGGCATGCCCGGCGTGGCCTGGATCTGCGGCGGCACGCCCTCGATCTCCTCGACGCCACCGTCGTGGTGACCGGCGTCGGCCATGGCCTGTTCTTCGGCCATCGTGCCTTCGTCCTTCTCCTCGGACATACCGATGGGGCCGAGACGACGACCGTTGAGGAACTGCTTGACGACGGGCTCGTCGCTGGTCAGCAGCACTTCGCGGGGACCGAACATGACGAGCTTCTTGCGGAACAGCATGCCCATGTTGTCGGGCACTGTGCGCGCGATGTTGATGTTGTGCGTCACGATCAGGATCGTCGCGTCGATCTGGGCGTTGATGTCGATCAGCAGCTGCGACAGGTAAGCGGTACGCACCGGGTCCAGACCGGAGTCCGGCTCGTCGCAGAGGATGATCTGCGGATCGAGCACCAGCGACCGCGCCAGGCCGGCACGCTTGCGCATACCGCCGGAGATCTCGCCCGGGAACTTGTTCTCGTCCCCGGCCAGACCGACGAGGTCCAGCTTCTCCATCACGACCTGACGGATTTCGCTTTCCTTCTTCTTGGTGTGCTCGCGCAACGGGAAAGCGGTGTTGTCGTACAGGCTCATCGAGCCGAACAGCGCGCCGTCCTGGAACATCACCCCGAACAGCGTGCGGATCTCGTAGAGCTCTTTCGCGGAGCATTCGATGATGTTCGTGCCGTCGACGATGATCTTTCCGCGCTCGGGACGCAGCAGACCGATCAGTGATTTCAGGAACACCGACTTACCGGTACCGGACGGCCCGAGCAGCACGCTCACTTCGCCCGCGGGGAGGTCGAAGGTGACGTCCTCCCAGATTCGCTGGGGTCCGAAGGACTTGGTCAGGCCTTCGATCTGAATGCCAATGCCCACGCAAAATCCTCTCGCCAATACCGGACTACGACCACACGCTCCCCGCCTGTGGCTTGAGTCACTGTAACCTACCGGCCCATCCGAGAACACTTGGTCGGCGAACACCGCTGCCTCGGACATGCCGTGGGGACGACTGTGGGGCCGGCCTGTTTGCCAGACCGACCCCACAGTTCATGTTCTCCGCACCGACGCCGGGCGCCGGTGGGACGGGTGACCCCGGAAACTACTTGACGGTGACCGACGCGCCGGCAGCCTCGAGCTTGGCCTTGGCGTCGTCGGCGGCCTCCTTAGTGACCTTCTCGAGCAGCGGCTTGGGGGCGCCGTCGACCAGATCCTTGGCCTCCTTGAGGCCCAGGCCGGACACGATCTCACGGACGACCTTGATGACGCCGATCTTCTTGTCGCCGGCACCTTCGAGGATGACGTCGAACTCGGACTGCTCCTCGGCGGCCTCAGCGGCGGCGCCTCCACCGGCGGCACCCGGGGCGGCAGCGACGGCGACCGGAGCCGCAGCGGTGACCTCGAAGGTCTCCTCGAACTTCTTGACGAACTCGGACAGCTCGAGCAGGGTCAGCTCTTTGAAAGCGTCGAGCAATTCGTCGGTGGACAGCTTGGCCATGGTTGGTCCTTCCTTGTTTCTACTTCGTGGCTTGGGGTGGGCGGAACGCCGCTACGCGGCTTCCTCGTCGGATTTCTTTTCCTGCAGCGCCGCGGCCAGGCGGGCAACCTGCGATGCCGGAGCGTTGAACAGGCCCGCGGCCTTGGACAGGTTGGCCTTCATCGCGCCGGCCATCTTGGCCAGCAGCACCTCGCGGGACTCGAGGTCGGCGATCGCCTCGACCTCGGCGACGCTCAGCGGGCGGCCGTCCATGTAGCCGCCCTTGATGACCAGCGCCTTGTGGTCCTTGGCGAAGGTCTTGATCGCCTTGGCCGCATCGACGGCCTCGCCCTTGACGAACGCGATCGCCGTCGGACCGACGAACAGTTCGTCGAGCCCTTCGATGCCCGCCTCCGCCGCAGCACGCTTGACCAGCGTGTTCTTGGCGACGCGATAGCTTGCAGAATCGCCGAGGGATCGGCGCAGCTCGGCCAGACTGGTGACCGAGAGGCCGCGGTACTCGGTGACGAGCGTCGCCGTCGACGAGTTGAACCGCTCGACGATGTCGGCAATCGCTGCGGCCTTGTCATCCTTGGCCATGCATGCCTCCTCGTGGTTGGTATCGAGTGCTCCGCCTCAGGCCCTCGTCGCCGAGCAGCCGGATCAACCCCGGAAACCACGAACGCCCCGACGCAGACAGGTCGGGGCGCACACAAGATCAGCCTCGTCCTCCTGCGTGGGTCGCCGGGCTGGCCCGGACCTTCAACCGATCACTCGGTAACCGACGGTCTTCGGTGGAACTGGGCAAGGATAGCGCGCCGCACACCCAACAGCCAAAACGGCGGACCCAAGGGTTTCAGACCGCCGCCGCTAGCGTTCTTCCCGGGCCAGCGCCGCAGCGCCGACGAGGCCCGCGTCGGCGCCGAGAGCGGCGGGCACCACCTCGATGTCCCGCAGAAAATCGAGTCCCGCGTAGGTCCCCAGTGCGCCGCGCAGCGGATCGAACAACACCGCGCCCGCCCGGGCGACCCCACCACCGATGACGACGAGTTCCAGGTCAACCACCGCAGCAGCCGAGCCGACGGCCGCGGCCAGCGCCCCGGCACCGCGCCGGAATGCGCGCAACGCCACGTCGTCACCTCCGGAGGCGGCAGCGGCCAGCGTCTTCGCGTCGGCATCCGGCGCGGCCTGCCACCCGTTGTCCCTGGCCCATCGCACCAGGTTCGGGCCCGAGGCCACCGTTTCGACGCAGCCGCGACCGCCGCACGAACACGGTCGTCCGCCCGCGTCGACGACCACGTGCCCGACGTGCCCGGCGTTGCCCGTGCGGCCGTGGTACGGGATGCCGTCGAGCACCAGACCTCCGCCGATACCGGTGGACACCACCATGCCCAGCATGAATCGGGCGCCACGCCCAGCGCCCGCGCGAGACTCGCCCATCGCCATGCACAGCCCGTCGCCGCCCAGGTGCACGGGCAGCCCGGTGAGCTCACCGAGCCGGTCTACCACCGGGAAGCCCCGCACCCCCGCGATGTTGATCGGACTGATCGTGCCGGCCGGGATGTCGACCGGGCCGGCTGACGCCACACCCAACGCGGCTACGGAACCGGAGTCGCGGACGTCGCTCACCAGCGCGGCGATCACGGACCACAGCGCCTCCGCATCGCCGTGCGGGGTACGGCGCTGCTGGAGATGACTGAGCCGTCCGGCGTCATCGACGAGAGCGGCGGCGACCTTGGTCCCGCCGATGTCGAGCGCCAGCACGTGGTCGGACACGCCAGCACTGTAGGGCGATCGGTGGGGCCGATGCCGGCGATCCGCTCGCGGACCTCACCGGACGGGGAGTCGTAACAGTTGCTGCACATCAACCGATCTATCTATGGCAGCATGTGGACTTCGTTCGTCACGTAGCCACGCACCGCCACGAAACCAGAGGAGATCGCTGATGACCGGCCCTTCAGATGCCCTTGCCCGAGGAGTCAAGAAAGCCGGCCTGATCGGTCTGGGCGGTCTGGCCGCCGGCGCGCTGTCGGTCGGCGTGGGAAGCGGCGTTGCCGGCGCGGACGTCGACGAGGTGGGCCCCAGCCCGACCGTGACCAGCCGGCAGGCCTCGCAGAACTCCGTGATCCGCATCAACGACTACGGCGTGGCACGCGGGATCTCCGAGACCCGTCTGGCCGACGCCGGCGAAATCAGCGCGCAGGGCGAGATCCGCGACAACATCAAGGCCGTGCCCGGCGGCAAGGCCAGGGGCTTCCGCGGCGGCTATCCGGTGGGCCCGGCCATCGGCGACTGGTGATCATCAGCGCCTGACGATGGGCACGCCCGCGCGATGCGCGCGGCCACCGCACGCGCCGCCGCCACCACTTCGGGCGGCTCGAGCACCTCGAAGTCACACCCTGGCATGGCCAGCCACGCGACCATGCGTTCGGGATCATCGGCCCCCGTCGTGACGATGCAGGCCTGCGGCCCGTCGGGTTCGATGTCGACCGATGCGGTGGAGAACGTCTGGGCGATCCGTGCGGCGGGGGCGAAGTACCGCACCCGCGCGATGTAGGGATATGGCGACGAGCTGATGGCCCGCCGTACATAGGACGCCGCGTCGGGAGCTTGTCGTGGGACGAAGGTGCTGCCCACGGCGCTGACGTCGGTCATCCGGTCGAGCCGCAGGCTACGCCAGTCGGCCTTGTCGCGGTCGTAGCACAGCAGATACCAGCGTCGCCCGGTGGTCACGAGCTGGTAGGGCTCCACACGCCGCCGAGTGGCGACTCCACGGATGTCGACGTAGCCGGCGGTCACGTGTTCGCGGTCGCGACAGGCTCTGGCCAGTGTCATCAGCACGTCGGGGTCGACGGGCGTATCGGTGGCCGAACTCAACGTCACCGTCGCGTCGTGGACCGCACTGACCTGCGACCGCAGTCGGCTCGGCATCACCTGGTCCAACTTGCTCAACGCCCGCAGCGCGGATTCGCCGATGCCGGCCACGCTGCCTCCCGCCGCGACCCGCAGACAGACCGCCACCGCGACCGCTTCGTCGGGGTCGAGCAGTAGCGGCGGCAACGCCGCCCCGGCACCCAGCTGATACCCGCCGCCGTGGCCGGCGCTTGCATGCACCGGGTAACCGAGTTCCCTGAGTCGCTCGACATCGCGGCGCACGCTGCGCGTGGTCACCCCCAACCGCCCGGCCAGCTCCCGACCGCTCCACCCGCGGCGCGACTGCAGCAGACCGAGCAACTGCAGGATTCGCGCGGTGGTTTCCGCCATGCCGCAAGTCTGCCCCACTTCACGGACCGAAACTGTCCGCAAAGGCTGTCAGAGTGGGTCCATGCCCACCGACCTGGCGTCTCGACTGGCCGACCAACTCGATTTCCACTGGAACACCCAACTGCGCCCCCGCCTGGTGGGCCTGACCGACGATGAGTACTTCTGGCAGCCCGTCGGGGACTGCTGGACAGTGCATCCGGACGGATCCATCGACTTCAGCCACCCGCCGCCGGAGCCGGAGCCGGTCACCACGATCGCGTGGCGGCTGGCCCATGTCATCGTCGGCGTGTTGGCGATGCGCAACCACGCGCACTTCGGCGGTCCACCCGCCGACTATCAGTCCTGGCCCTACGCACCTCGCGCCGACGCCGCCTTGCGGCAGCTCGACGACGTGTACCGCGCCTGGGACAACGGGGTGCGTGGGCTCGACGAATCCGGCCTCCGCGCGCCGGTCGGATCGGCCGAGGGGCCCTGGGCCGAGCACCCGATGATCGAGCTCGTACTCCACATCAACCGCGAGGTGATTCACCACGGAGCCGAGATCGCCCTGCTCCGCGACCTGTACGTCCACACCCATCCGAAGGAGAGCTGACATGCCCGCCATGCCCCCACCCGTGGCCGACGAACGCGCCGGCCTGCGGGAGTACCTCGCCGCCCAGCAGTACGCCTTCCACGCCATCGCCTACGGCCTGACCGACGAGCAGGCCCGCGCCACCCCCTCGGTCAGCGCGCTGTCGGTGGGCGGTCTGATCAAGCACGTCACCAACTGCCAGCGGGGCTGGATGCAGCGCGTCGCGGCCGCGCCCGAGCTCTGCGACCGTGACAAGCGTCCGATGGACAGCCAGGCCGCCGACTACCAGAACGAGTTCGTCATGCGCACCGACGAGACCCTGGCCGACCTCCTGGCGACCTTCGACGAGCAGAACGCCGAGACGATGCGGCTTCTCGAAACCGCCGATCTCGGTGCGGCGGTGCCGGTCCCCCACGACGTGCCGTGGTTTCCCAGCGACGTGCCCGCCTGGTCGGTGCGGTGGGTGTTCTTCCACATGATCGAGGAACTGGCCCGGCACGCCGGGCACGGCGACATCATCAGGGAGAGCATCGACGGGGCCACCCTCTACGAACTGCTCGCCGGCCTGGAGGACTGGCCGGCGACCGAATGGCTGACGCCCTGGACGCCGCCGGCGCCCCGCTAGGCGCTCAACGCAAGACGAGGGCGAGGGCGTGGTCGACGACCGCATCGAGATCGTCTCCCAGGTGGCCCGCCAGCCACTGCTGGGCCAGTTCCGCCATCGCCCCGGTGTACATCGCCGCGCCCACGAGTGCGGCGACGGCGTCGCTGTCGGGGTGCAGCCGCCAGCCCTCGGTGAGCACCGCCTCCCGCAGCAGGTCCTGCGTGGCGGCCCGACGCTCGGTGAGCACCGGGTTCGCGCGAGCGTCGGTGAACAGGACTCGCCCCCGGCGCGGGTCGGCCGAGCTGAAGTGGAGAACGGCGGCCATCCCGGCTCGCGTGCGCGCACGCAACGACGGTCCCGCCGCGGCCATCGCGTCGGCGACCACTTCGGCCAGTTCGGCGCTCACGTGGTCGTACACCGCACCCAGCAGATCGTCGGTACCCGGAAAGCTCTCATAGAAGTACCGGGTGTTCATCCCCGACTCCCGCGACACCGATCGCACCGACAGTGCGGCTTCCCCGCCGTCGCCGAACAGCCGAAAGGCCGCGTCCACCAGCAGCGCACGCCGTTCCGCCCGGCGATCGACCAGGGGCACGCCCGCCCATCTGGTCGCGTTCGACGTCGGTTCGGACATCAGCTCAGCCTAAGCCGCCACCAGCCGGTTCTGGTCAGATCGGCCCGGCGGCCGCTATTCTGGTGACGGCTGTAACCACTTTGGGAGGCGCACATGCTGATGCCGCATCAGATCGTCGGCCAACTGCTCAACAAGCGGTTCGACCAGGACGTCCGGCAACACTTCTTCCGCGGTATGGATTTCACCGGACCGCAGGGCGATCCGGGATGGTTCGGGCCCGGCAGCGCGGTCTGGCATGTGCACTCGCACACCCAGGCGCTGGTCTTCGGCCTGCAGTGCGCGGCGTACCTCGAGCGGCTCGATCCCTCCATCTATTGGATGGGCGTGCACCACTCCCGCCTGGTCCGCCCGGACACCAGAACCGACCCGGCCCCGCAGATCGATCCGAAGGGGGCGGCGCTACGACTCGGCCATTCGGTCGCCTTCTTCATCGGCACCGCCTACGGCTCGACACCCACGGCGGAGCGCCTCGCCCTGGCGGTTCGTTCGATGCACCACACCGTGAAAGGGGTTCGGCCCGACGGGGCCCGCTACGACGCCGATGACCCCGAGTGGTTGCGCTGGAACTACGCGACGGTCGTGTGGGGGCTGGCCACCGCTCACGAGCTCTACCATCCCCAGCCGTTACGCGGATCAGACCTGGACCGCTACTACGGCGAATTCGTCCGGGTCGGCCACGCGCTCGGCGGCACGGACCTCCCGACCACCAAGCGCGAGACGCTCGATTGCCTGGAGTCCTACCTGCCCAGGCTGGCCGTCACCTACGGCACCGCGATGGCGACCGGACCGAATCTGCCGATGCCGCACAGCGCGCTGGACTGGGCCGTGCGCGACACGATGCCGCCGTGGGCGCAGCGTCTGATCCAGCACCGCAACCCCAACATCGTCGAGCGCAGCGCACGGCGCGCGGTGGTGTGGTCGATCATCAACGGAATTCACGTGGGCTCGGGTCCGCTCGCCGAATTCGAACAGGCCAAGGCGCGGGTGGCCGACGGGCTCGACCCGGATCTGGCACCGCACACCGAGCCCAGCTACCGGCCCGGCAGCGACCCCGCCCGGGGCCGGGCCGAGGTCGAGCACGCGTTTGTCTGAGGCGCCGCGTTCTGCCTTCAGCTGTGACCCGGTCCACACCGTTTTCCCCCTGACCGGTCGGTTTTGAGACACTGCAGCTATGAGCACACCCCGAAAAGCGCAGCACCGCGAGGTCGCCAGGCTGGACCGGGTTCCGTTGCCGGTCGAGGCGGCCCGTATCGGTGTCACCGGTTGGCAGGTCACTCGCACCGGCGCCCGCGTCGTGTCCAAGCTGGGCAGCCGCGGCTCGCTACAGCAGAAGGTCGTCAAGCAGATCCCGCAGGCGTTCGCCGATCTCGGCCCCACCTATGTCAAGTTCGGACAGATCATCGCGTCGAGCCCAGGGGCCTTCGGCGAACCTCTGAGCCGCGAGTTCCGCGGTCTGCTGGACCGGGTGCCGCCCGCCGATTCCAAGGCCGTACACCGGCTGCTCCAGGAAGAACTCGGTGACGACCCGGCCAACCTGTTCAAGTCGTTCGACGAGAAGCCGTTCGCCTCGGCGTCGATCGCGCAGGCGCACTACGCGACCCTGCACTCCGGTGAAGAGGTCGTGGTCAAGATCCAACGGCCCGGCATCCGTCGCCGAGTGGCCGCCGATCTCCAGATCCTCAAGCGCGGTGCGCAACTCGTGGAGCTGGCCAAGATGGGGCGGAGGCTCTCCGCACAGGACGTGGTGGCCGACTTCGCCGACAACCTCGCCGAAGAACTGGACTTTCGCCTCGAGGCCCAGTCGATGGACGCGTGGGTGGCCCACATGCATGCCTCCACGCTGGGCAGCAACATCCGGGTGCCGCAGGTGTACTGGGATCTGACCAGCGAGCGCGTCCTGACGATGGAACGAATCACCGGCGTGCGTATCGACGATGTCGCCGAGATCCGCAAGCGCGGCTTCGACGGCACCGAACTGGTCAAAGCACTGCTGTTCAGTGTCTTCGAGGGCGGGCTGCGCCATGGGCTGTTCCACGGCGACCTGCACGCGGGCAACCTCTATGTCGATGACGACGGCAAGATCGTCTTCTTCGACTTCGGCATCATGGGCCGCATCGACCCGCGCACCCGCTGGCTGCTGCGCGAGCTGGTCTACGCGCTGCTGGTCAAGAAGGACCACGCCGCGGCCGGCAAGATCGTCGTGCTGATGGGTGCAGTGGGGACGGTGAAACCCGAGGCGCAGGCGGCCAAGGATCTCGAGAAGTTCGCCACACCGCTGACGATGACGTCCCTCGGCGATCTGAGCTATGCCGAGATCGGCAAGCAGCTGTCTGCGCTTGCCGACGCCTACGACGTCAAGTTGCCGCGCGAGCTGGTGCTCATCGGTAAACAGTTCCTCTATGTCGAGCGCTACATGAAGTTGCTGGCTCCCCGCTGGCAGATGATGAACGACCCCGCACTGACGGGGTACTTCGCCAACTTCATGGTGGAGGTCTCCCGCGAACATTCCGATCAACTGGACGCGGCGGGCGACAAGAGCGGAACCGACGAGCAGCCGAAAACGGACCCGGAAACCTGATGCAGGTGCGCACCGGCACCGCGTCCTCGGGCGAGGTCGACATCCACTACGAGGACATGGGCGATCCGGCCGATCCGGCCGTGCTGCTGATCATGGGCCTGGGTGCGCAGATGATCTTCTGGCGCGCGGAGTTCTGCCAGAAGATGATCGACCAGGGTCTTCGGGTGATCCGCTTCGACAACCGCGACGTCGGGTTGTCCGGCAAGCTGCCCGAACACCACTCCGGGGCGCCGCTGCTGCCGCGGATGGCACGCTCGTTCCTCGGAATGGCCAGCCCGGCGGCCTACACGCTGGAGGACATGGCCGACGACGCCGCGGCGCTGCTCGACCACCTCGGCGTCGACCGCGCACACGTGGTGGGGGCGTCGATGGGCGGCATGATCGCCCAGGTGTTCGCCGCGCGCCACCGCGCTCGCACCCGGGCCCTCGGCGTGATCTTCTCGAGCAACAATCAGTCGGCGCTGCCACCGCCTGGTCCGCAACAGCTGCTGGCCGTCCTGTCCAAGCCCTCCGGCACCGGGCGTGACGCGATCATCGACAACGCGGTGCGGGTCACCAAGATCATCGGCAGCCCCGGCTTTCCCCGCCCCGACGACGCGATCCGCGCCGAGGCTGTCGAGGTCTATGACCGCTCCTACTATCCCGCCGGCGTCGGCAGGCAGTTCGCGGCGATCCTGGGCAGCGGCAGCCTGCGCCGCTACAACCGTCAGACCACTGCGCCGACCGTGGTCATCCATGGCAAGGCGGACAAACTGATGCGCCCCTCGGGCGGACGCGCCATCGCCCGCGCGATCCCCGGCGCCCGGCTGGTGCTGTTCGACGGCATGGGACACGAGTTGCCCGAACCGCTGTGGGACGACATCGTCGGCGAACTGCAGGCGACGTTCGCGCACGCCGGGTGACCTGCGTCTCCGTCAATTCACAAGTTCGCGAAAACACGTACCATGCCTGACGGGTACGCATGACCGCCGTCTCAGGAGAACCTCTTCGGGCAGCGTCCCAAGGAAGGCCCTCATGGCCTCGACCAAGAAAAACTTGAAGCCGCACTTCGACGACGTGCAGGCGCACTACGACCTGTCGGATGACTTCTTCCGGCTCTTCCTGGACCCGTCGCAGATGTACAGCTGCGCATACTTCGAGCGCGACGACATGACGCTCGAGGAAGCTCAACACGCCAAGGTGGACCTGGCGCTGGGCAAGCTGGGGCTGGAGCCGGGCATGACGCTGCTCGACGTCGGCTGCGGCTGGGGTTACACGATGATGCGGGCGATCGAGCGCTATGACGTCAATGTCATCGGGCTGACGCTCAGCGAGAACCAGAAGGCGCACGTCGAGAAGATCTTCGCCGACTCCGACAGCCCGCGCAGCAAAGAGATCCGCCTGGAGGGCTGGGAGAGCTTCGACCAGCCCGTCGACCGCATCGTCTCCATCGGCGCCTTCGAGCACTTCGGCAAGGACCGCTGGGACGACTTCTTCGCGACCGCCTACCGGGTGCTCCCCGACGACGGCGTGATGCTGCTGCACACCATCACCGCGCTGACGATTCCGCAGATGATCGAACGCGGCATCCCGCTGACGTTCTCGGTGGCAAGGTTCATCAAGTTCATCCTCACCGAGATCTTCCCCGGCGGGTACCTGCCGACGATCGAGCTCGTCGGCGAGCACTCGGCCGAGGCCGGGTTCACGCTGACCCGCGAGCAGTCACTGCAACCGCACTACGCACGCACCCTCGACCACTGGTCGGCCGCCCTGCAGGAGCACCGCGACGAGGCGATCGCGGTGCAGTCCGAAGAGGTCTACGACCGGTACATGCACTACCTGACCGGTTGTGCGGATTCCTTCCGCAAGGGCTATACCGACGTCAACCAGTTCACGTTGGTCAAACAGCCCGCCACCTGAGCGGATTGGATCGGGCGACCTGCCAACAGATAGGCTGGTCGCCCTAGAAGCGTGTTTGCAGCAAGGCTCGGCCTTGGTTGGGTACGGTCGTCGGCAACCGCGCCATCTCACGGGGCACACGAAGTAAAGGGACGTAGAGACACATGTCTGATCAATCCACCGGCACGAAGGATATGACGCCTCATTTCGAGGACATCCAGGCTCACTACGACCTGTCGGACGACTTCTTCGGGGTGTTCCAGGACCCCACCCGCAAGTACAGCTGCGCATTCTTCACCGGCCCCGACGCCACACTCTCCGAGGCCCAGATCGCCAACGTCGATCAGCACCTCGACCGGCTGGATCTGAAGCCGGGGATGACGCTGCTCGAGGTGGGCTGCGGCTGGGGGCTGACTCTGCAACGGGCGATGGAGAAGTACGACGTCAACGTCATCGGGCTGACCTTGTCGAAGAACCAGAAGGTCTACTGCGACCAGCTGCTCGCCAAGATCGACACCGAGCGCACGTTCGATGTGCGGTTGGAGGGATGGGAACAGTTCCACAGCCCGGTGGATCGGATCGTGTCGATCGAGGCATTCGAACACTTCGGCTTCGAGCGTTACGACGACTTCTTCAAGACGTGCTACGACATCCTGCCCGAGGACGGCCGGATGACGCTCCAGAGCAGCGTCGGGTATCACCCGTACGACCTGGCCGAGCGCGGCAAGAAGCTGACCTTCGAGCTGGCCCGCTTCATCAAGTTCATGATCACCGAGATCTTCCCCGGCGGTCGCATCCCCACGACGCAGATGATGGTCGAGCACGGCGAGAAGGCCGGGTTCGTGGTGCCCGAGACGCTGTCGTTGCGCAACCACTACATCAAGACGCTCGGCATCTGGGCCGACCGGCTCGAGCGCAACAAGGATGCTGCGATCGCCGCGACCGACGAAGAGAACTACCACCGCTACATGCGGTACCTGAAGGGTTGCCAGTACTACTTCATCGACGAGGCCATCGATGTCAGCTTGGTGACGTACCTGAAGCCCGCCCTGGCGGCCTGAGGCCCGGCCGGCTCGGCCCACACCCACTCGACGTGAAGAATCCCCCGCACGCCTGACTGCGGGGGATTCTTCATGGTGGCCCTCGGGCCGCGGCTTGTTCCCTCGGCGCGAGGCGCCGTCATCGGTGCGATAACCCTCACATACTTCGGCGCCGACGGGCTGCGAAACCCACGAACTGTCGCAACTTTCTGTCTTGAGTGTCGGATTGACGCGCGCTCATTCGTCAGTCAGGTAGAGAGTGGGACGCGGGGTCCTGCTCCCGGACAGAGGAAGACATGACGATGTATTACTTCGCGCTGCTGCTGCACCCGGAACGCACCACGCCGCCGTCGCCCGACCAGCAGGCCGCCGAGCTGGCCGAGTGGGGCCGGTTTCACGAACGCGCCGCCTCGGCGATCCGGGCGGGTGATGCCCTGGCCCCGGCGACGGACGCCGTGCGCATCACCGGCGGTCCCGATGCCCCCGTCGTCACCGAGGGCCCGTACGCCGAGGGCGCCGAAGTGGCCGGCGGCTACTACGTGTTCGAAGCCGACGACCTCGACGCCGCATTGGCGATCGCCCAAGACATCCCCGCCGCCCGCTTCGGCGCGGTGGAGGTGTGGCCGATGGTCGAATGGCGCCCGCCCGGCCGCGCATTGGCTGCGGACTGGATGGCGCTGCTGCTGGAACCAGTGGAATCAGCGTCGGCGCCGGGCAGCGCGGAGTGGAACGAGGGAGCACGCGCCCACGAAGCGTTCGGACGGGCGGCCGACGAACACATCCTCACCGGCGCGGCGCTGCACCACTACAGCACCGCCACGACGGTGCAGGTCCGCAACGGGAAGACAACGCTCACCGACGGGCCGTTCGCCGAGGGCGCCGAGGTGGCTCACGGGTTCTACGTGCTCGCAGCGACCGACCGCGACGAGGCCGTGAAGCTGGCCTCGATGATCCCGGCGTCCACCGTCGAGGTGCGCCGGCTGGCGGGAATCTCGGGCCTGTAGGCCAGGTGAGCGCACTGGACGGCGTCTTCCGCCGACACTGGGGCCCGGCGGTCGCCACGTTGGCGCGCTGGAGCGGCGATCTGTCGATCGCCGAAGACGCCGTCCAGGAAGCGTGCGTAGAAGCGCTGGATGTCTGGCCTCGGGACGGCATGCCCGACAACCCCGGCGCCTGGCTGGTGCGGGTCGCGCGCAACCGGGCCCTCGACCGCATTCGCCGTGAAACCCTGCGTCCGGGAAAGGAATTGGCCGCCGTGCTGGACGACATCGGCACCGAGCGGACTCCGCCGCCGCATCCCGTCCGCGATGACGAGCTGCGGATGATGTTCACCTGTGCGCATCCGGCGCTCGACCGGGTGTCGCAGCTGGCGTTGACGCTGAGGTTGATCTCGGGTCTGAGCGTCCCGGAGATCGCGCGGGCACTGCTGCAGACCGAAACCGCGGTCGCCCAACGCATCACCCGCGCGAAGAACAAGATCCGGCAGGCCAACATCCCGCTTCGGGTTCCGCCACCACACACGCTGCCCGAGCGCACCGAGCACGTGCTGAGCTGCATCTATTCGGTGTTCACCGAGGGCTACTGGTCGACGTCCGGCCCGTCGGCGATCCGAGACGAACTGTGCGACGAAGCCGTCCGGCTCAGTGCCGAGCTGTGCGCTCTGCTCCCCGACTCCCGCGACGCGCAGGCGCTGACCGCGCTGATCCTGTTGCACGATTCGCGGCGGGACAGTCGGGTCGACCGCGACGGGGCGCTGGTCCCGCTCGACGAGCAGGATCGGCGGGCTTGGAGCAGGGGCAAGATCACCCGCGGGTTGCAACACCTACAGAACGCGGCGGGCGCAGCCGGCCCCTATCTTCCGCAGGCGGTGATCGCCGGGGTGCACGCGACCTCACCGGACTGGCAGAGCACGGATTGGGGCACGATCTGCACGGCGTATGACCGCGTCATCGACCTGACCGACTCACCCGTGGCCCGAGCGAACCGCGCCCTGGCGATCGGCTTCCGCGACGACTTCGCCGCCGGGTTGGCCGCGTTGGACGCGGTGGCCGACGACCCACGGTTGGCGCGCTCGGGCACGGTGGCCTCGATCCGGGCCGACCTGTTGCGCCGGGCGGGCCGGTTCGCGGAGGCCGCGCAGTGCTACGAGCAGGCTCTGGCGGTCAGCGGATCAGCGCCGGCCCAGGCGTTTCTGCGCCGACGCCTCGACCTGTGCCGCCGGATCGGGACCGCTGCCGCTGACGCCGGCCGGCGCACCACCGCAGAACCATAGGGAAACGCCCGATTCCCCCGCTGCCAGACGCCGATACGGTCGGGCGATGACCGACGGCCGGCACGCCGAGAGCTACCTCGCGGAGTGGTATCTGCCCAATCTGGCCGAGCCGACCGTGGACGATGTCGTGGCCCGACTGTCCGCGGCGGCGTCGGCCGTCACCGGCGAAGGCACGCCGGTGCGGCTGACGATGACTCTCGCCAACCCCTCCGACGAGGTGCTCTACGGCGTGTTCGATGCCGACTCGTCGGAGGCCGTCGTCCTCGCATGTCAACGCGCGGGCATTCCGCATCTGCGGCTGTCGACGCCGGTGGTGACGCGAGTCGACCGGCATCCGAACAGTTGCCCAGATGGCGACCAGGGACGCGATGTGCCAGAAAACCTCGCACCACCGGCGGAGAACTAGTTTGCCACCGGACATCGCCAAGCTTTGCCCCGCGCCGGTTCGCGGCGTACCCGAATGCTCCTTTTGCGGGAAAAGTACTGGAAGACGCCTGTTCACCTCCGAACATCACGATTGAACCCTCATTCGTGACCATTCGGTGATATGTTGCTGCGGGGGTGCTTCTCGACCACCACATCGAGGTTCGCGGACAGGGGGACGCGGGCGTCGATCGGCCGGGCAGGGCTGAACCGCCGTTCGTGGGGGGCGGTAGGTAGCAGCCGCAGCCAGGCAAGTGGTGGCCGAGGAGCACTCCCGACAACGTGAGAGACGCAAAACCCCGCACCGGTCAGGTGCGGGGTTTTCACGTTCTGGTCGGCTCCGGCTAGCGCCTGGCCCTGTTTAAGCCTCCGCGAAGTTCCGGGTGATCGACGGATCCACCTGGATGCCCGGACCCGTCGTGGTCGACACGACGACCTTCTTCAGATAGCGGCCCTTCGACGACGACGGCTTGGCACGCAGGATCTCGTCGAGCGCGGCGCCGTAGTTCTCAGCCAGCGACTTCTCGTCGAAGGAGGCCTTGCCGATCACGAAGTGCAGGTTGGCCTGCTTGTCGACACGGAAGTTGATCTTGCCGCCCTTGATGTCGGCGACGGCCTTGGCCACGTCCGGCGTCACGGTACCCGTCTTGGGGTTGGGCATCAGGCCACGCGGGCCCAGGATGCGCGCGATCCGGCCGACCTTGGCCATTTGATCGGGCGTCGCGATCGCGGCGTCGAAGTCCAGGAACCCGCCCTGGATCCGTTCGATCAGGTCGTCGCTGCCCACCACGTCGGCGCCGGCGGCCTCGGCGGCCTCGGCCTTGTCACCGACGGCGAACACCGCGACACGGGCGGTCTTGCCGGTGCCGTGCGGCAGGTTGACGGTGCCGCGCACCATCTGGTCGGCCTTGCGGGGGTCGACACCGAGGCGGATGGCGACCTCGACGGTCGCGTCCTGCTTCTTCGACGATGTCTCCTTGGCCAGCTTCGCAGCTTCCAAGGGCGTGTACAGCCGGGTCTTGTCGACCTTCTCGGCCGCTTCGCGGTATGCCTTGCTGATCTTGCTCATTGGTTCTCCTGTTCAGAAGTTGTGGTTGCGAGCCGATGCCAGCTCTCCCACGATTTCTCTTGCGTTGAGACTGCAGTCACGGCGGTCCTCACTCGAACTTCGCCGCGCCCACCGCAGTCTCAACGTGGATCACTCTGGAATTATTCGACGGTGATCCCCATGGACCGGGCCGTGCCGGCGATGATCTTCGACGCGGCGTCGATGTCGTTCGCGTTGAGATCTTCCTTCTTGGTCTCGGCGATCTCGCGCACCTGATCCCAGGTCACCTTGGCGACCTTGGTCTTGTGCGGCTCACCGGAACCCTTCTGCACGCCCGCCGCCTTGAGCAGCAGCTTCGCTGCGGGCGGCGTCTTCAGCGCGAACGTGAAGGTGCGGTCCTCGTAGACCGTGATCTCCACCGGGATGACGTTGCCGCGCTGCGACTCGGTCGCGGCGTTGTACGCCTTGCAGAACTCCATGATGTTGACGCCGTGCTGGCCGAGTGCGGGACCGACCGGCGGGGCGGGGTTGGCCTGCCCGGCCTGGATCTGCAACTTGATCAGCCCGGCGACCTTCTTCTTCGGGGGCATTGTTCCTTTCCTTTCTGCACGATTCGGACGCAGTTCGGCACGTCAGAGGTGACGGACTACGCCGGAATCGCTAAATCTTGGCGACCTGGTTGAAGGTCAGTTCCACGGGGGTCTCGCGCCCGAAGATGGACACCAGAACCTTGAGCTTCTGCTGCTCGGCGTTGACCTCGCTGATGGACGCGGGCAGCGTGGCGAACGGACCGTCCATGACGGTGACCGACTCGCCGACCTCGAAGTCCACCTCGATGGCGGGCCGCTCGATGCCTCCGGTCTCGGTCGCCGCCGCGGCGGTCGACGCAGCGGCCTTCCCCGGCTTCTTCGCCGCGGCCGGCGGCAGCAGGAACTTCACCACGTCGTCCAGCGTCAGCGGCGACGGCCGCGATGTGGCGCCGACGAATCCGGTCACGCCCGGGGTGTTGCGCACCGCGCCCCACGACTCGTCGTTGAGCTCCATGCGGACCAGGATGTAACCGGGCAGCACCTTGCGGTTGACCTGCTTGCGCTGGCCGTTCTTGATCTCGGTGACCTCTTCGGTGGGCACCTCGACCTGGAAGATGTAGTCGCCGACGTCCAGGTTCTGCACGCGGGTCTCGAGGTTGGCCTTCACCTTGTTCTCGTAGCCGGCGTAGGAGTGGATGACGTACCACTCACCCGGCTTGAGGCGCAGCTCTTTCTTCAGGGCGACGGCCGGGTCTTCGTCCTCGTCGGGCGTGGCAGCTGCGTCGGCGCCGTCGGTCTCGTCGGCCACCTCGGCCGGCGCGGCGTCCTGGTCGGTGTCCACGGCCCCGGTGTCCAAGGTCTCGCTGTCCATGGTCTCGGTGTTCAAGGTCTCGGCATCCGTATCGGCCTGGCTGGTGGTCTCGTCGACGTCCACGGTGTCGACGGTGTCACCCGAAGGCGCTTCGCCGTCGAAGCTAGTCACAGGTCAGTCCTCTCTCAATGTCACTACGTCAGCCGAAAACCAGCATCACGAGCTTGCCCAGGCCCAGGTCGGCGAATCCGATCATCGCCACCATGAAGGCCAGGAAGACCAGCACGACGGTCGTGTAGTTGACCATCTGCTTGCGATTCGGCCAGATGACCTTCCGCAGCTCGCCGACGACCTCCTTGAGGAAGTTCACGACGTAGGTGATCGGGTTGCTCGACGGACGGTCCTCGGGCTTGCGGGCGGTCTTCTTCACCGCCTTCGAGCCGTTCTTGGACCCGTCGTCCTTCGAGCTGCCGCTTTCGGTGTCGGGCTTGTCCTCGACGTCGTCGGTCTGGGTGTCGACCACGCGCCGCGACCGCTTGCCGGTGGGCCGCTGCGGGCGGGTCACCAGCGCGGAGTGGCTGCGGTTGTCACCGTCGTCGGTCGCCGCGCCCGTCGCTGCGCCGCTGTCGGTGCCGGCTGAGCCTGCACCGTCGCGCTCGTCGCTCACCGCTGCTTCCTTCTCTGATCGTCGGTCGTGTGCGTCACCTTCCAGTGTCCACACTTGTCGAGTATCCAGTTGAGCAGGGGCGACAGGACTTGAACCTGCAACCTGCGGTTTTGGAGACCGCTGCTCTGCCAATTGAGCTACGCCCCTTCATGGACCACACCGCTGACCCTGCCATACGGAGCCAACACCGTTGTCCGGCGCCGGGGCCCACACAATTCGCGCGCTCCCCGTTCGGTCGATCAAGGCCCGACGGACAGCGCGCTCAACTGGGAAAACCCCGAGGTCCGAGTGTAGCGCGCCGGGCCACCGAGTTACTAATCCGCGACGCCGGCTTCCTCGACAGGGTCGTCGGCCTCGCCCTCGTGTGTGACAGGTTTGCGCACGACCTGCCCGGTCTCGGGATCCCACCCTGCCGAGATCGAATTGTCACCTTCGTGGCCCATCAGTGTGGTGAACGACTCCATCACGATCTCGCCGGTGTGGTCGGTCAGCACGTTGCGGGTGGTGACGATGTCGGCGCCGAACCGCTCGTCGACGGTCTGGACGTGCATCGTGCCGTCGAGCCGGTCGCCTTCCTTGATGGGGCGGTGGAACAGGAACTTCTGGTCCACCTGGACGATCTGCATCGTTTTCAGGCCGACATCGACGTGCTGGAAGAAATGCCGTTGGATCATGACCGCGAAGATCGACATGAACGTCGGCGGGGCGACCAACCCGTCGTGACCCAGGTCGGAGGCGGCGGCGACGTCGTGCGAACCCGGATCGAACGCCTTCACCGATGCGGCGTATTGGCGGATCTGCTCGCGGCCGACGACGAAGGTGTCCGGGTACTTCCAGACCATCCCGCGGATGTCTGTTTTCAGTGCCATGTCCGTGCCCGCCTATGCCAGCTTCGCGACGGCGACGGCGCGACCGAAGATCTTCTTGCCGCCGGCGGTCGCGGTCAACGCGATCGTCACCGACTTGGTTTCCGGATCGGCGGATTTCACGCGGCCGCCGAAGACGATCTCGGCGCCCTTGCCGTCGTTGGGCACCGGCACGACGGCGGTGAAGCGCACGTTGTACTCGGTGACGGCACCGGGGTCGCCGACCCACGAGGTCACGTATCCGCCGCCGAGACCCATCGTCAACATGCCGTGGGCGATCGCGGTGTCGAGACCGACCTGCTTGGCGATGTCGTCGTCCCAGTGGATCGGGTTGAGATCGCCGGACACCCCGGCGTAGTTGACCAGGTCGGCCCGCGTCAGGGTGATGACCTTCTCGGGCAGTTGATCGCCCACATTGACCGAACCGAACTCACGCAGTGCCATGTGAAAAGCCACTCTCTCCGTCTTCTTCGCTGCGTCCAGCAAGGGTGGTGTAGGACTCCTGGACGACATCGCCGTTCTCGTTGCTGACGATGTTCTTGGTGACGATGATGTCGGTGCCGTGCGCCTTGCGGATCGAGTCGATCCACACGTCGCAATAGAGCTTGTCGCCGGCTTTGATCGGCCTGACGAACTTGAGCGACTGGTCGACCTGGACGATCTGCGCGTCGCTGATCGCGATGTTGTTGGCAGCGAACATCGCCGACTGCGCCTGATAGCCGAACACCGAGATGAACGTCAGCGGGGCAGGCAGGGCGTCGTATCCCAGTTCGGTGGCCGCCGCGTCGTCGAAGAAGGCGGCGTCGTCGTTCTTGACCGCGGTCGCGTACTCCCGGATCTTCTCGCGGCCCACGACGTAGTGGTCGGGATAGCGAAAGTGCGCTCCGACGAAGTCATCCAGAAAGGACACGGGTGATGAACCTACCTAGTCGGCCCCGGCCATCGCGAGATGGACCCGGCCGGTTCGCTCAGCGCGACTCTTTGTGAGCCTGGTGCTTGCCGCAGTTGGGGCAGAACTTCTTGATCTCGAGGCGGTCGGGATCGTTACGGCGGTTCTTCTTGGTGATGTAGTTGCGGTGCTTGCACACCTCGCAGGCCAAAGTGATCTTCGGCCGTACGTCGGTACTGGAGGCCACGTCAGTCGTCCTTCTTCTTCTACGTTCAGTGCACAGGTCTGTAGCGGTGGGGGGGCTCGATCCCCCGACCTCACGATTATGAGTCGTGCGCTCTAACCAGCTGAGCTACACCGCCCCGGCCGGATCCGGGCTGGGCGCTTTCGCGTCGCTCCGCCCTTTTCCACCGAGCCCCCTAACGGAATCGAACCGTTGACCTTTTCCTTACCATGGAAACGCTCTGCCGACTGAGCTAAGGGGGCCGTGACCCACCGTCGAGTGGCGGGCCTTAAAGAGGGTACATTCTCCCGGTTTCAGGCGCCAAACCGCTGGTCGTTGCCGCTCTTCGGGCGGGTGATCGGTCTGTCGGGGCCCATTCGCCGAGCCGGACGATGGTTTCATCCGGTGCGCCGGGCGACCCTGATCTCGGTCCGGTGCCCCGCGGATGCATACGCTGGCCGGTATGGCCGACACCGAGCGTCTCTACTTCCGGCAGCTGCTGTCGGGCCGCGACTTCGCGGCCGGCGACATGATCGCCCAGCAGATGCGCAACTTCGCCTACCTGATCGGGGACCGGCAGACCGGTGACACCGTCGTGGTGGATCCCGCCTACGCGGCGCAGGACCTCGTGGACGTCCTCGAGGCCGACGGCATGCATCTGTCCGGGGTGCTGGTGACCCACCACCACCCCGACCACGTCGGCGGCTCCATGATGGGGTTCACGCTGAAGGGGCTGGCTGAGCTGCTCGAGCGGGTCAGCGTCCCGGTGCACGTCAACGTCCACGAGGCCGACTGGGTGGCCAAGGTCACCGGGATCGCGCGCAGCGAGCTGACCGCGCACGAACACGGCGACAAGGTCCTCGTCGGCGACATCGACATCGAGCTGCTGCACACCCCGGGCCACACCCCGGGCAGCCAGTGCTTCCTGCTCGACGGTCGGTTGGTCGCCGGCGACACCCTGTTCCTGGAGGGTTGCGGCCGCACCGACTTCCCCGGCGGCAACGTCGACGACATGTTCCGCAGCCTGCAGGCGCTGGCGCACCTGCCCGGCGATCCGACCGTGTTCCCCGGCCACTGGTACTCGGCGGAGCCGAGCGCCGCACTGTCGGAGGTGCGCGACAGCAACTACGTCTACCGGGCGGGCAACCTGGATCAGTGGCGCATGCTGATGGGCGGCTGACCCGGAGAAAGCGGTCATGACGCCCGACGGAGACCAGCCGCACGCGTCTGCCGGCTGGTATCCCGACCCGGACGGGTCGGGTGGACACCGCTACTGGGACGGCCACACCTGGACCGAGTACCGGGCAGCAGCCCCCGCACCTCCGCGCCCGGCCCTCGACGACGGCAGGCAGACCCTGCTGGTGCGGTACCTGGTCCTCTGCCTCGGGCTGCTGGCGGTGCTGCTCGCGCTGATGATCTACGCGGCATGCAGCGTCGGGGACACCTCGATGGTCGTCCCCGCAGCCGTCGATCTGCCCGGAAGCACCCTCTGCGAGCAGGCGATTCTGGCACAGTAGGACCCGGCGCCGTCAGCAGTCTCACGTCGGGGGTCTTCGTGAAGAACATCGCGCTGTGTTTCGACCATGTCGGTGATCGGCGCGGTCCGGGGGCCTCTTCGGGTGCTGCCACCAATGCCGCCGCGTTGACCGAACTGCTCGTCGCCGACGACCGGCAGATGGTGTGGTGGTGTCCCTCCCCCACCGACGCCCACCGGTTCCCGTCCCGGCGTGCGCACCTGGACTCGGCGCGCGCCTGCGTCACCGCCGCCTACACCGTGCTCGTCGAGCGTTGGTCGCCCGGCGACCGCCTCTTCCTGTTCGGGTCCGGACGCGGAGCGGCCTGCGCGCAGGCCCTGGCCCGCCTCCTCGGCGCCGTGGGGGTGGTGCGCGCCGCGGACTTGGCCGGGTGGACGACGGCCGAGTTCCGCCAGTACGTACTGGCCACCTACGCCGTGCCGCGCACGCCGCGCGAACCGTCGGACTGGCAGCGAGTGCGGAAACTGGCCGGCCAGATCTCCGGTGGCGACGACGTCGCCGTCGAGGTCGCCTATCTGGGTCTGTGGGACAGCACGCCCATCCCCGGTGAGGCTCGGGCGCGTGCCTCCGAGCCGCTGCCCGCAGTGCGCGCCGCGCGTCATGCCCGCGCCATCGACGGCAGCGCCCACGCACTCACCCCGACTGTCAGCCCCGATTCGCCTGACATCGAAGAGGTCTGGTTCCGCGGAGCGCACTGCGACGTGGCGGGCGGCCCGCACGCCTGTGCGGCGCTGGCCGAGCTGTCCCTGGATTGGGTGCTCGACGGCGCGGTCAGCGCCGGCGCGGTGACCGAGCCGTCGCTGCGGCCTCACCGCGCGCCGGCGCCGGATCTCGCCGACACCGCCCCCGCTCATCTGCGTCCGCTGCCCGCCGGCCGAGTGCCCGCCGACGCGGCGGTCCACGCGAGTGTGCAGACCTATCTGCGGGCACACCCGTCCTACTGGCGGCGGTTGCCGGCCCACTTCGTGTGGGCCGACCCGGAATGGGCCGCCCGGGCCGAACGGCTGGCAGATCCGGTGGAGGTGCGCGGACCGCAGCTGGTGGGCTCCGGCTGAACGGCTCGTCACCCCGGGGGCGCCGAGGGCGAGACCGCTGCTACGTTCGGTCCGGCTGAACCCGACAGGAGGACCATGACCGGCATCGTTTCCTACGAACTCGCGGACTCCGTGGCGACCATCGCTCTGGACGACGGCAAGGTCAACGTCCTCGGGCCCGCCATGCAGAGCGCCATCAACGAAGCGCTGGACCGCGCCGAGGCCGACTCCGCCAAGGCTGTGGTGCTGGCGGGAAACTCGCGGGTGTTCAGCGGCGGGTTCGACCTGGCGGTCTTCCAATCCGGTGATCCGGCGGCAGCGCTGGGCATGCTCTCGGGCGGGTTCGAACTGTCGGTGCGGACGTTGACCTTCCCGGTGCCGGTGATCATCGCCGCGACCGGGCCGGCCATCGCCATGGGCTCGTTTCTGCTGTGCTCGGCCGATCACCGCGTCGGCGGGCCGAAGTCGCGATGCCAGGCCATCGAGGTGGCGATCGGCATGACGATCCCGATCTCGGCCATCGAGATGATGCGGATGCGGTTGACGCCGGCGGCGTTCCAACGCGCCACGGCCCTGGCCTCGACCTATGTCGGGGACGAGGCGATCGCGGCCGGCTGGCTCGACGAGATCGTCGACGCCGACCAGGTCCTGTCCCGGGCCCAGCAGGTGGCCCAGGAGGCGGCCACGACGCTGAACGCCGGGGCTCATCTGGCCACGAAACTCAAGGCGCGGGAGAACGCGCTGAAGGCAATCCGGGCGGGAATCGACGGCCTGGCCCAAGAATTCACACTGGGTTAGGTATCGGCGGGCCAGGCCCACGCGGAATAGGATTCCTGGCTGTGATCGCAGGCCGATCGCAGCCCTGACTTCTCACACAGCGCGCCCAGCCCCGGCAGCGTCGGCGATGATGATGCGGTGACTCATGTCCGCGGCCGGGTCTGGCGGCACGGCAAGCCCGTCGACGACTTCGTCTTCAGCGAGATATCGGACTGCCTGGCCGCCGAGGACACGTTGGTGTGGTGTGACATCTACGACCCGGACCACGAGATCCTCACCGACCTGGCCGAGGAGCTCGCCCTCAATGCATGGGCGGTCGAGGATGCGCTCGCCGACGCCGAACGCACCAAGGCCGTCGTCTACAAGACGCACACGTTCTTCACCGTCTACGGCGTGACGGTCAAGTCTCCCGCGCCGGAGGACATGTCGGAATCCGCTTTGGAGGTCCACCGGATCTCCGGGTTCGTGCTGCCCCGGGGCCTGATCACGGTGCGACTGTCGCCGCACTTCGACATCGACACCGTGTCGCGCCGATTCGACGAGCTCGGCGGCCAGGAGTACGGAGTCGGCTCGCTCGTGCACGGGCTGCTCGACGTCATCGTCGACGGTCACTTCGACGCCGTCCAGGCTCTCGATGACGGCATCGAGAGCCTGGAGGACGACCTGTTCGACGGGTCGGCCCGGGCGGACCTGCAGCGCAGGACATTTCGGCTGCGCAAAGACCTGGTCGCGCTGCGCCGCGTGGTGTTGCCGATGCGCGAGGTGGTCACCGTGATCCAGCACCGCCGGATGGACGCCAAGACGGCTCCCGAGCTCGACCCGGTCTACGCCGATCTCTACGACCACGTGCTGCGCGCTTCGGAGTGGACGGAGTCGCTGCGCGACATGGTCACCACGGTGTTCGAGACGAACCTGTCGATGCAGGACGCCCGCCTGAACGTGGTGATGAAGAAGCTCACGGGGTGGGCCGCGATCATCGCCGTGCCCACCGCCATCACCGGCTTCTACGGCCAGAACGTCGCCTATCCAGGCATCGACACGGTCGGCGGTTTCGTGACCAGCTCGGCGGTCATCGTGCTGTTGGTGATCGTGCTGTTCGTGATGTTCAGGAAACGGGACTGGTTGTAGCGACCAGCCGGCCCACGATGCCGCGGCCGTCGTGGTAGGTCGCGACGAAGCCGTCGCGCTGGTCCACCACACGGCATCGCTCGTAGGGGCCTCCCCACCCGCGGTAGGCCAACCGGGATGTGCCGATCGTGCACGAGAACCCGCTCGCGGTGTCCCACTGTGCGGGGACCCCGGCGGCGGTCAGGCCGGCGACGCGTCCCTGCAGGGCCGCGTCGCGCCAGTGCTCGGAGACGACCTGCCGGCCGGCGGCGACGTTGTAGGCCAGCGTGACATCGCCTGCGGCGTAGATGTTGCGTGCCGACGTGCGCATCTGCTCGTCGACGACGATCCGGCCGGCGCGGATGGTCAGGCCGGCCTCGGCGGCCAGCCGGACGTCGGGCCGTACCCCGGTTGCCGCCACGACGACGTCGCCGTCGACGTTCTCACCGCCGGCGAGGACCACGCCGGACTCCACGACCGCCGTGACATCGGCGGACCCGACGAAGCGCACCCCGGCGTCGAAGAGCATCTTGACCACCCGCTCGCCGACGTCGACACCGAACCGTCGAAGCAGCGGGACCGGTTCGGGCGCGACGAGGGTGGTGGCCACCCCGAGCGCGGCGAGACAGCCCGCGGCCTCACAGCCGATCAGACCCGCGCCGATCACCACGGCGGTGCCGGCGTGCCGAGCCGCCATCTTCAACGCCACCGCATCGGCGAACGAACGCAGCGGCTGCGCGTTGGGGCCACCGGGCACGGCCGGTGGTACGGGCGCGGCACCGGAGGCGATCACCAGATGCCAGTAGGGGTAGCGGGCACCTCCCGCGGTGACGACCTCCTGGGCGTCGACATCGATGCGCTGCACCGTCACACCGCGGAGCAGCTCGATGCGGTTGCGCTCGAACCAACCCTCACTGTGCAGATCGAGGTCGGCGGGCCGCCCGCACAGGAACTGCTTGCTCAGCGGCGGCTTGGCGTAGGGCAGGGCGGGGTCGCTGGACAGGATGCGCACAGGGATGCTGCGGTGCCGGGCGCGGAACGTCTCCGCCGCGCTGACACCGGCAGGGCCACTGCCGATGGCCACCAGACCTGCCGCCACCATGCCCGAGGAATACCACCGCGCCGGTGCGGCGAACCCTGACGCGGCGCGGGTGTCAGCTTTTGGTCAGATCGGCTGTCGCGGTACCGGCCGAACAACCGTTGAGCAGCGACGATCGGTGTGCAACCATCTGCGCATGGAGCCGGACGCGGACCCCGAGGCGCGCATCCGCGACCTCGAGCGCCCACTCGCCCAGCAGGCCGACGCCAGCGAACTGGGCACCCGACCGTATCGATCGGCACCCGCCGTCGACGGATCCGGACCGCAGTACCGACATGGGGACGTCCCGGGCTATGCCCAGCAGCCACCCCCGACGTGGTCGACGCCTCCTCCCGGCGGTCCGCAGTGGGGGTCGCCGTACTTTTCGCCACCCCAGCACGTGGTGCGTAAGGGCCCGCGGCTGCTGTGGGTGGTACCGCTGGCGATCCTGGGGGTGGTCGTGGTCGGAATGGCGGCGTTGATCGCCGTGCTCGTCGCCCGGAACGCCGAGCCCGGGACCGATCGCCCGGTGGCGCCGACCATCGCGGGCGGCGGAGGGCGACTCGACTCCCCCCGCGCCGAGCCCGGCCGGCCCCGCACGGTCGGCCCCGGCGCCCCCGCCACCGTCGCCGCGGGCCAGTCGCTGAGCGTCAGCGGCATCGACGAACAGCGCAGCGTGATCTGCGCCGGCGGCTCGGTGAGTGTCAGCGGAATGCGCAACTCGGTCGACATCCGAGGCGAGTGCGCTGTGGTCACGGTCTCGGGGTTCGACAACGTCGTGATGGTGGAGTTCGCGCAGAGCATCACCGCCTCGGGCTTCGACAACCGCGTCACCTACGCCCGCGGCGAGCCGCAGATCGGCAACTCCGGCCTCGGCAACGTGGTGGAATCGGGCTGAGCCGGTCGCCGCTCTGCGGGGTGACCGTAATGTGAACGGCGATGGCGCTTCATCTCCATCGGGCCGACCGCACCGATCTGCTCGCCGACGGACTCGGTGACGTGCTGGCCGCCCCTCTGGCCGATCCGTTCGCCGAGGATCTCGTGTTGGTGTCGGCGCGCGGCATGGAGCGCTGGCTCAGTCAGCGTCTGTCCCACGTCTTGGGCGCGGGCCTGGGCGGCGACGGCGTCTGCGCCGGGGTGACGTTTCGCCACCCGACTTCGCTGCTCGCCGCACTGACCGGTACCGCAGACGAGGATCCGTGGGCACCGGACGCGTTGGTGTGGCCGTTGCTCGAGGTCATCGACGCCGGTCTCGACGAACCCTGGTGCGCGACGCTGGCCGCCCATCTCGGCCACTTCGACAGTGGTGAGGAACGTGAACTGCGGTTGGGTCGCCGCTACGCGGTGGCGCGCCGCCTGGCCGGGTTGTTCGCCTCGTATGCCCGGCAACGCCCGCAGCTGTTGATCGACTGGCTCGCCGGCGACACCGGAGACCTGGGGGCCGATCTGCAGTGGCAGCCGCACCTGTGGCGCGAACTGGTCGACCGGGTTGCCGCCGACCCGCCCCACGTGCGGCATGCCCGGGCCGTGGCCCGGTTGCGCACCGCGCCCGGCGATCTGCCCGCCCGGGTGTCGTTGTTCGGTCACACCCGACTGCCCCGCACCGACCTGGAACTGCTCGAGGCGCTGTCCGTGCACCACGACCTGCATCTGTGGCTGCCGCATCCGAGCGGTGCGCTGTGGGATCGACTGACCGAGGTCTCCGGTGTGGTGCCGCGCCGGGAGGACACCAGCCATCGTGCCGCCGCACATCCCCTGCTGGTGACACTGGGCCGCGACACCAGAGAGTTGCAGCGCATCCTGCCCGCCGGGTTCGCCACCGACGAGCACCGGCCGGGCGGGACCCGCCCGGACACGCTGCTCGGCTGGCTGCAGTCCGACATCGCCGCCAACGCTGTTCGCCCCCAAGGCCGATCGCTCGCTGCGGGTGACCGTTCGGTGCAGGTGCACAGCTGTCACGGTGCCGCCCGACAGGTCGATGTCCTGCGCGAGGTGCTGTTGGGGTTGCTGGCCGACGACCCGTCGCTGCAGCCCCGCGACATCCTGGTCATGTGCCCCGACATCGAGACCTACGCGCCGCTGATCGTGGCCGGGTTCGGTCTCGGTGAGGTGGTGGGCGATCCCCACCCGGCGCATCACCTCCGGGTGCGGCTCGCTGACCGGGCGCTGGTCCAGACCAATCCGCTGCTGGGGCTGGCCGGACAGCTGCTCGCCCTGGCGGCGGGGCGGGCCACCGCCAGTGAGGTGCTCAATGTGGCCGAGGCGGCGCCGGTGCGGGCCCGCTTCGGGTTCACCGACGACGACCTCGACACCGTGGCGGCTTGGGTGCGCGAAGCCAACATCCGCTGGGGTTTCGACTCGACGCACCGCGAACCGTTCGGGGTCGGCGAATTCATCCACAACACCTGGCGATTCGGCATCGACCGCATTCTGGCCGGGGTCGCGATGTCCGATGATTCGCAGGCGTGGCTGGACACCACGCTGCCGTTGGACGACGTGAGCAGCAACCGGGTCGAACTGGCAGGCCGGTTGGCCGAGTTCGTCGCGCGATTGCAGGTCACGGTGCAGGCCTTGTCGGGGGCCAAGCCGCTGCGGCAGTGGCTGACCGGGGTGGCTGACGGCATCACGTCGCTGACCGCGGTCGACGACGACAATGCCTGGCAGGCTGCACAATTGGAGCGTGAGCTCGCCACCATCCTGGCCGACGCGGGCCCGCGCGCCGAAACCGAGTTGCGGCTGCCCGACGTGCGGGCCCTGCTGAAGCGCCAACTGAGCGGACGCCCGACCCGGGCCAACTTCCGCACCGGCACGCTCACGGTGTGCACGATGGTGCCGATGCGCGCCGTGCCGCACCGGGTGGTGTGCCTGGTCGGTCTCGACGACGGCGTGTTCCCGCGCTCCGGTGTCGTCGACGGTGACGACGTGCTGGCCCGCGATCCGCTGACCGGCGAACGCGATCCGCGTTCCGAGGACCGCCAGCTGCTGCTCGACGCGATCTGTTCGGCGACCGAACGGTTGGTGATCACCTACACCGGCGCCAACGAGTACAGCGGTGCCCACCGT
>MDTD01130216.1_pt1 | contig 76050 bp, 77 predicted proteins | sample 811221 | NCBI WGS metagenome assembly MDTD01 (sample SAMN05326646, study PRJNA326480) | marine metagenome | isolation source: seawater | place: Pacific Ocean: South West | collected 2011 | reverse complement strand
TGGCGGGCGTAGTCCGTCTCCCCCTCGATCACCACGAAGGTGCCCATCGCCAGATGGTGCGGCACGTTCTCGCCGTCGCGAGTGAGCGAGGAGACGACCTCCGTCGTGCCCGAAAACGCCAGCGTGCCGCCGGCCTCCTTCGGCTTGCACACGCTGGACAATTCGAACCGGCTTGCCGGGGGAAAGGCCAGTCCGTCGGGCTGCGGCAGCAGGCCGGTCGCGTTGCACACCGCCGTCATCTCGATCCCGGACTTGGTGCCGTCCAGGAAGGAATTGAACATCTTCGGGTTGATCATGCTGCGGTCGGTGATGTCGAGATATTGCGTCAGCACGTCCCAGACCGTGTCGGGCGTCAGCTGGTGGTAGCCCGGCAGATAGCGCGTGCCCTTGCCGGCGCAGACCACCTTGAATCCGCAGGTGCGCGCCCAGTCGACATGCTCGCAGATTAGCGCCGGCTGGTCGCCCCAGGCGAGCGAATAGACGACGCCGGCCGCCCGCGCCTTGCGGGCCAGAAGCGGGCCGGCGAGAACATCCGCCTCGACATTGACCATGATCACATGCTTGCCGCTGTCGATGATCGCAAGGCAATGGCGGATGCCGACCGCCGGGTCGCCGGTCGCCTCGATCACCACGTCGACGCGCCCGTCGGCGAGCACCGCATCGAGACCGTCGGTCACGAAGGTCGCGCCCGAGGCCATGGCCGCGTCGAGCGAGGGCGCATTGCCCTGCTCCTGCGGCCAGCCGCAGGTTGCGAGCGTCTCGCGGGCACGGGCCGGGTTGAGGTCGACGATTGCCGCGATATGAACGCCCGCCGTCAGGCGGGCCTGGGTCAGATACATGGAGCCGAACTTGCCGGCACCGATCAGGGCGACGCGCACCGGGGTTCCCGCCTCGGCGCGGTCTGCGAGCATGTGCGATAGATTCATCTGGTCCTCCCTTGAACGAAGAATGCGCGCAAAAATCGTCGTGTTACAAGGAGATGATCAAACACCGAACCAACACGGACGGCGCGACATGCAAGGCGACACGCCCTTTCTCATCCTGCTTGGCGGCGCGGTCGTGCCGACGCCGCGCCTCATCGCGCAGATCGCCGGCCACCGCGTGATCGCGGCCGACGGCGGCATCCGCCATGCGACGCCCCTCGGGGTGAGGCCGGAACTCTGGGTGGGCGACTTCGATTCCAGCGACGACGCGCTTGCCCGCGACTGGGCGGAGATCCCGCGCCAGTCCCATCCGCAGGACAAGGACATGACCGACGGCGAGCTTGCGGTTGCGGCGGCGCTTGCACGCGGCGCGGATGCCTTCGTCATCGCCGGCGCGCTCGGCGGCGCGCGCTCCGACCACGCGGTGCACAACCTGCTGCACGGCATCAGCCTGCATGCCGGCGGCCTGCCGGTGATGATGACCAGCGGAACGGAGGAAGCCTGGCCGCTGATGGCCGGCGAACAGACCGTGATGCTGCCGGCGGGCACGCTGTTTTCCGTGCTCGCCTTTTCCGATCTTGCGGCGCTGACGCTGCGCGGCGTCGACTGGCCGCTTACCGACCGCGACGTGACCATGGGCCAGTCGCTGACGCTTTCAAACCGCGTCGCGGCCGGCAATGACGCAGGGGTCGGCGTGACGCTTCGCGCCGGCACCGCGGTGCTGCTCGCGCGCCCCGGCGCCGAGGGCGATGTCGCAGGGGCTTGAGGGTCGGGGCCTCACGCCCCGTCGGTCGTCTCGCTCGCCCAGCGCGTCATGCGCCGCGTGAAGGCGGAGACTGCCGCATAGAGCACCACGGCAAAGAGCGCGAGCACGAAGAGCGAGGCGAACATCAGGTCGGTCTTGGCCCGTCCGTTGGCAAGCAGCATGAGATAGCCGAGCCCCTTGGAGGCACCGACCCATTCGCCGATCACCGCGCCGATGGGCGCATAGACCGCCGCAAGCCTGAGGCCCGATCCGAAGGCCGGAAGGGCTGCCGGCAGCCGCAGGAAAAGAAGCGTGCGCGACGGCGGCGCGCCCATGGTGCGGGCAAGGTCCAGCAGCCCCGGGTCGGTGCGGCGCAAGCCGTCATAGAAGGTCGAGACCACCGGGAAATAGATGATCAAGAGCGCCATGGCGATCTTGGAGGCCATGCCGTAGCCGAACCACAGCGTCAGGATCGGCGCCAGCGCGAAGACCGGCACCGCCTGGCTGAACACCATGATCGGCAGCACCAGCCGGCGCGCCAGCGGCGAGATCATCAAATGCAGCGCGGTCGCAGCGCCAAGTGCCGCGCCGAGCAGCAGGCCAATCATCACTTCGGAGATGGTGACCCAGGCGTTTTCCGCAATCAGCCCGGCGTTGGCGACAAGACTTTCGGCAACGCGCCAGGGACCGGGCAGGATGAAGGGCGGAACGCCGGTCACCCAGACAACCGCCTGCCAGAGAAGCAGCGCCGCGACCGCGGCGAGCCCCGCGTCGCGCAGCCGCTGCAATTTCGTCATCTCAACGGGGAACGCCCCTCCCGCGCTCATGCCGGCTCTCCTCTCAGCGCGCGGAAGAGCCGCACCTGCATGTCCATCGTTTCCCGCGCCTCGACGGGGCGCACGGGCTCGAGCGCCGGCGCCTCGACCTCCGACAAGCCGGTTTCGGCGAGAATGAAGATCCGGTGGCCGAGGCGCACGGCCTCGGCCGGATCATGGGTCACCAGCAGAACCGTGCGGTCCTTGAGCGTGTCGAAGGCGAGATCCTGCATCTCCGCCCGCGTGCGGGCGTCAAGCGCCGCGAAGGGTTCGTCGAGCAGCACGATCGGCCGGTCTTCCATCAGCACGCGGGCGAGCGCGACGCGCTGGCGCATGCCGCCCGAAAGCCGCGCCGGTGCCTTCTCGACGTGATCGGCAAGACCGACGCGGGCGATGAGATCGCGGGCGCGCGCCCGGTCGATCCGCTCCCCGCGCAAGCGGCTGCCCAGTGTGACATTGCCCATGACATCAAGCCAGGGCGCCAGCAGGTCCGTCTGCGCCATGAAGGCGACCCGCCCGGCGACGCGCGCGCCGTCGCTTGCCGAAATCTCGCCGTCGAAGGTGCCACCGGTGTCGAGATCGGCAAAAAGCCGCAGGATCGTCGACTTGCCGACGCCGGACGGTCCGAGCAGACAGGTCCAGCGGCCCGCCTCCACCGGCAGGTCGAGGCCCGAAAACAGCGGCCGGCCGGCGTGGCGGAAGTCGCCGGAAAGCCGGAGGGCCGGGGCCGGGGCCGAGCCGGGAGCGGAGGCGGGCGTTTCAGCCATTGTCACGCGTGATCCTTACACATGGCCCCTGAGGCCCATGTCCCAGAAGCCGACCTCAAGACGGGTCGCATTGCGGAACCGGTCGGCGATGGCGGCAAAGCGGGGCGTGTCCTGCGGCCGCTCGCCGAGACGCGCCGCCGTGGCCGTCTCGATCAGCGCACCGACCTTGGCGCAAAGCTCCTGATAGTCGGCGCCGGCATAGGTGTCGATCCACTCCCGGTAGGGCGTATCGGCGGAGGCGGTTTCCTTGAGCCGCAAGCCGATCTCGCCATAGCCCAGCACGCAGGGCGCAAGGGCTGCGATCAGGTCGAGAAAATCGCCCGAAAGCCCCGCATCGGTGACGTAGCGGGTGTAGGCGAGGTTCTCCAGCGCCTCTTCCTCGGCAAGCAGATCGGCCTCGGCGATGCCGGCCCGGCCGCAGATCTCGACATGCAGCGACATCTCCGTGTTGACCAGCCCGTCGACGACGGCGGCCGCAAGGCGCGCCTCCCCGATCGTCTCCGCCTTGACCACCGCCAGCGCCCAGGCGCGGGCGAAGTGGAACAGGAAGATGTAGTCCTGCTTGAGATAATGCAGGAAGGCCTCGCGCGGCAGCGTGCCGTCGCCAAGCCCGCGCACGAAGGCATGGCCGGTGTAGGCCGGCCAGGCCGGGCCTGCCGCCTCGCGCCAGGCCGCAAACACCTTCGAACCGAAATCGGGCGTGCCGCTCATTGCGCTGTCACGTCGATGGCGATGTCGGAGACCGGCTTGATCGTGTCGATCAGGCCCGCGTCCTTCAGGAAGGCCTCGAAACGCTGGTAGCGGCGGTGATCGAGGGCGGCCGGACGCAGCGCAAAGCGCGGCAGCGTGTCGTACCAGGCGCGCTCGTTCAGCTCGTCCTGCAGCTCCTTGGCCGTGCCGGAATAGATGCGGAAGCTCTCTTCCGGGTGGTTGATGATATATTGCGTCGCCCGCTCGGTCGCCTCGAGGAAGCGCGCGATCATGTCGGTGTCCATCAGCTCCGGATTGGCGACATAGATCAGTTCGTCATAGGTCGGCGTGCCCTCTTCCTCGATGAAGAAGCAGCGGCCCTTCACCCCCTCGATCTCCATCTGGTTCAGCTCGACATTGCGATAAGCGCCGATCACGGCGTCGACCTGGCCGGACATGACCGACGGCGACAGCGACCAGTTGACGTTGATCATCTCGATGTCGTCCATGGTCAGGCCGTGTTTCTTCAGGATCGCGACCATCAGCGCCTCCTCGACGCCGGCGACCGAATAGCCGACCTTGCGGCCCTTCAGGTCGGCGACCGTCTTGATCGGCCCGTCGTCCTTCACCATCAGGCAGTTGAGCGGCGAGGCGATCAGCGTGCCGACGCGCTTCAGCGGAAGACCTTCCGCCACCTGAAGGTGGATCTGCGGCTGATAGGAGATGGCGAGGTCCGCCTTGCCGGCGGCCACCATCTTGGGCGGGGCGGAGGGATCGGCCGGGGCGATGATCTCGACCTCGAGACCCGCTTCCTCGAAGTAGCCGAGCTCCTGCGCGACGATCACCGGACCGTGGTCGGGGTTGACGTACCAGTCGAGCAGCAGCGTCATCTTGTCGGCGGCAAGCGCCGGCGTGCTGCTCAATATCGCCAAAAACAGTGCCAGAATTCGCATTTCTTGTGCCTCATCTTGTGAAAGTTGCACGAATTGCCTCAGCGCCGCGTCGCCGCGAGCCAGGCGCGGACCCGGCCTTCCGGGTCCTCGTTGAGAGTGATGTCGGTGACGGCGGAGACGATGTCGGCGCCGGCGGCGAAGGCGCCGGGCGCGCGTTCCACGCTCATTCCGCCGATGGCGACGAGCGGGATCTCCCCGATGGCCGCCTTCCATTCGGTGAGCTTGTCGAGACCCTGCTCGGCCCATTTCATCTTCTTCAGGATGGTGGGATAGACCGGGCCAAGGGCGATGTAGTCGGGCCGGGCGGCAAGTGCCGTTTCAAGCTCCGCGCGGTCGTGGCTGGAAAGCCCGAGCTTGAGGCCCGCCTTGCGGATCGCGTCGAGATCGGCGTCTGCGAGATCTTCCTGGCCGAGATGGACGAAACGGCAGCCTTCCTCGATGGCGATTTGCCAGAAGTCGTTGACCACCAGCAGGCAATCATTCGCGCGGCAAAGCGCCTCCGCCTCGCGGATCTCGGCGCGGACCTCGTCGTCCGGCCGGTCCTTGATGCGCAGCTGCACCAGCCGGACGCCGAGCGGGACGATGCGCGCGACCCAGGCCGCGCTGTCGACGATGGGGTAGAAGGGATCGAGTTTCATTCCAGAAACGCCTTGCCGAGAACGGGGGTGGAGGGAGCCGCCATGTCGCGCGGCTCCAGCGGATCGGCCTCGAAGGCGAGCCGGCCGGCCTCGACCGCGCGGGCGAAGGCATTGGCCATCTTCACCGGGTCACCGGCCTTGGCGACCGCCGTGTTGAGAAGCACCGCGTCATAGCCGAGTTCCATCGCCGCGGCCGCGTGCGAGGGCACGCCGAGACCGGCATCGACGATCAGCGGAATGTCGGGGAAATGCGCGCGCAGCGAGCGCAAGCCATAGACATTGTTGAGGCCCCGGGCCGAGCCGATCGGCGCGCCCCAGGGCATCAGCACCTCGCAGCCCGCCTCGACCAGCCGTTCGGCGACGCCGAGATCCTCGGTGCAATAGGGAAAGACCTGGAAGCCGTCCTTGGTGAGGATCCGGGCCGCCTCGACCAGCCCGAAAACATCGGGCTGGAGGGTGTCGGCGTCGTTGATCACCTCAAGCTTGACCCAGGGCGTGCCGAAGACTTCCCGCGCCATTTGCGCCGTGGTGACCGCTTCCTTGACCGTGTGACAGCCGGCGGTATTGGGCAGCACGCGGATGCCGAGATCGCGGATGAAGCCCCAGAAATCCTGGCCTGCGCGAGCCGTGCCCGATTCCCGGCGAAGCGACACGGTGACGATGTCGCAGCGCGCCGCGCGCACGGCATCCGCCATGATCGCCGGCGAGGGATAGAGCGCGGTGCCGAGCAGCAGCCGGCTTTCGACCGCGTGATCGTAGAGTTTGAGCATGGCTCAGCCTCCCTGCATCGGCGCGAGGATCTCGACCCGGTCGCCGTCGGCGACGGCCGTTTCGCCCCGCGCGTCTGCCGGCACGAAATCGCCGTTGAGCGCGGTGGCGACGATGGCGTCGCCATAGCCAAGGTCGGTCAGGAGCGCCGCCAGCGAAGACGGCGCACACTCATGCGGTTCGCCGTTGACGATGATGCTCATGGAAAAACTCCGGTTGGGAGGAAGGATCGGAAACGAGGCCGGCCGCCTGCGCGGCGAGCGCGGGAGCCAGCAGAAAGCCGTGGCGATAGGCGCCATTGGCGCGGAGGATCCGGCCCTCGCGCGTCAGGCGGGGCAGGTTGTCGGGAAAGGACGGTCGCACGTCGACGCCGATTTCCAGGATCTCGGCCTCCGCGAAGGCCGGATGCAGCGCATAGGCGCCGCCGAGAAGCTCCATCATCGCGCGGGCGGAGATGCGGTCGCGCTCGTCGCTTTCGATCATCGTCGCGCCGACCATGAAGACGCCCTCGCCGCGCGGCACGATGTAGAGCGGAATGCGCGGATGCAGCAGCCGCACGGGACGCGACAGCGCGACCTCCGCCGTGCGCAGAACCAGCATCTCGCCCTTGACCCCGCGCAGGTCGTCGAAGGCGGACCGCGCCGCAAAGCCGCGCGCATCGACGACGACATCGCCCGGCGCGGTTTCCGGATCGCGGTCCTCGCCGTAGCGCACGCGCGTGCCGGCCTCCGCCAGCCGCTGCCGCAGTCCGGCAAGGGCCGCGCGCGGATCGAGATGGCCTTCGCCGGCAAAGAACAGCGCCTGACGAAAGCGCCCGGCGAGATCGGGTTCCAGCTCCGCGATCTGCTCGGCGTCGATCTTCTCGGCATTTCGCGTGCGCCGCTCGAACCGGCGAAGGTCGGATGCATCGCGCGCCGGCGCAACGACGAGACTGCCGTTGCGCGCGACACCGTCGACGCGCTCCGCCCACCAGTCGAGCGCCTCGGCGCCGAGCCGTTCGACCGGCTCTTCCGCGCTTTCGCCCTCGCACCAGGGTGCGAGCATGCCGCCCGCCCACCAGGAACAGGAGGCCGGACCCAGCCCCTCGCCCCGGTCGTAGACCGTGACGTCATGGCCGGCTTCCGTCATGGCCGTGGCGCAGGCGAGGCCGACAACGCCGGCGCCGATCACCGAGACCTGCGTCATGCGCGCCCCCACTGGCGATAGAAGTGATGCACCGGGCCATGGCCCGACCCCACCCGCAGCTCGTCGGCGCAGGAAATCGCGCCATGCAGATAGGCATGGGCATCGCGCACGGCCTGCGGGAGATCGGCGCCTTTCGCCAGCCCCGCAGCGATCGCCGCCGACAGGGTGCAGCCGGTGCCATGGGTGTTTTTGGTCTCCAGCCGCCGCGCCTTGAGTTTGAGCGAGGGTAGATCGCCGGCGATCAAGAGATCGGTGCAGACCGCCCCTTGCGCATGCCCGCCCTTCATCAGGACGGCCGGGCCGAGGGCTGCAAGCGCGCGCCCCTGACGTTCGGCGGCGGCAAGATCCGTCGCGGCCTCTTCGCCGAGCAGGAGTGCGGCCTCCGGCAGGTTGGGGGTCATCAGCGTGGCGCGCGGCACCAGTATGTCGCGCACCGCCGCCACCGCCTCGGGCCGCAGCAATGCCGCGCCGGACTTGGCGACCATCACCGGATCGAGCACGACCGGCCCCTTGTAGCCGCCCAGCGCCCCGGCGACCGTCTCCACGATCTCGGGCGAGGACAGCATGCCGATCTTCACCGCCGCGACATTCAGATCGTCGAGAACGGCGGCGATCTGGCCGGCGACGACATCAAGCGGAATGTCGTGAATGTGGGTAACGGCCCGCGTGTTTTGCGCCGTGATCGCCGTGATCGCGCTGGCGCCATAGACACCAAGTGCCGAAAATGCCTTGAGGTCGGCCTGAATGCCGGCGCCGCCGCCGCTGTCGGAACCGGCGATGGTCAGCGCGATCGCGGGCGGCGCCTGCTTGCCGGCGCCGTGGTGCCCGGTCTCCGCCGTGCCGTCGCGTGTCGTCGCGTCCATGTCTCACCCGCTCTCCCGGCGTCGCGCGGGACAAGCCTTCAGCGCAACGCAAACCGATGGTCGCGATCCGGAACAGGTATTTGGCGAAAAGGGAGATCCGAAAGACCGCTTGAGACTGCGGCCATGCGCCGGGTGGCGCTTCATTCGTTCCCTCCGCCGGCACGACCCGGATCAGGTTCAGTGGGTTGACGCAGGTTCGCGTCTCTCAGCCCCGAGGGGCACCCCAACGAAATCGAAGGCGACGATAGGAGACGTCCGCGGGCGGGTCAAGCGGTGTGAAGGCAGGGCTGCGCTGCACTCAGTCGGAGGCCCCAAGTGCTGCGGTCAGGTGCGGAATGTGTTTCCTGAAGGGAAAGAAGCCCTTGGTGGCGAGCGGCCAGGCGCGGGCGTCATAGGCGCGCATCTCCTGAACGAAGGAAATGCCGTCCTGCGCGAGCGCCCGCGCGATGCGATCCGCCAGCTCGCGCCCCGGGCCGACCGGAACATGACGGGCAACCACGCGGTCGAGAGCATGGTCGCGCGCCCAGTCGCGCACGGCCTCGTCAATGCCATGCGGCACCATCACCTGATCGCGCAAGCGCGCGCCGGGTACCGAGAGCCGCGACAGGCTGTCGTCCAGCACGGCCGCGACGAAATCCTGCACCTGCCCCGAGACCGGAACGCCCGAGCGCAAGGCGGCGCTGGACGCGGCCGCCACCGCGACCGGCGCGACACGATCCGACAGGCCCTGCACGTCGACATCGTCGTCGAAGACGAGAAGCCCGGTCCGACCGCCGTCCTTCCCGAGCCTTGGACCGGGCGCAATCGGCCGCGGCAAGGGCGGCAGCGGGTCGTCGAGCGGCAGCGCCTCTTGCGCCAGCTGCCCTTGCGGGTTGAAGCGCTCGCCGGTGTGGGCCGCAATATTGTCGGCGCGCGCCAGATAGGTCTTGCCGCGCGTCTGCAGCCCGCCGACCCAGCGCCAGGACAGGGTGTTGGAGGCCGGATCGCCGTCGAGCAGATGGCGCAGGAAGAAATCGGCGCCCAGTTCCCACGGCAGTTTCAGCGTGAAGGTCCAGATCGAGGCAAACCACATCCGCGCGTGATTGTGCAGATAGCCGGTCCCGGTCAGCTCGCGCACCCAATGGTCAAAGCAGTCGATCCCGGTGCGCGCACCTTCCGCGCTGGCCAGACGCCCGGAAAGGCCGGCATTCCCGAGGGCTTGCGCCCGCGCGGCCTCGCGCGCGGCGCAATAATCGGCCCAGACGCCCGGGCGAAGCTCGAGCCAGCCCTTCCAATAGGTGCGCCAGAAGACTTCCTGAATGAATTTTTCCGCAGGCCCCTCGCCGTGCCGGTCGACGGCGGCGCGCACCAGTTCAGCCTCGGTGACGACGCGATGGCGAACGTAGGGAGAAAGCCTGGAGACATGCGCGGGCGCATCGGGACCGGGGTCGTGATTGCGCAGCTTCGCGTAAGATTTACCCGCGTGCGGAAGAAACGCCGCAAGCCGCGCCGTTGCCTCCGCACGCGTCGGGGGAAAAAGGTTCAAACTCACGCCCGCGCGCCGTCCTCCAGACGGATCGGGGCGCTGCGCAGCGCTTCCATGGTGGCGGCGTAGAGGCCGATTTCCTCGGCCCGCCTGGCAAGCGCTGCGGCTTCCTTCATCAGGCCCGCCTTGCGCAGGTAGCCGGCCTGAAGCGTCAGCATGCGCGACAGATCGCGCGATGTGTGGGGACTGCGAAGCCCGGTCATCCTGTCCTCCCGTTTTGGATAGCCGGTTTACGCCGGCGGAGCCGAACCGGTTTCGCCCCGCGACAATTTGGCAGTCGCGCCTGCGGGTCGGAGGCGCAACCGGCGGCGATGCGCCGGCGACCCTGGGCGGCGGGTACAGCTTCTCAGGCACCGTGCCTGCGGGCTTGTCGAGGGTACCGCCACTCCCGCGTCATACCGGGCAAGGTGAAGCTGCGATCCGGTATCGGGAGCCAAAGGCCCGGTCGTCTTCACGGGGCAAGAGCTGAAACGTCGTGCCTCGCCGATCCCGGATCTGCGCTTTCGCTCCGTCCGGGATGACGACCTGATGTTTCGTGTCAGATCGGCGCACACCATTGAGAAATCGTCATTCTTTCCATCCCTGCTCGACGGGCTCGCCGCTCGTGCTCACGCCAGTGTAAACCGCTCTGAAGACAATAAAGGCGTCGATATCAGCAATAAAAAAACGCTCTAGCGTTCGAATTGCCGCCCAGAGCTGTGACCCATCCAGACGCACCACTGTGGCGTCATTCGGCGCGGTATCGCTGAGGTTATTAGCCTTGGCCCAAACCCAGTGGCGGCGTTCCGGATGAAGAGCCTCATAGTTGCATCCCGCCAGGCCGGAGCGCTGCAGATCGATATAAAGCCCTTCAGGCGTATGGATGACCGGGTGGACCGTGTCGAAAAACGCGAACCGGCCGACCTCTTCCCGGTCCCGGTCCGAGACATAACCGATCGGAAAAAGGCTTTGCCCGCTCCCTCTTCCTCTTCGGGAGGTCGGTATATGCTCTCTAAACGCGTCATTGAGGTCGTCCGACAATCGGTAGGCCGTATTTTTTTTCACGTTCAAGCTCTCCACCCACTGCTCGACCCCGGGCACACGCGTCCACTCTTCACGCGGAATGACCCAGGCCGCCAAGCAATAGGTGCCAATGCGCGGCCTATCGTGACGACCTTTCCATTTGGCGAAGCGATCCCGGTAGATCTTCGTGTCGTGGATGATTTCGCTTTCTTCGGGAAAGAAGAACGGTGTGAGATCGGGGCTTTCCAGGCGGGCGCGGCGCTCCGAGGCCTCGAAGGCCGCCTCGTCCATCTTTTCCGGCGGATGGGCGCGGACGAACTCTATCCGTCCGTGCCTGCCCGAGAGGGCGCGTTCGCTGATGTGATACTCGATGTTGGCGAAACGCTCGGCATCCTCGACCCACAGGATCGGCAGTTTGGAATCGGGCTTGAGCGTGCGGTGAGCCTCGGTGAACGGCGTCGCAGCCTCCCAATCCGCGACTTTTTTTCCCTTCCAGGTGCGCCCCTGATCATCCAGCGCTGCCCAGCGGCAGGCGAACACCACAGGCACATAGACAGCCGCTGTGGTGCCCGGCACCTTCGCGCCGATGACCGGCGGGCTCATATAGTCTGCCCCCTGCGTCGTTCCCGGCGCATAGGGCGGATTTTTAACAAGCGTTCCCGTGCATTTGATCACCCGCTCGATGGTGACCGGCTTGCCGTCGACCTTCACATCCACCGCAAACCGGTAATAGGCGGGATAGGCCGGATCTTCCGAAACGCATGCGCCAAGGCCGAGCGCCAGAAAAACGACGGCCACAGCCTGCCGACGCAAGCACAAAACCCGATCTGAAAAACCCGCCACCGACGCACCCGTAAAACGCGAAAGAACGAAACTTCTCGCGTTTTACGGCCTGTTGCGCCTTGCGTCGAGCGCGGGTGCGGCTTTGCCTTAACCCGGCGTTACGACGGCGCTTTCGCGGAGCGCTCGCCGATGTCCCAGAAGAGCCCGGCCATCAGTTGCAACGCCTCGCGGCAGGTGGACTGGATGACATGCTCGTTGGGCGCATGCTGGGAGCAGCCGCGATAGGAATGCGGCACCCAGACGGTGGGCAGGCCGAGCACCTCGGAAAAGGTGTCGTTGGGCAGCGAGCCTGCGAGATTGGGCAGGATATGCGGAGGTTGGCCGGCGGTCTTTTCCAGCGAGGCGGCGACGAAACCGACCCAGGGGTTCGACGGATCGAGCCGGGTCGCGCGGAAGAACACCCGGTCCGCCGGGGTGATCTCCACCATGTCGAAGCCTTCCCGGTCGAGATGGCGGCGCAGCGCGGGGAGAATGTCGTCCGGGTCGGTGCCGACCACATAGCGCAGCTGGCAATGGGCGCGGGCCTCGCCCGAGATCGCGTTGACGGGTGCTTCCGGCACGCCGCTCGTCATCGCCAGCACCGCGAAGGAATTCCAGCCGAAGACGCGTTCCGCCGGCGTCAGGTCCGGCTCGCCCCAGTCAGGATCGACCTTCGGCCCGTCGCCGCCATCGACCGGCAGGCCCTTGAGCGTGGCGCGGATCTCCGGCGTCAGGCTGGTCGGCCGCCATTCGGGAACGCGGATCGAGCCGCGCCGGTCGACGATGGCCGCAATCGCATGCGCCAGGATCGTCGCCGGATCGGCGAGCGCCCCGCCCCAGTTGCCGGAGTGATGCGCGCCGTCGCGCAGATGCACCTTGAGATCGAAGTTCACGCCGCCGCGCGAGCCCATGAACATGGTCGCGCGGTCGGGTTCCAGACGCGGTCCGTCGGAGGCGATAAGCACGTCGGCGGCGAAGCGCTCGCGGTTCTCCGCGAAAAGCTTTGCCAGACCCGGCGAGCCGGTTTCCTCCGACATTTCCAGAACGATCTTGACGTTGAAGCCAAGCGCGCCGCGTAGCCCAAGCACCGCTTCCAGCGCGGAAAGGTTGATCAGGTGCTGGCCCTTGTTGTCGGCCGTGCCGCGCCCGTAGAGACGGTCGCCCTCCTCCACCAGCTTGAAGGGATGCAACCCCTCGCGCCACTGCTCGGTCTGGGCGCGGATGACGTCGCCATGGCCGTAGGTAAAGACGGTCTCGAGGGCTGGATCCTCGATCCGCTCGCCGTAAAGCAGCGGACCGCCGCGCGGATCGGGGTTTTCCATCACCTCGCAGGCAAAGCCGAGCCGCTCCAGCCAGGGCTTTGCCTCGTCGTCGATGTAACGGCGCAGTTCGGCTGCCTGCGCGGGGTTCTGGCTCTCCGTCTCGAAGGCGACCAGCCGCGCCAGATCCGTGCGAAACCCGCCGTCGTCGAAATAGCGCGCTGCCCGCGCCACCGCCTCATCCCGTGTCGTCATGTCCCGGCGTCTCCCCGCGCGCTGTCTTCGATTGCGGGCAAAGCTAAAGCGTTTTCAGGCGCTTGGAAACACGTGAGACGACTGCCTCAAATTTACGCAGCGTCACATTTGTCGCAATCGCGCAGGGATGCGACGCTGCGACGACGATTGCGCAGCCCTGTCCGTGCCAGGGCTGGATGCTGGGAAACGCGCGCGAGCGGGACAAGGACGGGTCACATGTTTCAGGTACTGGCCGGGGTCTGGGCTTTGTTGCTCGGCATCGTCTTGATCATGCTGGGCAACGGCATGCATTTCACGCTGATCGGCCTGCGCGGTGGCATCGAGGGGTTCTCGGCCGCCGAGCTTGCCATCGTCACCTCCGGCTATTTCACCGGGTTCTTGTCGGGCGCGCGCTTCACGCCGGCGCTGATCCGCCGGGTCGGGCATGTGCGCGTCTTCGCGGCGCTGGGCAGTTTCATGTCGGCGGGGCTGATTTCCTTCCCGCTCTTCACCGACCCCATCGCCTGGACGCTGCTGCGGGTGCTCGTCGGCTTCTGCATGTCGGGGATCTATGTGGCGGCCGAAAGCTGGCTCAACGACGCCGCCACCAACGAGACCCGCGGCAAGGTGCTTTCCGCCTATATGATCGCGCAGACGCTCGGCATCATCGGCGCGCAGGGGCTGCTGACGCTGGGCGACGCCGGCACCTCGGTGCTGTTCATCGGTGCCTCGATCCTGGTGTCGATCTCCTTCGCGCCCATTCTGCTGTCGGTCGCCCATGTGCCGGCTGTCGAGGTCGCGCGGCCGATGTCGCTCAAGGGGCTGTTCGCCAGCTCGCCGCTTGGAACGGTCGGCATCTTCCTGCTCGGCAGCGTCTATGCGACGCAATCGGGCATGGGCGCGGTGTTCGGCTCGCAGATCGGCATGACCGCCTCGCAGATCGCGCTCTTCGTCGCCATGCTCTTTGCCGGCGCGCTGGTGCTGCAATATCCGATCGGCTGGCTGTCGGACCGCATGGACCGGCGCAAGCTGATCTTCGGCGCGTCCTGTCTGGGCACGGCCTCCTGTCTGCTCGGCTGGCTGACCGGCGGCGGGCTGACCTCCCTGATGGCGGCCGCCTTTTTCGCCGGCGGGGTGACGACGCCGCTTTATGCGCTGTTTCTCGCCTATACCAACGACACGCTTTCGGCCGAGGACATGCCGGCGGCCTCGGGCGGGCTCGTCTTCACCTTCGGGCTCGGCGCCATCGTCGGCCCGCTGGCGACCGGCTGGGCGATGGAACGGCTCGGCCCCTTCGCCTTCTGGCCGGTGCTCGGGGTGACCTTCGCGGCAATCGCGCTTTATGCGCTCTTCCGCATGACGCAGCGCGCCGTCGTGCCCACGGAGGAAACGGAAAGCTATCTGGGCGTGCTCCCGACCGCCTCGCCGGTCGCGGTGGAAGCCGCCGGCGTCTGGGCGGCGGAAAACGCGGAAGCCGAACGCGAAGCCGCCGCCGAAGAAGAGGCAGAGGTGGCGGCAGAGGCAGAGGCCAAAGCCGACGCGGAAGCAAACGCACCGGGTGGAAGCCGCTAGAAACAACGCCCGCAGCCGCTGGCCGGATGCCAAACACGGCCGCGTCCTGCCGACCGGCATCGCCCCCTCAAGGCCTTGCCGACGCCATCAACCCGCCGCCCGACCAGCCCGTGGCAGGGCATTCCTGTCCCCGCGCACCTTTGCAAGGGCTGCGGCAGATATCCACCGCCGGCAGGAACCAAGCTTTGCGGTGCATCCCGTTCTACCGGCCCGTGAGGCGCTGAAGGAAACGGACCGTCGTTCCGCAGCGGAAACGCAGAAAGGAGCAAACCGACCTCTCCGGAGTGACTTGCAATCCAAATTGTAAAAACTTATGGTTGCATTTCGCGTGATGAGGAAATCATATTCGATCACATTGGCTGACCAGTCGCTCATTCGAAGCAATTGTCAAATGAAGTTCGAAGACCTCTATGAGCTTATCCGGCCAATCGCCGAATGCGCCTCACACAGCGAAATCCTTGCGCTGACGTCCAATGTTTCCGCAAAGCTCGACTTCGAGTTCTACAGTATTGTTATCCGTAGAATCGAAAACCTCGTCGAAAATAACGTTGTTATCAATCACAATTATCCCGAGGAATGGGAGGAGATTTATCGTACCAGATCCTATTTTTCGAAGGATCCGGCAAACAGCCCCCTCACGTTCAGCAAGCCGTCGCTGCTCTGGTCGGAGGTTTCCGACACCGAGGTGTTTCGCGCGGCGAAGGAATTCGGCATCGGCGACGGCGTGACCTGCACGGTTCGCGGCAGCCATCACATCTGCTCGGTCAGCTTCGCCGTTCGCAAGAAAGACGTTTGCCCGGAAATGATGGTCGGCGCCCAGTTCATCATCCCCTATCTCTGCAATTCGGTCATTTGCATAGCGGAGACGGAGCTCGCCACCGCGCCAATTCTCTCCGAGCGCGAGAAAGAGTGTCTCAAGTGGGTGAGCGAAGGAAAGACATCATGGGAGACCTCCGTGATCATGTCGATCTCGGAAAGAACCGTATTGTTTCATCTTTCCAACATTCAGCAGAAACTGCAGACAACGAGCCGGGCCCACTCGGTGGCCAAGGCCGCGATCCTGGGCCTGCTGAACGCCGATCTTTTCTCCGGCGATCCCTTCAAGCTGTTGAAGTAGCGGGCTTGCCGGACACGCCTGCGCCGCTTGTGCTCGCCGGGCAAGGAAGCGCAAGCGGCACGGCACCGGTCACAAGACACCGGTGTTCACCTTGTCGCGGGTGCGCCACCGCCGGATGGCGATGACGGACCGGGAGATGCCGCCCTGGCAGATGAAGATGCCGGCCAGCACGACGAGGAAGGCGATGCCGGTGTTCGGGCCGGGACGTTCGGAGAGGATGAGAATGCCCCAGAACGCGCCGAACATGGGAACAAGGTAGTTGTTCAGCGCCAGGAAGGAGGCGTCGTATTTCTGAAGAATGCGCAAGACGATCAGTTGCGCTGTCGCCGTCGACAGGATCCCGAGCACGACGATGGCGCCGATCGCCGACGGCTCGGGCGACAGCGTCCACGGCGTTTCCAGAACCAGCGCCGCCGGCAGGATGAACGCACTCGCCACAAGCAGGATGGCCGCCGAGGTCTGGAACTTCGGCAGATCCCGAAGGTGACGGCTCAAGATCCCCGACAGGGCGTAGCACACGGCCGCGGTGGTCACGAGCAATTGCGCGAGCGTCTGCTGGCCCAGATGCAGCAGCGACGCCGGGCCGATCAGCAAGACCACGCCGACGAAACCGACCGCGACACCGGCGGCCTTCTCGATCGTCAGCCGCTCGTCATCGGTGATGACATGCGCCATAGCGATGGTGAACAGCGGGATCGAGGACATCAGGATCGCCGCAAGACTGCTGTCGATATATTGCTCGCCCATGCTGATGAAGGAGAACGGCAGAACGTTGCCGAGGAGCGCGGCGCTTACGATATACACCCAGTGCTTGCCGGGGGGCGGCAAGCGGTAGCCGGCAAGACGCGCAACGATCAGCAGGACGACCGCGGCCAGAGTAATGCGGCCGGCGGCGATGGTCAGCGGCGTCACCGACCCCAGCCCCACCTTGATGAACAAGAACGAGCTTCCCCAGATCGCGGCAAGCGTGGTCAGCAGCGCCAATCCATTGAGTGTGTTTCGCATTTTGTTTCCTTTCATGGCCTCCGGCCACTGCCTCGCCGTCCGGGGCGCTCGGCACACGCGCCCGACACCCTGTCGGCCAGGCGGACGTCTTGCAGCTCACCGCGCTAGCCGGCCGCGCGAACACCGGGCTGGAAAGAGGTCCAGCCCTTGAGCTCAAGCGGGCCATCCGACCCGTCGTCGGCGAGGTGAACGAAAGCGACATGTCTGTCCGCCGCATAGGAATAGCCGCAGCTCGAGACATGGCCGCGGATGCGCCCGTCGGCGTCCTGAACGGCTTCGCCGATCCGGGGCCGGCTGCTCCTGTCGCCGGCAACGGCCAGTTTGCGGACCTTGATCCGCGGCCCCGCCGCCGGTTCCCGAAGCGCCTCGCGACCGACGTAGTCCGCCGTCTTTGCGGGATCGACCATCCAGCCCAGTCCGATTTCGGCGAGCGTGGTGCCGTAGTTCATGTCGAGCGGGTGAAGCAGGAAGTCGATATCCGTGCATTCGATGCGATAGGTATCGAGCAGGTCCCAACCGCAGGGGAGCACCCTGTCCGGCATGTCGAGCATGGCGGTCCAGACGGCGGTGATCGCCCCCGGCATGCCCCACATTTCCATGCCGATGACAGAGCGGACGACGGTCACGTCGTCGCCGGCGTTCGTGCGACAACGACAGGCCTGGAAGGGTTTGAGCGCGTCGACGGCGGCCCGGTCGGCGGCACAAACGAGGTCGCGCATCACGGCAATACGGTCCGGTCCCTTGATGTTGAAACTGACGACATCGGAATCCACGACCCGCGCATCGGGAAAGCGTTCAAGCGCCTCGTGCAGATGGGAGGGGGGCGCGCCGCCGCCACAGGAGACCAGATAGCGGTTCTCCTCGACCCTCAGCACCAGGGCCTCCTCGTCGACCGTTCCCGTCGGCGTGGTGAAAAGGGTGAAGGCGGCGCGGCCTGTCTTGAGCGACCGCAGATTGCGCGGCGTCAGGTGGTCGAGAACGTCGAGCGCCTGGGGACCTGACACCTCGAGATACATCATGCCGGAGGCAATGAAGGCCCCCGCCCGGGCGTTGACATAGTCGTGCTGGCGTTTCGTGGGGAGCCGCGACCAGCCGCCGGCACCGATCACATTGCCTGCAAGAACCCGCAGGCCGTGATGCGGGCCGTAGCGCGCCGCGACGAGCTCGATGATGTCCATCAGGTGTTTCTTGGGCTTCAGGCAAGGCTGCTCGCCGGACACAAGGCCCGAGTCCGCCGGAATGGTGAAATAGGGCGGCAGGTTCATCGACAGCGGATTGGTCCGCCCTGCGGCTGCGGTCTCAAGCGTGGATGAGGGGTGAATTGCGACGTTCATCGGAGGTCTCCCGGTCCTAGAGAATGGCTTCTTCGCTCATCGCCGGCGCAGACCGACGAAGGGAATGCGGGGCGTCGAGGATGTGGCTTAAGAGGTCGTGGCATCGCTGCCGCCTGGCACCCGTCGTGCGATGACTGATCAAGGCGATCGCGCCGGTCTTCTGGATGACCTCGAGCTCGCGCAGATTGTTGCGGGCGATCGTTGCTCCGGTATCGACGATATCGACCACGAAATGCGCCATGCCGGCGAGCAGCGCCAGTTCGACGGATCCATACATCTTGACGATGTCGGGGGCACAGCCTTGCCGTTCGAAGTATTCGCGCGCGATCCGCGGATATTTCGTCGCCACACGCGGCCGACGAATGTAGGTCCGGCTGACGAATGCGCCGGGAAGGCCGATCACCGACAGCCGACACTTGCAAATGTCCAGATCGCGCTTGCTGCCGAAGGACAGGTTTGCCGCCTCCGCGATCACATCGCCGCCAAGCACCGCGATGTCCAGGACCCCTTCCTCCAGCAGGAGAGGAATATCGGAGGACCGCACCGGACACAGGGTCAGATCGGCCCGGCTGGTGTCCGCGAAAATCGCCCTTTCGTCCTTTCGCGAGATCGACAGGTCGATCCCGCTGCGATCGAAGAGCCGCCTCGTGTCGTTCATGACACGCCCTTTCGGCACGCCCAGAATCAGCTTGTCGGTTTTCATGAAGCTGTTCCCCCCGTCCGTTCCGCTTCGTGGCATTGGGTCAATTGTGATGACCATCCTACGCACCCGGCCTGCCGGGCTCTGCTGTAGGAACCAACAGGTTCCGGGAGGACCATGCTGTCGGATCAGTCAGTTGATGGAGAATGCAGTATATCTAAGAATTATCCCGTCACTTTATCGGGAGGGGATGGATTAATGTTTACAAAGGCAGAATATTTCAAAAATACTTCATGCGACAAAAAGGACCTCGAAAAAATTTATCGCATTCGCAAGGATGTTTTCTTCGACCGCCTCGGATGGGATGTCCTGTGCTCTGGCGGACTTGAGTTCGATGCTTTCGACAATGCCGACTGCGACTATCTCGTCGTCAGGCACCAAGACACGCTGATTTGCTCGTGCCGGCTCATTCCGACCACGCGCCCGACAATGTTGTCGGAGGTGTTTCCCGGCCTGTTGCGCGGGGAAGACTATCTGCCGGATCCCGCCGTGATCGAGATCAGCCGTCTCGCGGCAACCGCCTGCCCGTCGCTGCGCGGAGGGGTCATGTCGCTGATCCTGCAGGAGTTGCGCCGCTACGCCAGCGACCACCGCGTCAACGCGTTCGTCTTCGTGACCACGACCGCCATCGAACGGCTGCTGCGCCGGCACGGCGTCCGCCTCCAGCGGTTCGGCGACGGCAGGACGACCCTGGTCGGCGGGGTTCGGTCGGTGGCTCTCAGGCTTCATCCGGCCGACATCCCGCAGGTCAACTGACCGGCGACCGACCGGATGGCGAAGCCGCCGGCAGGCGGACGACACCGTCGAGACGACAGCCCGGGGAGCGGGCCCTGCGCCCGCCCCCGGCGCGTCGGCGTTCCGGGCTGGCGGGCGCAGCCGCGCGCGCCGCACGGCATGCGCGCCGCACAAGACCACCCGCGCAAGGAGACAGGCAATGCACCGTTCCCAGCACCCGACCCTCCCGTCCAGCACCGAAGTCTGTATCGTCGGCGCCGGCATTGTCGGGATCCTCTGCGCCCTCGAACTGGTCGAGCGCGGCCACCGGGTGGTGTGCCTCGAGAAAGACCGGGTCGGCTGGGCCCAATCCGGTCGCAATCTGGGCTGGATCCGGCAGCAGGGACGCGATCCGGCCGAGCTGCCGCTGATGGTGGAGGCCTGCAGGCTCTGGAAAGAGCTGGGCGAGCGATGCGGCTCCGCCGCGCTCGCCTTCGAGGAGACCGGCATCAACTATCTCGGCCTTCACCGGTCGGATGCGCAGCGATACGAGACCTTCGCCGCAGCGCTCGAGGCACATGGCGTTCGGCCCGAGCGGCTCGACCGCAGGCGGATCTCGCAGCTTTACCCCCTGCCCGAACAACGCTGGCGATACGGATTGCGCACGCCAGGCGACGGGCGGGTCGCGCCCGCCTTCGCCGCGCCCGCGATCGCCAACGCGGTTCTGGAAAAAGGCGGGCGCATCTTCGAGACCTGTGCCGTTCGCGCAATAGATCCCGGTGGCGACGGCCGCGTCCGGATCGAGACGGACCTGGGAGACCTCACTGCGGAACGCGTCGTCATCGCGTCGGGCGCGGGATCGGCAGGCCTTGCCGCCGGCTCCGCAGCCCGCCTGCCGCAATTGTGCGTGGAATCGACCGTGACCGAAGTCTTTGATCCGTCAAACCTGTGGCGAGGATCGGGAACGGACGGGGTCCTAGCCTTCTATCGCACGGCGCAAGGCCATGTCGGCCTCAGCCTGTGCAAGGGCTTCGTGCACCGGGTCGGACCGCAGACCTTGCGTCATCTCGGCCACTATGCGCGCTCGCTGCGAAGCTGCCTGCAAATGGCGCGGCTGGCGTTGCCCCGAAGGAACGTTGGCGGTGACGGCAGCGACGTCAACCCCGCCCCGTCCCGCAAGGTCGTGCGCGACAGCATGAGCGCCGCGCGTCAGCGCGGCTTGATCGGCGCAAACGCCCGCGTCCGGCGGTGCTGGGCCGGATCCATCGATCTCCTGCCGGACTTCCTGCCGGTCCTCGACACGCCCCATGCAGGCGGGTCGGTCTTTGTCGCCACGGGCTTCAGCGGCCACGGCTTCGGCATCGCGCCGGCGGTCGCGCGCGTCGTCGGACACTGGGCCGGCGACCGCGCACAGCCGCACGACCTGTCACGATTTCGGTTCAACCGCTTCTTCGACCGCACACCGATCGCCCAGGGGCCGACCTTCTAGGGCGTGGCGCGCCATCAACGGTCCGAACAGCGGGAAGACCCGACCGGCCGCAGGCCGATCGGGGTCCGCGATGCCGTCCCAAACGTCATGCGCCGATGTCAGTGCGCCACCGTTTGCCCTGAAAGCACACGGATTGGATCGAGGCGTAGACGCGGTCGCGGGCTTCGCGGATGCTGCCGCCGAGCGCGGAAATATGGGCAACGCGGCCGGCGCGGGTCCGCAGGCTGTTGTCGGCGGACTGCTCGACCCCCGCCCAGAACACCATGGCTTTCTCCGCCAGCAGAGCCGGGAAGAACCTCACGATCTCGCCGCTTCCGATATCGCGGAACGGCCAGTCCGTGTCCCGGTCGAGCTCCGCCTGGTCCTTCAGGGCGGATTTCGCTCCCGCCGAAAGGGTGATGGTGACGCAGGAGCGGGGCTTGACCTTCAGCCGGCGCTCGACGCGTTCGCCCGAGGTCATGCGCATCAAAAGCGCGAACAGGTCCTCGTCCACACGGGGAAAAATGGTCTGGCTTTCCGAATCCCCAAGCCGGGTGTTGATTTCCAGAAGATGGGGGCGCCCGTCCGCGTCGATCCGAAGACCAAGATAGATCGGCCCGCTGTAGGATATGCCGCGCGCGCGCAGTCCCTTGAGAACCGGCTTGAGAATGCTGTTGGCAATCGTCTGGTTCAGCGCCGGCGAATCCATCATGTGGGGCGAGAGGCTGCCCATGCCGTCGCAATTGGCACCGCCGTCGGCGTCATGGCTTTTCTTGAAGTCCTGGGCGGACGGCAACTCGACGATGCTTCGACCCTGGACGAAGTAATGCGCCGAATAATCGACGCCGGGCAGGTAGTCCTCGGCGACCACCTTGAAGGGCGCCCCGGGATTTTGCGCGATCACCGCGTCGATCTGCGCAAGCACGTCCTGCGGCCGGGTCCCGGCCGGCACCGGGATCGCGCCATTGCCGTTGCGCGTCAACCAGTCGACCTTGACCATCTTCGGCAGATTGGACGGGTCGGACAGGAAGGCGCCCAGCGAAGCCCGATCCTCAAACAGGCGTGCCCGCGGCGTCGGCACGCCGTTTTCCCGGCAGACCTCCTTGCAGAACCACTTGCTGCTTTCGAGCCGGGCGGCCTTCCTCGACGCGCCGAAGACGCGAAAGCCGCGCTGCCTCAACTCATCGGCAATCCCGTCGTCGAGCGCTTCGATGTGCGAGACGAACACAAGGTCCGGCCGCAAGTCCTCGCAGGCGGCAATGACCGAGCGGAAATCATCGATCCGCGGCGCGCACGCGATCCTTTCGCCGAGAACCCCGCCGGTCCCTGGAAGGTAATGGACCTTCACCGTCCTGGAATTGGCAACGAGGGCCGCACAGATGCTGTGTCCGCGTCCCGTTTTGTCGACAACCACCACAGTATGGGTCATGGATTATCCTTCCCGGAAGGTGAGAGGCGGGACGATCCCGGCTCCAGGTGTCAAGGGACGCCCCGTCACGCCGTCACGGTCCTGTCGGTCGCGCGAACGGAATTTTCCCGAAGGTTGCATTCACTCAAATGCGCCGGGAGCCCGCCCCAGACTTCCGAAAACCGGTCCGGCGTCCGGCCGACATATCCAGGACGTTCGGCCGAGGAATTCGGCCAGTCGCAATTGGGGGCAATGTGGTGCAGGTCGTGGTGCACCGTATCGCCGACGACAACGAACAACCGCGCGGGCAGATGGATCGACACCGCCCTCAGCCACCACAGGGTCCAGGCAACGCGCGTGTCTCGCTCCGGCGCCTTGCCACAGCACACGCGGGTGAAACTCAGGAAGTCCTTCTTCTCCCGGTCGCGGATGGCCTGATTGGAAAACGCCCACCACCGGTGCTTGCTGGCCGTGTAGAGGAAGTTGGAAATCTGGAAGCCGATCGTCAGCGGCAGCAGCCAGAAGAGCCCGAGCGCAAGATAATAGGCGGACCCGAGGAAAACCCCCGGTAGCGCCAGAGCGGCGAGATAGGCCCAGGACAATGCGAGCCGATAGAGCGGACGCGCATCGATGAAATTCGCCTTGAGCCTTTCGGCCAGGAACCGCATGTGAAACACCGGCGACAGACAGATCAGGACGATGCGGCGGCACAGCCGGCCGCGACTTGCCTCCAGCCCCAGCCCTGCGTTGCGCAGGAACAGGACATCCGCGTCGTCCTCAAAGCACGGCGCCCGGTGGTGCATCAGATGGGATTTCTGATTCTCGCGAAACGGCGTTCGCAGGAGCAGCGTTGTCAGAACCTCCCCCAGCACATGATTGGCAAGGGGCGTCTCCAGCACCTTGTAGTGAAGCGTCTGGTGGATGACGAGAACGTCCAGGCGTCGCATTCCGCCTGAGACGAAACAAAAGCCGAGCGTGTAGACCAGGCCGCCGCCGATCCCCCCAAGAGAGAGCGCAAGCCCGATCAGGGCGAAGCCGACAAGAATCGAGGCGACGCCGATCCCGACGACCTCCACCGGCGACAGCAGCCGAGCGGCCGGATCGCGCGAGCCGCGAATGCCGCTGAGCCAGGTCACGAAAGACTGGGCCCCCGGCGGCAATCGGTGCGCCAGCTCCTCGCGGGCGGGAGACAGATAGGTCGACGTCATCTCGTGAGCCCTCCCGACCTCAGCTGGCGAACAGCACATCGTTGGTTTCGTGCGTCATCTCCGCCGCCAGGTCGCGACCGTTCGCCCAGGTCATGTTGACGATCAGCCGCTCGCCGCCGCGGGCGATCGGCGTGACGCGGTGAAGGTATTTCTGGGCATTCAGGAGATAGGCGTCCGCCGCGTCGCAGCGGTGCGTGTGGATCGCCCCGCTCAGGAGCGTTTCGTTGACCTTCGGACTTTCCTTGTCCCAGCTTCCACCGCCACACAGCTGCAGGAAGCCGCCCTGGGCGACGTCCGGCGCCTTGAGATAGAGGACGAAGGCAAAGGAGTAGTCGTCCCAGTGCCAGCCGTGGGTGTCGCCGTCGCGAAAGAGGTTGCTGAGCACATATTCCTCCGGGGGCCAGGGGACGCGGTGGACCGTCTCTCCGGTAATCGCAGTCAGAAACCCGCGCACCGCCTCGCAGGCATAAATCCGGGGGATGAAGAGGCTCTTTTCCCGAAGGATATGCTGGCCGACGGTGCGCATCCGGCGCGGCGTGTCGCCGGTGCTCTTCATGGTCAGCTGCTTGTTGCGCCCGCTGGTCGAGCTGATTGTCTCGCATTCCCGCGTGATCGCGCGATGCAGCGCGGACGGCAGGAATTGCGGGATGCGCACGAAGCCGTTTGCGAGAAAATCGGCCCTGAAACCCGAGACCTCCGCCTCGCTGTAACGGGTGATCCTGTCGCGAAGGGGCACGAGCGGATCAATATCGCCTTGATAAGTCATGAAATGTCCTCCGCTGTTCAATGGATGCTTGCCAGGCGCGCGGGTCCCGCGCAGGTCGCTGCGACGCAGCGTTTGAGAACCGCAAGCCCGTGGGAAAGGTCGCCGTCGTCGATGGTGAGCGGGGGAAGGAGCTTCACGACCGTCTCGTCCGGCCCGCAGGTTTCCAGGATCAGGCGGTTGTGGAAGCAAAGCTCGCGGATCTGCGCCGCCCGTTCGCCGTCGCCCACGTCGAGACCCTGCATCATGCCGGCTCCCTTGCGCATGCCGCCGTATTCGGCGGCCATGGCATCGAGCGCATGTGTGACAAGGCCCGCCTTGCGCACAACCTCCAACGCGAACAAAGCGTCGGACCAATAGGCCTCCAGGGTGGCGGCCGCCGTCACGAAAGCGAGGTTGTTGCCTCGAAAGGTACCGTTGTGCTCGCCCGGCTTCCAGGCATCCCATTGCGGCGCGATCATGAGCATGGCCAAAGGCTGCCCGAAACCGGAAAGCGATTTCGACAGCACGACGATGTCCGGCTGAAGGCCCGCATGCTCGAAGGAAAAGAAGGTTCCAAGCCGACCGCAGCCGGCCTGGATATCGTCGACGATCAAGAGCACGCCATGATCCGAGGCGATGCGGCGGATGCGGCGCAACCACGCGGCGCTGGCACGGTTCAACCCGCCCTCGCCCTGCACCGTCTCGAGGATGATGGCCGCCGGCGTGTCGACCCCGGACGATCCGTCCGCCAGGAGTTTTTCAAGAATATCGGCTGTATCGACCTCCGCGCCGAGGTAGCCGTCATAGGGCAGACGGGTCACCTGGTTGAGAAGTGCCGAGGAACTCGAGCGATGGTGGGCGTTTGCGGTCAGCGACAGCGCGCCCTGCGTGCAGCCGTGGAAAGCGTTGGTAAAGGCAATGACATTGGTGCGACCGGTGACCTTGCGCGCCAGCTTGACGGCCGCCTCGACCGCATTCGCGCCCGTCGGTCCGGGAAACTGAAGCTTGTAGTCGAGGTTTCGCGGGATCATGATCCTGAGGCGAAACAGATCCATGAAGGCCGCTTTCGACACCGTTTCCATGTCGAGCGACATGGAGATGCCATCGTCTTCTAGGTAGCGGGTCAGGCGGTGTCGCAGCAGCGGGTTGTTGTGCCCGTAGTTGAGCGCGCCGCACCCGGCGAGAAAATCCAGATATCGCTCGCCCCCGTCGGTCTCGAGAATGCTGCCGGCGGCCCGGGCGAAGGTCGCGGGAAAGCTGCGACAATAGGAGCGTACCTCGGATTCCAGGCCGGTCACGGCGACGACCTTCGAATCCGAAAGCGGAGGCTGAATGTGTTTCATGGTTCAAAGTCCCGATCATCATTCACCTGGAGACGGACACCCAGGAAGGCTCTCTGACAAGGCGCGCCTGCACTTCTCATCCGGCGAAGTCCGCATGCGAACAAGAAAAAATACATGATCGTGGAGCGCAGAATTTGCACACCCTCACGATTTACATCACGCCTGCATGATGCTCACTTTTACAAAACTGAATAACCAGCAGAAAAACTATGACCCTATCTGAATACACAGATTGCCCGACCCGATAACCTGTCGGTTCCTACGGGTGACGCTCAGGCGGATATCAAAAATCGAAACTGTCGGCCCGGTGGGGAGGGAAATCGCGAGAGCGCGACGCCTGTAGGAGCCCGCGCGGAGGTGCACGGCCATGACCGGAGCAAAGGCCCCTGACCCCATCCCGTCCCCGACGGCGCGCGCAGTGGCGCGACTGCCGTGCGAAACGGATCCGGATCAAACGCGAGAATGAAGGTCATTCAGGGGAAATGGCGCACCGGGGAAGATTCGAACTCCCGACCCCCAGATTCGTAGTCTGGTGCTCTATCCAGCTGAGCTACCGGTGCTTGCCAAGGCCGCGATGTCCGGGTGAGCGGGGCGCGGCGGGCGGTGCGAAGAGCGCCTGCGCCCTTCGAACAGGGCGCATCTCTACTCCGGTCATTCGCCGATTGCAAGCGAGGGCGCGCGTTTTTTTGACCGCGCCGCGCTCCCCCGGCCAAAGCTGTTGATAAGCTCGCCGGCGCGCGGGGGTTTCGCCGCCGTGGTACAGGCTTTTCAGCTGGCCGTGCCGCTCTCCTGCCGGGTGCCGCCGGGCGCCGCCGTCGCGGTGCCGGCACGACCGCTGGCCGGCGCCGCGCGCGCGCCCGCACGGCCGCTTGCCGGCAGGCGGATCTCGAAGACCGCGCCTGGCGCCTCCGCCTCCACCAGCCGGATGCTGCCGCCATGGGCGCGCACCAGTTCGGCCGCGATGGCAAGGCCCAGACCGGTGCCACCGCTTTTGGCGACGGACTGAAACGGCGTGAACAGCTTGTCGCGGATCGCCGGCGGAATGCCCGGCCCGGTGTCGCGCACGCGGATGGTGGCGCCCCCGGCCGCGCAGTCGGCCTCGATCGTGACGCGGCGCACCAGTGCCGCATCGCCGTTCGCCTCCAGCACCTGCACGGCGTTGCGGCACAGGTTCATCAACACGCGGAAGAGCTGTTCGGGGTCGGCGTCGATCTCCGCGCCTTCCGGCACATGCGTCTCGAACTCCACACCACCCTGCCCCGCGAGGCCGAAGACATCGACCACGTCGGCCACGATCATGTCGAGCCGCACAAGCCGGCGCTTGAGCGGTGCCTCGCGGGCACTGCCATAGGCAAGAACCGACTGGGTGTAGCTGACGGCGCGGTCGAGCGTCGCGATGATCTTTGGAACCAGCCGCTGCACGGTGGGATCGGCTACATGCTCCAGCCGCTCGGAGAAGAGCTGGGCGGAGGCCAGGATATTGCGCAGGTCGTGGTTGATCTTGGAGACCGCCAGCCCGAGATCCGCCAGCCGCCGCTGCTGCTGCAGGGTCACCGCCAGCGTCGTCTGCATGTCGGCCAGACGCGCTTCCGCGTCGCCGATCTCGTCGTTGCGGCGCGAAGGCACGATCACCAGGCTGCGGTCATCCGGACTGTCCTGGAAACGGGCCATCGAGCGGGTGAGCTTTTGCATCGGGCGCACGAACAGCCAGCGCAGCGACAGATAGACGAGCGTCGCGGTGATCGCCGAGATCACGGCGGAGAGCGCGAGAATGCGCACGGAAAACGCCAGCATCGCGTCGCGCAGCAGCGCCTGCGGCATGACGATGTCGACCCGCCCGCCAAGGCCCATCTGCGAGGGGCCGACAACGCGCAGGTTGTCCTCGCCGCCACTGAGCAGGATCTGGAAACTCTCGACGATGGAGGTCAGCGGATCGGCTTCGCCCATGTCGACGGTGCGCGCCACGGTGCCCGGCGAGCCGGACATGGCGATCAGCCGGCGGCGGGTGCCGTCGTCGAGCGCGATGGCGACGGCGCCGGTGGTGCGCAAGAGCTCCGCCTGCACGCCGGGCGCCACCATGTCGGTTTCCACCAGAATGCTGGCGGCGACACCGGAAATCGTCAGCTTGTCGATCAGCCAGGTGTTGCGGAAATTGGCGATCGAGGGAACGAAGATCAGCACCTCGCTCAGCATCACGAAAACGACGGTCAGCAGCAGAAGCTTACCCGACAGCCCGCCCCAGCGCCGGCGCCCGGGATCGGTCGCGGCCGTGCCGGAAGAGGAATGCCGATCCCCGGTTTCTGGATCTTGCGGGCTCACGCGTCGGTCGCTCTTTCGCTATCGGGCATCGGCTGCAGACCGGGCAGTCCCGGACGGCACGGCAGGCCCGCCCGGCGCCGGCACCCTAGCCGAAAGCGGCCAGCAGACGCACGACGCGGCGAACCCAAGGGTTTTTCGCGCTGTCAGCATAATAGGAAATCGCCGCGCGGCGAACCGCTTCCGACAGCGACGGGTAGGGAGAGACGAAACCGGCGAGATCGCGCACGCTCAAGCCCTTGGAGACGACGAGCGACAGGAGGTTGACGATCTCACCCGCGGACGGGCCGACCACATCCGCTCCGACCACCCGGCCGCGCTTGCCGACGATCAGGCGCACAAGCCCCTCGGTGCGCCGCTCGGCCTGCGCGCGGTCGTTGCCGGAAAAAGGCGCGTCGAGGATCCGCACGGTGTGGTGACCGTGTTCGGTGCGCGCCTCGGCCTCGGTCATGCCGACATGGCCGATCTCGGGATCGGTGAAGGTGACCCAGGGAATGATCGCGCGGTTTTCCTTCGCCGGCAGGCGAAACAGGATCGCGCGGATGACGATACCGGCGTGATAGCCGGCGACATGGGTGAACTGCAGCCCGCCGGCGATGTCGCCGATGGCATAGACCTTCTTGTTGGAGGTGCGCAGGTCCGCGCCGACCGTTATCCCGGCGCGGGTGTGCGCGATGCCGGCCTCCTCCAGCCCCAGCCCCTCGAGGTTGGGCTTGCGTCCGGCCGCGACCAGCAGATGCGTGCCGGCGATTTCCCGGCGACCGTCGCCATCCTCGACGGCGACCCGGATAGCGCCGGCCTCTCCGGAGACCTCGGCAACTTTGGTCTCTTCCAGGATTTCCAGCCCCTCGTCCCTCAGCCGCGCCAGCACGATGGCGGCAAGGTCCGGGCTTTCCTTGGCCAGCGCGGTCTGCGCCTCGACGACCGTGACGCGGGCGCCGAGCCGCTTGTACGCCTGCGCCAGTTCCAGCCCGATCGGGCCGCCGCCGACGACGATCAGATGCTGCGGGCATTCGGTGAGGCCGAAGACGGTTTCATTGGTGAGATAGGGAACGGTGTCGAGACCCGGAATCGGCGGCACAGCCGGCGAGGAGCCGGTGGCGACGACGAAGCGGCGGGCGCGGACATCGGTGTCGCCCGCCCTGACCGTGCGGGGATCGACGAAGCGGGCGGCCTCCTGGACGACCTCGACGCCGAGCCCCTCGAAGCGCTCGACCGAATCATGCGGCGCGATCGCGCCGATGACGCCGTGCACATGGTCGTGCACCGCCTGGAAATCGACGTCCACGGAAGGAACCGAAACGCCAAGGGACGTGGAATGCGCCGCGTGATGGGCGGCCTTGGCCGAGGCGATCAGCGCCTTGGAAGGGACGCAGCCGTAGTTGAGGCAGTCGCCGCCCATCTTGCCTTTTTCGATCAGCACGACGTCGACGCCGAAGGCGGCGGCGGCGGCGGCGACCGACAGCCCGCCGGAGCCCGCGCCGATGACGCAAATGTCGGGAGTGAGAACTCGGGTCATGGCGAAACCTCCAAGGGAAAACGGTAAAATGCCGCCAGGGGCATTGCAGCTGTCACGCCGGCGGCAGCTTGCGCTTGCGCCATTTCTTGACGACGACAGGAATGAGGGCGGCAAGGCCAAGGGCCGCAAAGGCGAGCACGATATCGCGCGTAATCAGGGCGGAGAGCTCGATGGAGCAGGTCCCGGCGGCGGCGCAGCCGGGATCGGCGGCCTCCTGCGCGGCGATCACGCTGTCGAGCCCGGCGCCGATGAAGGCATAGGCGAAGGTACCGGGAAGAATGCCGAAGAAGGTGGCGACCAGATAGGGCCTGAGCCGCATGTCGAAGAGCGCCGGCGCGATATTGACCAGCCAGAAGGGAAACACCGGGGCAAGCCGCAGGAACAGGAGGTAGTGGAAGGCGTCCTCGCGAAACCCGGCCGCAAGCCGGTTCAGGAAGGGGCCGGCCTGCGCCTTGAGCGTTGCGCCGAGGGAGGTGCGCGCAGCGAGGAAGATCAGCGCAGCGCCCGCGGTCGCGCCGACGGCCGTCAGCATGCCGCCGAGCGCCCAGCCGAACAGGAAGCCGCCGATGATCGTGATCAGCGACGCGCCGGGAAACGACAGCGCCACCGCCGCAATATAGAGCGCGACATAGGCGAGCGCGGCGACGAAAAGATTGGCCGAGACGAAATCGCCGAGCGCTTGGCGTTCGCGAATCAGAACCGAGAGGCTGAGGTAATCGTGCCAGCCGAAGGCATAGCCAAGCGCGGTGATCGCGGCGATGGCGATCAGCGGTGCCCACCGCCGCCATGCCGGCTTTTGCGGCGCGACCGGCGCAGGCGTGCCCTTCCCGCTTTCGCCCGTGTTCATGTCCGCTCCCCCGTCGCCGCCCGCGCGGCCAAGTGATGCGTCGCGCGTTTCAACCCGCATCGTTCAGGCTCCAATCATAGTCGTAGCCGGCGATTCGCCGCGCGCCCTCGATGGCCGCGGCCAGATCGGGCCGCGCATAGCGGCGCCAATGGGCGCGCAACTGCGCTTCCGAGCCGAAATCCTCCGAAAACCAGCTGTAGATCTTCGAGGCGCGGATCCCCGCACCCTCGACCCGCACGCCCCGCGGCGTGTTGATATAGCCGCGCGCACCCTCTTCCAGCATCGCCTCCAGCGCGCCGCCGGTGTAGGCGCGCGGGGCGAGATCGGGACAGCCGACCGAGGCGCAATTGACCGCATAGTGCACCCGCGCATCCTTGTAGCGCTTGCGCAGGATGCCATGTTCGATGCCGTCGAGCGAGAGCGCCCGACCCTCGACCGTGACGAGTTCCTTCTTCCAGGGGCCGCGCGAAAAGAAGCCGCCACCGAGATCGATGTCGCGGATCGAGGCGACCGGATAATGCTCCAGCACCACCTGAAGCGTGACCGCATTGTAGAGGTTGACCCAGAAGGCGAAGGCATCTGACGCCCCGAGCGCCGAGACCCGCGTCGCGGCAAGGCCTTGCACATAGCGATCGAGCGCCGCGCGCCCGCCGGCCTTGAAGGCGGCATAGCGGACCCGGTTCAGACCCGACCGCGACACGACGACATAGCGTTGCAGCAGCTCGGTGAAGGCATCATGCGAGGGGGCGGCCTGGGCGACACGCGGTCCGGCCAGCGCAAGCGCCCCGGCACCGGCGATCAGCATCCGGCGGGTGAAGCGGACCGGTGGACCGGCGCTCGCGTCTTGGGAAGCGCCGTGGATCGCGGTTTTCGCAAGCATGGTTTTCCTCTCGGTGTCCGACGGACGTTTGCGGCGTCCTTCCCTTGCGTTCTATCCTCAATCCGCCAGGGAAAAACCCGATTTGCCCCGGTCTCACCCGGAAGTGATCCCCCCTCGCCCGCCTGTCACCGCCGCGTGAACGAAATCCGGGCAATCGCGCAGGCCGATCCTGCGCCGGAACGCGGCGGCACGCATTGCGCTTGTCGTTGACTTCACCGGGCATGGCCCGTATAAGCCTGCGCAATCGGGTCGTGCTGACTATTGCGGCGCCCACGACGGCCGCGGTCTCCTCGAAAGACGGGGGAACGCGGTTCGGATCACCAGACAATTCGACAATCAGGGCCGCGCGCCCCTCGCGCGCGGAAGCAGAAACAATGAAGCGCACTTTCCAGCCGAGCCGTCTCGTCCGCAAGCGTCGCCACGGCTTTCGCAGCCGCATGGCAACCAAAAACGGTCGTCAGGTCATTCTCCGCCGCCGCGCCAAGGGCCGCAAGCGGCTGAGCGCCTAAGCAGGATTTGGCCGGGCCGCGGCAAGGGAGACCTTTGTGATCCAAGCTGCGCCGCCCGACACCTTGCCAACTCTCAAGAAACGCGCCGAGTTTCTGGCCGTCGCCAAAGGCGGCCGGATGCCTCGGCGCGCTTTCGTGCTTCAGGCGGCCGACTGTCCCGGCCCGCCGCGCATCGGTTACACGGTGACGAAGAAGGTCGGCAATGCGGTCGAACGCAACCGCATCCGCCGCCGCCTGCGCGAAGCCGTGCGCGCCGCAAGCGATGCCGCGCGCGCCGACGTCGATTACGTGCTGATCGGCCGGCGCGGCGCCTTGTCGCAGGATTTCTCTGAGCTCACCGGCGATATTCGCGCCGGTCTGCAGCGGGCATCGACCGCGCCTTCCGCCGGACCGCGCCACGGCAAGCGCGGCGCCCGCTCCAAATCAACGCCTGTTCCGAAAAAGCAAGGGTGAACGCCGACTATGGCTGACAACCGTAATACGATCCTGGCTATCGTCTTGTCCCTGGTGGTCCTGCTGGGTTGGCAGTATTTCGTGGCCCAGCCGCAGATGGAGCGCCAGCGACAGCTCGCCGAGCAGCAGGCCGCCGAAACCCAGTCGCAGACGCCGGCCCCCTCGGGCTCTGCCGCGCCGCAGACGCCGGGCGTCGCCGGGTCTGCCAATGTACCGGGCACCGGAACGCCGGTCGCCGGGAACGCAGCGCCGGGTCTCAGCCGGGAAGCAGCCGTCGGCGCCTCGCCGCGCGTGACCATCGAAACTGACCGGGTCGAAGGATCGATCAACCTGACCGGCGGGCGCATCGACGACCTCCGGCTCAAGGATTACCACGAGACTGTGGACCCCACGAGCCCGACCATCGTGCTGTTCTCGCCCCGGGGAAGCCCCAAGCCCTATTACGCCGACTTCGGCCTGACCGCGGATCCGGGTGCCGGCATCGCGCTGCCCGACCAGACCAGCGAGTGGAGCGCGCCCGCAGGCGCGACGCTGACGCCGACGACGCCGGTGACGCTCACCTGGGACAATGGCGCGGGCCTGGTGTTCACGCGCACCATTTCCATCGACGACAACTACATGTTCACCGTCGAGCAGGGCGTGCGCAACGAGACCGACGCCGCCGTGCAGCTCTACCCCTACGGCCTGATCGCCCGCAACGGTCTGCCCGACACGACCGGCTTCTACATCCTGCACGAAGGCCTGATCGGCGTGTTCGGCGAGGAAGGCCTGCGCGAGATCGATTACGACACGCTGCAGGAAGACGGCCCCGTGCGCCCGGCCAAGGTCAACGACGGCTGGCTCGGTATCACCGACAAATACTGGGCGGCCGCCCTCGTCCCGACGCCGGGCAGCGCCTTCCAGCCGCAGTTCTCCTATTCGGCGCAGACCGACAACTTCCAGGCGGATTTCCTGGCCGATCCGATCCAGGTGGCCCCGGGCGCGACCGCTTCGGCGAGCTCCCGGCTCTTCGCCGGCGCCAAGGAAACCGCCAATATCGACAGCTACCAGGACGACCTCGGCGTCAAGAATTTCGAGCTGCTGATCGACTGGGGCTGGTTCTACTTCCTGACCAAGCCGCTGTTCTACATCATCGACTACCTGTACCGCCTCGTCGGCAACTTCGGTGTCGCGATCCTGCTGGTGACGGTGGCGATCAAGCTGGTGTTCTTCCCGCTCGCCAACAAGTCCTACGTCTCGATGAGCAAGATGAAGCTCGTCCAGCCGCAGATGACGGAAATCCGCGACCGCTACAAGGACGACAAGCAGAAGCAGCAACAGGCGCTGATGGAGCTGTACAAGAAGGAGAAGATCAATCCGCTGGCGGGCTGTCTGCCGGTGCTGATCCAGATCCCCGTGTTCTTCGCGCTCTACAAGGTGCTCTTCGTCACCATCGAAATGCGGCATGCGCCGTTCTTCGGCTGGATCCAGGACCTTTCGGCCCCGGACCCGACATCGCTGTTCAACCTGTTCGGCCTGATCCCCTGGGATCCGCCACAGCTCCTGATGCTCGGCATCTGGCCGCTGATCATGGGCATCACGATGTTCGTCCAGATGAAGATGAACCCGGCGCCGCCCGACCCGACCCAGCAGATGATCTTCACCTGGATGCCGGTGCTCTTCACCTTCATGCTGGCCTCCTTCCCGGCCGGACTGGTGATCTACTGGGCCTGGAACAACTCGCTCTCCATCGCGCAGCAGTATGTGATCATGCGGCGCCAGGGCGTGAAGGTGGAGCTGTTCGACAACATCAAGTCGACGTTCCGGCGCAAGAAGCCCGACGAGAGCTGATAGCGCCGCATCGCAAGACATCGAAAGCCCCGGGCATGTCCCGGGGCTTTTTCGTGCCGCCCCCTTGCATGACGGCGGGGACACGGGCATTCAAGACCGAGCAGATCGAAGGAGAAGGGTCGATGGACAAGATCGTGTGACGAGACGTGCGCCACCGCACCGTCCCTTCCGCCGGGCGTTCGACGTGCCGGCACGCCACGATATTTCCGGAGACCCTCCCATGCATGGCCCAGATCCCCGCACCCGCCATCCGCTCGGCGGCGCGCCGCACACCGTCTTTCTCAACACGGTCATCACCCGCGCGACCATCGAGGTCGGCGACTTCACCTATTATCACGACCCCGACCGGCCGGAGGCCTTCGAGGACCGCAACGTTCTCTATCACTTCGATTTCATCGGAGACCGGCTGAGGATCGGGCGGTTCTGCGCGCTGGCGACCGGCGTACGCTTCATCATGAACGGCGCGAACCATGCCATGGGCGGGTTCTCGACCTATCCGTTCAACATCTTCGGCGGCGGCTGGGAAGACGGCTTCGACCTTGCCAGCGTGACCGACGGCCTGCGCGGCGACACGGTCGTCGGCAACGACGTGTGGATCGGCCGAGAGGCCACCGTGATGCCCGGCATCACGATCGCCGACGGCGCCATCGTCGGCGCCAAGGCGGTGGTCGCCGCGCCGGTGCCGCCCTACGCCGTCGTTGCTGGAAACCCCGCACGCATTGTGCGATACCGGTTTTGCGACGACACGATCGAAACGCTCCTGGACATCGCCTGGTGGCACTGGACGCCGGAAAAGATCGCACGAAACCTTGACGCCATCCGTGGCGCGGACCTCGACCGGCTTAGGGCCGCGCGCTGAGCCGAGCCCCAGACATATCTGCTTACATGTGCCGCAGCAGCGGCCGCACCGGAACCCTGACGCGATGACCGAAACCGAGACCGAGACCTCCGCCCCGAACGATCCGAACGACCCCGCAAGCTACACCGAGGCGGAGATCGAGGCCGGCCGTCTGCTGTTCCGCCGTCCGTGGGCGTTCATCACCAGTGTCGCGCGGCTCGACCAGCTGCCCGGCGACGAGATGATCGAGGTCGCCTTTGCCGGGCGCTCGAATGTCGGAAAGTCGAGCCTGATCAACGCCCTGACGGGCGTAAACGGCCTGGCGCGCACGTCCAATACGCCCGGACGCACGCAGATGCTCAATTTCTTCGGTGCGCCGGGCAGCGACGTGGCGCTGGTCGACATGCCCGGCTACGGCTACGCCAAGGCGCCCAAGGACCTCGTCGATGCCTGGACAAAGCTGGTCTACACCTACCTGCAGGGTCGTGCCCGGCTCCGGCGCGTGTTCGTCCTCGTCGACAGCCGCCACGGGCTGAAGCCCAACGACCTGGAGGTGATGACCCTGCTCGACCGGGCGGCCGTCAACTATCAGGTGGTGCTGACCAAGATCGACAAGATCAAGCCCGGGCAGGCGAAGCGGGTGAAGGAGGAAACCGCCAAGGGCATCCTGAAGCGGCCGGCCGCGCATCCTGTGGTAATCGAAACCTCGTCCGACACGGCAACGGGACTTGCGGAACTGCGTGCCGAGATCCATAAACTCACCCTGACGTAGTGCCGGGGCCTTGCGGAGCGGGCACTGTCGCAAGAGAATCCTGCCAATCGTCGTTTCAACGGGCGCAAACAGGATTTTCGAGTCGCGCTATCGACAGAAACCGCGACTCCCATCAGATTAACGTTGCGTAAATTTACTCATGCGACTCTTGCGCGATTGAGGGGTGGAAAGCCGCATGCACGAGAGCCAAGGCGCGACACCAGGTTTGCGCGCCCGTTTTTCAAGCAATGATCACGGTGACGCGATCTCGCGGACCGACCTGGTCGGCTTTGGCCTGATCGAGGACGGACCGGACCCGGCGCTTGACGAAATCGTGCGCATCGCGGCCCGCATCACCCGGTGCGAGAAGGCCTTCATCACCTTTGCCCACAACGACCAGCTGCATGTGATCGCCTCCGTCGGCAGCAGCGTCAGCCAGACCCCGGCCGCCCTTTCCGTTTGCGGGGTCACCTATCGCGAGGACGCGCCGCTGATCGTCCCGGACCTCTCCAGGGACAACCGCTTCAAGGACTACCCCTATGTCGCGCGCGAGGATGGAAACCGCTTCTATGCCGGCTTTCCCATGCGGCTTGCCTGCGGCACGTCGATCGGCAGCCTGTGCGTCATCGACCGCAAGGTTCGCGAGGCAGCCCTGGACGACGCGCAGCTGGCGAGCATGCAGTCGCTGACGGCGCTGGCCGTGCGCATTCTGGAAGGGCGCCAGCGCGATGCACGGCTGACCGATTACCTCGGGATCGCGTCCGACTGGATCTGGGAGCAGGACGACCAGTTCCGCTTTACCTATCTGTCGCGCAGCGCCTCCGACAACGGCATCCGCATCGGCGATTTTCTGGGCAAGTCGCGCTGGGACGCCGCCTGCGGCAATGGCGAAAGCGCGCAGTTCTGGGCGGACCACCGCCGCGCGCTCGAAGCCCATGAACCGTTCCGCGACCTGCGCTTTCGCTGGTTCGACGGCGACCGCGAGCGGATCTATTCCATCAGCGGGCGACCGGTCAGCTCCCAGGACGGCACCTTCCTCGGCTACCGCGGCTCGGCGCGCGACGTCTCCGACGAGGAACTGGCCCGCCGCGAGGTCGAATACATGGCCCATCACGACCCGCTGACCGGGCTGGCCAACCGGACGGCCTTCGAACAGCGCGTCGCCGATGCCTTCCGCCGCTGGGAGGAAGAGGGCAGCGCCTCGACCCTCTTCCTGCTCGACATCGACCATTTCAAGCAGGTCAACGACACCTACGGCCATTCGGCCGGCGACACATTACTGATCGCCGTGGCGAAACGGCTCCGGGCCTGCGTCGGGGCGGACGCCACCGTCGCCCGTCTCGGCGGCGACGAATTCGCCATCCTCGAACCCAGCCTCGACCGCGACGGAGCGGTGGCCGAATATGCCGCCAGCCTCGCCCGCGCCATTTCCCGGCCGACCGATATCGGCAACTTCGTCATGGAATGCGGCAGCAGCATCGGCATCGCCGCCCTGCCCGAACACGGCGGCAATTTCAGCCAGCTGATGGGCAATGCCGATCTTGCCCTCTACGAGGCCAAGGCCCTCGGACGCGGACGCTTCATCACTTTCGACATCGCGATGCGCCGGGATGCGGACTGCCGCAACACACTGGCGCGGGAGCTGTGCGAGGCCTTCGACAACGACCAGTTCGACCTCGTGTTCCAGCCGATCGTGCGCATGGAAGACGAATGCATCATCGGGGCGGAGGCGCTCTTGCGCTGGGACCATCCGGAACGCGGACGGCTGTCGCCGGGCGCCTTCATCTCGGCGCTCGATGCCAGCCGCTACGCGGCCGACGTCGGCTACAAGGTGCTGGAAGACGCCTGCCGTGCCGCGCTTCCGTGGACCCGCGAGGCGCCGCACGGGTTTCGCCTGTCCGTCAATCTTTTCGCCGGGCAGCTGCGCGATCCGCGGCTTGTCAACCGGGTGCGCGCGATCCTGGAGCGCACCGGCTTCGACGGGCGCAATCTCGACCTCGAGATCACCGAGAACATCCTGATCACGCCGAATGCGGATCTGGCCGACACGCTGCGCGCGCTGAAGCAGATGGGCGCCCAGATCGTTCTCGACGACTTCGGCACGGGTTTCGGCTCGCTCAACCACCTGCTGCAGTTCTCCATCGACCGGATCAAGGTCGACCGGCATTTCGTCAACGGCCTCAACGTCGATGTCGACTACAACACCGTGACCCACGCGGTGGTGAAACTGGCGGTCGATCTTGGCCTCAAGGTCACGGCCGAGGGCATCGAGACGGAGGAGCAGAAGCGGTTCCTCTCGCAGATCGGCTGCACCGACGTCCAGGGCTACCACTTCTCGCGGCCCGTGCGCAGCGAACGGATCCGCGAGCATATCGAAGCCGCACGCCGCCAGTCGAAGGACGGGCTGCCGGCTGCGGGCCTGCGCATGGGCGCCGCCTGACGCCGGGGCCCTCACTCACCGCCCGCGATTGAGACCTCCGGCGAAAAACGCTATAGAGCGACGCGTCGTCGCATGATCCGGCGATGACGCCGACAAGCCCCGTCCGTTCTTGCGAAAGTTCAATCCCGCCATGTCCGATGCCGCCCCGATCAACCCTGCACAGGTCATCTCCAAGGCCCTGCCCTACATGCTGCGCTACGATGATCAGGTCGTCGTGGTGAAATACGGCGGCCATGCGATGGGCGATGCGGAGCTCGGCCACGCCTTTGCCCGTGACATCACCTTGCTGCGCCTTGCCGGCGTGCTGCCGGTGGTGGTGCATGGCGGCGGACCGCAGATCGGCTCCATGCTGGAGCGTCTCGGCATCAAGAGCGAGTTCCGCAACGGCCTGCGCGTCACCGACAAGGCGACCGTCGAGGTGGTCGAGATGGTGCTGGCCGGCGCGATCAACAAGGAAGTGGTGCATCTGATCAATTCCGAGGGCGGCAAGGCCATCGGGCTTTGCGGCAAGGACGGCAATCTGGTCACCGCGCAAAAGCTGCAACGCCGGGTGCGCGATCCCAATTCCGCCATCGAGCAGGTGATCGACCTCGGCTTCGTCGGCGAGCCGACGGAGGTCAATCCGACCGTGCTGAAGCTCGTCATGAAGGAAGAGCTGATCCCCGTCGTGGCGCCGGTGGCACCGGGTCGCGACGGCGAGACCTACAACATCAACGCCGACACATTCGCCGGCGCCATCGCCGGGGCCCTAGACGCCAAGCGACTCTTGTTCCTCACCGATGTACCCGGCGTGCTCGACGGCGACGGCAATCTGATCAAGGAGCTGTCGGTTGCCCAGGCGCGCGCGCTGATCGAGGACGGCACGATTTCCGGCGGCATGATCCCCAAGGTCGAGACCTGTATCGAGGCGATCGAGCGCGGTGTGGAGGGCGTCGTCATCCTCAACGGCAAGGTGCCGCATGCGGTGCTGCTGGAACTGTTCACCGACCAGGGCGCCGGGACCCTGCTGCGCCCGTGACCGACACGCCCACTCTCAACGGCGAAGGCCGGCACGCCCACCAGCACGACCTGCGCGCCTTCAGGGGCGTGGAAGCCTGGGTGTTCGACCTCGACAACACCCTCTATCCGGCGACGAGCAACCTGTTCGAGCAGATCGACACGCGGATCTCCGACTATATCGCGCGGACGCTCGACATGCCGGCGGATGAGGCGCGGATCAAGCAGAAGGAATTCTACCGCGACTACGGAACGACGCTGCGCGGCCTTATGATCGAATACGACATCGAGCCGGACGCCTTCCTGGAGTATGTGCACGACATCGACTATTCGCCGATCGAGCCGAACCCGGAACTAGGCCGGATGATTGCCGAGCTGCCGGGCAAGAAGTTCATCTTCACCAATGGCGACAAGCCGCATGCCGAACGCACCGCCGAGCGGCTCGGCATCTCCGACCAGTTCGACGACATCTTCGACATCGTCGCCGCCGGCCTTTTGCCCAAGCCGAACCTGGAAGCCTACAACCTGTTCATGGATCGCACCGGGGTCGCGCCGGCGCGCGCGGCGATGTTCGAGGACCTTGCCCGCAATCTCGTCGTGCCGCACCGGCTCGGCATGCGCTCCGTGCTGCTGGTGCCGGACGGCACGCGCGCGGTGTTTCGCGAGGAATGGGAGCTGGAAGGCGCCAATGCGCCGCATGTCGACTTCGTCACCGACGATCTCGCCGGCTTTCTCAGGGCCGTCAACGGCGCGCTGAAGCACGGGGCCGGATAGCGCAAGCAGCAGAAGGTCGAGGCCATGCGGCTCAATCTGGTGCAAAGGCTGGGCCGGCCGGCGACGGCTGCATCGCGAACCGAACGCGTGCTGCACCTTGTGTTGCCGCATGTCTACCGGCGCCTCGGCAAGGGGGTCGCCGCGCGCGCAGCGACCGAGTTCCTCGCCTTCGGCATCAAGCAGGCCTACGCCTGCCTCTATGGCGCGCTGCTGCTGGCATTGATCCTGGGCACTCGCTTCCTCTATCCGGCCGATGCCGCGCTTGCGCGCTACGACTTCCTGTTTCTCGCCGCCCTCGCGCTTCAGGTCTGGCTGCTCGCCGCGCGGCTGGAAACGCTGGACGAGGCAAAGGTGATCCTGATCTTCCATGTTGTGGGCACCGCGATGGAAGTGTTCAAGACCGCCGCCGGCTCGTGGATCTATCCGGAGGAGAGTTTCTTCCGCATCGGCGGCGTGCCGCTCTTTTCCGGCTTCATGTATGCCGCGGTCGGCAGCTATCTCGCCCGGATCTCGCGGATCTTCGATTTTCGCTACAGCCACTATCCGCCGCTGTGGACGACATGGGCGTTCGCCATCGCGATCTATGTGAACTTCTTCACCCACCACTACACGGTGGACATCCGTCTCGGCCTGTTCGCCCTGCTGTTCCTGCTCTACGGGCGCACCTTCGTGCATTACTCCGTCTATCGCTACCGGCATCGCATGCCGCTGGTGCTCGGCTTTTTCCTCGTCGCAGTGTTCATCTGGTTCGCGGAAAACATCGGCACCTTCGCGCAGGCCTGGCGCTATCCGGACCAGGCCGACGGCTGGCGCCTCGTGTCGCTCGCAAAGCTGAACGCCTGGGTGCTGTTGATGATCATCTCCTTCGTGCTGGTGACCCTGGTCAACAAGCCCCGCAAGGAGTGAAAGGCCCGGACGCCTGGCTGTCTCATCCGGGCTTGCCCCGACATGGACAGATGAGGTGCCACGGCCTATGCCACGGATCTCGCCTTTCCTCGCGCGCCGCATCGTGCCGCGCGCGACGCCCTCAACCGATTGGACATGCCATGGCGACCTGCGCCCTTTGCTCTGCCGACACCACAACCGACGTCGCGATCGCACCGCGCGATGAAACCCTGCCGCTTTGCGACACCTGCCGGGACGGGGTCGAGAACGGCCCCGTCGACGGTCCGCACTGGCAGTGCCTCAACGAGGCGATCTGGAGCCCGGAGCCGGCCGTGCAGGTCGTCGCCTGGCGGCTCCTGAAAGCGCTGCCGGAAGCGCCCTGGGCGCGCGAGGTGCTGGAGATCGCCTATCTGGAGCCTGAGGTCCAAGCCTGGGCCGAAGAGGGCATGAGCGGTGGCGACACGGACGGCGATGCGGTCGTGCATGTCGACTGCAACGGCGCGGTGCTTGCCTCCGGCGACACCGTCACGCTGATCAAGGACCTTCCCGTGAAAGGCGCCGGCTTCACCGCCAAGCGCGGCACGGCGGTGCGCAAGATCTCGCTGGTGCCCGACAATGCCGCCCATATCGAAGGCCGCGTCGAAGGCCAGCGGATCGTCATCCTGACGCAATTCGTGAAAAAGGCCTGATTGCAGCCCCGCCCCTGCGCGCCGCGCGTCACACGCCCAGAAGCAGCACCACGATGCCGGCGACGATCAGCAGCGCGCCCGCGGCCTCGGCCGTGCGAACGCGCTCATGGAAGACGAGCCAGGAGACGAGAAAGGTGAAGACCAGCTCGATCTGGGCGAGCGCACGCACATAGGCGACCTGCTGCAGGGTCATTGCCGTGAACCAGCCGGCGGAGCCGGCAACCCCCGACAGGCCGACCCAGACCGCGGTCCGCCAGCTTGCAAGGCTCGCGGCCAGTTGGTCCGGCTCGCGCCAGATCATCCAGAGCGCCATCGCCAGGGTCTGGAACACGGTGACATAGGCCAGCGTGAAACCGGCCTGCATCAGGAAATTCGGCCCGCCGAGCGACAGCGACGCTCCGCGCACGCAGACCGCCGAAACCCCGAAGAGCGCCGCCGACGCGAGACCGATCAGCGCCGGACGACCGGTGAGCGCGGCAAGAACGCTCCTCACCCCGACGCGCTGGCCGGCGAGCGAGATCATCACCACGCCGGCGACGCCGATGGCGATCGCGAAAGCGGCCATCGCGGTCACGGTCTCGCCGAGGAACACCAGCCCGAAGACGGCCGCCTGCACCGGCTCGGTCTTGGAATAGGCGGTGCCGACCACGAAGTTGCGGTAGCTGAACAGATGCACCAGCAGGAAGGTCGCGGCGATCTGCGCCAGCCCGCCCGCAGCCCCGATGGCCCAGAATTCCGCGCCCGGCGAGGGCAACGCGTAGCCAAAGCCGGCGTGCAGCACGGCCAGATAGGCTAGCGCGAAGGGGAAGCCATAGCCGAAGCGCACGAAGGTGGCGCCGGTCGTGCCGAGCCGGCCCTTCAAATGCTTTTGCAACGCCGAGCGCGCGTTCTGGCAAAAGGCTGCGAAGATGGTGATCGGGATCCAGAGTTCCATGGCACCCGCACATACAGCATGGCCGGTGCAGGCGGTAGCGCGAATCCGCGCGTGCCGGCCGCACCGCAGGACGGAGTTGCGCATCGCACCAAAGTCCGGACCGACAGCCTTGTTTACAAACCGAACGTTTGGTATCTTTTGTATCCAGTCCTTTCCCGCCCGGTCGGGGTGTTTGTTCAGGGTGTTTGTCATGTCACCGCTTACGATTGCCTATGGGTCGCTTCTCGTCGCCATCCTCTTCGAGGTCACGGGATCCTCGCTGCTGCAGAAAAGCGAGCAATTCTCGCGGCTTGGCCCGACCATCGGCATGGCGGTCTGCTTCCTGGCCGCGCTGTTCTTCCTGTCGCAGGCGCTGAAAGCGATTCCGCTCGGCGTCGCCTATGCCATCTGGTCCGGCATCGGCGTGGTGCTGACGGCGCTGATCGGCGTCGTGGTCTTCCGCTTCGCGCTGGATGCGGCCGCTCTTGTCGGGATGGGACTGATCGTGGCCGGCGTCATCGTCATCAACGTCTTTTCGAAAAGCGCGGCGCATTGACATGACGAACGCCCACACCCGCAAGAAGGAACCGGAAAAGGTGCGCCGCGCGCTTCTCGACGAAGCCGCGCGGCTTGCCGTCGAGCAGGGGCTTGCGGCGGTCACCGTGCAGGCCGTGGCGGAGGCCGCCGGCGTCACCAAGGGCGGCTTCATGCACCATTTTCCCAGCAAGCAGGCCCTCGTCGATGCAGTGTTCGCGGAACTTCTCGAGACGCTCGACCGCGATCTAGACGCGCGCATCGCCGCCGACCCCGAGCCGCATGGCAGCTTCACCCGCGCCTATCTGCTGTCCGTTTTCGACATGACCCCGCCCCAGAGCGGCGGGCACTGGGCCGCGCTCTATGTCTCGATGCTGGCCGATGCGGAGCTGCGCGCCTTGTGGGCGCGCTGGTACGAGGCGCGGCTCGACCGGCACCGGACCACCGACGAGGGCGTGCAACTGGCCGCCGTCCGGGCCGCGGCGGACGGGATCTGGCTCGCCGATCTGACCGGGGCACCGCTGGCCGAGCGACAGGGGCTGCGATCCCTGCTGCTCGACATGACTCGCCGGGCCGGATGATCGAGGCTTGCGCACGCGACCCGCGCGCGCTGCACCACCGCCTGCCCGGCCTTGACTTCGCGGGTCGGCAAGGCTTAGGTCGCGCCGACAGAATTTGGCTCAAAACCCGCATTCATCCCACGAATTCAGCCCGGAGTTTCGCGCGCATGAACACAGCCCATACCGACCAGTCGAAACTGGCCGCCATCATCGATGCCGCCTTCGAGGATCGCGCCAAGATCGACGCGCATACGACCGGCGAGATCCGCGATGCCGTTAACACGGCGCTCGACCTGCTCGACCGCGGTCAGGCGCGCGTCGCCGAGAAGCGCGACGGCGACTGGGTCGTGAACCAGTGGCTGAAGAAGGCGGTGCTGCTCTCCTTCCGGCTCAACCCGATGGAAGTGATCAAGGGCGGACCGGGCGACGCGACCTGGTGGGACAAGGTGCCGTCGAAATTCGACGGCTGGCGTGGCGTCGACTTCGAGACCGCCGGCTTCCGCGCGGTTCCCGGCTGCATCGTGCGCCGCTCCGCCCATATCGGCCGCGACGTCGTGCTGATGCCCTCCTTCGTCAACCTCGGCGCCTTCGTCGACGAGGGCACGATGGTCGACACATGGGCGACCGTCGGCTCCTGCGCCCAGATCGGCAAGGGCGTGCACCTGTCTGGCGGCGTCGGCATCGGCGGCGTGCTGGAGCCGCTGCAGGCCGGCCCGGTGATCATCGAGGACAATTGCTTCATCGGCGCGCGTTCCGAAGTCGTCGAGGGCTGCATCGTGCGCGAGGGCTCCGTGCTCGGCATGGGCGTCTACATCGGCCAGTCGACCAAGATCGTCGACCGCGCCACCGGCGAGGTCTTCTACGGGGAAGTACCGCCCTATTCGGTCGTCGTCGCCGGCACCATGCCGGGCAAGCCGATGCCGAACGGCGAGCCGGGCCCGAACCTCTACTGCGCCGTGATCGTCAAGCGCGTCGACGAGAAGACCCGCTCCAAGACCTCGATCAACGAGCTGCTGCGCGCCTGACGCGCTGATCCGCCATCTCCGCCGCCGGCTTGATTGCCGGCGGTGGACGGCCTACCTGATGGGGTGACCGGAAGGCCGCCGCCCGCCCCGGCAATCCGCCCGCTTGCGCAAGGGACCCCATGTCCGCACCCGTTCCCCATCCCGGACCTCAAAGCCTGGTCTGGCTGTTCTTCAATCCGATCGGCCGCATCTCGCGCGAGCCCTACTGGCTCTCCTTCGCGCTGGTCTGGACGTTTTTCGCCATCGCGATCACCGTCTGGCTGCGCGATGCGCAGATCACGCCGGACACGCCGCTGCCGGAGGCGATGACCTCCTTTATCGAAGCCAACCCGCTGATGCCGATCATGCTGATCGTCTTTCAGTGGGTGGAACTGGCGCTGGTGATCAAGCGGCTGCAGGATCGCGGCCTGACCGGATTTCTCGCCATCTTCGTCTTCGTGCCGGGCATCAATCTGGCATTCATCGTCGGCCTTGGCCTGATCCCCGGACAGGACGGACCCAACGCCTACGGGCCGGGACCGAACAGCCGCTGGAAACGCCCGACCTGACCCCGTCCCTCGCGCCCCGCATCCGGACCGACCGCCCATGACCCAGTCGCCTTCGCCCGCCGTCAGCCTTGCCCGCGACCTGTTGCGCTGCCCCTCGGTGACACCGGCGGAAGGCGGCGCGCTGGCGCTGCTGGAAGCGCGGCTGGAGGCGGCCGGCTTCACCGTGAGCCGCATGGTGTTTCGCGACGACAACACGCCGGACGTGGAAAACCTCTTCGCCACCATCGGCTCCGGCGCACCGCATTTCGTCTTCGCCGGGCACACCGACGTCGTGCCGGCCGGCGATCAGGACGCCTGGGCGCATCCGCCGTTTTCCGGCGAGATCGTCGACGGCGTGCTCTACGGGCGCGGCGCGGTCGACATGAAGGGCGGGATCGCAGCCTTTGCGGCTGCGGCGCTCGATTTCGTCGCCGCTCATGACGGCAGGATCCCCGGCACGCTTTCCTTCCTGATCACGGGCGACGAGGAAGGCCCGGCGATCAACGGCACGGTGAAACTGCTCGACTGGGCAAAGGCGCAGGGGCATGTCTTCGATGCCTGTATCGTCGGCGAACCGACCAATCCGGACGCGCTCGGCGACGCCATCAAGGTCGGCCGGCGCGGATCGCTCACCGGCACCGTGACGGTCACCGGCGTGCAGGGCCATGTCGCCTATCCGCATCTGGCGAAGAACCCGGTGCCGGACCTGCTCTCCCTGCTCGGTGCGCTTCAGGCCCTCACGCTTGATGAAGGCAACGAGCGCTTCCAGCCGTCGAACCTGGAAATCACCACCATCGACATCGGCAACACGGCGACCAATGTGATCCCGCGCCAGGCGCAAGCGCGCTTCAACGTGCGTTTCAACGACATCTGGTCGGTCGAGAGCCTGCGCGCCAAGCTGCGGCAGGCGCTGTCGGATGTGTCAGGGCTTTCCTGCGACTGGAGCCTCGACTTCGCCCCCGATTCCAGCGACAGCTTCCTGACCCATGACGCGGCGCTGATCGATGCGCTGAGCGAGGCGGTGGAAGCGGAGACTGGACGCCGGCCGGAATTGTCGACCGGCGGCGGCACCTCCGACGCGCGTTTCATCAAGAATTATTGCCCTGTCGTCGAGTTCGGTCTCGTCGGACAGACCATGCACAAGATCGACGAACGGGTGGCCACGGCCGATCTCGACCGTCTGGCCGCAATCTATCGCCGGTTTCTGGACAGCTATTTTTCAGCGGCCTGAGATTTTTCTCAAGGCCACCTTCAGGACGACATCATGCTCAGCCTTGCAGAAATCCGCCTTTCATCGAAAGGCGCCTGGGATCTGTTTCTCAACCGTCCGCTCGATCTCGCCTTCTTTGATGTCTCGATCTCCGGCTTCTGGCGGTCCTTCCAGCTGATCGTGCCGATCATGCTTTTCTATGTGATCGTCACGTTTTCCGACTATGAGCTCACCCGGATCGAACTGACGCATCAAGCCCTTCCGGAGTTCGCCGATTTCGCGACCGCCGGCTACCTCGCGCTTGTCGTCGACTGGTTCCTGTTTCCGCTGGCGCTGATGCCCTTCGCCGGAATGCTCGGCATCGCCGACAGATATGTAACCTTCGTCGTTCTGCGCAACTGGTCGCAGTTCCTGATGGCGCTGATCGTGACACCGCTCTTCGCCGCGTTCTACTTCGGCCTGATCGGCTCCTCCCTGCACCTTCTCGGGCTTCTCACGATCGTCTTCGTCTTCCTGCGCTATCGCTACATCGTCACGCGGGCCGCACTCGAGTGCTCCTTCGGCCTGGCCGCGAGCCTCGTTGCCCTGGAGTTTGTGCTCGGCATGGTGATCGGCGAAGCCATCGCGCGGCTCTACGGCATCGGGGTCTGACCTCTCCGCATCCGAAACTCTCCGACTGTTCGACGCCCTCCGGCGGTGGCATTGTAGCGCCAGACACAAGAACAGTTTGCGGAGGACACCCCATGACGAGCAGCGACGGCGCGGCCCAGGACGACACATTCGAACGCCGGCCCGACCCGACACGGGTCAATGCCATCGGCTTCGACGCCATCGTCGATGCGCTTGGCGAAGGCATGCGCGATTTCCGCAAGGCGCCGCGCTTCGGCCTGTTCTTCGGCGGCGTCTACGCGCTTGGCGGCATTTTCGTGCTGCTGACGGCTTCCGCGCTGCACATGAGCTATCTGAGCTATCCGCTCGCCATCGCCTTCGGCCTGATCGGCCCGTTTGTGGCCGTCGGCCTTTATGAGGTCAGCCGCCGGCTGGAAAACGGCGAGCCGCTCGACTGGTACGGCGTGCTCGCCGTGATTTGGGCGCAGCGACGGCGCGAGCTGGCGTGGATGGCCTTCGTCGTGCTGTTCGTCCAGATCATGTGGATGTATCAGGTGCGGCTGCTGCTGGCGCTGTTCCTGGGCTTCCAGTCCTTCGCCAGCTTCTCCGCCTTCGTCGAGGTGGTGGTGACCACGCCGGAAGGTCTGATGTTCCTGTTGATCGGCAACATCGTCGGCGCGGCGCTGTCCATCGTGCTGTTCTCGCTGACAGTGGTGTCCTTCCCGATGCTGCTCGACCGGGAGGTCGATTTCATCACCGCGATGATCACCAGCGTGCGCGCGGTGGTCACCAGCCCGGCGCCGATGATCGGCTGGGCGCTCATCATCACCGTGACGATGCTCCTGTCGATGCTGCCGGTCTTCGCCGGCCTGCTCGTCACGCTGCCGGTGCTCGGCCACACCACCTGGCATCTCTACCGCAAGCTGGTGCCCGAACCGCAGCCGGGCGAGGACACCTCCGCGAGCTAGTCTTCGGCTCGATCGTCTTCGGCGCCATCGGCGGCCGCGGCCTCGGCAAGCCAGGCCGCGCGCGATGCGCGGTCTTCTTCCGCCGAACGATAGTCGACGCGGGTGAGATAGAGCCCGTCGGGCGGTGCGACCGGCCCGCAGGCCTCGCGGTCGCGCGCCTGAAGTGCCGCGGCCACGTCCTCGGTCGTCCAACGGCCGTCGCCGACCAGCCTGAGCGTTCCGACCATGGAGCGCACCTGGTTGTGCAGGAAGGAGCGCGAGCTGCATTCCGCGATCACCGTCTCGCCGTCGCGCCAGACGCGAAACGCCTCCAGCGTCTTCCACGGGCTCTTCGCCTGACAGCGGGTGTGGCGAAAGGTGGTGAAGTCGTGATGGCCGACGAAGACCTGCGCCGCCTCATGCATGGCGTCGGCGTCAAGCGGCTTCTTCACGTGCCAGGCGAGGCCCCGGTCGTGGGTGAGCGGCGCCAGGCGGTTGGCGATCCGGTAGCGGTAGTGCCGGCGGATCGCGGAAAACCGCGCGTCGAAGCCGTCATGCATCTTCTCGCAATCGAGCAGCGCCACCGGGTCGGGCTGACAGTGGAAGTTCAGCGCGCCGAGCACGGTCGCCGCCGGCCAGTCCTTTTCCAGATCGAGATGCGCCACCTGGCCGAGCGCATGCACGCCGGAATCGGTGCGCCCCGCGCCGCCGATGGTAACCGTCTCGCCGGAAAAGGCGCGGATGGCGCGCTCGATGACCGCCTGGACCGAGGGGCCATTGTCCTGGCGCTGCCAGCCGACGAAGGGGCGGCCGTCATAATCGACGGTAATCTTGTAGCGGGGCATGGCTTCCCGGTGCGCTGGTCAGTCGAAGGCCTGGAAGGGCGTGGCGAAATCGACCTCGATGGGCATGGCGGCTGGCGCGTCTTCGCTCAGGGCGAGCGCCTGAAAGGCCGTGCCGGCAAAGGGGGCGGCGACCTTCGCCGCCAGCCCGGCATCGAAGCCGAAGCGCGGATAGTAGGACGGCGGTCCGAGAACCAGCACGAGGTCCTCGCCCTGGCTGCGCAGCTCCTCAAGTGCCGCCGCGATCAGTTGCGTGCCGACGCCGCTGCGCTGCCGGTCGGGCCGCACCGCGACGGGCGCCAGACAGGAGATGGCAAGACGGTGCGCCGCACCCGCGCCGGTGACCCGGGAAAAGGCGACATAGCCCTCAAGCGTGCCGTCCGGATCGACGGAGACGCGCTCGAGAATCAGCGCGCCGCAGGCCCTGAGTTCCGTCACCAGACGCGCTTCCGCGTCCTGGCCGAAGGCGGCGGCGAGCAGCATCGAGATGTCCGCGTGATCGGACTCCGCAACGGGGCGAAGGACAGGTTCTGGGACGGGATGGCGGGTCATGATCAGGGTCCGGTTGAGGCGTCGTTTCCGATCCTAGGCGATCTCGTCGCCGACGCGAAGCTGCGCGCCGCGCAGGAAGGCGTCGGCGGCCATCGGCTTGCGTCCGGCGCGCTGAAGCTGGAGCAGGCGCACCGCGCCCTCGCCGCAGGCAACGACCAGCCGGTCGTCCTCCGCGTCAAGCAGCGTTCCGGGACCCGTGGTCGACGTATCGTCGGCGAGGGCGCTGCGCAGGATCTTCACGCGCTCGCGCGCGCCGCCGATTTCCATCTCGCACCAGGCGCCGGGAAAGGGCGACAGGCCACGAATGTGATCGTGCACGGCACGTGCTGCCTGCGTCCAGTCGATGCGGGTCTCCGACTTGGCAAGCTTGCGGGCGTAGGTGACGCCCTCTTCCGCCTGCGGCGTTTCGGTCAGACCGCCGCGGGCGAGCGCCGCCAGCGCCCGGACCATCAGGTCGCCGCCGAGCGTGGAGAGCCGGTCGTGCAGATCGCCCGCCGTCATGGCGTCGTTGATGGCAACGCGTTCGGCCATGCACACCGGACCGGTGTCGAGACCGGCTTCCATGCGCATCACCTCGACGCCGGTTTCCCGGTCGCCGGCCATGATCGCGCGGTTGATTGGCGCGGCCCCGCGCCAGCGCGGCAGCAGCGAGGCGTGGAGATTGAGGCAGCCGTTTTTCGGCGCGTCGAGAACGGCCTGCGGCAACAGCAGCCCGTAAGCGACGACCACCGCGACATCGGCGTCGAGCTCGGCGAAACGCGCCTGTTCCTCGGCGGATTTCAGCGAAGTCGGCGTGCGCACCTCGATGCCGAGCGTTTCGGCCGCCTGATGCACGGCGGACTTGCGCTCCTCCATGCCACGCCCGGCCTTGCGCGGCGGCTGGGTGTAGCAGGCGACGACATCATGCCCCTGGCCGACGATTTCCATCAGCGTGGGGACGGAAAACTCCGGCGTTCCCATGAAGACGATCCGCAAGCTCATGCGCGTTTCCTTCTTTCGCTCGTCTGTGCGCCGTCAGCCGGCAAGCCCCGGCCACAACGCCCTGAGGCTCGAGACCATCATTTCCATCGCGATCGCGGCCAGGATCATTCCCATGATCCGGCTCATGATGCTGATGGCCGTCTGTCCGAGCAGTCGCCCGAGCGCGGGACCGGCCAGAAAGGTCAGCCCGATGAGGGTCACGCTTGCCGCAATCGCGGCAACCACCGCCGTCTGTTCCGCAGCGCCATTTGCCTGCTGCTTGAAGACGATGATCGTCGAGATGGTTCCCGGACCGAGCAGGATCGGCACCGTCAGCGGATAGATGCCGGGATTTTCGACCGCCTTGTGATGATCCTTCTCGCGCGCGGTGCCCGCGTGGGCCGCACTCTCCCCGCCATGCAGCATGGAGAGCGCGATCAGCAGGATGAGCAAGCCGCCAGCGAGGCGGAAATCGTTCAGACCGATGCCGAAAACGCCGAGTAGCCGGTCGCCGGTCAGAAGGATCAGCGCCGCGCCGACGACCAGACCGGCAATCACGGTGACGGCCACCTTGCGGGCTTCGCCCGGCGTCCGGTCGGCCGTCAGGGACAGGAACAACGGCAGGTTGGCGATCGGACTCATGATCGCGAAAAGCGCGGCGAACACCTTGAGGAAATAGGCTGTTTCCATCACCTCGCCCCCGCGCGCGTCACCGCCCGGCCCATGGCCGGCGCAATCCTCAAGACTTATCCGCCAGTCGCGCCTGCTTCTGGAACTTCTTCATCACCCGGTCGCGCTTGAGCTTGGAGATGTGATCGATGAACAGCACGCCGTTCAGGTGATCGATCTCATGCTGCAGGCAGGTGGCGAGCAGCCCGTCGGCCTCCAGCTCGCGCTCCGCGCCCTCGCGGTCGAGAAAGCGCAGGCCGATGCGCGCCGGGCGCTCCACGTCCGCATAATACTCGGGAATGGACAGGCAGCCTTCCTGATAGACGGAGAGCTCCGGGGATTCCCACACGATCTCGGGGTTGATCACCACCATCGGGTCGGGATCCTCGTCCTCGCGCGCCACATCCATCACCAGCATGCGCCTCGGCTCGCCGATCTGGATCGCGGCCAGCCCGATGCCGGGCGCGGCATACATGGTTTCCAGCATGTCGTCGGCCAGCTGGCGCACGGCATCGTCGACCCGCTCCACGGGATCGCTGACGAGGCGCAGCTTCGCCTCCGGCAGGATGAGAATGTCTCGCTTTGTCATGCCGCTCAAATATGAGATGCGCGCGCCGGCGTCAACGCGCGGATGCCCTGAAGGGCTCGAACGCGGGCGTTTTCCGTTGCGCACGGATGTTCTATATTTGTTTCCATGGATGCGATTCTGTTTTCCCTGGGCGCAAGGCCCGTCACCGTGGCCGAAGCCCTGACGGCTGCAGCCGTCGGCGTGGCCGTGCTGCTCGTGCTGGCGCTGTTCGCGCTGATGCATCTGTCGCGGGCGCGCCGCCACGCGGAGTGGCGGGCGGAGGACCAGGCCCGCGAACTGGAAGCGCGGATCTCCGAGTTGCTCAAGGTGCAATCGGAAATGACCGGCCGGATGCAGACCATGGCCGAGGTCTTCGGCACCCGCCAGGGTGACCTGATGCGCGCGGTGAACGAGCGGCTCGACGGCATGAGCCACAAGCTCGGCCAGTCGATGGCCGACGGCACCAAGCGGACCCACGACGGATTGCGTCACCTGCACGAGCGCCTCGCGGTGATCGACCGGGCGCAGACCACCATCCGCGAACTGAGCGGCCAGGTCGGCGCGCTGCAATCGGTCTTATCCAACAAGCAGACGCGCGGCGCCTTCGGCCAGGGCCGCATGGAAGCTCTGATCCAGGACGCGCTGCCGCCGGGCAGCTACAGTTTTCAGGCGACGCTGGCGAGCGGCGTGCGCCCCGACTGCCTGATCCATCTGCCGGGCGGCGCGCCGCCGCTCGTGATCGACGCCAAGTTTCCGCTGGAGGCCCACAGCGACATCCGCCGGGCGGAGGACGCCGAACAGCTCAAGCAGGCGCGGGCCCGCTTTCGCCGCGACATCGGCAAGCATCTCGCCGACATCAAGGAGCGCTACCTGATCCCGGGAGAAACCCAGGACACCGCCTTCATGTTCGTGCCGTCGGAAAGCGTCTTCGCCGAAATCCACGAAGAGTTCGACGATCTGGTGCAGCGCGCGCATCGGCTGCGCGTCGTCATCGTCTCGCCGTCGCTCTTGATGCTCTGCGTGCAGGTGGTGCAGTCGCTGCTGCGCGACGCCCGCATGCGCGAGGAAGCCCATCTGATCCAGGCGGAGGTCGGCCATCTGGTCAAGGACATCGACCGGCTGGAAGAACGCGTCCAGAAACTGCAGAAGCATTTCTCGCAGGCAAACGACGACATCGGCCAGATCCTGATTTCCACCGACAAGATCGGCAAGCGCGGGCGCGGCATCGGCGCGCTTGACCTCGCGCCCGAAACCCCGGCCCGCGCCAATGGCGCGGCCGCATCCGGCGCGCCCTCCACATCGCCGGAAAACGGCGCGCGGACCGCCTCCCCTTTCGCCGGTAGTCCCGACGGGCTATGACAGCGACTTGATCGCAAACGGGTTTTGTCACGCAATTTCGGGAGGTCGGACATGGCGCTGCTTGTCGCGGTAAACGGATGGGACACGGGGCCCTGGGTCGCTCGGCTGAAGGCGCGCTTTCCCGACCGCGACATCCGCAGCTGGCCGGATGCCGTCGGCGATCCCGCCGACATCCGCTATGCGCTGGCGTGGAAGGCGCCGGCGGAGGCTCTCAACGCCTGTGCGAACCTGGATGTCGTGTTCTCGCTCGGCGCCGGAGTCGATCATCTGCTCGGTCAGAAAACCCTGCCGCAGGTTCCCATCGTGCGCGTCGTCGATCCGGACCTGACCGCACGCATGAGCGAGTGGATCGCGCTTCAGGTGCTGTTGCACCACCGCCAGCATCTCGCCTATGCCGCCCAGCAGCGCGAGAAGGTCTGGCGCGAGCTGACCCAGCCGAGCGCCCGCGACCTCAGGGTCGGGATCCTCGGCCTCGGCGTGCTCGGCACGGATGCTGCGGATGTGCTGAAACGGCTGGGCTTCTCCGTCGCCGGCTGGTCGCGCTCGAAGAAGACGCTTGAAGGCATCGACTGCTATGCGGGCGACGCCGAGTTCGACGCCTTCCTGGCGCGCACCGACGTGCTGGTGAACCTCTTGCCGCTGACGGAGGAGACGCGCGGCCTGGTGAACCGGAGCGTGCTGGAAAGGCTCGCCCGCGACGGCGTGCTCGGCGGGCCGGTCTTCATCAACGCAGGGCGCGGCGGCAGCCATGTGGAGGCGGATCTCGTGGCCGCCCTCAAGGACGGAACCCTCAAGGCGGCAAGCCTCGATGTCTTCGAGACGGAGCCGCTTGCAGCCGACAGCCCGCTGTGGGACTGCGAAAACGCCATCCTGACGCCGCATGTGGCCGCCGACAGCGATCCGGAGGCGATTTCCGATTATGTCGCGGAGCAGATCCGGCGTTTCGAGGCTGACGGCACCCTTGAAAACCGGGTGGATCCGGCGCGCGGCTACTGAGCGGCAGTCGTCCTCAGCAGTGGAAGCGGCGTGCCTGGGTAAACCACAGGTCGACGATGGCCGAGGCGGCGGGAAGGATCCCGCGCACGTCGCCGGCCTTCTGGAACACGGCATCGAACCAGTCACTCTCGGGGGTCGCGGCCGGGGTGTCGCGCGTCAGTCCGAAGACGGGAAGCGTCGCCGCATCGAAACGCTGGCGCAGGCGGCGGGCAAGCCCCGCGCCGTCGAGGCCGGGCAGGCACAGCGAGGTCACCACGCAATCGAACGGCGGTCCGCCCTCCCCGCTCTCGGAGATCAGCTCCAGCGCCGTTTCCGCCGCGCTCACCCGGCGGATCCGGATGTTGCGGGTCACCCGCGCCAGTGCATCGCTCAGGATGCCGGCATCGCGTGAATCGGCTTCCACGTGCAGAAAGACTGCATGGGGTATCGCATGCATCATGTGTGGGTATCGTCCCGTCCAAAGCGCAAACGCAAGGATGCGTCCGTGTCCCGCAAGACCCGAACGACCGCGATGTGCCTGTCTCGAAAAGATGCGGACCGCGGCTTGGCTCGACGCCAAGGGCACGGTGCGCGTGTCATCCCCGGCGCAGCGCCCCTTGCGGCACCGAAGATGCGCAAGGGATACCCCGTGTCATCGTTGATGACAAATGCGTTTGGCGCATATCAGACTTCACCGCCGAACTGGAATTAACCATCATTCACAAGATCAGTTTCAATCGAATATTTCTCGCAAACCCGCCTTCTTGCATCTTGCTTGCGCGCACCAAGACAAGAGACGCATCTTCGTACTTCATGGTACGCCTTCCCCTGAGACAGAACCCGGGCCCTGTCGCCCTGGGGAAGGTCACATCAGCCGCGCGCCCGACACCGGATATGCGGTTCAGCGAAGCACCATGCCGGGCGAAGGAACGTTGCCGAAACGCGCTGCATTCGCTATGCGGGTCGTCGACGCGGGTTCCTGCCAGGATCCGCAACGGGCGCGGAGGCTCGTGTCACGGGCCGGAAATCCGGATACAGAGCCTTCACCCGCTCGCACATCGACATCGGCGCCCCGGACGGCGCCAGGCTTTCGCGCTTCAGCGATTTCAGGGATCACAATCGCCGGCTGCTCCGGCGCGCCGCCGCCGCACCGATTTGAGGACCACCATGGACACTCGTGATGTCGTCTTTATCGCTCTCTTTGCCGCCATTGTCGCGGCGCTGGCGGTCTTCCCGCCGATCACGCTCCCGGTGGTCGGGGTTCCGGTGACGGCGCAATCGCTCGGCGTCATGCTGGCAGGCGGCGTTCTCGGCGCCGCGCGCGGCGGACTTGCCCTTGTCCTGTTTCTCGCCCTGGTCGCGCTCGGATTGCCGCTGCTCGCCGGCGGGCGCGGCGGCTTCGGCGTCTTTCTCGGCCCCTCGGGCGGATTCCTGGTCGGCTGGATCGTGGCGGCCTTCGCCATCGGTTTCCTGACCGAGCTCTTCTGGAACCGCCTGAACTATGTCGTTGCGCTTGCGATCTGCGTTGCCGGCGGCGTGGTCCTGCTCTACGCGATCGGCGTCCCCTGGATTGCCGCCGTGGCCAAGATCCCGGTCGGCACGGCGCTCACCGGGTCGCTGCCGTTCATCCCCGGCGACATCGTCAAGGCCCTCGTCGCGGCTGGCGTCATCGTCACGGTGAAACGGTCCTATCCGATCATCACGCCCCGCTCCCGGACCCAGAAACAAACCTGACGGACCAAACCCGCCGTGATTGCGTTCACCGATGTTTCCGTCGAGAAAAACGGGGTCGCCATCCTTGGCGGCATCACCGTGCACCTCAAGGAGAGGCGTGTCGGCATCATCGGCCGCAACGGCTCCGGCAAGAGCACCTTCGCGCGCCTGTTCAACGGCATCGAGAAACCGACGAGCGGACGGGTCGCGCTCGATGCCCCCCACGAACGCGAGGCGCTGCGGCGCCATGTCGGCTTCGTGTTCCAGAATCCGGACAACCAGATCGTCTATCCGATCGTCTCGGAGGATCTGGCCTTCGGCCTCAAGAACCTGAAATTGTCGGCGCGCGAGACACAGGCCCGGATCGAGGCGGTTCTGGAACGCTTCGATCTGACCCATCTGCGCGACCGCTTCACCCATCAGCTGAGCGGCGGCGAAAAACAGATGATCGCGCTTGCCGGCGTTCTGGTGATGCGGCCGCGCATGATCGTGCTGGACGAGCCGACCACGCTGCTCGATCTGTGGAACAAGCGCAAGTTCATGACCGCCATCGACGCGTTGGACGAGCATGTCGTGCTGGTGTCGCATGATCTCGACCTGCTTGCGGATTTCGACCGGGTTCTTCACATCGAGGACGGGACAATCGTCGCCGACGGCGACCCCGCGACGGTGGTGGCGGGCTATGTCGCGAGCGCGCGATGCTGACCGATCTCTATGTCTTCGCGGACAGTCCCGTTCACCGGGCCCGCCCCGTCGTGAAAATCGCAGCGCTCGTTGTCCTGTGCACGAGCCTCTTCGTCTTCGAGGGCTGGATCGCCGTCACGGTTGCCGGGGTTCTGGTGTTCGCGGGGTTCGCACTCGCCGGCCTTGGCCCGCGCCATGCCATCGTCTCCCTGCGCCCCGCCTTGTGGATTCTCGCCGCGATCTTCGCGGTCCAGCTCTATATGACCGACGTCGTCTTCGCCGGGTTCATCGTCGCCCGCTTCGTCGTCCTCATCCTGGCGGCTGCTCTCGTTACGCTCACGACCAGAACGAGCGAATTCGTCGACGGGATCCTCTCCGCGCTGCGCTTCGCGCCCTCCTGGGTGCCAAAGGCACAGATCGCCCTGGCGGTCTCGCTGTTCCTGCGGTTCGTGCCCCTCGTCCGCACGGCGCTTGACGACGTCCGCGAGGCGCAGCGCGCCAGAGGACTCGACCGGAACCTCAAGGCGATCCTGGTGCCGCTGGTGGTGCGAATCCTGAAGACCGCCGACGAGGTGTCCCAGGCAATCTACGCCCGGTCGTTCGACTGACCGGGAAGACCCTGTCCGGACAAGGCGGTGGCCCTGAACCCGCGCCCGGCGATGGTGGTACACAGCTCAGACCACTGGCAGCCGTCGCAGGCGGTGCGGATGGCGCCGCTCGCAAAGGCCTCGCGCAGCCGGGCGAGCGTCGCGGCGTCCAGCATAAAGTCGTCGCCGACCCCGATGGGTCGGCGCAGCAGCTCCGCCAGGCTTGCCAGCGCGTCCCTGTCGCGCCGCGTGACGCTGTCGCCATGGCAATGCGGCTCGGCTTCCGCCGCGACCACCGGAGCGCAGATCGCATCCGGGCCGTCGACGATCCGGACCGTTTCGCCAGCGTTCAGCCGCGCGACAATCCGGTCGTAGTTGCGCGTGAATGCCTGCGAGTAGCCCTTTCCCGCATAGGTGAGAATGCACAACAGATGATGCGGCCGGATCTCGACGGTCATGGCGTGTCACGGGTCGGGACGGGATCTGCCCCGCAGATCACGCGGCCAGACGGAAACACCACGCACCCCGTCACCAGGCGATCCGACGCACAGACGTCACGGCGCCCCATTCGTTGCGGGCAATGCGTGCGACCGCCGGCGCCAGCGGTTCGCTCGCCACCGACATGCTGTGGCCATTGGCATGCAGCAGCGTCTCGCCATCGCGCATGATGCCGACGTGGCCCTTCCAGAACACGAGGTCGCCGCGCGTGAGCGCGGGCAGGCCGGCGGCGATGTCGAGCGGCTCGCCGACCTCGCTTTCCTGCATGTCAGTGTCGCGCGGCAGAGCCAGACCCGCGGCTGCTGCCGCAAGCTGGACGATGGCCGAACAGTCGAGCCCGAGCGACGTGCGCCCGCCCCACAGATAGGGCGTACCGAGAAAGGTTTCCGCAACGCCGACCCAGTCCGCCTCGCGGTGATCAAGCGGAACGAGATGACGCGCGACCATGGCCGAGCCGTCGTCGAGCAGGGCGAACTCCAGCCCGCGCGTTGTCGCATGGCCGATGACGCGGACCCTTGCCCCCATGGACAGGAGACCAAGCGGCGGGGATCTCAGTTCCGCATCCGGATAGCGGTAGCTGCGCAAGATCGCGACGCGATGGGTCGGCGCCTCGCCGACAGCGCCAAGCGCCTCGGCCGGGAGATAACCGACGTAGCCGTCGGTCTCCAGCTGCCCCCAGGCCCAGCCGTCGGCCCGCGTCTCGTAGACAGTGAAAGCCTCCCCATGGAGCGCCTCGGTGTCGATGGAGCGCGCAAGGTCGGGCACGGGGCGCAGGGCCACGCTGTCGGCCGCGACCTGCATGGCGACGCCGGGTGCAAAGGCATCGGCCTCGACCCGCCCGCGATAGCTCTCGGCCGCCAGATCCGGGCGCACCGGATGCAGGCGGCGGTCAAGGGAGGCGGGAGAAGCATCTGACATGGTGGCGGCGTCCGTCGGATCGGTCAGCGGGGCATCGTCGCCGCCTTGGCGACAATTGTATCGGCAATCTCTTCCAGATAGAGCGCGCCGGCAACCGTTCGCGTGATGACGACGTTGCGGCGGTCGGCCTCGTCGCGCTTGCGCGACAGGAGCTTCATGCCGCCCAGCGTGTCGAGCGCGCGGGTGATCACCGGTTTCGTCACGTTCAGCCGGGCCGCCAGGCCGCGCACCGTATGCGGCGGCGGCTCCAGATAGACCGTCAGCAGGATCGCCATCTGGCGCGCCGTCAGGTCCTTGTCCCCGTCGGTGACAAGCTCCATCGTGACGTCGTGCCACAGGCGCAACGCCTGCGAGGGCCGTATCTCGACACCCATTTCGTCCCCATCCGCTTGCCCGTGCCGATCAGCACGGTTCAGGCATCATGGCGCGAAATCGTTTCGGTTCCGTTATGCGCTGCCGATGGGGAGGCTACGCCCCTACCCGCGCGAAAAGCGCTCCGTGAGCAAGGCGAAGAGGGCGCGAATGCCCTGCGCCTCGCCGCCGGCGGGACGCCCCGGACGGTCGGACGGCGACCAGCCGTAGATGTCGAGATGCACCCAGGTCGCGGCGTTTTCGACGAAACGGGAGAGAAACAGCGCCGCCGTGATCGAGCCGGCGAAACCGGCACCGGTCGTGTTGATGTGGTTGATGTCCGCGACGCGGCTTTCCAGATAGCTCTCGTAGGGACGCCACAGCGGCAGGCGCCACAGCGGATCGCGGGTTTCCTCCGCCTTCGCGGCGAGGTCGCCGGCAAAGCTCTCGTCGTCGGTGAAATACGGCGGCAGCTCGGGGCCGAGCGCGACGCGGGCCGCCCCGGTCAGGGTCGCCATGTCGATCAGGATCTCGGGCTTTTCCTCGTCGGCAAGGGTGAGCGCATCGCCGAGCACAAGCCGGCCTTCCGCGTCCGTGTTGCCGATTTCGACCCTAAGCCCCTTGCGGCTGTCGAGAATGTCGCCGGGGCGGAAGGCGGATCCGGAAATGGCGTTTTCCACCGCCGGGATCAGAACGCGCAGGCGCACCGGCAGGTTCGCCGCCATGATCATGGAGGCAAGGCCCAGAACATTGGCCGCGCCGCCCATGTCCTTCTTCATCAGGGCCATGCCGCTTGCCGGCTTGATGTCGAGACCGCCGGTGTCGAAGACGACGCCCTTGCCGACCAGCGTCACCCTGGGCGCGTCCTCCGCGCCCCAGACCGCATCGACCAGGCGCGGCGCGCGGCTGCTTGCCCGTCCCACCGCATGGATCATCGGGAAGCCGTCGGCGACCAGCGTCTCGCCCTCGACCACCCGCGTGGAACCGCCGTGCAGGGCGAAGAGTTCGCGCGCGGCCGCGGCCAGTTCCGCCGGCCCGAGGTCGTTCGCCGGGGTGTTGATCAGGTCGCGGGCAAGCCCGACGCCATCGAGCACGATCCCCAGCGACTCGGCGTCGTCGCTTTCGTCGAGGACGATGACCGGCGCGCGCTGGCTCGACGGCTTGCGATAGCGGTCGAACCGGTAGGAGGAGAGCGCGAAGGCAAGCAGCGTTTCGCGGCGCGCCTTGCCCTCAAGCTTGAGCGCGTAGTCGCCGCCGGGAAGCTTGCGCGCGAGATCGCCCGCGGCGAACCCCGGATCCTTCGGGTCGGCCACGCCATAAAGCGCAGCCGCCGCCGCGCCGCCCTCGCCCGGAACCAGCAGAAGCTGACCGGCAGCCCCCTCGAAGCCGTTTGCGGTGGCCCATTCGCCGGCGCCCGGGCCCAGCCGCTGCAACGTCTCGGTGCATCCGGCCTTGTCGACGAGGTGAAGGGGAACCGGCTTCAGGGCGGGATCGAAGGCACGCAGGGACTGGCGCAAGGTCTTGAGCCTCATGTTGGAAACGGGACGGAACCGACGTTAAAGCATGAAGGCCCATCGGGCCGCAATCCGCACGACGGCGGCACGAGCGGACGCAGGCGGCCGCGACGTTTAACGAAGCATTAGGGTTAACGACGTATTGATGGGGGAGCGCAATTTGCAAACCCGTCTTTCGCGTTGAGGAGCCTGGCACCATGCCATCCACGCGCCGTTCCCGGGGACGCTCCGTCCCCAGCCATATCGTCCTTGCCCTGTCGCTGGCCGCAGCGCTTGCCGCAAGCGGATGCGCCTCGTCCAAACGGGCGGTCGGCACCCATGCGAGCGCCACCCAAAGCTACGCCGCGCCCGGCTCCGACACCGCGCGCCAGGCCGTTGGCTACTGGGGGCAGGCCTACGAGAAGTCGCCCGACAACCGCGAGAACATCCTGAATTACGCCGCCGCGCTCCGGCGCAACGGCCAGATCCCGCAGGCCGAGGCCGTCTTGCGCAAGGCGGTGATCAACAAGCAGAGCGACCGCGACATCGCCGCCGCCTATGGCAAGGTGCTGGCAATGAGCGGCAAACTGCCGGAAGCGCTTCAGGTGATCAAGGGCGCCCAGACCCCCACCCGTCCGGACTGGCGTCTTCTCTCCGCGGAAGCGGCGATCGAGGACCAGATGGGCAACACCAACAAGGCCCGCTCGCTTTACGGCCAGGCGCTGAAGATCGCGCCCGACGAGCCGAGCCTGCTCAACAATCTCGCCATGTCCTATCTGCTGGCGGGAGAGGTGAAACAGGCCGAGGAAATCCTCCAGAAAGCCGCCGCCAGCCCCAAGGCCGACAGCCGCATCCGGCAGAACCTCGCCCTGTCGATCGGATTGCAGGGACGTTTTCAGGAGGCCGAAAGCGTGGCGCGCTCGGAAATCGACCCGGCACAGGCCAACCAGAATATCGCCTATCTGAAATCGATGCTGGCGCAGCGCAATTCCTGGGCGGAGATCTCCGCCGCCGACAAGAAGAAGCGTGGCGGCTGATCCCGCCGGGGCACCCTTCTCTTCCCCCTCCGGCACGGGTCGGCAGTGCAGACATCAAAAAGGCCTCCGGGATCGTCCCGGAGGCCTTTTTGATGTCTGAGCCGGCGGTCGGGTCCGCGTCTCGGGCCGCGCGCCCTCTTGCGGATCACTTGAAGGTGGCGAGCGCCTGGATAATCACCGGGCCGATGATCACGGCCAGAAGCACCGGCAGGAAGAACACGATCATCGGAACCGTCAGCTTCGGCGGCAGGGCGGCGGCCTTTTTCTCGGCCGCCTGCATGCGCTGCGCCCGGTTCTCGTCGGCCATCACCCGCAGCGCCTGCGACACCGGCGTGCCGTAGCGCTCCGCCTGGATGAGGGCGAGCGAGACGTTCTTGACGCCTTCCAGGCCCGTGCGCTTGGCAAGGTTTTCATAGGCGAGCCGGCGTTCGCCGAGATAGGACAGTTCGGCGTTGGTCAGCGTCAGTTCCTCGGCGAGCGCGATCGACTGCACGCCGATTTCCTCCGAGACCTTGCGAAAGGCGACCTCGATGGACATGCCCGATTCCACGCAGATCAGCATCAGGTCGAGCGAATCCGGCCAGGCCCGGTTGATCGACAGCTGGCGGTTCTGGATCCGGTTCTTGAGATACAGGTCGGGTGCATAGTAGCCGATGAAGGCGACCACACTGGCGATCAGGACCTTGACCATCGGCGGCTGTTCGAGCTGCAGCACCACGAAGGTGTAGAACAGCGCCACGACAAACAGCACCACCGGCATGACCAGCCGCGCAAACAGGAACATGTAGAGCGGCTTGGTGCCGCGAAATCCGGCCCGCATAAGCCGCAGCTTGGTCTGTTCGTCCGACATCAAATGCTTGAGGTTGAGCCGGTCGACAATGCGCTGCACCTGCTGCTTGGGCTGATTGCGCAGGGAGACCCTTGCATTGGCTTTCTCGTCGGCCATGCGCGCGCGTTCGCGGGCGCGCATCTGGTCGCGCTCGAGCGCCACCGACTTCATGCGGCTCTTCAGCTTGTCGCCCTCAAGCAGCGGCATCACCAGCACGAAGACCGTGCCGGCAACCGCGACCATCGTCAGCGCGGCGATGATCATCTGCTGGCTCATCAGATCAGAAAAATCCAGTCCCATCATGGCCGGGCCTTCGCGTCAGAAGTCAAAGTTGATCATCTTCTTCATGATGGCCATTCCCGTCAGCATCCAAAATCCGGAAAAGGCGAGGATCATGTTGCCTGCGGGTTCGGTGACCAGAAGCATGATGTAGGACGGGCTCGTCAGCGACAGCACGCCGACAACCAGGAACGGCAACGACCCGATGATCGCGGCGGAGGATTTCGCCTCCTGGCTCATCGCCTGGATCTTGCCCTTCATCGCCTTGCGCTCGCGCAGCACCTTGGACAGATTGCCGAGCGCCTCCGACATCGAGCCGCCGGCCTGCGACTGGATGGCAACGACGATCGCGAGAAAATTCGCTTCCGCCACCGGCATGCGCTGCGGCAGCTTGGTGATCGCCTCGCTCAGCGTGACGCCCATCGTTTGCGCCTCGATCAGGCGGCGAAACTCCGTCCGGATCGGATCGCGCGCCTCGGCCGCCACGATCTGGAAGCATTCCGCCAGGGGCAGACCCGCCTTGGTACCGCGCACGATGACATCCACCGCATTCGGCAATTCATTGAGAAACGCGTCGATGCGCTTCTTCTTCTTGCGCCCCAGATAGAAGCGGGGAATGCCGAAGAAGCCGACAAAGGCGAAGCCGGCGTTGACGAGGATCGACGAGGTGATCGAGAAGCCGATCAAGGTGACGACAAGGCCGCTGACCACGGAGAAGATGTAGAACGTGCGCCGCGTCCAGGTCAGCCCCGCCTGCTCGATCCGCTCCTCGAGCGTGAGACGCGCCTGTTTGTCCTTGCGCTTCTTTTCCCGGGTTTCGAAATCGCGAAGCTGGTCCTGAACGGACTTGCGGCGCCGGTCGTTGTCCTTCAGGAGACGGGCGGCGTCGATGGTCGTGGCGCGGCTGGAGACGGACTTGAGGCGCTTGTCACGCTGCTTTTCTCCCGTCAGCATCGGCTGAAGCAGCGCATAGAGGATGCCGCCGATGGAAAAGGTGGCAAGCAGGGCGGTTGCCAGCATCGTCAGTTCGGGCGAGAGAAAGTCCTTCAGCTCAGACATTGCCGTCCTCGCGCACTTCGGCCGCGTCAAGCGCCGCGGCGAGACGGTGTTCCTCACCGAAGTAGCGGGCCTTTTCCCAGAACTTCGGACGGCCGATGCCGGTGGAGCGGTGCCGCCCGATCAGCTTGCCGTTCGCGTCCTCGCCGAGGATGTCGTAGAGGAACACGTCCTGGGTGATGATGACGTCGCCCTCCATGCCCATGACCTCGGAGACATGGGTGATGCGGCGCGAGCCGTCGCGCAGGCGCTGCGCCTGGACGATCACGTCGATGGAGGACACGATCATCTCGCGCAGGGTCTTGGAGGGGAGCGAGAAGCCGCCCATGGTGATCATCGATTCCAGACGCGAGAGGGCCTCGCGCGGGCTGTTGGCGTGGAGCGTGCCCATCGAGCCGTCGTGGCCGGTGTTCATCGCCTGCAGCAGATCGAAGGCCTCGGGTCCGCGGACCTCGCCGACGATGATGCGTTCGGGCCGCATGCGCAGGCAGTTCTTGACCAGGTCGCGCATGGTCACCTCGCCCTCGCCCTCAAGGTTGGGCGGGCGGGTTTCCAGACGCACCACATGCGGCTGCTGCAGCTGCAGCTCCGCCGCATCCTCGCAGGTGATGATGCGTTCGGTGGAATCGATATAGGCGGTCAGGCAGTTGAGCAGCGTCGTCTTGCCCGAACCGGTACCGCCGGAGATCAGCACGTTGCAGCGGCTGCGGCCGATGATCTCCAGAACGGTAGCGCCTTCCGGCGACACGGAATTGAACTGGACGAGCTGCTTCAGCGTCAGCTTGTCCTTCTTGAACTTGCGGATGGTGAGCGTCGGGCCGTCGATCGCCAGCGGCGGTGCGATCACGTTGACACGCGAGCCGTCGGCGAGGCGCGCGTCACAGATCGGGCTCGATTCGTCGACACGACGGCCGACCTGGCTCACGATCCGCTGGCAGATGTTCATCAGCTGCCTGTTGTCGCGGAAGCGGACATTGGTCTGCTGCATCTTGCCCTGGGTCTCGATGTAGACCGTGTCGGCGCCATTGACCATGATGTCGGCGATGTCGTCGCGCGCCAGCAGCGGCTCCAGCGGGCCATAGCCGAGAACGTCGTTGCAGATGTCCTCCAGCAGGTCTTCCTGCTCGGAAATCGACATGACGACGTTCTTCAGCGCGATGATGTCGTTGACGACGTCGCGGATCTCCTCGCGTGCATCCTCCGGCGACAGCCTTGTCAGCATCGACAGGTCGATGGCCTCGACCAGCGCGTTGAAGATCGACGCCTTGGTCGCGTAATAGTCGTTAGACCGCCTCTGCACGGCCTTTTCCGGCGCAGGCTCGGGGGCCTTGGGCTGGGGGGCGGGCTGGGCGGCAACGGCCGGCGCAGCGCTGGCGGCGACCGCCGTCTCGCGCTCCTGTTGCGCGTCCGCGCGCGGTTCGACCGCCGATCCCGCGGGGGGAGCAGCGGGAGCCTTGGGGCGGGGAGCCGCCGTTCCAGGAGTTGCGCCACGTCGACCGAACATTTTCACCTGCTCTCAACTGCGTTCATCAATCGTCCGCGGAGGGACGTTCCCCCGCCGCGGGCCGACAGCCACAAGCCGCCGTTCCGCGCCTCAGGCCTTTTTCAACAAGCGGCTCATCAGCGCGCCAAGCGCCAGGCCCTTCTGCTTCTGGATCTCGCCCCGACCGGTGACGACCTGCGAGATCTGCTCGAACAGCGCCGCACTCGGATGTTTCTCGTCCTGCTCGCCAATCATCTGCCCGTTGTTCGCCGCCGTGCCGAACAGGAGCGGCTCGAACGGCAGCACCGCAACCGGATCGATGCCGAGCGCGTCGGTAAACTCGCTCACCTTGATCTCGGGGCGCTTGGGCACGTTGACGCGGTTCAGCACAAGGCGCGGCGCAGCGTCGTTGGGACGCAGCTGGCGCAGGGTGTCGACCATGTTCTTGGCATTGCGCAGGTTCGCCAGATCCGGCTCGGCGACGATCACCACCTCGTCGACCTTCGCCAGCAAATGGCGGATCCACGACGACCAGCCGTGGGGAATGTCGAGAATGACCGCGGGCGCGCCCGCCTGCATCACCTCGAGCAGTCCGTCGAAGCTGTTCTCGCCATGATCATAGGCGCGTTCCAGCGAGGCGGGGGCCGCAAGCAGGCTGAGACGATCCGCGCATTTCGACAGGAGGCGGTCGAGCATGGTCTCGTCCAGCCGTTCCGGCGAGGACACGGCCTCGAACACGCCCTGCAGCGGATCCTGGTTGAAATCCAGTCCGGCGGTGCCGAAGGCCAGATCGAGATCGGCCAGCACGACATCGCTTTCATAGACGCGGGCGATCGACCAGGAGACATTATGCGCAACCGTAGAAGCGCCGACGCCGCCCTTGGCGCCGATGAAGCCGATGGTGCGGCCGAGCGGTTCGGCCTCCGGGCTGACGTAAAGATCGCCGATGGCGCCAATCACCTGGAACAGGTCGATCGGCGCGACGAGATAGTCGCTGACGCCGCGGTGAATGAGATCGCGGTAGAGCGACACGTCGTTGACGTGGCCGATCACCACAACCTTGGTGCCCGCGTCGCAGACCTCGGCAAGACGCTCCAGACCCTCGATCAGGCCGTTGGGGTCCATCAGGCTTTCGATCATGATCAGGTTCGGCGTCGGTGCGGAGGAATAGAAATCCGCCGCGGCCGCGATCCCGCCCTTGTGCACCTTCACATGCGCCTTGGCCATGCGCCGGTCCTGCGCGGCCCGCTCGATGGTTCCGGCAACCTCGTCGCTTTCGCAAAACGCCTGGATGGCGATGCGCGGGACCGCTTTCAGGTCGAGCGTGTCGGCGGGCGGCGGCGGGGCCGCGATTTCCGTTTCGCGGTCCGCCTCGTCGATGGCCCGGCGGGTGTCCTCACCCATATCCTCGAATGCCAGCGTGTTCATTCGTCCTGCTCCTCCCGGGATCAGTTTCCGGCTGCGTCGGAAACCTGCGCGCCGTCACCCTGCTTGTATTCCGATGCCGTCTGCTCGCCCTTGCGGTACTTGTCATAGACGACGCCACGGCGCATCTGGTCGCCCGGTTCGACCGCGCGCGGGTAGAGCAGGTCGGAGGGATTGTCGACCATCGCCGCCAGGTTCGCCTGCGAGGCGCAACCGAAATTGTAGTACTGCGTGTTGTTCAGATGCGGATTGTGCTTCGTCGCCGAGGCGCCGCCGGTGATATTGTCGGGCCATTGACCGCAGGGACCCGCACTTGCCTGCACGCCGGTGTAGGCGAGGCGCACGGGCGCGGCGATGCCGCCATCGCCGACGCTGTAGCTACGCGTGGCGATGCGCTTGGACGGCACGCCGCCGCGGGTCAGCGCCTGGCGGATCTGCGGCAGTACCGCATGGACCGCGGCCTCGTTGCGCGAGCCGGACGGGGCGATGATCTCCACCGACCCGCCGCCGCGCGACCGGGCGTCACGGGCGAAACTCGACACCACCGCCGCCAGTTGCGGCGACAGTTGCCGCATGCCGCTGCCGATCGGCAGGTCCAGCGTCTTGGTGCCCTCGCCCACCACGATGGGATGGCGCAGGCGGTAGTCGTTGGCGGCAAGCGCCGAGGTGGTCGGCGCCTGGCTCTGGCAGCCGGCGGCGAGAAGCGCTGCGAGAACCGCAACGGCGGGCATGACCGGCCGGCTCGGGCGCGCTGCCGCTGCGCGGCGCTGTGCGGTCTTTGCATTCATCGGTGCGATCCCCATCATTCGTAGATAAAGCCGACCTGGCCGTGATAGCCGCCTTCGGCCGGGCTACCGGACACGCGATAGACGCGGTTCAGGCGGTTCAGGAAAATCGTGTCGCCGTCGGTGGCCGGGGCGAAGTTCTTCGTCGGCTCGACAAGCTCGGACCGCGCCACCGGGCGCACCGTGTAGGGCGTGACGAAAACGGCGAGCTCGGTCTCCTGGCGCAGGAAGTCGCGGCTCTTGAACAGCGCGCCCAGAATGGGCACCTGCATCAGGCCGGGCACGCCGTTGAGATCCTGCTTGTAGGATTCCTTCAAGAGACCGGCCATCACCAGCGTGCCGCCGGAGGGCAGCTCGACGGTGGATTCCGCGCGCCGCACCTTCAGGGCCGGGATCGACAAGGTGCCGATATTGACCGCGCCTTCCTGGGTGATCTCGCTGACCTCGGTCTTGACGCGCAAGGAGATGCGCCCTCCGCTCAGCACCACCGGCGTGAAGTCGAGGCCGACACCGAACTTCTTGAATTCGACCGTGATCTTGTTGTTGTCCTGGGAGATCGGGATCGGGAATTCGCCGCCGGCCAGAAAGCTGGCGTTCTCGCCCGAGATCGCCGTCAGCGTCGGTTCGGCCAGCGTGCGGATCACGCCGTCGCGCTGCAGCGCCTCGATGTTGGCCTTGAGCTGGGTGCCGCCGGCGATGAAACCGGAGGTCGAATTCGGATTGGTCGGGTCGAACAGGCCGGCGGCCGAGCGGCCGACGACGTTGGAGTTCACCGTGTAGCCGGGTGCGTTGTTGAAGCCGACGTTGTAGTTGCCGATGCCGATGTTGCCGCCGAGATTGACGCCGAGCTGCTTGATGATCGAGCGCTCGACCTCCGCGACGGTGACCTTGAGGTGTACCTGATCCTTGCCGGTGACGGAGATCATGTTGAGGACCGGAAGCCCCTCGCCCTCCTTGCGGGTGAAGCGCGCGGCGAGGTCGGCCGCCCGCTGGGCGTCCGCCGTGCTCGGCGCGGTCCCGCTCAGCACCATGTTGCCGTTGACGGATTCTGCACGGATCTCGGCACCGGGGATCGAGCGCCGGATCATCGCATTGAGGTCGGTGGTGTCGTTTTCCACCGCGAGATCGAAGCTGGCGATCTGGTTGCCGGCACGGCCGAACAGGAAGAGGCTCGCCTGGCCCGCCTTGTTGCCGAAGACGAACACCCGGCGCGCGCTGCGCACGACCGCGTCGGCCACCTCCGGGTTGGACACGATGACGTCGCTGACTTCCTCACCGAGGTTGATCACCACGGACCGGCCGAGGCCGACCTGGAGGATGCGCCCGGAGACGCGCTCGCCGGCGGAGATCGTCACGGACTTCGGATACCCGTCCGCATGAGAGCGCGTGGGCAGTCCCAGTCCGCCGAGGACCAGCGCCACGGCCAGGCCGATGCCGAGGAAACGTTGAGCAACCATTCTAGTTCTCCTTGACGTCATTGCCATACCCGCGCCGTTCTAGCGCTGGGTCTGCATCTGGCCGGTAACGCCGAATTTCACGAAGTTCACACCGCCGCCGATCACGTTCTGCTCCGCATCGTCGGCCGAATCCTGCACGCTGCGCAGGACCAGCGAAATCGTTCCGAGCTGGGTTGCCTGGGCAACGACCTCCGCCTGGTTCGGCAGGAGCTCGAGCGTCGCGGTCTGGCCCGGCGGCAATGCCTTTTCCTCCTGCTCGCCGGCCGTGATCGTGTCGATCGCAAGCACGCGCACGTTCTGGAGGATGGTTTCGCTGGTGAAGTTGTTGCCGCCGCGCTGGCCGGACTGACGGGTGAGAATGACGTCGACCTTGTCGCCGGGCAGGATAAAGCCGCCGGCGGAGGTCAGGGCCTCCACGGAGACGGCAATCGCCCGCTTGCCCTTGGGCAGGATCGAGGACATGAAGCCGCGGTCGCTCGAAATCAGGCGTTCCTCACGCAGCGGCTCGCCGGAATAGACCGGCGCCTTGGCGATGCGCCCGGCGATTTCGCCCACGGCATCGGGGCGTTCGGACCTGAGGATCGCGTTCAGGGGGGTGAGGTCGCGCGGCCAGTCGGTCCAGCTCAGGTCGTCTTCCCTGACCTGCTGACCGAGCGCGATATCGCGGCCCGCCACAAGCACCTCGTCCTTCTCCGTCGTTTCCGCAACGATCACAGGTTCGGACGGCGGTTCGCTGCCGGATGTCATCACCATGCGCGCAACCAGAAGGCCTGCACCCAGCGAAACACCCAAAATGGCCAGACGAGCGATTTTCATGACTGTTACCCGCAATCGGTCGGTTTCGTGTCGTCGGCAGAAACGCCAACGACCATCCTGCCGATACTCTGAGGGGCAAATGGTCAAGACATGGTTAATCAGGTGTGATCAATGTAGATGAATGATTTTTAAAGATTTTGCATTTCGGGAATCGCTCTTTGGAGCGTTTATTTTTCGTTAATAGTCGCGCAAGCATCCGGAGTTGCCGTCTGCCCGACCGCGGGCGGAACGGGGATCACGCTAGGGCACGATCGGCCCCTTACGTCAGCGCCTGGAACCAGATGCTCTGCGGATAGACCTGAAGCGCGGCAAGCGAGATCGCGATTCCGTAAGGAATGCCCGTGCGCTGGTCGTGGAGACGCAAAAGCCAATCGGCCCGTCCGGCGGGAATCGGCAAAACCGGCACCTGGCGGAACATCAAGAGCCCCAGCGTCAGGACGGCGCCATAGATCCCGGCGAACGCCAGAAAGACAAAGAAGGCCGGCGTGAAGCCGAACCACAGCGCCACGGCAGTCATCACCTTGGCGTCGCCCCCGCCCATCCAGCCAAAGGCGAAAAAGGCGAATCCGGCGCATAGCGTCATCGCTGCCGCCAGCACATGCAGGCCGATGTCGGCTGGTCCGAGCCCGATGAAGGGCGCAAGCACGGCGAAACCGGCGACCAGGAGGAGCGACACACGGTTCGGAATCGTCATCGTGAACAGGTCGGAGGCGCCGGCAAAGGCCAGCAGGCATGGGAAAACCACCAGGAGGGCCGCTTCGAGCATGTTCCGTTCCTCGTCCACTGTCGATCCGCCCCGAAGTCTGGCAGCGCGGCCCTTAAGACCGGGTTCACGCGCACGTCGAGGAGGCGGACAAAAAGAAGCGGGCGGCACCGGCCGCCCGCTTGGTCTTGCGTCATGGACCTGCCGGTTCGCGGACTGCGGCAACCAGCAGGTTCATTCGCGATGCGGGACGGCCCGTCTTACTTGACGTTGCCCTGAGCGGCCGTCAGCTTCGTCGAGACGGTGGTGAAGATCGACGAGATCGATCCACCAGCCGTGGTAACCGCGGTGACGATCGCGATGGAGATCAGGCCGGCGATCAGACCGTATTCGATCGCGGTGGCACCGGATTCGTCATTGGCGAAACGTGCGAAAAGATTTTTCATTTGTTGGCTCCTAACTTCCACTTGTTTTGACAGCACCATCTTGTCGACCGTTTTTCTCATTTGCTTGGCCGCTCTAAGATGTTGCCACTATAGGAACCACAAGTTGCCACTTGGTTAAATTCGGAAAGCGGAGAAAAAACAAATCCTCTTCGCCTTTCCATGGTTAATGCAATGCGAATACATTCGATTCAATTTTAACCAAGGCTTTCAACACGCATTGCCCCGGGACACCAGCAACGAAAGAGGACGAGGGTGCCGTCGCGAAGATCTTGGTAAACCACTCGCCTCGTCGGAATTAACAATAGCAGCGGATCGCAACGAGGCGCCGGCGCATGTTAGCGGTTCCTTCACCAATCTCCTTCACGTTCGGGTAGGAATTCTTCGAAGGAGCCGATGGAAATGTCGCCTTTCCGCCTGATTTCGCTCAAGCCGCTCGCCGGCGCCCTGGCGTTCGCGGCCGCACTCGCGGTGCTGCCCGTTGACGGACAGGCGCAGGACAGCGCCGTTCAGGTCATGACCGACCGCGCCAAGGTGTTCCGCATCGACGCGCCCGCCGACACCGTGATCGTCGGCAATCCTGCCATTGCCGATGTTACCATGTACGACCGCCAGACCGTGGTCGTGACCGGCAAGCTTTACGGCACCACCAACCTGGTGATCCTGGACGCCAAGGGCGAGCCAATCATCGACGAGGTGATCACCGTGAGCGCGCCCGAGGCCGACATCGTCACCGTTCACCGCAACACCGCGCGCACCTCCTACTCCTGCGCGCCCGCCTGCGAACCGGTGATGCGCGTCGGCGACACGGAAGCCAGCTACGAGCTCACCAACAAGCAGGCGACCGCGCGCACGCAGATGTCCGAACAGGCCGCAGGCGTCACGCAGTAGATGACATCCGACGGCGAGATCGATGGCACGGGGACCCCGATGAGCGACGTTCCGGGACGTTCGGTGCGCGCAGGCAAGCGCAGACGCCTGCTTGCCGTGCTGCTGCGCGACCGCGAGGGCACGACGGCGATCGAATTCGGATTCGTCGCCATTCCCTTTTTCCTGCTGCTGTTCGGCCTGATAGAGATCGGCCTGTCGCTGTTTGCGGATCAGATCCTCAACAACGCCGTTCTCGACGCCGCACGGTTGATACGAACCGGGCAGGCCCACGCACAGGGCTTCGACAGTGGCGCCTTCAAGGCGAAGGTCCTGGAGAACATGTCCGGCTTTCCGGTGAGCGCCGACCGGCTGACCATCGACGTGGAGCGCATCGACTCGTTTTCCAGCTATACGCCCAAGGCGCTGATCGAGGACGGTGCGCTCACCGACAAGACCGCCTACAACCACGGCGAGGCCGGTGACATCGTCATCGTGCGCGCGCTCTACCGCTGGCCGATGGTATCGTCGCTGATGAAGACCAATTACGCGGATCTCGATTCAGGCGACCGGCTCTTGGTCGCCACCGCCGTCTTCCGCAACGAACCCTTCCCCTGGACAACGCAGAAGCCGGGAGGATGACCGTGACGCGTTGGACCCTTCCCTTCCGGCTCCGCCTTCCGCGCCCTCTGCGGCGCGTCACCCGTTTCGGTGCCGACCGGCGCGGCGTTGCCGCGGTCGAATTTGCCCTGGTGCTGCCGTTCATGCTGCTGCTGTTCCTGGGGATGGTGGAACTGAACTCGGCTCTGACGCTCGACCGCAAGGTCAGCCAAACGGCGAGCGCGCTCGCCGATCTCGTGGCGCAGACCGACAAGCTGACGACGGCCCAGATCAACGATCTCATGGAAATTTCCGAGGCGATGCTCGCGCCCTATCCCTCCAGCGACGCGAAACTGGTGGTCGCCAGTGTCTGGATGAAGGACGTCGACACGCCGCAGGTGGTGTGGAGCCGGGCCCTGAACACCAGCGCCTGGAGCAATAACTCCCCTCCGCCGATCACGATCCCGGAAGGCCTGACGAAACAGAAAGACACCTATCTGATCGTCTCGCAGGCGACCTATACGCATCGGCCGACCTTCGCCGCTGTGCTGAAGGATGTGTTCAATTCCGACACGATCGAACTGAGCGACACCTACTTCATGCGCCCGCGCGTCAGCACCAACGTCGAGTGCTGCAACTGACGTTTTCCCATGCCTGACCTGCGTGCCCCTGTCTCCTAAGGGCCTTACCGGATAGCGCAGACGCGACCGTCCGGGTTCACTGCCGCTTCACAGACGTGCCATACACCGCTGAGGCGCATTTGGTGTTTGCGGGGAACGCCCCGGGCGCGAACGTGCGGCATCGCGAACAAGGACAGACCATCATGGCGCAGAACCGCACCTATGACGAACTGGCAATCGGCGAGACCGCGTCGCTCACCCGCGTCCTGAGGGCCAACGACCTCTTCGTCTTCGCCCATGCCTCCGGCAACATCAATCCGGTGCATATTCCCGATATCGACTGGACGGGCGACGGCAAGAAGGACGATCCGGTCGCGCCCTCCATGTGGGTCGGCTCGCTGATCTCCTCCGTCCTCGGCAATGTGCTGCCCGGCCCCGGCACCGTCTACCGCAAGCAGACCTTCAATTTTCGCGCGCCCGTCCACCTCGGGGACAAGCTTACCGCCAGCGCCACGGTGTCCGCCAAGGAGGCCGACGGCGTCGTGCGCCTGGACACGCAGGTGACCCGCTCCGACGGCACGGTGATTGCCGACGGCGAGGCCGTCGTGGTCGCGCCGTCAACGCGGATCACCTTCGACGCCTCGATCCTCCCCGGCATCCTTGTGGAGCGCCACCAGCATTTCGACCGGTTGACCGAACTGCTCCGCCCGCTGCCGCCGCTCCCCGTCGCCGTCGTCGCCCCCGACGACGCCAATTCGCTCGGCGGCGCGCTGCTTGCCGCGCGCGAAGGCCTGATCGCTCCCATTCTGGTTGGCAACGCGGCCGCCATCGTGGCGGCGGCGGACAGCCTCGGCGCAGACCTCGGCGAGATCGAGATCATCGACGTCGATTCCGACGAGCAGGCCGCGGCCAAGGGCGTCGCCCTGGTGCACGAGGGTCGGGCCCGCGCGCTGATGAAGGGTCATCTGCACACCGACGTGCTGCTGCGCCACATCGTCAAGCGCGACGGGGGCCTGCGGACCGGCAAGCGGCTCAGCCACTGTTTCGTGATGGATATTCCCGGCCGGCCCTCGCCGGTGATCATCTCCGATGCGGCGATCAACATCGCGCCGGATCTCGCCGCCAAGGTCGACATCGTGCAAAACGCCATCGACATGGGCCGCGCGCTCGGCATCAAGACGCCGAAGGTCGGCATTCTCTCGGCCATCGAGACGGTGAACCCGGCGATGCCCTCGACGCTGGACGCCGCGGTCCTGTCCAAGATGGCGGAGCGGGGCCAGATTACCGGCGGCATCGTTGACGGACCGCTGGCCATGGACAACGCCATCGACGTGCAGGCGGCGAAGACCAAGGGGATCACCTCGCTTGTGGCGGGCCGCGCGGACGTGCTGATCGCGCCCAATCTGGAAGCCGGCAACATGCTGGCCAAGGAACTAACCTTCATCGCCCATGCGGAGGCCGCCGGCCTGGTGATCGGGGCCTCGGTGCCGGTGATCCTCACCAGCCGCGCCGACGATGCCCGCTCCCGCCTCGCCTCCTGCACGCTGGCGCTGCTCTACGATCACTGGCGGCGCAACGGCGAGGCGCTTGCCCCCTTCGAGGCGGCGGAGCTGGAGGGCGATGCAGACGGGACGGAGCACGGCACATGACGAGCGCGAAGCAGGCGATCCTGGTCATCAACGCCGGATCCTCGTCGATCAAGTTCCAGCTGTTTGACGGCGAGCACTCGCTGCTGCGCGGACAGGTCGACGGTCTGGGGACGGAGCCGCATCTGTCCGTTCGCGACGACGCCGGGGGCGTGCTTGCCGACAGCGCCCTGCCGGCCGATGACGCCGCCTGCCACGAGACGGCGCTTGGCGCCATCGTCGCCTTTCTTGCCAGGGCCGTGCCCGATATTGCCGTGTGTGCCGTGGGGCACCGTGTGGTTCACGGCGGACCGGACCACGCCGACCCGGTGCTCATCGACGAGACGCTGCAGCAGGCCCTTGCGCGGCTGGAGCCGCTCGCGCCCCTGCACCAGCCGCACAATCTGGCCGGCATCCGCGCGGCGCAAAAGGCCTTTCCCGGAACGCCGCAGATCGCCTGTTTCGACACGGCCTTTCATCGCGGCCATCCGCGCGTCATCGACACCTTCGCCCTTCCGTCCGCCTTCTACGACGAGGGCGTGCGCCGCTACGGCTTTCACGGACTGTCCTACGAGTTCGTCGCCGGCCGGCTGTACGAAATCGCGCCGGACGTCGGCCGCGGCCGCGTCGTCATCGCGCATCTGGGCAACGGCGCGTCGATGTCCGCGCTCCGGGACGGCAAGAGCGTCTCCACCAGCATGGGATTTTCCGCGCTCGACGGGCTGCCGATGGGAACCCGCAGCGGCCAGATCGATCCTGGCGTACTGCTCTTCCTGATGCAGGAGCGCGGCATGGACGGCGACGAGATCGCCGACCTGCTCTACCACCGCTCCGGGCTCCTGGGCCTGTCGGGCGTCTCCTCCGACATGCGCACGCTGGAAGCTTCCCCCGACCCGGCCGCGCGGCTGGCGATCGAGCATTTCGCCCTTCGCATCCGTCGCGAGACGGGGGCGCTTGCCGCCATTCTCGGCGGGCTTGACGCGCTGGTCTTCACCGGCGGGATCGGCGAGCATTCCGCGCGCGTGCGCAGCCTCGCCTGCGCCGACATGGGCTGGCTCGGCATCGCCCTCGACGCGGACGCCAATGCAGCACAGGAAACGCTGTTGTCGCCGGCGGAGGCGAAAGTCGCTGTCTACCGGATCGAGACCGACGAGGAGCGGATGATCGCCCGCCAGGCACGGCGTCTCGTCGACGCCTGAGCGCGCTTCAGCGCAGCTCCCCAGCTGCCCCGCCGAGCGGACGCAGACGGCCGCTCGCCCCTTCCTCCGCCTTGGGAAAGGTCGCGAGCACGGGCGCGAAATCCTCATGGGTCACCGGCACGAAGCCATGGGGCGATAGCCGCAGGGCGTCGGAGGGCGACACTGCCGCATCAATGACCAGCAGCTCGACGAGCGCATCGCGGATCTCGACCGGAACGCTGGCGCGCGCGACATGCGGCGCATTGGGAATTTGCGGCGAGGTCCATACCACCCTCAAGGGGGACGTGCCCGCGCCCTGCAGTTCGGCGAGATCGCGCAGGGTGCCCCGGCTGTAGCCGCTGCGCGCGTCTCCCCGCAGCGACGACCAGCCGAAGGCGACATCCGCCTCGCCGGCCAGAACGGCAGCAGCGGCCGCGCGCACGCTGTCGAACGCCCGAACGCTGGCGAAATGGCTGTCGGGATCGAGCCCGTCCGCCTTCATCGCCGCAATCGGCACCCGGTAGCCCGCCGTCGAGACGGGTCGTGCCGTCGCAAGCCGGGTTCCGGCAAGGTCCCGAAGGTCCTGAAACGGTGCGTCCCGCGCAACCAGGGCGACCGCGTGCCACCCGGCCGCGCCGTCGGCACTGCGCGGCACGATCAGCGGCACGACGCAGGAACAGCGCCGATAGGCCGCCGCATAGGCCGAGGCCGACAAGGGCGCATAGTCGATCTCGCCGCGGACCAGCGCGCCTTGCAGGCGCGCGAGATCCCAGTAGGCGACGAGGTGAACGGGAATGCGAAGCCCCGCCTCCAGCGCCGCGCG
>MDTD01156364.1_pt1 | contig 76143 bp, 77 predicted proteins | sample 811221 | NCBI WGS metagenome assembly MDTD01 (sample SAMN05326646, study PRJNA326480) | marine metagenome | isolation source: seawater | place: Pacific Ocean: South West | collected 2011 | reverse complement strand
GATTACAGATTACAGATTACAGATTACAGATTACAGATTACAGATTACAGATTACAGATTACAGATTACAGATTACAGATTCACGCCGCCTTCGCAGTCCATACAGCGCCCTTTAAAGGTAATCAATTCCACCTTTTTCAAAAAACCGACACCTTGGGGCACATTTAAAAAACCTTTGATCCACTGTGAATTGTGAGAAGAAATCTCGCGAGCCTCTCCACAATCCTCACAACTTAGAATCACATGGGGATGGGACCGGCAATTCAAGTGCTCACAAACCTTATAGGTGCCCTCGGCAAGGGGGTGAACCAAACCCAACTCTTCGAACTGAGATAAATTCCTATAAACAGAAACTTTATCCACCGATTCACCCATCTGGCCCTCAAGAACTTCATAAATCTCTGTCGGAGTCATCGCTCTTTCAGAATCCACCAAAACTTCAAACAACTGTTGCCGCGGACGGGTCAGCTTCAAATTGAAGTCTTTCAATAAATTTTGAAATTGAGACTGCTGGCTTCTGGACAAAGAATCATTCATAGCCTCAAACTCTGACACAAATGCAAATCTATTGCAATTACTTGTTGCAACTTTATTGCATTTAAAATAATTCTCTTTAAAAACGATCTCCTCGAGAGAGGACGTTCCCATGGCTTCGGAATTAACATTTGAAATCTTTTTTTGAAGGGAGTTTCATGAATCGCGCAAATAACAGAATGGACTCAAATTCTGCCAGGATCCCCCTTTCCCCCTATTTTGATTTTATGCGAAAGCTTTGCTCTCGGCGAAATTGCCAGAGGTTTCTCACAAAGCTGATGTTGCTAGCCCTTTCCTCACTGACCCTACCTTCTATGGCGCAAAATCTCCTTGAAGATGTAAAAATCGCAGGCAGCGTAGATATGATTCACCCTTTCAACTTCGACTCCCCTTCCAAGAACACCTTACAAGTCCGGTCGGTCGAACTGATGGCATTCGGAGCCATCGATCAAACCTTTGATGGCTGGATCGATTTCGCAGGTCACTACGACGAAGGCCAATTTCATTTTGAACTTCATGAGGCTTATATCAGCTCCTCAAAAATATTTCCTGGACTTGAATTTAAAGTGGGAAAGTATTTTCTAAACCTGGGACGCCTCAATCGCTTTCATCAACATGATTGGGTCCTTTCCATGGCTCCAAAGTCCCACCGCGAATTTTTCGTCCCCGGTGGCGAAGACTCCCTGGGAGCAGAAGGCGTGGCGGACACCGGCATTGAAGCCAGCTACATTCTTCCCACAGAACACTTTTATCAAATCACTTTAGGTGCCACCAATGGCCAATGCTACGGGCACTGCGAAACCCTCGGCGAAAAGCCACCCAGGCCTTTGATGTACCTGCGCCCCACAACAATGTTTCTAGGGTCACCCCAGGGTGGACTCTTGATCGGTGCCACTTTCCTCAATCGCGAAGACGCAGCAAAAACAGAAACCCAACTTTTTGGCGTGGATGCCACTTACAAAAAAAGAGAAGGCAAGACTTTAAAATGGCTCGTTCAATCTGAAGTTCAGTATCAAGAACAAACTCCACTCACGGAAGAGCGCAGTCAAAAACTGGGCGGATACATCTTCACTCAGTACGGCCAAGATCAAATGTACTATGGCTTAAGAGTCGATGGGTTTTCACATCTGAACAAAAAGTTTTCAGGAACCACTCAAGACCAAGATGACTTGGATTACGGCCTGACCGCTCAAGTGGAATATCAAAACTCAGAGTTTTCAAAATTCCGCGTGTCTTATATTCACGAAATTGACACCACAGAGTCTTTACCTGATGTGAAAGATCGCATGGTTCTACTTCAATGGGTTTACCACCTCGGAGCACACCCCGTTCATGATTTCTAAATTGCTTAAAACCTTTCTGATTGTTTGGAGTGGCTGCGCACTGGCGGCCCCCTTGAAAGTGACAACCACTCTTCCGGATTGGGCGGATTTGGTCCGACAAATTGGGGGAAGCGAAGTTGAGGCCGAGTCTTTGTTGTCCGGAGATGAAGATCCTCACTTTTTAGATGCTTCTCCTTATTTTATCAAAAGGGTGATGAGAAGTGATTTGGTGCTTTCCACCGGACTGGGACTGGAAGTTGGATGGCTTCCAAAAGTTCTCGCAAGAACGGGCAAAAAGAATCTTCAGCCCGGAGGGGAAGGATACTTTGAACTTGGAAGTGTCATTGATGTTCTTGAAAAACCCACCCAAAAATTTGACCGCTCCCAAGGGGATGTTCATGGTCAAGGAAATCCCCATTTCAACATCAGCCCTTGCGCCCTTTTGCAGGCCGGAAAAGGCCTCGCGGATAAACTGTCGGAACTTCGCCCCGAGAAGAAGCCATTTTTTCAAGCCAACTTTAAATCTTGGTCGGAAAGGTTGCAAAAGCTCAAAACTGATCTGCAGTCTGAAATTCAAAAAAAATGGCCGAAAGATTCTCCCAACTTTATGGAGTACCATAAAGAATTTGTCTATTTCTGGACATGCTACAATCTGCATTCCATAGGAAGCATCGAGGCGTTGCCGGGCGTTCCGCCCTCCGCACCACTTCTTCTTCAGGCTGCTCAAAAGGCAAAAAAAGAAAAGGTCGCTTTAGCCATCGCCTCCCTTCAGTCCTCTGAAAAACATGTGGAGAAGTTCCAGCAACTCAGTGGAATTCCCACAGTCCGAGTGCCAACCATGGTACAAACCTCTGGAGAAACGAACACCATTGAAAAGCTTCAAAAGTTTCTGATAAATTCCATTCTCTCGGCGAAAGACCTAATGCCATGAGCCTTTTAGAATTCAAAAATTTTTCCATCCGCCTTCGAGGACAAAAAACTTCTCTCTTTGAACCTTTGAGCTTCCACATGGATCCTGGAAGCCTCTTGATACTGACTGGCCCCAATGGCTCTGGAAAATCCACCCTTTTAAAATTTATCTCCGGTCAGCGACAGTCCTATGAGGGCAATTTTCAAAATCATGTTCCTTTAGAAAAGGTTGTCTTTCTGCCTCAAGTTCTTCGCAGCCAATTTTTACTCCCCATTCAGTTGAATGAAATCTCTCAACTTCTTCCCGGCGAGTCTTTGTATCACGTCTCCGAAAAATCCCTATGGAGTCACTCCAGTGGAGGGGAGAGGCAAAAAACTTTGCTGAATTTGGTTTTTCGAAAACCTGCAGATTTGATCCTTTTGGACGAACCTTTTAATCATTTGGATCAAGACGCTCAAAGCCTTTTGGTCTCGGCCATGGAAAAGAGAATGTCCCAAGGAACCAGTTTTGTTCTCTCCTCGCACAGTCTTGAAGGATTTAAAAATTTAAACTTTCAAGAAATTTCCATCCGAAAAAATCTGAATTCTGAGGAGCGCTCTCTATGATTGAGTTTCTCACACTCTTTAAATGGACCTTGCTTGGAACAACCCTTTCTGCAGCGACCTTGGCCTGGATGGGATCCCACCTCAGTGCACGCAATCAAGGGCTTCAAACTTTGGTCATCACTCAATCCTCTTCACTGGGAGTTTTGCTCGCTCTATTTTTAACAGGTGTTCTTGGGCTTGAGCATTCTCACTTTGTTTCCGAAGTAGGATTCGCACTGATTGTCTCGGCCTTGATCTACTGGGGGTCTGAAATTTGGTTGGGCCGAAAACAAGAAAAGCGGGAAAATTTTTATCTCGCCTTGTATGCACTCTTGATTGCAGGATCTTATATTTTGATTTCTCAGTCGTCCCATTTGGATGCCCACTCACACAACAGTTTTTTTGGCGATGTGGCATTAAGTTCTGACAGCGACAGTTTGAGCATGGTCTTCCTCGGCCTTTTTTCCGCGGGAGTCCTGATCAAAGGTCACAAATCTATTACGTTGGCCACATTTACAAGGTCGCTTTCCAGCCAGTCTGGAAGTTTGGCTCTGCAAAGCCCTTGGACCAACCGCATCTTTCAAGCGCTCAGTCTGGTTTGGATTGTTCTTTCGGTAAAGTCCTTCGGAACTCTTTTTACGGTCAGCGCACTTTTTGTTCCGGGATTGGTCCTGAGTGGATTCGCAAAGTCCTTAAAAAACTTTGAAGTTCTTCTTGTCCTCAGTGCATTGCTCGGAAACGCATTGGGTTTTTTAGGCTCTTACTGGCTTCCCACGCTTCCCACATCCGCATTGATTTCCGTTTGCTTTGTCTTTATGGCTGGAATCTTAGGCCTGGCAAATCAATCAGGATAATCTTGCCCAATGGTTTGAATGATTTGAGTCCATTTCACGATCAAAAAACCAGGAGTCTCTGGACTTCGACTGACCATCAAAGAAGTAAATAAAGCCGCAATTCCCACTCCAATCATAAGGAGCAGAACATATTCAATCACAACCTGACCTTTTTGGCTTTTCAGACTCATATTGAGACTTATCGGCGCAAAAGGATTTGCGCTTTAAATTCGCGATTCGCTTTCCGAGGAGGCCTGATCTTTTGAGTAGATCTGTACCACACGCTCGATCAGAGTCTTTAGGTCTCCGTCGCTCAACTGCCCATTGACTCCAATGACGTAATCACTGTCCAACGGGGTGACCGTAAAAGAAAGATCAGACCCATTGAAGCTTTCTTCATAACCTTCACCCTTTGGATGAAGCATCACAAAGACGCTGGGACCTTTGCGATTGAGTGCTTCTCCGAAGATGGACCTAAGTTGAGAGGATATTTTAAAATACACCTCCAAAGCATAGGCTTCCTGCTTTTGAGAAAAGTAAATTCGAACCGGCCCATCAAACACCGCCGTATTAAAAATCGGCGAGAAATACTGAGACTGAGTGAGTCGAGAAACGGAAGCTCCCATGTTGTCACCTCTTTGCTGTCAATTCCAAGACTAGAAAAGGTCTTTAGGAGATTGCAACACTTTTTCCTGAAAGGTAGAGGTCCCTGGGATGGATTTCTTCAAAGTTATAAAAGAAAGAGGACCAGGGCTTGTCCCAAACTTGAAAGTCCGCGAACTTTCCAACTTCCAAGTTGCCCCGATCTTTTTCAAGCCCCAAGGCAAAAGCCGCGCCCACAGTCCATGCCGAAAAGATTTCGGGCAAGGTCATTTTCATTTTTAAGCGCGCCAAAAGCGAACAAAGCTCTAAACTTTGGGAGGGACTGGAACCTGGATTAAAGTCTGTAGATAAAGCCACACGGGCTCCCTGATCAATCAACTTCCGGGCCGGTGGATAGTCCACATTCAGATACAGATCTGCCGAGGGAAGCAAAACAGAAGTGGTGCTTGAGTTGGAAAGTTCCTGAATGTCTTCGTCACTCAAGTTCACACAGTGATCCACAGACAAAGCTTTAAACTTCCGAGCCAAATCGGCGCCTCCTTGACGACTCAGTTGCTCCACATGGGCAGCAACTTGAAAACCCATGTCCGTTGCCGCTTTAAAATATCTTTCCGCCTGCTCCAAAGTGAAGAAACCCTTTTCGATAAAAATATCCACCCGATGGGCCAGCGAGCGTTTCGAAACTTCTGGAAGCCCTTTGCGAATCAAATCTTCCATGTATTCATCCAAGTTGGGAGTTTCTGGGGAAGCACTGTGGGGGCCCAAAAAAGTAGGAACCACCAGAGGATCTTTTAAAGAGCGAATCACTTCCAAAAGTCGCAGTTCCTCTTTCAAAGACAAACCGTAACCGGACTTCACTTCCACAACGCCCACACCTTGTTTGCGAAAATTCTGAATGCGCTTTTGCAAAAGCTTTTTAAGTTCTTCAGATGAGGCTTGGCGAGTGGCATTGACCGTGGATTGAATGCCTCCACCTCTTCGAGAAATTTCCTCATAGCTCACTCCGGTCAATCGAAGCTCAAACTCCTCAAAGCGTTCTCCGGCAAAAAGAGAGTGGGTGTGGCATTCCAAAAAAGCCGGAAGCACCGTTTGGGCTCCCAAGGACACCATCTTAAAATCCGGACCGGAGTAATTTTTAAGGGCCTCCTTGCGAGCACCTGTCCAAAGGATTCGCCCCTCCTCTGACACCAAAAAAGCCCCATCTGAAATCACAGAAAGGTCTTCCTCACGAATCTGACGGCCCTGCTTCTTGGCCGCAGCCTCCAAAGTGATCAATTGCTGAATGTCTAAAAAGAGTTGTTTCACCCACACACCTCCCAGCCGGAGCCGCAGAATTAAGCAAAAACCTATACATTTCAAGGGCTTAAAATGCCATGTAAAATTTACAATTCTTCCCGCCGCAGCACTCCCGGCTTTTCCTCCCCCACAAACAGCGCTACTTTAGCGCCAACTTAATAGAGGGGGAATCTATATGAGAAGACTTTTATCACTTGTACCATTGATTTTGATGGCAAGCACTTCCAGCTGGGCCACGAACTGGTACCCATCACAAAATATTACACAAATGAACATGCAGCCCTTGCGCTGTCCGACTGTGGGAAAAGATTTTTCTCAAATGATCAGTCAGTTGGATGTGCTTCAAGATAAAATCAAAGCGGACGCTAACTGCGGCAAGCTTGTGGAAAATTTTGAGCAGATCAAATATCTTTCCGGCGATCGTCGTCAGGAGTTTTTGGCTGCCATCGAAAAAATCAACGCGGGCGAAACTTTAAATGATCTTGAAATGGAGCGATACATTCTGACTTATGCAGAAGATGTCACCGTCGCTTCGGCATCTTTGGCCACTTTGCTTTCTCAGGCCAATCAGTGTTTTGGAAAGCAAGATATGAACGCCAGCCTTTCCACACTTTCTTCTTTTGTAAACGAAGCTTCTACTTTACTTTCGACGGTTGCAGGCCCCTGGGGACCGGCTTTGTCCATCGGTGGAAAGGTGGTTTCTGGATTCTTGACTGGAGTGAACAAGTTCATTCAGTCACTGCCTGGATATGACTTCAATGATAAAAAAGAATGGCAAGGATATGTTGAAACTCTTTGTAGCTTTCACGAACAGCAAGATGAAATCTATGCTTTGATTCACCCCGATAAGGCGATTGACCAACTTGCAAGATTAAAGGCTTTGGTGAACAGCGAGCTGGACAAAACCATGTCTGCAGATCCTCAAAATGCCGACCTTTTGAAAAGTTTCGAAAACGAAGACAACGATGCCTTGTTTCGTATTTCCGAAGGCTTCAGGGGCGACAACGACACCTTAGGCCTAAAGACAGTCCGACTATTGACCGCCAGAAAATGGATTCTAAATCGCATCCGGACGATTGAGTCTGAAGCGCAGGACCCTTTGGCCCCTGGTCAATACTTGGTTCAAAAGCAACGTGATGAAATCGAAAACTTTTTGATCTACCGACAAGGTCCAAAGTTTATCAATTTCCAAGTGAGCGAAGCGCGAACGGCTTTGGCCAACTTGAACTTGGTTGTGAACTCGGATGCTTTGAGGCTTTACAGAACTTTGATCAGCTTGGATCCGTCTGCTGTGGGCGAAGGAACAAATTTATTCCCATGGGTAAATCCGGATGTGGCACTGAAAGCTTTGATGACTTTGGATGTGGCTCCTTTTCACGGAAAAGGTCTTGCTGAAGAACGATTTGTTTCTGAACTTCAGTACTTCAAAAGAAATCTTGCCAACTCTTGGGATGCTTTGAACTTGGCTTACGGAGTGAAATCTTCTTTCTGTGAGTTCTTTCAAAAAGCCAGCTACTACAATTCTGGCATCGCAGGAAGCTGTAACTCTGGACGCGCGTTCAACATTGAAAAAGAAATCAAGAATTTTGAGTCCATGGGATTTGAGCACTACACACCCGCTTACTTGAGAAAATCTGCTCACTACCAAGGAGCGAACTGGACCGAGTCTTTGGAAATTTGGGTCAACCAATTGGATTAGGTTCCAAGCTCAAAAATTTAGACAAAAAAAAGGAGTGATGAGAATCACTCCTTTTTTTATTTCAAAATCTCCAACAAAGCCTGAATGTCATTCTCAAATTCGCGGCGCCAAGCCTTAAAAAATTTTGAAAAGTGTTCGTAGAGTTATGGTTTCTCTCGAAATCGAGCTCCGCAACGCGATTCAAAGCCTGAATGCCATCCTCAAATTCGCGGCGCGAGGAGGAAGGCGTACGAAGGTACGTCGACGACGAAGCAACAAAGAATTTGTGGATGACAGGCAGGCGCTAATTTTTCGGTTCGGGAGAGCAGTCAATCGAAGCCCTCTCATCCGGATTCACCGGATTGAGCAAGATCAAAACCCGATCCGCCAGACTCATCTCACTTGATGCCGTCAATCCAGCTGCAACCATGGTCTCTCCGCGAAACCAGCTCAAAGACAACCAATTGTTCGAAGCTTGAACCGTGACCGATTGATCCAACTTTTCAAACTTATACTCTCTTCCACCATGGGATCCGGATGCAAAGTCGGCTTTGAACTTTTCTTCCATGATGTATTTGTCCTCATCAGCGGCAACAATCACCGTGCAGTCATAGTTGGGAACCAGGTAAGGATTGTCCCAAGGCATTTGTGCGAACGAAATCCCACTGCTCAAAAGCAAAGCTAGTATGTTCATATGATTCCCCCTTTTAGTAAAATATAAGAAGTCTTCCGCCAAAAATCCAAAAGGACTGTCCCACCAAGACTCAATGTAAATTTTACACGCCTTGATGGGCCCGAACCCTATGGAAGTTCGTGGCGAATAGCTCCCCGTTCCTGCGCCACCTCGCGAGCATCTTCATAGCCCGCATCAATGTGGCGAAACAGTCCCATTGCCGGATCTGCAGTTAAAACTCTCTCTAAACGTTTTGCAGCTTCCTCGGTTCCGTCCGCCACAATCACCTGCCCGGCATGCAAGGAATAGCCAATTCCTACGCCTCCACCATGGTGAAAGCTCACCCAAGTGGCTCCGCAAGCAGTGTTCACCAAAGCATTTAAAATAGGCCAATCGGCAATCATGTCACTTCCATCTTTCATGGCTTCGGTTTCACGGTTTGGAGAAGCCACACTTCCGCAATCCAAATGATCTCGACCGATCACAATAGGAGCTTTGAGCTTTCCTTCTTTCACCAGTTCATTGAACTTCAGTCCGGCACGGACACGCTCGCCATACTCCAGCCAACAGATTCTGGCTGGCAAACCTTGAAAGGCAATGCGCTCTTCGGCCATTTCCAACCATCGAAGCAAGGCTTTCTTTTCGGGAAAGAGTTCTTTCAAGGCTTGATCCGTCACTCGAATGTCTTCAGGATCTCCACTTAAAGCGACCCATCGGAAAGGTCCACTGCCTTTGCAAAAGAGAGGTCGAATGTATTCCGGCACAAAACCAGGAATCAAAAAGGCATCTTCAACACCTTCATCTTTGGCCATGGCTCGAATGTTATTTCCATAATCAAATGCAATGGCGCCTTTCTTTTGCAAGGCCAACATTCCTTCCACGTGTTTGGCCATGCTCTTTTTCGCAAGCTCGATGTGTTTGTCAGGATTCTCTTTTCGCAAAGTTTCTGCAGCTTCCACCGAGTAACCTTCGGGAATGTATCCTCTTAAAGGATCGTGCGCCGAAGTTTGATCCGTCAAAAGGTCTGGCAAAAATCCTTTTTGATCCAACTCATGAATCACTTCGGCCATATTTCCCAAAAGACCAACCGATCGGGCCACGCCTTCTTTTTTGTATTTTTCAATTCTTTGAATGGCGTCTTCTAGATTTTCAGCAACTTCATCCAAGTATTTGGTGCGCAGTCGAAACTCAATGCGCGTAGGATCCACATCCACTGCAAGTACGCAAGCTCCGGCAAAGACTCCCGCCAAAGGTTGCGCTCCGCCCATGCCACCAAGCCCTGCCGTCAAAATGCTTTTTCCTTTGAGACTTCCCCCAAAATGTTTTCGACCCGCTTCTACAAAAGTTTCGTAGGTGCCTTGAACGATTCCTTGGGTTCCAATGTAAATCCAAGAGCCCGCAGTCATTTGACCGTACATCATCAAACCTTTGCGCTCGAGCTCATTGAAAACATCCCAAGTGGCCCAATTTCCCACAAGATTCGAATTGGCAATCAATACCCTTGGGGCATCTGCATGGGTCTTTAAAATTCCCACCGGTTTTCCAGATTGGACCAAAAGGGTTTCATCATTCTCAATTTCTTTAAGAGCTTTCAAAATTTTATCAAAGGATTCCCAGTTTCGAGCAGCCTTTCCTCGGCCTCCGTAAACCACCAGCTCTTCTGGACGCTCTGCAACTTCGGGATCCAAATTGTTTTGAATCATTCGGTAGGCCGCTTCTTGAAGCCAGCCTTTGCAGTTCAACTCGGATCCTCGAGGTGCTTTTACTGTTCTTACCATTTCAATTCCCCCGTTGTTTTTTCAACCAAACTTAAAAGTTCTCCTGATCGAATCAAGTTTTTAATGCTTCGAATGTCTTGAGAAAAAATGCGATCTTCTTTCGCGTAGGGAACGCTTTCACGAATCTTGTCATACACTTCTTTTAAAATTCCTGAAGGTTTTAATGGCGCTAAAAGATCAATGGCTTGAGCCGCAGACAAAAACTCCATGGCCACAATGTTTTCGGCATTTTTCACCACTTGACGAAATTTTCGAGAAGCAATGGTTCCCATGCTAACGTGATCTTCTTTGTCCGCCGAAGTGGGAATGCTATCGACAGATGCGGGATGAGATAAAATTTTATTTTCGCTGACCAATGAAGCCGCTGCCACCTGAACAATCATGTGTCCACTGTTCAACCCACCATTGGGCGCCAAAAAGGCCGGAAGTTCCGACATGGAGGGGTTGATCAGCTTTTCGATGCGACATTGAGAAATGCTGGCTGCCGCGCTCATTGAAATGGCCAAAAAGTCCAAAGCAAATGCCACTGGCTCCCCATGGAAATTTCCGCAGGAAAGAATTTTTCCTTCCTCTGAAAAAACCAAGGGATTGTCTGTGCTGGAGTTGGCTTCAATTTCCAATGTTCTTAATGAATTTCGAAGGGAGTCTTTCGCAGCTCCATGGACTGCAGGCATACATCGCAAGGAGTAAGCGTCTTGAACTTTGGAGCAGTCTGCGTGGCTTTCTGAAATGGGAGATTTTTCTCCAAGAAGCACACGCATGTTGTGCGCAGTCATGGCTTCACCAGGATGAGGTCGGGTGGCTGAAATCAATGGGTCAAAGGCATTTCGGCTTCCTCTTAGAGCCTCTAAACTTAGAGCTCCCGCCACATCCATCAATTTGGTCAAGCGAACCGCTTCGTAAATTCCCAAAAGTCCAACAGCAGTCATCACCTGACAGCCATTGATCATGGACAGTCCTTCTTTGGCTTGAAGCTCTAAATGTTCGAGGCCTTTTTCTTTGAGTACTTCTTTCACTGAAACGGGATTGAAATCCTTCCACACTTCGCCCTCTCCAATAATGGCCAAGGCCAAATGAGACAGAGGCGCCAAATCCCCACTGGCCCCCACACTTCCTTGAGAGGGAATCACTGGCAGAATGTCTGCGTTTAAAAATTCTAGAATTTTTTCGATTACCAATGGTCGAATTCCACTGTGACCGCGAGCCAGCGCATTGGCGCGCAAACACATAATGGCTCGTGTCTCTTTGGGAGTGAAGGGCTTTCCGATTCCGCAGGCGTGAGAGCGAATCAGATTTTTTTGCAGCTGAACAATGTCCGCATCAGAAATTCGCACATTGCTGAACGCTCCGAATCCAGTGTTCACACCGTAAATCACTTCGCCCGCTTTGATGCGTCCTTCGATGTAGTTTCGAGAAGCTTCCATCTTTTTGCGAGCGGAGCCCGCCAAAGTCACTTTGACGTCTCCTTGAGCCACTCGCCATAACATTTCTAAATTGAGTTCTTCACCCTTAAGTTCGATGGTTTCCACAAAGCCCCCTTTTTTAGATGAGCGAAATAACAAAGTAGAATCGATTGATTCCACTTACCCGTAAGGGGCAAAGTGAGATTCTACGAGGCATGAGCTCGAAGGAGTATGCATAATACTTCGATGAGCGAAATAACAAAGTAGAATCTCACTTTGCCCTTACGGGAGAGTTTTAAGGGATTTTATGGCCTGTTTGTAGTCATTCTTGAAGACATAACTGCCTGCGACCAAAACATCGGCCTCAGCCAAATGGGATAAGGTTTTGTCGGAAACTCCACCGTCCACTTCAATTAGGTAGCTCAGCGAATGTTCTTTGCGCCATTTGGAAAGCGCTTCAATTTTACTCACCTGGTCAACCATAAAGGACTGGCCGCCAAAGCCAGGTTCCACGGTCATCACCAGCACCAAATCCACCTCACTCAAAAAAGGCTCGATGTCAGAAAGAGGTGTTCCTGGCCGAAGAGTGATTCCTGATTTGGCGCCCTGAGAACGGATCTTCTGAAGCAATTCCTTCGAAAAGCCTCGAGACTCCACATGAACGGTGATGTAATCCGCACCCGCCTTGAGGAAATCCTCCACATAGCGGTCCGGATCATCAATCATCAAATGCACATCCAGAGGAAGCTTTGTGACCGGACGAAGACTTTTCACCACCGGCGCCCCCAATGTGAGATTGGGAACAAAGTGTCCATCCATCACATCCACATGGACCCAATCCGCTCCAGCTTCTTCAATGGCCGAAATCTCCTGGCCCAGTTTGGAAAAATCCGCGGAAAGAATGCTGGGCGCCACCAAAAAGGATTTAGCACTCATGACAGTTTTTCCCCGGATTCCACAGGTCGACCTCGCAAATAATCTTCTACACTCATGCGCGGTTTGGATTCGGGCTGAACTTCAATCAATTCCAAAACTCCCTGTCCACAAACCACAAAAAGTTGGTTGGCCTTTTGAACCAAAGTGCCCGGGGCACCGGACAAATTCTCAGTGGAAACTTTTGTTCGATGAATTTTCAAATTTTTTTCCTGTCGCACGCCATAAGCCTGTGGCCCCATGGCCAATCCACGCACCAAGTTGTGAATGTCTTTTGCCGAGTTGGACCACTGAACTTTAGATTCGGACTTCTCAATTTTGTGAGCGTAAGTGGCATGCTCTTCATTTTGAGGAGATGCAGAAAGATTCCCTCGGAGATAGTCCATAAAATCCACTTCCAAAAGTTCTTTTCCCTTTTGGATCATTTCGGAAAACAATTCGATGGCATTCATCTCTTCAGGAACCGAAATTTTTCGCATTCCAAGGACCGGACCCGCATCCAACTTTTTGACCATCACTTGCAAAGTCACTCCGGTTTCTGTTTCACCAGCCATCAGGGACCGTTGAACGGGAGCCGCTCCTCTTAAGTGAGGAAGAAGACTGGCGTGAATGTTCACCACACGATTGGGAAACAAATCTAAAAATTTTTGACCTAAAATTTGGCCAAAGGCCACCACCACACAGGCTTCCGCACGCCAGGATTTGACCACTTCGCGGATTTCTTCGGTATTTACAGTTTCTGGTGAGAGCGTGGGAATCCCAAGGCTTTCCGCAAGAGATTTGACCGGTGAAGCTTGAAGAATCATTTTGCGGCCAGCGGGACGATCGGGTTGTGAGATCACCCCAACCACTTCATAGTGCTCATCTTTGATCAAAGCTTCTAGAAACTGTTTGGATAAATCTGGAGTGCCTAAAAAGGCGATTCGAACGCGACTCACAATGAACTTTTAGACCCAACCGATTCTCCGACAAGGTCGCCATCTTCGTCAGCGTCGTCCTCTTCCGAAGGATCTGGATATCCGAATTTTTTGATTTTTGATTTCAAACGATTCGCTTTGATCGGACTCAAACGATCTATAAAAAGTTTTCCGTCCAAGTGATCGATCTCATGTTGAATGCAAATCGAGAGCAAACCATCCGTTTCAAACTCAATGGCTTCGCCTTTTTCATTCAAAGCCTTCACGCGAATCCAATCGAAACGCTCCACAGTTTCAAAATAGGTGGGAACACTGAGGCAGCCTTCATCGAAGGTGGTTTTCCCCTTTTTATCGATGATCTCTGGATTGAACAAAATCATGGGCTGTTCAATTTTTTGCTCCAGCTCGGTCATTTCTTCAGGTTTGTACCGGCCATTTTCCTTGGGGCGCGTATCCAACACCAAAAGTCGGATTTGACGGTTGACTTGAGCCGCAGCCAAGCCAATGCCATGGAAAGAACGCATGGTCTCCATCATATCTTGAGCAAACGACGCCAACTCAGGAGTCACTTCATCCACGGGTTTGCACTTTAAACGCAGCCGTGGGTCTGGGAATTTTAGAATCTCGAGTATTGCCATAACCGACGTAGTATAGGTGAAAATGGCCCCATTTTCCACTGAACTTTTCAGCTTTAGCGATTGAGCCTTTTGTAGAGGACCACAGAGGCGCCTATGGTCAGGAGATTGGGCGTCCATGCGGCGAGAAAGGGCGGCAAAGCCCCATATTTCCCCAGTGTGAGAAAAGAACTGTAAAGAGACCAATAAAGAAAGGCCAAGCCCAAACAAATTCCCACATTCTTAAAACCACCACCCGACCGGACTCGCTCCACCGCAAATGGAAGGCCTAGAATGCTCATAACCAAAGCCGCCAAGGCAAAGCTAAATTTGGAATGATAATCCACCTCATAAGAAGTGGTCTCCAGCCCCGCCTCGCGGTTGCGCTCGATAAATCGCCCCAATTGCCCCAAACTCATTTGGTCGGAAGAATCTGATGCCGATTGCAGATCTGACACTTCTTCATTCATGACGATATTTTTGGCTTGAAAACTTTGAGTCAGCGGAAAACTGGAATCTGTCAGAAAAATGGTGATCAGGCCGTCTTTGAGTTTCCACAAGGAACCCTGCATGGCCACAGTTTTAGCAGAAATCAACTGAACCAAATCCCAGGCATCATTGAAGTAGTAAAGAGTCACTCCCTGAGCCGTAGACTCTTGGGGATTTAACACTTTGATATTGAACAAAGTGTTCTCTGAGCGATACCAAATGCGGTTGGTCTTGACCATCCCAAAGGCGCCGGGCTTTTGCTTGATCTCCACATACTCCACATACTTTTTCTTGAGAGCCAGTCGTGGAAAAATCCGATCGGAAATTCCAAAGAACACCAAAGACAAAAACAACACACTCAACAAAACAGGAAGGGCCACTCGAAAGAGAGAATTCCCCATGGAGTAAAGAGCAACCAGCTCATTGCTCCGATTCAATTGAGACAAAGTGAAAAGGACCGCAAAAAGACAAATTACCGGAAAAAGCTGATAGATCAGTGCCGGCAAGCTGAATGCGTAGTAGCGAACGAAAGCGCCCATGCCCACATCGGTGTAACGGGTTACCATTCCAAGGGCATCTACCGTCAAATACAATGTGGCAAAGACAACCAGGCCGCCGATCCAAAAACCGAAGAATATCTTTACGATATAAAAATCGAAAATCTTCATTTGGCTTTCAATTTACTTGCTTGACGGACTATCTCAAAAAGATTTTACTTTCAGTTATGGCTTTGCGCGTCTTACTTGCGGACGAAAGTTCCACCATTAAAAAAGTATTCCAGCTGGCTCTCCAAGATTACGGTGTGGAGGTTACGCCCGTGGCTTTGGGAATTGACGTCCATGCGGTCTCTTTGGATTTTCAACCGGACATTATTTTTGCGGACATTTTGCTTCAAAAAAAGAACGGCTACGAGGTCTGTTCCGAAATGAAAGCCGACGATCAGTTGAAGTCCATTCCTGTGGTTTTGATGTGGAGTGGTTTCATGGAGTTGGATCAGGACAAGTTTGAAGCCTGCGAAGCGGATGGGCAGCTGGAAAAGCCTTTTGACGTGAACCAACTGCGCAAAGTGGTTCAAGATTTGGTTCCTAAAACGAAAACTCAAAATCTTTCGGAATATTTGGAATTTCCTCATCGCGAAGAAGAGGCCAATGAGCCCTCTCAAAGTGTGGCAAACAAGGAACCGGCGGAAATCGAAGAGCCACCTTCCCCTCGAGACGAGAGCGAAGACGAGTTTCAAGCGGTGCAGTTTAAATCCACGGGCGGCAAAGACGCCTTCAAAGTGGAGCTGGATGATTTGGAAGTGGATGAAGCGGAGTTTTCAACCTCTGAAGAGACCGAAGAATCCTCCGACGCGACGAGCACGGATCCCGAAGAGGAGTTCACCAGCTTTCAAGCCGTGGACCTTGAAAGAGAGAACGCTTCAAATTCGGCTCCAACCACTTTGGAGCTGGATGATGACTCCCTGGAAGATGAGGATTTTAGTTTCCATCGCTCAAGCCCTTCCCCCTCTTCGGCCAGCGATGATGTGATTGGATTGAAGCCTGAAGAGGTTCGCGAAATCGTCGAGCGATTGGCTCCTAAGATTATTGAAGACATCGCATGGAAAGTGGTGCCCGACTTGGCCACACAAATCATTGAGCGTGAACTCAAAAAACTTCTGAGCGAAAAAGAAAAAGAAATCTCCCCTTAAACATTGAGAAATGAGGTCTTTTAATGGAGGCTTTTGATCGACTCTTAGATATGGCCTTTGAGGAAGACCTGCCCCAAGGAGACATCACTTCAGAAGCGGTTGTCCCCAAAGACCGAATGATTCTTGCCAGCTTGAAGGCCAAAGAAGATTTGGTGCTTTCGGGAAAAGAGTGTTTTGAAAGAGCCATGATGAAAATTGACCCCACTTTAAGTTTTCAATGGCACTTCAAAGATTCAGATTTTGTTTACAACCAGCAAACTGTTTGCCTGATCGAAGGGTCTGCTCTGTCGATCTTAAAAGCAGAACGAGTGGCTTTAAATTTTCTGGGAAAACTCACTGGCATCGCAACGCTGACAAGATGTTTTGTTGAAAAGTTACACGGAACAAAGACTCAAATTTTGGATACGCGAAAAACCACGCCTGGTTGGAGAGAGCTTGAAAAAAAGGCTGTGGTCCATGGCGGCGGAAAGAACCACCGCATGAATCTGTCTGATGGCATTTTAATTAAAGACAATCACATTCGCGCTGCCGGAAGCATCCGGGACGCTGTGCTAAGAATGAGGAAACATTCTGATCTTCCCATCGTTGTCGAGTGCTCAGACCTTTCTGAGGTTCAACAGGCCGTCAGTGAAAATGTAGACCGCATCCTTCTGGACAACATGAATTTAGATGCGTTAAAAGTCTGCCTTGAATCCATCCCTGGCCACATCCATACGGAGGCCAGTGGTAACATGAACTTAGAGAGGATTCGGTCTGTAGCAGAGCTCGGAATTGATTTTATCAGTGTGGGCCAAATCACTCACTCGGCTCCTTGTGCAGACCTCAGCCTTTTGTTTGATTGGAGTTAAAAATCATGAATGCCTTTGAACAAACTGGAACCTGGGCGAAGAAGTTAAAAATTCCATGCACCATGAAAGACGCAATGACTTCCACCAATGATGTGGCGAAGGAAGAGGCCTTTCAAACCCACGACCCGCTCAAACTTTACCTGGCACAACACCAAACGGAAGGTCGCGGACGTTTTGATCGCACTTGGGAAGATGAAGGCCATGGAGGTTTTTTGCTTTCTACGTGGTCCTTTGATGTGAGTCGCTCCCCTTCCCCCATGGTTACACCTCGCATTGGTTTGATGTTGGTTGAATCTTTTTCGAAGATTTTTCCTGAAGGCTCTTGGTCTTTAAAAGCTCCCAATGACATTCTTTTAAACGGCAAAAAAGTCGCAGGAATTCTGACCGAGGTGGTCAGCAAGGGAGATCAATTTCGTTTGATTGTGGGATTGGGTGTGAACGTTTCAAAATCTCCAAAAGCCTTAAAGACAGCGACTTCGTTGACAGAAGGTTTGGGAGAAGTTTCAACGGACCAATGGTCGTTGTTTTTGAAGGAACTTAAAAATGGATTGGAACATGCCGCTCGCATGAGTCACATGAGCAAGTTGGAACCTTCGGAGTGCTCGCAAATTTTAGATTGGCTCAATGAAAATCCAAATCTCAAAGAACAGTACTGTGAAGTGAACGCGGAAGGCCAACTGGTTTATGATGGCCAAGTTCTCAATTGGATGGAACTGTAAGCATGGCCTTGACCTATTCGCCCAAGTCTCAAGGAGATTTGAAGGTTCCGGAATTTTCTCTCAAAGATGTGTTTGGAAAAACTGTGGACTTGCGAGAACTGAGTTCTAAAAAAGTTTTTTGCTTGATGTTTATCTGCAATCACTGCCCTTACGTGAAAGCCATCGAAGATCGATTGATTGCTTTGGCTCAGAACTTTTCGAATGAGAGTGAAATTCAATTTGCAGCGGTTTGCTCCAATGATCCCAGCGATTACGAAGAAGATTCTATCGAAAATCTAAAGGCTCGAGCGGTTGAGAAAAAATATCCCTTTCCCTACTTGGTGGACGAGTCTCAAGAATTGGCGCGGATGTTGGGTGCGGTTTGCACTCCAGATTTGTATGTTTTTGATCGACAGGGTTCTGTTTTTTACCGGGGTCGCTTGGATGATTCTTGGAGAGATCCTGCCAAAGTGGAAAGTGAAGATTTAAAAGAAGCTCTCTTGGCGGCCCTCACTGGAAAGGATGCCCCTGTGGAACAGATTCCTTCTATGGGTTGCTCGATCAAATGGAAAGTGGATCCTTCATGAAATGGCTTGTTTTAAGTGTCCTCACGCTGATTTTTTGGGTGGTCCTTTACCTTTACCTGTACTTGGGATTTTTCAAATCCGTGGATGTCCGTGTGGGCGAAATGCCAGGATTTGTGTTGGTCTATAAGGATCACATTGGGCCCTACCACCAAATCAATGAAAGTCTAAAGACGGTGGAAGAGGCTTTGTACAAAAAGGGATTTCCCTGCTCAAAAACCTTTGGTGAATTTTTAGATGACCCCAATGAAATCAGTGAGGATCGACTGCGATCTCATGTGGGCTGCGCTTTTGACAAAAAAGGAAGTCAGCTTTCTGTCGCCGAGGAAAAGATCCGCAAGGTCAGCAAAGATTTAGGGTATCAATTTGATTTCCGGAGAGCCAAGCCCGCAGTGGTCGCAAAATTTCAAGGATCACCTGCCATTGGTCCTTTTAAGGTTTACCCGAAAATGGAAGAAGTGATCCTGGACCAACGGCTGGCCAAAGAGGGCCCCGTCATTGAAGTCTATGAGGTTCAAGGCGACGAGGTTTTAACCACCTATTATCAACCTCTTGCGGATCATCAAACTTCCGATTAACTAGACTTTCTCTCTCAATGGTCTATTGTTGTAAGAGAAGAATAGAGACGAATTCTTTGCTAACGAGGAGGCATTTATGAATTGGATAAAGAGCTTGGCTGTGGCATTTGCCGTGATGGTGAGCCCTCTGTCTCATGCGAGTTTTTTGATTGAACCTTACCTGGGCTATCACTTCGGAACTTATGACCGTGGAAGCGCGGACGACACGGCAAAAGGGCCAACCTTTGGCGGACGTCTTGGGTTTTCAAATTTGGGACTTCAATTTGGCGCGGATTACATGGGTGGCAACTGGGAATTGGACCGTTCGCCAAAGTTCAATGGCAGCGCCAGCAACTTGGGTGTTTTTGTAGGTTATGACTTTCCCATTTTGGTAAGAGCTTATGCGTCTTACTTTTTTGACGCCAAATTGCAAGATACCACCAAATACGAGGGAAATTTGATCCGCTTTGGTGTGGGCCTTTCTCCGGTTCCGTTGATTGATGTGAACCTTGAGTACATCACGGCCACCTATGACAAAGCCAATGGCAACTCTCAAAGCCCCAATCACAAGCTCAGCATGTTTGGAGTGACCGTCAGCGTCCCTCTCTCGCTTTAATTGCTCCTCGCAAAAAGGTACCTGCTTCCTTTTCCGAGATGCGCTGCATCTCGGAAAAGGAAGCAGGTACCTTTTTGCGGATTTTACGCTTAAGAAGCAGGTATGAAATCAATCACTTTGCTTCTTGCTTCCTTCGTTCTTTTCTCTTTTAGTTTTAACGTTTTTGCTTGGGGTCGTCGGGGGCACGCGATTGTTTGTCAAACTGCTGCCTACCTGGCCTCTCAAGATCAACCACAAAAAGAAGAGCCTTACTTTTTAAAAGTTCATAGCTTTGATTTGGGCTACTACTGCAATGTTCCCGACATCATTTGGAAACGCCCTGCCACTTACAAACTGGAAACTTCAAATCACTTTATGGATTTGGAACCTTTTGACAAAAAATTTGATGCAAAAACGATTTTTGCAGATTCCAGTCCTTACCGCATGTCTCGGGTGGAGTTTGATGAAAAGCACAAGGATCTTCCTGAAAAATACGGCCGCTCTTGGTGGCGCATTCAAGAGTTGGACAAGAAGCTTTCAGAAGTGACCGAAAAATTAAAAAAAGGAGAACTCAAAGGTGATGACCTTAAAACAGCACAAGCAGAATGGCTGATGCTCGCGGGAGTGATAGGTCATTACATTGGGGACCTGGCCATGCCTTTGCACGTTTCCGAAAACTATGACGGCCAAATGACAGATCAAAAAGGCATTCACCATTACTTTGAAGAAGCCTTGGTCGACGAGCTGTTTTTACAGAGCCATTTGAGTCTTCAAGAAAGTGTTTACAAGCGGGCGATTTCTTTGTGGAAGGCTTATGAGAAAAAGGCCAAGGGGAAAGACTTACTGACTTTGGCAATTGAGCTTTCAAAAGATTCCCAAAACAATGTGGATCGAATGCTGAAGATCGACAAAAAGCAAGGCCGCAAAAGTTTAAAGAAGTCTGCACAGAACTACCGCGAGTTGATTGTGGATCGCTTGGCAAAAGGTGCGCTTTTGCAGGCCCAAATGATGAGCTCCCACTTGGGCTGGGAATTTGACGGCAAAAAGTTTTACAACTTTATCGAGACCCCAGCTTACATCGAAGCCCCAAAATCCTCGCTGCCGAAGAAGTAGCTTAAGTCTATCTCAGATTTTTTGGACCGCACCACCCCTGACCTATGAATTAAGGTTTTCTGCACTCTAAAAATCGACTAAGAATATAGTTTAGTCCTTCCTAAAACGACCACGTAGCTCAGTTGGATAGAGCAACAGTTTCCTAAACTAGCTTGAGTCCCCGCACTTCGCCTGTAAAAAGGCGTCTGATTTTCAGAGTTTATTAAAATTAACAAGCTCTTAGGTCCAACAATCGGTCTTTCTTTTTGGTCTTATAATTCTTGTGAGTTCTTTGGGTTTCTTTCGTGTCTCGCCCCAAATTCGCCCCAGCTTTATGCCTTAGGCTTGAACAGAGACTCTGGCCCAGGATCAATAAGTCTAACCATCCACTGAATTGCAGGAAAGAGTTGCTGTTTCTGAATCCATCGCAATCGAGGAAGTTCTTTCATCGGAGCTTGAAAAGCCCGTGAAGCAAAGTAGCCAGCCGCTAGAGTCGCAGCACCAAGAAGTCCTTCATTTGAAAAACTTCGTTCACTGATCGATTGATAAAGGCCAAAAATTTCTTCCGGCAAAGGACCATTCTCAGCAGCTATACTAGGAGCCATGAAGGCCAGGTCGAGCACTGTGGGGCCAATTGTAAGTTGTGGCCAGTCAACTATGAATGGACCAGAATTCTTTGAAAAAAGAATGTTGTCAGACCTAAGGTCGACATGAATAAAAGACTCTGCAAGATCAAGCTGAGCAAAACCAGATTCGATTTCGAGCATTTGTGACAAATAGGTTTTCCCCCAGTCCCCGACACTTTTTGGATCTTCAAAGAGTTGAGACAACTCCCCAATATCCTCATCTGTTTTTAACAATGACCAAGTGTCTTTGCCGAAATATAAGTTTTTTGAAAATCCATTCTCTGAAATGTGACGAACAACTTCATTACCCTCCAGAATATCCATTGAATGAAGGAGGTGAAGCCGATCTAAAAGCTGTGAAATATCCCTATGTGTCCACGGTGGAACATCATTTCGATCCGCGATGAACTCAAAAAGTTTGACCTCCCAACCTTCAGAGGCCACATGTCCTAAAAACTTTGGAGCAAACCTTTCAAGCCATTTAAGCTGAGAAAAAAACTTAAACTCCCATTCAAAGGCTTTCTTACCAACAGTTGTTTGGCCAGAATGAAGACCCTTGCAAAACACTTGTCTTCCATCGTGAAGTTCGAGTTTAAAGTTAGCCGCAGGGGTATATCCTCCCCATGTGATCTCAGCTTTAGAAATCTGGCTTCCAAGATGCGACTCAATAGACTTTTTTAAATCCAGAGGAACTTCTGTCCAAGGCGGCTTTGGCTCTTTGAGCAAAGTTGGTTCAAACATGTAAAACGAACTTACTCGGACTTGGCTGGCAAAACGATCGTCTGTTCTTTTCCGTCACGAATGACAGTTGCCGTTCCAGCCTGACCACCAGCTCTTTGCTTATTATAAAGCTCCATGGCTTTCGCTGGACTCTCAGCTTCCTCACCATTAACGCTCTTAACGATGTCCATTTTTTTAAAACCGAGCTTTTCCATTTTACTGCCCTTTTTCAACTCAACGGGAGCATGTCCAACAACCTGGCCATTACGAACCACTGGAACCATCTTGGCATCGTTGAGAGTCTTTGAAAGATCCTCGTTTGAATCAGCAAAGGATAAAGTCGGGAACACAATAAGGCTTAAAATAATCAGCCGCATGAAATCCTCCTCAGTTCGTCATATTGAATAAAAGCCGGAAGGATTTGACAAGAGGATTTCTTTAATCCACTTGACCTTCTATGGAATTGGAGTTCCTTGGTGAAATCGCAGCTGCCACCCATCTGGCGTTAAAGACCAAACAGAGCACCTATTCGCTCGTTCGAGTTCCTCATACAGCACTTCGCTGATGTAGGTTATCAAAACATTCTTCGAATCGAGGGGATGAATTTTAAAATCCTGTAGAGGTAATTTGGCTTTAATTGGTTGTCGTTCAGCTTTAACCAACTGGTCTCGAGTGTACTTTCTTCCAGACCTTCCGAATTCGAAAAAATCAGGGGCAAATACCTTTTCTTGATGTGCAAGATCAAACCGAGTCTCACTCTTCCAAAGAGACTCTTCAAGACTTTCTAGTGTCGCCATCTCTGCATCGGTTAGGCTCATTTTTATTCCCTCTGAATCAATCTAAACTGTACCTTTTCTTCCAACTGTCAGACACTCCAAGCATCAAACCTGAGCTTCATCTGCAATGCCTCAGTATAAAAGGTGATGGAACGTTTCATATCAGACACGTTATAGTAAATATCCTGAACGCCTGAGATCATAGACACCTCACTGATTCTGATTAAAGCCGTATCTTTAACACAAGAGCCTATTTCGAGCAGTCACAGGGTTGAAAACGCTTTGAATTGAAATTTTCACAAGGAGCCTCTTCAATTCAACACATTGATGACGACCTCAAAGATCGCCACTATAAGGCTTCCTAGGAGTAAATATGAAAAAGATTGGTTTCAGCCTCATTTGTCTTACATTCCTCATGCCATTGACCACCTTGGCCAATCAGCTCGAGGCTTGGAAATCGTTGATTGAAAAAGCTCTGGATCAAAACTTTCAGAATGACACCCAGGTGGGGGTCGCTGTCGGAATTTCCTATAAAGGTCAGAAATCTTATATTTTCAAGGGGACTTCTGGAAACGAAGCTCAACGAAATCTCTCCAAAGAGTCCATCTTTGAAATCGGATCCGTCACAAAAACGATGATGGCACTTGGTCTGGCCAAAGAAGTGGCTCGAGGCAAAGTTTCGTTGGAAACACAAATTGGCACTATCTGGAAAGAACTCGATGGCCTCGATGCCGGGAAAATCACTCTTTTAGAACTAAGTACTCATACAAGTGGACTTCCAAGACTTCCAACCAACTTCGCCCCTAAGGACTGGGATGATCCTTATAAAGACTATGATGAAAATCTCCTTCTTGAATACTTAAAGACTTATAAACGCCCAGAAAAAATGAAAGAAACTCCAGATTACTCCAACGTTGGAGTGGGTCTGCTTGGTTTGGTTTTGGCTGAGAAGCTAAATCACATGTCAGTTGCCCAGTACTTAAAACAAGAAGTCTTTTTGCCCATCAATATGGAAAGTTCTTCGCTCAATTTAGCTGATCTAAACAGTTCATTTTTGAGCGTTGGACACAATAGCTTTCATGAGCCCGTTCCTTACTGGAATTTGGCCGTAATGGAGGCCGCTGGGGCCGTGAAATCAAATGTTGAGGATCTTTTAAAATATGGCGAATATTTTTTAAACGCTAAAACTGAATTTGACCAAAAAGTGATTGATCTCGTCACAATCAAAAGATTTCCCTGGGAGTCGGATCTTCATATCGGTTTGGGATGGGGAATCGCTGAAAGAAATGGCTTTCAGGTTCTCACTCACTCTGGAGCCACGGGTGGGTTTACATCAGTTGTCTTTGTGGACCGCACCCGAGACCTGGTGCTAATAGCCCTCTCAAACACAGAGACATTGCCTGCATGCCTTTTTTCCAAAGTCTTCAATGCTCAATGCGAGATCCCTAAATACATAGAACTTCCCCTTGAAAAGCTCGAAGGCTTTCAGGGCAATTATTTGAATAAAGAAACCCAGACGACTGCAAACATTGAGGTTAAGAGTGGTCGACTGAGTATCTCACCCAGCAACCAACCCCATTTTCGCCTCATGGCTTTAGATGAAATCCATTTTTCTATCCCGTCCATTGGTGCAAAAGTCTCTTTTCAGGAAAGTGGAGACTTTTTGCTCGAGCAGTCAGGGGAGAAGCTGACTTTCGAAAAGCTCTGACTTGCTCAGGGACTCTTTATCATCTATGAAATAAGTCTCTACGACCACGTAGCTCAGTTGGATAGAGCAACAGTTTCCTAAACTGTAGGTCGCAGGTTCAATCCCTGCCGTGGTCACCAGTTTTTTCCGGTCCATACTGTTGGACACATAGAGAACAGACTGAACTTCTATTTTTTGGTTACAGAGATTTTACTAAATTCTGGCTTGCCTTCTGCATTTCTAGAAAACACCAAATGAAAAGCTGCAATCTTTTTCAAAGGAGCTCCCTCAACCTTATCCAGAGCAGATTTAGCCATGGCTGATGCCATCTCAGCCTTCTGGCCAAATAAAATTTGGGATACAAAAGCCTCAAAGTACCTTCCATCTTTAATAGTCATTGTACCTTTGATCTCTCTCTTTCCCTCTTTTTCCGACTCCTCCTTCACATTAAATTCACAGTATTCTTTCATGAAACTTTTGTACTCTTGAACGTCCTTTTCCTTCGGAGAAAACGGCACTTTCACCTGCTTTGGAAACATGCTCTTAAACAGTATTGCGGCCTCAACTTCTGAGGACAGGGAAGAGCTTTGAGAACTTTTCCCTGTGCAAGAAATCAAACTCATGAAAAGAACAAAGAGAGTGAAAATATTTTTTTTCATCATCTAATCAATTCTTGATGTGTCTAGTTTTTCACCTTTGATTGCAGAGCAGGGAAACTGACGAACATGTCCATCTTGAATGTATCCGGCATCCTTTTCATACCAAAGAGCCATGCACTCTAAGTCACTTTGCCCCATCAATTGAAACATACTCACTTCTTCTTCGGAAATTGGATAAATCAGAACATACCGATCATTCCGATCCTCCACATAAAAAGCGGACATCGGTTTTCCTAGCGCTTCTGCTGTTTGTTTTGGATTCTTTCCCTTGATCTGTGATTCAACCCAAGACCTCTGGTCCATTGTGTACGCCTTGTACTTTGTTGAAGCACAGCCCATAAGTCCAAAAATAATTCCTATTCCAATGATATATTTCATGTTGCTCTCCTGAGTGATTTGATGAGTGAACGGCTCATTCACTCCTCCCCCCATCGGACCTAAAAGGAAGATCATAAACGCGAAATTAGAATTCTTGATTGCAAGTTTCCAGATCTAGGCAAAAGTCCCTCACCTCAAGAAATGATCTGGCTCAGAAATCAAATCTTTCACACCCTCCCCAGCTCCACCCAAACTGACAAAAACCCATGAAAACCTTCCTGTTCTGTCAAAAAATTCGACACGGGAAAGGCAAGAAGGTTGGGAAGAACTCCGTCCATGAATTGTCCTTAAAAATCAGGCATCTAGATGCTCTTTCACTTTCCCAGCTCTTGACCGTGAGATTTCTCCCTCTGTCAGGAATTCAAAACCAAAACCAATTTTGACAAAGCGCATTAAGTGCTTTAAGTTGCCCAAAAAAAACGGATTTTTTTCAAACCCCACAACCCAAAGCTAAGGAGCTTTTTTATGCGCGGCTTGTTCGTCTTGATGACCGGACTGTTCTTGTCTCCCCTTTTGATTCAATCTTTTTCTTCCGCCTCCCTCAGTCCGGAAAACGAGACTCTTCGGCCGATGGAAGAGCTTCTCTACCAACGCGCCGTTTTAGAGGCGGCGAGCGATACGGACCTGGCGCACTTTGATCAAGAGCTGGAAGACAAAAGCTTTGACCTCTTCACATCAAGCTCCTACCACCGTTTGCTCGCCCAACGTTCGATGATTGAATCCATTGAACATCAAATCATGGACAGCCAAGATTTAAGAGCTCAAATGGAGCTTTCCATGATCAAGAAAGATTGGAAGTCCTACATCAAGAACAGCAACTTCCAAGCTTCGAACAAACAATTGACCTCCTTTTCAGACCAAGTCACAGAAGAAATTTCTCAAATTCAAAGAGATCTATCCAATCACCTTCTTCACTTGAGTGGTGGAAGTTTTAAAAACATCGATGGCAATGGATTTTCCAGTGGACGCTGGGCCCTCACTTTTGATGACGGTCCCCACAACAGTCGTACTCTAGCTGTTCTTAATAATTTAAAGACCTATGGATTTACCGCAACTTTTTTTCAACTGGCCAAACTTGCAAAGCGACTTCCATCAGTGACCCAGCAGCTTGTCAATTCGGGAATGGAGATTGCGAATCACTCCTACTCTCACCCAAACATGGCGAAACTTGGCCTGAGCAGCCTTGAAACTCAAATTTATACTTCCAGTGATGTCATCGAAGGAGTTTCCAAGCGTCCCCTTCGATTCTTTCGACTTCCCTACGGCTCGGGCCAAACTCGATCTCTCATTCAAAATCTTCTTTCCAACCGCAATCTGATTCATGTGGCTTGGAATGTGGACAGTCTGGATTGGAAAGATCGCAATTCTCAATCCATTTTCAATCGGGTCAAACGTCAAATGGCCCGTCAAAAAGGTGGAGTGATTTTGTTTCATGACATACATGCGCAATCTGTCAAGGCCTCTCAATTGCTGATGCAAGCTGTTCGCTCCGGTGAAATTTCAGGCGACTTGATGTCTGTGGGCGAAGCTCTTCGATGAAAATGATCAAAAGAAACTCTGCTTTTTTAGTATTTGCGATTCTTGGACTTCTCTTTGTGGCTTGGGTCTACCTGGGGCCGCAGAGAACAACTTTCTCCAAAGCAGACAACATTCAAAAAATCAACGAGGTAGGTCTGCTTGGAACCGTATTGCTCAACTGCGCGGACTCGCCTGATCGGATGAATTGTCCTTCTCAAGTAAATTCACAATCCGCTTTAAGCCTAATGCCAAAAATTCAAGCTTGGGAGGATGACCTTTTCAAACAATTGGCTCCTTCCAGTCCACAAGAAGAAGCAAAATCAACATGTTCAGAGTATTGCTCTTGCTCCACCTGGGCTCGCTATTTTGAAACTCAAAAAGAAAGCTGGGTTGCAGAAGATTCTGACTTGCTTGATCTAAAAAAGTGCCCCAGCTTTGAGGCACTTTCTAAAGAGAAAAAAGAATTGGTTCTGAGACTCCTAGAAAGCCTCTATCTGCAATAAGATTGACTTCTTGTCCAAGCTTTAATGTTTGATAGAGTGCTGGTCTTTCGAAGCACTGCCCAGTAGCGTGCGCCACCTCGCCAACGGGAACCCGACTTGCCAGAAATCACTCCATCACGGTCCACCCAACGCTTTAAAATTCGAATGGTGCAATCTAAATTGATCTCTGGATCATACAGGCTCCGAGTGTTCGCGACTGCACAGCCATATCCACGAGCACTTTCATCCGAAATTTGCAAAAGCCCTTTTGAAATTACTGGATTTCCGTGGGAATCATTGAAAGCCTCTCTGTAATCCGTGCTTGGATCAAAACCAGATTCAAAGTAGGCCATCGCAGAAATCAAATAAACCCAAAAGTCTCTGCGCTCGTATTCATCCAGGTTGCTGTAGTTTGGACAAAAAGACGCCACATCTCTTGGTGCTAAGGTAAACAATGCCGGAGTGTAGTCTTTGAGAGTTTGATAGGTAAAAATAGTCCATGCACGACCTCCAGAAACACCCTCCCATCGAGCGGTTCTAATTTCGGGAGTCGTCGGCGCCGTAGGAGTTGGATCATCTCCTTCCCCTGGGTTCTCAGGGCCAACCCCAACTTCCTCACTACCCCCACCTGACGACTGGTCGTTGAAGCTGCCATTCTCTGTGGAGTTTGCAAGGTCTTCAGCCTGAGGTCCACTACAGGCTACAACCGACGAAAGAAAAATTAAAAGGATTGTGACACTTTTAAAAGAGAGCGCGATTTGTTTTTTCATGGGGAAGTTTTCGGAAAATAAATTCCGAGACTTTAAATTTTGTCAGAGACTAAAGACGAGGAAGTTCGAAGTAAATTTAGAAAAAATCTGTCGATATTGAGTTCATGGACCATGGTCCAGTGTTCGATCGAAAATTTAAAAAGAAAGAGAAAAGATGATTTAGAAGCTCTTTTGAAGATTGAGATTCAGAGAAGAGTGAAACATTTCATTTTTGATTTCAAGGTCCAAGCTCGAAATGGATTTGCGAAAACTCGAGTTTAAAAGGCGTCCGTGCCAGCTCATCCCGGCCCACCATTCATTGAAAATGCGGCGATAAACTTCAAGTCCACCTTGAATGGCCATGGTCGAGCTGATGGTTTCATAGGGCATCACATAAGAAAATCTGAAAATGGACCACCAATTCTCACCCAAGAACCCATGGAACTCTGGCCCCAAGTAAGCGGACTTGTAGGAAACTTCATGAAACTCATAGGAGGAAGAGACAATGGTTAAATAAGGCGATTTAGACCACTCATGGCCTGCGCGAAATAAAGTGTGAAACTTGATTGAATTTCCAAAATGAAATTCAAAGGCCGGGATATTTGCGGAAATTCCAACCGCACTTTGACTCCAACCAGATGATTTGAATACAGATTTGTCCGCAGCAACGGGAACCTCAAATGGGGTGACCAAATATTCAAAATCAATGGCTAAGTTCCAAAAAAGATTGAGCTTTCCAATCAAGTGAAGATCTGCAAAGGCAAGAGAGTTATAAGTGACCCCACCTTGTCCCCCACTGACCTCCTCTTTAAAGTGACTAAAGTTGATCCCTGACCCCAACGTCAAACGAGAGGACGGCCCAGAACCTTCTGAAATTTCTAACTTTTCAAAATCCGAATGCTCTTGTTTTGCGACCTCTTTCAATTCTTTTTCCAGCTTCTCTGGAGCCTCCTCTTTCACAACCTCGCTCTCAGCGGGTGCTTCAGATTCTAATTCAGAAGTCTCCATATCATCCCAGCCCGAATCATTTCCTTCGTCCCTCTTTGGGCTTGGAGCCATTCCCTCTGTCGGATAAACCACCTGGTCATTCACTTGAATGAAATTCTTAGAACACTTTAAATCTGCATCCATGAAAAGTGCCAGTTCGTCATTGGTCGTTGTCGGCGCGACAAATTCTAATTTCTGCCCCACCTCCAAGTTGTTTGGATTTTCTAAACCCAATTGGTCCTTGAGGCAAAACACCCCATACTTCACACCAAAATATTTTCGTGCGATTAATCTCAAGGTTTCCCCGCGCTCAACCACATGAATTTTCTGATCCCAGGACTTCAAAAAATCTGCCTGGGCTAAGGTATGAGATCCTATACACATTGTGATGAAGAAAATTTTAACTCTCATAGATCCTAGATTACTTGAACTCCTGGAATTCGTTGAGATGCTGCAGGACAATACTGGACCTCGGTGCCTATGAATCCAAGGTGTAAGTCCAAGAAAACCTGTGCTAGTTTGGTTCTCGAAATGAAAACACTCAAAGAATTGATCGCATTCGTAAAGGCGGTCGCAAATGACGAACGCATTCCCAGTCAAGACAAAGCCATTCTCCTTGGTCTTTTGGCATTGATCCTTTCGCCCGTGGACTTGATTCCAGATTGGATTCCGATCTTTGGAGTCATGGATGACTTTGTGATGATTGCTTTAGTTATGGACTATTTCTTCAACCACATCGACAACGAAATTCTTTTGTCCCACTATCCTTGGGGAATGAAAAGTTTTTCACGCATTCGTCGAGTGGCTCGTGGCGTCGCCCTTATCATTCCCAATGGATTGAAACAAAAAATTTGGAAGTTTAAACCTTCGATCTATTGATCTCGATCAAAAGCATCTTTAGGAATGGTTTTTAGAAATTTTGAGACAATCTCTTGCTCCACCTTGCCTTTGCGTTTCACGGGTGCAGAAAATCGAACCACAAAGATAACATGATGCGCTTCGGGAAAAAATTTCGAGATGCGAGGTTTTACGTTGGGCTCTTCAATTCCTTCCGCACGCGCAAGCCTTCGATAGCTTTCCTCTGCTGCTGCCATGTATGGAGTTGAAGCTTCGATGGCGGCCTTCATCAAATGGCTCTCTATGGTTTCAAGATCATCGGTAATAAATGCTGGAAACTCAAAGCTATGTATTCCAATGGTGGTTTGTGCAGTTTCATTGATTAGAGGGTGGGAGAGAAAAATACTATTGGGAATGACCAGAGTTCGACCAGTGAATTGATGAATTTTTGAACCGGGTCCAATTTCAAGCAATGTGGTCGTTAAAAAATCATGATCGACAACATCTCCACGAAGATCACGAATTTCGATGCGATCTCCCACACGAAAAAGCTGTGAACTGTACTTATAAATCCCTCCAAGGACACATAGAAAATACTCTTTAAATGAAATTGCAATGGCCGCAGCCACTGCCGCCAAGGACAGTGCGAAAGACTCGAGCTTTCCAGCCCATATAATCACGAGCGCCACGAAGAACAACGCACTCAGTGAATTTTTTGTATAAACATAGAGCTTTCTTTTGAACTCACCATTTTCTATCATCAGTCGAGAAAATATACGCCCCACTAAAACTCTTAGAAGAACGAAGCCTATAAAAAGAAGAAGTGAACTGACAAGGTTAGAAGTGAGATCAATTCCCTTGAGCCAACCTAAACTCTGAGGAGTGAGCAAAGAAGCCTCCCTAAGGCAATCAACATTGCCAATTCAATCAGGAAAGACCATATAGAAAATCGTATTTTTGCACCTGGAGGGGCCGCCACCGCATCACACCCGCCCACCAAATCAAGGGCAGGCGACTTCTGCGGATAAAGATAAATTACTCCATCTCTGTCATCCCTCGACAGACTTTTTGGTGCCCCCGTCCAACCGTGAGACCGATAGGTCATAATGGACGCAGGATCATCAGAATGAGCCAAGCCCACAGCATGTCCCAATTCGTGAGCCAACACGAAAACAATGCCCTCTTCCGTATAATTTCCCGCTGTGAACGACCCCGAATTCAAATAAATCGCCGAAGACCCATTGGCTTGATTTCGAAAAGTAATTCCAGCAATACTCGAATCCATAGATTGGCAAGAAACCAAAACCTCTCCAGGAAGCGCATTGCTGGCGCTGGTTGTGCGAGAGACTTCATCCCCCACAAACATTTGCAACCGGCTTTCCCCCACCGAATTCCAATAATTTCCAATGGCTCGCTCAATCACTGTTTTTAAATAATCATTGCTCAGACCGTTGGCCTGACAACCTCCTTGGCCAATATTGATCACCGTTTGTTCCGGATCTGCCAATCGGTAGGTGTCACTGACCAATACAAATCCAAATGCCTTTGATGAAAGTAAAAATAAAAGTACCAGCCAAGCTTTCAAGCAATCATCCTCTTAAAAATAATATCCTAAGTTTAAAAGATACACCGTATAGGCTTTTCGATAGTCAATGGGTTGCACTCTCATAAAAGTGAGAGAACCGCCCCAGCTTCCGCCACCGTCCATTTCACTGGATCCCATTCTCCAATCCAGCCCAAGATTAAGTGTTCCCGATTTAGACTTGCTACTTCCAGATGGACGGTAGGCCGTTGTTGTGGAGCTTCCATTGGGAATGGTCACAGTTCCACCAGGCCCTTTGATTTCTTTAATGAGGTTCCCAATTCCAAACCGCAAGAACAAAAGATGAACACTGTGAATGCGGTAAAGAATATCCAAGGCCACAATCATCGTTGTCAAGTCATAGTCCGAATAACTGTCTCGAGATTTTTCGCTGTTCTTAACGTAACTGAACCTGGGAGCAAAGAATATTCCAGGGGCCCAGTTCCACTGATGCCCTACGGTCAGACCGTATGACAGAGGGTCTTTTTCCTCATCGCCATTTTCATCCTGAGAAATCACATTGGGCTGGTAAGCCAATGCAGACAAATCAAAAGCAACGGCCTTGCTTGCCATTAAAATCACAGACATCGATGTAAAAAGATAAACCCAACGCTTCATGAATAAGGACATTTCACGAAATATCCCTTAAATCATCAAGGCGAACGACGGGACACCCAGCCTTAGGTAGAGATCACTCCGCCTTTACGCTTCACCGGTTGAAGCGTAAAGCTTTCTGACTCCGCATCAAAAAGGATTTGCACCTCTCCACGGTCCAACTGCCCCAAAACCTGGGACACTTTTTTGTCCAAAGTCACCTCGTTCACACCGTAATCGGTCCCCTCTCTCAGAATAAAACTTTCCACCAATCCCCGCAGGGCATCTTCAGAAAGATTCTTATAGGGAACCTCCACTCCAGCTTCTTGCTCTTTATTCATAATTAAAAACCCACCGCCATATTATAGAGAACCAAAAAGATCGCTAATGGAGCCACAACTCGAGTCAGCCACAAAAGACCTGTGGACCAAAATTTTATGGGGCCGCCAAAGGTCTTTTCGATGGCTTTTGGACCCAACTTCCAACCGTAAAAGAGTGAAATCAGAAGTCCACCAATGGGAAGAAAATAACTGGATGTCAGCTTGTCGAACAGATCAAAAAAGGTCAAACCAAACATTTTTACATCAGACATGATGTTTGTGGAAAAAACACTTGGAAGGCCAAAAAGAAAAACAACAAGGGCCACGACCAATGTTGTCTTGTGGCGAGACGTATTGAATCGTTCCGTCCAAAATGCCACAACCACTTCAAGTATTGAAACCGCCGAGGTCAAAGCTGCAAATGTGACCAAGAGAAAAAACAAAATTGATAAAATAGATCCCCCAGGAAGTTGAACAAACAACGAGGGCAATGTCGCAAATATAAGTCCTGGTCCCGCGGCCGGTTCCAGATCAAAGGAAAAGACGATGGAAAAAATGATCATCCCTGCAATCAAAGCGATTGTGGTGTCCAAAAAGGCCACCGTGAATGCCACTCGAGAGAGACTTTCTTTTTTGGAAAGGTAACTTCCGTAAGTCAGGATGGCCCCCATCCCTAAACTCAAAGTAAAAAAGGAATGACCAACAGCCTCCAAGATGGAACTTGCGGAAATGTCTGTGGCATGGGGAAAAAATAAAAAGTCTAAAGCTTTTGAAAAACCCGGAAGTGTAAAAGAATATCCCAAAAGTCCAAGAAGAATGACCAACAGACTGGGCATCAAAACCTTGTTGAATCGCTCCAGTCCCTTGGATACCCCAGCCCAAACCACGGAACCTGAAAGCAACACAAAACAAAAGTGCCAAAAGGTTTGGCGAAGTGGATTTGAAAATAATGAGTTAAGGATTTCACCCACATCTTTATGGTTCATTCCCGAAAATTGAAACATCAGACTTCGATATTCAAAGTCTAAAACCCATCCACCGACAACGCTGTAAAATGACAATATAAAAAAAGCACTGACAAGCCCCAAGTACCCAGGGAAGCTCCAAACGGTTCGCTTCTTGTCTAAAACTTCGAAAGATTCCACCACATTTTTTTGCCCTTGTTGGCCAATGTAAAGTTCTGCAATAAAAACGGGAATTCCAACCAACAAAATACAAAAGATATAAATCAATACGAAGAGTCCGCCCCCATTGACGCCTGCAACGTAAGGAAACTTCCAGATGTTCCCCAAGCCTATGGCACTTCCTGCCGCGGCCAGAACAAATGCCATGCGACTGCCCCAATGGGCCCGAACAGCTCCTTTCATGCGTCTCCCCCTGTGAAAAAGTGCTCCAAGCCTAGAAAACTTCCAGGAGATTTGACAAGAAAATCTTCGTCTTCTCGTCTAAGCAGTGCAGCAATTGGCACTGCACAAAAAGATGCAATCTAGAGTTCTGCTGTAAATCCAATGGAGGGATAAATGAAGGAGCGAGAATAGGAGACATCTGTTTTGGTTGTCGTATCAAAGGACTCATTGTAGGCGGCCGCAGAATAGTTCAATCTTAAGGCCATTTCAAAATTCATCGTCAATGGAATTTGATATCCAAAATCCACGGAGTAGGAGTACCCCCGCCATTCCTCTTCACTGGAGCTTCCCGACTTGAACTTTCCCGTGGTTTGCAAATGATAGTAAGCAGCCAATCTCCATCTTCGATCTTTGTCTATCCGCCAAAGAAAACCCGGCCCCATTTGGGTGGAAGAATAGGTCGACTCCGTAGACGAAACCGTGTCCGCGGTGGAATGAATCGTATAACTCCATCCCAATTGAAATTGATCCTTTTTGTCCAATGAGAAACCCGCAAAAAGTTGGTAGAAGGTGCGGTTGTTGGATTGGTCACTGGATCCCGAAAGAGCATCCGAAAAATAAAGCCCGTTGAGATCTAAAACGATGGTCGCATTTGCACCTCGCATAAAGATCATTCCAAAAACCACAACAAACAAAATCACCATGACATTTCGAAGCATAAGATCATTTTACTCAGAATTTGGAAGTTTGAAAAAGAACTTGTCTTTTCAGAGGGAGAAACCAGATCGAATCGGTCTTTAGTCCTTGAAATTGAAAAATTCCGGGCTACTCTAAAGTCTTGAAATTTATCCAGATAGGGAGAGCACCATGTCTGATCACAAGGCCTTTTGGGAACAAGAATCCAAGAACATTGACTGGGTGAAACCTCCCACAAAAGGTGATGAGTCCACCTACCACAAACCTGTAAAGATTCAGTGGTTTGAAGATGGTCAGCTCAACGTCACTTACAATTGCATTGATCGGCATCTTCCAAAACTCAAAGATAAAGTGGCCTACTTTTACGAGCCGGATCATCCGGATCAAGAGCGTAAGGAAATCACCTACGGACAGCTTCATGAGGAAGTGGGACGATTTGCAAACATTTTAAAATCTCAAGGAGTCCAAAAAGGGGATCGCGTCACCATTTACATGCCCATGATTCCGGAGGCCGCCTTTGCCATGCTCGCATGTGCGCGCATCGGCGCCGTCCACTCGGTGGTCTTCGGCGGATTCTCTGCGGACTCTTTGGCCCATCGAATTTTAGATGGAAAATCTGAGTTTGTGATCACGGCCGACGAAGGACGGCGCGGTGGGAAAATCATTCCCTTGAAGAAAAATGTGGACGAAGCTTTGAAACAAACTCCTCAAGTCAAAAAAGTATTGATGGTTCGTCACACGGGAAACACCGTGCCTATGGATCCTACGAAAGATTTAATCTATGAAGATTTAAGAGCCAAAGCTTCCACCGACTGTCCACCGGAAACTATGAATGCGGAAGATCCTTTGTTTATTCTTTACACTTCCGGATCCACAGGAAAACCAAAAGGCGTCCTTCACACCACGGGCGGATATTTGGTTTACGCCAACTCGACTTTCCGAAGAATATTTGATTACAAAGAAAATGATGTTTATTGGTGCTCCGCGGACATCGGATGGATCACTGGGCACACCTACATGGTTTACGGTCCATTGAGCCATGGAGCTTCATCCGTCTTTTTTGAAGGCGTTCCCAACTATCCCAGTCCCTCACGTTTTTGGGAAGAGGTGGACCGCTACAAAGTCACTATTTTTTACACTGCACCCACTGCCATTCGCGCACTGATGCGCGAAGGAAATGACTACGTCACAAGATGCAAGCGAAGTTCTCTTCGAATTTTGGGCACCGTGGGCGAGCCGATCAATCCAGAAGTTTGGGAATGGTACAATAAAGTGGTTGGAGACGGCCGCTGTTACATTGTGGACACTTGGTGGCAGACAGAAACCGGCGGAGCCATGATTTCTCCCACTCCGCCATCCACTCCTCTAAAACCCGGTTCAGCAACCTTTCCACTGGAGGGAATCGAAGCCAAACTTCTCACTGCCGAGGGAAAAGAAATTGAGGGCGAAGGAGAAGGGCTACTTGTCATCACTCAATCTTGGCCGGGACAGGCGCGCACCATTTATGGAAACCATGAACGCTTTGAGCAAGGTTACTTTTCCACCTTTGAAGGTTGCTACTTTACCGGTGATGGATGCAAAAGAGACAAAGATGGTTTTTACTGGATCACAGGTCGAGTGGATGATGTGATCAACGTTTCAGGTCACCGTTTAGGAACTGCAGAATTGGAGTCCGCCATTGTCTCTTTGGATGAAGTCAGTGAGGCCGCCGTGGTGGGTGTTGCCCACGACCTTAAGGGACAAGGCATCTATGCCTATGTCACTTTGAAAGCCGGAGTTGAGCCCTCTGATGAACTTAAAAAGAAAGTGATTCAACAGGTTTCGACAAAAGTCAGTCCCATCGCTAAACCAGATTTTGTACAATGGGCTCCGGCACTTCCCAAAACTCGCTCTGGAAAAATCATGAGACGCATTCTTCGAAAAATTGGTGAAGGAGAGACTCAAAATTTTGGCGACACCAGTACTTTGGCCGATCCAAAAGTGGTTGAAGATTTGGTTCAAGAGCGATCCAAAATGTAATTTAAATTTTCAAATTTCGAAAGAGGAATTTTCGAAATGCAGAGCCTTGGGGCATGTACTTATTGACGATCTCCAAGGCCTTCTGAGGGTTCAATTTTTCAGAACTTGAAACCAAATCTTCATAAATCAAATCTGTCTTTGCCACTTTCAAGGAGGGAAAAGAGCCATCCTCTTCTTCCCCGTATCCAACAATTAAAAAACGAGTGAATGCCCATTTCATTCCACGGTTGTAAATGGCTGCACAGTCTTTTCCCCTCAAATCCGTGTGCTTCTTCAGTTCTTTTGTGGAAAGCGGCGAACTCTCCGTAAGGACTTCCATGAGGTCTTCATAAGCATCTGGTGGGCTCTCAAAGAGTTCCGAATTTTGCATTGTCAAAAAATAGAGCGCTTGAAAAAGTTCTCTTGAAAAATACGTGGCCCGTCCCTGATACCACTTGGAATAAACCACCTGCTCACAGTCCGAAAGTTCTTTCATCAAATGCCACATTTGAAAGACCTTATCGTCCCCATCGTCCGTCCATTCCCATCTCAAAGGAGTGCGAGGATGAAAACGAGCCCACAAAGAATCTGCATCTTTTTGGTTCTTAACGGGAAAGACCAGCAAGATTCCTTGCTGGTCTATAAATTCAATTGCGCGTTCAAAACGAGATTTTTGACTCATTAACTATGCAGACTCATCCTCAAGATCGTCCTCTTCACCAGGAACGCCAAGATTGTACTTTTCAACCCGGTAGCGCATAGAACGGAAAGTGATGTTCAAAAGTTTGGCGGCCTTCTTTTTTACTCCACCTGCAGTGTGAATGGCCTTGATTAAAATCTCTTTTTCAATCTGGCCCATCACCTTGTCTAAGTCCAAACCGTCTTCGGTCACCTCAATTTCATGACTGGAGGCCACTTTTCGACCACCGGAGGTATTCACAAATGGAGGCAAACTTTCAGGAAGAATCGAGGACCCAGCTTCCAAAGCCACTGTCCGTTCGATGATGTTTTCAAGCTCACGAACGTTTCCAGGATAGTTGTATTTTTTCAACACATCCATGGCTTCTTGACTGATGCCTTCGATATTTTTGCTGAGCTTTTTGTTGTACTTTTTAAGAAAGTGATTGGCCAAAGCCGGAATATCATCAGAGCGCTCTCTGAGAGCCGGAGACTTAATGTTGATCACGTTCAAACGATAGAACAAATCCTGCCGGAAGGTTCCCTCTTTGACCATTTCTTCCAAGTCTCTGTTTGTGGCCGCCATAATGCGAACATTGATTTTTGAATCATCAGTGCCACCCACACGACGGATTGTACGCTCTTGAATGGCACGAAGAAGTTTGACCTGAATGCTAAGAGGAAGCTCCCCCACCTCATCCAAAAAGAGAGTTCCACCATCAGCAACTTCAAAAAGACCGGCTTTGTCTGCAATCGCACCGGTAAATGAACCTTTTTTGTGTCCAAACATTTCCGACTCCATCAAACTTTCAGGGATCGCACCACAGTTTACAGTCACAAAAGGTTCATCTTTTAAAGGACCATTGTAGTGAATCGCTTTCGCAATCACTTCTTTACCGGTTCCACTTTCACCAGTGATCAAAATGTTTGTCGGAGCCAATGAAACTCTTCGAATCAACTCAAAAATCCGGTGCATGGGTTCTGAATTCCCCACCAAATTTTGAAAGTTGTATTCAATATTCAATTCTTTTTTGAGATTTCTGTTTTCAACTTCCAGACCTTGAGAGCGAAGGGCATTTGCAATGTTAATTCGCACTTCGTCGATTTTAAAAGGCTTGGTGATGTAGTCGTAGGCGCCAATCTTCATGGCTTCCACAGCAGTCTCTGTGGTCCCAAATGCCGTGATCATCATAAAAACAACATCCGGATACTGATCTTTAACATGTTTCAAAAGATCCATTCCGGACAAATTGGGCATTTGCATGTCTGAAATGACAAGATCAAAAGATTTTTTCTTGAGGATATCTACGGCGACTTGGCCATCTTCGGCACAAGAAACTTCATAGCCTTCTTTCTTGAGCATAATCTCAAGAAATTCTCTTATAGATTCTTCATCATCAACGACCAAAATTCTCGATTTCATAGTGACTCCCTCGAAACTTTATTCTCACTAGATTCTATTTTAAACACAACTGCTGACCCGACTTTAAGCCCGCTTTCGCTCGGGATTAAACTCTAAAAAATTCCCTCTGAAAGAGGGAAACTCAATCACAAAACTCGTGCCATTTCCCTCTTCACTGTTGACCAAAACACGCGCCTTGTGAGCCTCTAAAATTTTATGAGTGATCGCCAAACCCAGTCCTGTTCCTTTTGGTTTCGTTGTGTGAAAGGGTTCAAAAATTCGCTCAAGATTTTCTTTTTTAATTCCCGAACCATGGTCTCGTATGACAAGAACCACCTGTTCTCTTTCATCTCGAGTCATGACCTCTAGCTGTGGATCTGAAGTTCCATCCATGGCTTGGTAGGCGTTGACGATAAAGTTCAAGAAGGCCTGCTTCAATTTGTCTCTATTTCCAAGAATCATCGAAGCGGACTGCAAATCCACTTTCTTTTTCACGTCTTTGCGAAGCTTGGGATCAAACTCGGACATTTCCAAGCATTCACGCAAAACCACATTGATATCTATGGGATCGCGAACCTCGTCCTCGGGACGCACGTAAGTCAAAAATTCAGAAATCAATCCATTCAATCGATCAATCTCTTTGTTCACAATGTTCATCAGTTTTTTATTTTCCGCTGAAATTTGCGCTTCCGCAGAGAGCATCTGAATGCTGCCGCTAATGCTCGCCAGGGGATTTCGAATTTCATGGGCAATCCCGGCAGCCAACTGTCCCACCGCCGCCAACTTTTCTTTCTGTTGAAGCTCTTTTTCCAATTGCTTCACTTCAGTTCGATCTTCAAGAAGCAAAATCCATCCTTTTGATCGATCTGATTCGTCCCGAAAATCTCCAACTTTGACTTCTAAAAGTTTGATCTGATCCTGCGATTCAATTTCGCAATCAAATCTTTGAACTCCACCATCAAGTCCTTGTTGAAAAACCTCTTCCCAATCTAACTGAGGAAAAATTTCCGAGATTTTCTCCTGAGTTTTCAAGCCCTCGGGAAAAATTTGCTCGGCCTCTCCATTGAAGTACTGTATAAATCCCGTTCTAGAGATCACCACGACACCTGTACGGATACTACTGACAATCAAATCATTGAAGTTCTGAAGTGAAACCAAACTGGATCTGGCCTCATCCAAATGATGACCCGCGACCTTCAGTTGTCTTGAGATCTGTCCGCTAAGAACATTTACAGCCACCAATGACGCATTGTTAATGAAGAGAGACAAGGTTAACTCACTGCCCGAAAGAGACGGCGTAAAGACCATCAGAATATTGAAGCAGGTCGAAATAAAAAGAACCAAGATCCAAGACTCTTTCCTACTGAAAACCATATTTCCAATAAAAATGTTCAGTAGAAATATCAAAAGATAGATGCTGTGGTGAAGTCCGATCAAATAGGACACCGAGGAAATCACCATCGCATCAAAGCAAAAAACGGCCAGTTTGGTGTCTGTATTTCCCTTTCGAGATTCATTCTTTACAAAGTAAGCCAGGTTTAAAAGAAATCCCAAGAACAGCAACCCAAACAACGGCAACCACTGGTTCGGGGAGGAAAAAGGACCCAGTTGAACTTGAAAGAAAAGTACAACACCAAAAAGACCCACCAACAAAAGGGTACGAACCGTCGCGACAAACCGGTCTGGGTCTTTGACGCTAAAATCAGAGATCGGACTTACAAGTCTAAGATTTCTTTGATTGAGACCGTCCAATCTACCCCCCGACAGATCCAGCCAAGTTGAAGATTGGTAGGTACATGGCAACCACAATCACTGCGATGATCCCTCCAAGTACCACCATCAGAATAGGCTCGACCAAACTGGTCATTGCTGCCGTGGCATTCTCAACCTCTTCCTCATAAAAGTCTGCAACCTTGTTCAACATTTGATCCAGGTTTCCCGTCTCCTCACCAATCGCGATCATTTGGGTCACCATTTTTGGGATCTGAGGCATGTTACGAAGGGGTTCTGCCAGGGCTTTCCCCTTGGAGACAAACTCTTTCGCTTTCGAAAAATCCGATTCTAAAACATAATTCCCTGCCGTCGTTGAGGAAATTTCCAAAGCTTCAATGATAGAAACACCGGAAGCCAAAAGGGTTGCCAGAGTTCTTGAAAATCGAGCAATGGCACCCTTTAGAATCAAACCACCAAAAAGCGGAACAGATAAAAGAATGGTATCGATCTTTTTCCGTCCGTCCGTGGTTTCATGAAACATCTTCAATGCCATTGGTACTCCAATGGTGAACAAAATGATCAAATACCAATAGCTCTGACACCATTCACTGATCCCAATGACCATTTGAGTAAGGCCCGGAAGCTCTTGTCCTGACTCTTTAAACATTTGAGAAAGTTTTGGAATCACGAAAATCATAATGGCGGTGATGACACCGATCGCCACAAGCACAATCGCCGCGGGGTAAAACATGGCGGCTTTTAGTTTTCCCTTAAGCTTTACCGATTTCTCAATGTAATCCGCAAGACGAGAAAGGACGGTATCCAGGGCACCAGCTTCTTCACCAGCTCGAATCAAGTTCACATAGAGACGGTCAAAAACCTTAGGCTCTTGAGCCATGGCATCAGCAAGTCTCTGCCCAGTCTCCACCCGATTGGTAATTCGACTCACACAATTGGCAAGTGAAACACTTTTTGTTCCTTGAGATAAACTTTGAAGACTTTGCACAATGGGAACACCGGATTGAACCAATACAAAGAACTGCCGAGTAAACACTTGAAGATCTTTTTCTGAAACCTGACCAAAAAGGCCGCTTCCGCTTCCCTTGATGCCACCAAGTCCACTTCCGCTTCCAGATCGACTGATTTTTAATGGATTCAAGCGTTGCGCCCTGAGGCGCACTCGAGCCTCGGTTTCATTAGAAGCGTCCACTTCTCCGGAAACCATTTTCCCTTCGGCCGTCCTGGCCTGAAACTGATAAACTGGCACGACCTACACTCCTGCTTGTTTTAAAATTTTGTCCAACTCATCTGGATCTTGGCTGAATAGAAATGCCGTCTTTACGTCAATTTTTCGAGCAATCACAAGTCGAGCCAAGCTCTGATTCATGGTGACCATTCCTGTTTTGTCTTGTCCCACTTGCATCATTCCATAGAGTTGATGAATTTTATTCTCTCGAATCAAATTTCGAATGGTGCTGTTCATAATCATCACTTCAAAAGCAGCAACCATTCCCCCCTCACGACCGGGAATCAATCTCTGACTGACAACGGCATTCAATGTTAAACTGAGCTGCATTCGAATCCGCTCTTGCTGTTCCGCAGGAAACACATTGACAATACGATTGATGGATTGAGCCGCAGAGTTTGTGTGTAAAGTTGAAAAGACCAAGTGACCCGTCTCGGCAACATTCAGAGCCGACTCAATGGTGTCTAAATCTCGAAGCTCACCCATTAAAACAATATCGGGATCTTGTCTAAGAATGTGCTTCAATGCCGAACGATAGCTGACAGAGTCCACACCAATTTCTCTTTGGTTTACAATGCAGTTTTTATGACCGTGGACATATTCAATGGGATCTTCCAAAGTCACAATGTGACCACGACGATCCTGGTTGATTCGGTCAATCATTGCAGCAATCGTCGTCGACTTACCACTTCCTGTTGGGCCCGTAATTAAGACTAAGCCCGAGGGAGACTTTGAAAGATCCCTCACCACCGGTGGAACCTGCAAAGACTCCAAGTCCGGAATGCCGACGGGAATTTTTCGAAACACTCCGGAGACGGCACCCCGTTGAAAAAACAGGTTCGCACGAAATCGCGCTGTACCTTTCACTCCAAAGCTGAAGTCCAACTCTTTTGTGGCTTCAAATTTGCCTTTTTGTGACTCTGTTAATATGGAGTAGCACAAACGCTGAGTCATGTCCGTTGTCAGGTTTTCTGTTTTCACACGAACGATTCGACCATCAACTCTCAATACCGGCGGAGAACCCGCCACAATGTGAAGGTCCGATGCATTTTGTTTAACCGCTGCTTTAAGCAACTGATGGAGCGTGATCATACGTCGTCACCTACTGTATTCATTGCGACTTCTTCCACTGTCGTCTTTCCGTTCTTCAACATTTCAAGAGCGCTTTGGCGAAGTGTGCTCATCCCTTCGGAAATGGCTGTCCGTTTCAAAGTTAGCGGTGATGAACTTTTATAAATGGCCTCTTTCAAATCCATACCCAACTTCATCACTTCAAATACAGCCAATCGTCCTCTTAAGCCCGTCCCATTACAAAGTTCGCAACCTTCGCCTTTCAAAAGCTTGGTGTACTGACCCAACTCATCCTCAGGAACTCCCAACTTCACCAAGATCTCCGCAGGAACTTTTGCAGGAGCCACACAATGGGAACACACTTGGCGAAGGAGACGTTGCGCAACCACAAGACTGGTGGCCTCAGCGACCACATAGGGCTCTAGTCCCATTTCCACCAAACGAGAAATGGTAGCGGCTGAGTCATTGGTGTGAAGAGTGCTTACAACCATGTGGCCTGTACTGGCCGCCTTATAGGCAACCTCTGCAGTTTCTAAATCTCGAATCTCACCCACCATGATGATCTCTGGATCTTGGCGTAAAAATGATCTCAATGCTTCCGCGAACGTAAATCCCACAGATGGATTCACTTGAACCTGATTGATTCCATCCAAATTGAATTCCACAGGATCTTCCGCAGTCGAAAGATTCACATCGGGCAGATTGAGCTGAGCCAATGCCGAGTAGATCGTTGTGGTTTTACCGCTTCCTGTCGGCCCCGTAATCAACACCATCCCCTGTGGGAGATTGATGGCGTCTCGAAAAATCTCCAATTGATTATCCTGCATCCCAAGCGCCATCAAATCCACTTGTAGATTCGATTTGTCGAGCAAACGCAAAACCACTTTCTCCCCAAAGATCGTCGGCAAACAACTCACACGAAAATCTACTTCTCGTCCGTTTTTCAAACGAACTTTCATACGACCATCTTGAGGCTTTCTGCGTTCACTGATGTTAAGTTTGGCAAGAATTTTTAGACGGTTGGTAATTGCTGTGGCTGAGTTTTGTGGAGGCTGAGTACGTTCGACCAAAACTCCATCAATGCGGTATCGAATTCGAAATCTTTTTTCGTAGGGTTCCACATGAATGTCAGAGGCTTTGCTTCGAATGGCTTCTGTTAAAATTGCATTCACAAAACGAATGATCGGGGCATCAGCACCGCCCTGATCATCATCCACGAATTCTACATTCGACGGCTCAGCGGAAACATCAGCATCTGCATCTTCGATGCTTGAAATCAAACTTTCTATATTTGCACCGCTAGATCCGTAATGCTTCTCAATAGCAGCTTGAATGGAAGATTCAGAAGCAACAACAACTTCAATCTTCGAGCGGGTCATCAAGGCAAGATCATCTTTTAGATACAAATTCGAAGGGTCCGAAAAAGCCACGACAAGACTTTTTCCTGCCTGTGAAACGGGGAAAATCATATTCTTTTCACAAACCTGCTTAGATATCATCTTGATCACGTCGGGATCTACTTCAAAACTGTAAAGATCAAGAACTGGAAGGCCATAATATTTGCCTAAAATCTCTGTCAGCTTAATTTCATCGACAAGACCTAGGCGCACTAAAGACGTAATCAGACGTCCACCGTTTGCTCGCTGATCTCTACGTGCCGTTTCAAGATCATCGATACCAATGAGTTTTTCTCGAACTAAAATTTCACCAAGGGATTTCCTTGCTCCCATAGAGCCACGCCTCCTAATAGTAAAAGATTACTCTGACGTGACATTTTTTGTAACTAGACCAAGGCCTCAGTTTGATGGGTCCACCACTGGAAGGTTTCTTTTTCAATCTGTTCACGCGACAAAAACATTAGATCTTTGTCCTGGGTTTCTTCGATCACCTTTAACAAAAAGCTTGGTGCCAAGAAATCCAGGACCATGCCTGGACGATTGATAAAGTTAAAATAGGACAACTCGCGTTCAAATCTCACTCTGTCTGGATTCGCTACTCCATAAACCAAGACTGAGGCGTCTCCACTGAGATTGACAAGATCTTGAGGGACCAAATGTTTGACCTTCAAATCAAACAAGGTCTTTTTCGTATGGTCCAACCACGCGTTGGTTTCACCCTTTTTATCTAAGACTAAAAATTCACGAAATCCCATTTTATATAGAGTAACGACGGCCGCACGTGCGGGCTCAAAATCCGAAACCAATAAAATAGACTTTGAAGTGTCCAAATAGGTTGAGTTTTTCGAAAAAATTCTTCGAAAGACAGGTAGGTAACCGCACTTGGGATTCCATTTTTCTTCCTCCAAAAGGAAACCATCGCAAAATTCCAGAGCCATTAAATTTTCTGGAAGGTAGCGCGCTCGCTTCAAACTGGGAATAAATTGACTCTCTGAAACCAAAAGCGCTTTTGCATCCTGCGGAGGAGATTTTAAAAAAGTTTGAAAGTCTTCGATGACTTTCAAATCAGAATTTTCTTTCGATAAGATCTGATACCTTTGCGAGTTTTCCGTATCTCCGTACCAGTAAATCATTGATCCAATGCCTTTCGAGCCTGAAGAACGTCTTTGCCGATTTGCTCCACCAAAGAATCCAAGGAAGGAAATTTTCTCACTTCCCGAAGGTGATGAACAAACTCAAATTTTAAAATTTCTCCGTAGATGTCTTTTTCAAAATCCAAAATGTGGATTTCCAAAAGACTGTCTTCCCCAGAGTTTTCAAAAGTGGGCTTTTTTCCCAAATTGACCACTGCGGGATGACGTTTGTTTTTCACCCAAACCCAACCGGCATAGACTCCCGCTTGGGGAACCAGTTGCTTTCCTTCAATCAAAATGTTTGCGGTTGGAAATTTCAAAAGCTTTCCACGCCCCTCTCCCCGTTGAACTTCTCCTTGAACCAAATAAGGCTGCCCCAGCAAAGTCGCCGCCTTATCCACATGACCGTTTAAGAGTTCTGATCGAATCCGCTGACTGGAAACAACTTCGCCATCCACAACGAAAGCTTCCACTTGAAAAAATTCGATGTGCTTTTGATCACACCACTTTTTTAAAAATTCTGCATTCCCCTCACGATTGGCTCCCAAAGCAAAGTCATGCCCCACCACCAAATGACGAAAGGGACGCTTTTCCCAAAGCATCTCCATAAAGTCAGTGGCTGTGAGTTTCAAAAATTCTCGACTGGTTTGAAGTTGCAAGACCTCATCCAAACCGGCGGCCTCAAAATGACCACAAAGTTGGGTCCAATCAGAGCTCAATCGGGGTACACGGACCTGGGGATTTAAAATTTCCCGAGGGTGAGGCTCAAAAGTCACCAACAGACTCCCCCCCTCCCCTTTGCCCTTTTGGACCACCTGGGAGACCAAGCATTGATGGCCCCGGTGGAAACCATCAAAGTTCCCAATGGTTGCAGCCCCAACGGGCTTCGAAGTCATCTGTGAGAGGCGGTAAAAGAGGTCCATGGCCTCAAAATGACTTAAGTTTTCAGATTAACCAATTGAATTTTCACCCGGGTTTTGATACGAAGCGTTGTGAACTTTGCCATCCGCCCCTTATCAGTCCTTTTCAACTCCATTTGGAGAGCCCGCGGCATCTGGGTCCGCGCCCTGTTGTGCGCCCTGATTGGAATCAGTTTTCGCGTGGTGCAAGAGACCTCAGACTTTGACTTGAGGTTCGCCATTCGTGGCCCCCAACCCATTTTAAAAAATATCGTAATTGTCTACCTGGAGCAGAATGACCTGGGTGCCCAAACCACCTACGGCCGAAACATGATTCGCTCCCTCAAGGAATATTCCCTATTGAGTGACAACTTTTATTGGCAAAGCTCTCGATGGCAGCAGCTGCTCAAGCAGATCCTCTCTCAAAATCCAAAGATCGTCGGTGTGACTTTTCGATTTTCCACTCAGATCAATACCGCCTACGACTCGGAACTGGTGCGCACATTGACGGACAACCGCATTTTGTGGACCTCAGAGGTGGATCAAGAGGGGCAGATCACTCTTTCGCCTTTTAAAACTTCCTATGGATACAAAAGTGGAACCTTGGACATCCGGCCAGATGAAGATGGCATCGTTCGCCGGGCCGAGTTTCCACTGTCCAGTTCTCCCTCCATGTCCATTCGCTTGGCGGAAGTGATTACGGGAACTTCTTTGTCCAACTTGGATCGGCTCTTAGGCACCTCCCAATTGATCAATTTTCGAGGCCCTCCAGGCCTTTTTCCCTCGATCTCTGCGTCGGACATCTTAAGTCAGAAAATTCCTCCTGAATTTTTCAGAGACAAAATCGTAATTCTTGGAAGTCAGGAGGCCGACGGACACAGCTATCAAACGCCTGTGGGCTCAATGACTCGCGCAGAAATCCTGGCCACCTCATTGGACAACTTGGCCCACCGCCGGTGGATTCGAAAGCTCAACCTTCCTCTCAGTGCTTTGTACATCATTTTGGTCACAGCACTCTCCACCGCTCTGATGGTTTTTTATCCTCAAGGAGTGGCACTGGTCTTTTTGATTTGGTTGGCCACAGCCCTCACTGCCATTTCACTTTGGGTTTTTGACAGCTTTTACTTTTGGATGCCGATCACATCTTCGCTGGTGACGATCATATCAACCTATATGGTCTTTATAGGATACAAGTTGGCATTGAAAGAGAACCAAGCTTGGAAGCTGGAACAGGAAAAAATTCTCAGCACCGAAGTGGAGCAGCTCAAATCAAACTTTGTCTCAATGATGAGCCATGATCTCAAAACACCCATTGCGAAGATTCAAAGCATTTGCGATCGCCTTTCCATGCGGGAGGAATCCTCCCCTGAAATTCGCGAAGGTTTGGAAAATCTCCGCAAAGAAAGCACCGAACTCCATCGCTACATCCAAACCATTCTGAAGATCAGCCGCCTGGAATCCAGTGAGGTGAAAATTCGTCGGGACGCGACAGATTTGAATGAATTGGTGGAACATGCCTACGCCCAGGTGCAAAGCCTTGCCGTGGACAAACGCCAGAACATCGAACTGAATCTTGAACCCCTCTTTTTGGTCGATATGGATGCGGTCTTGATTCAAGAGGTGATTTTAAACCTGATCGAAAATGCCATCAAATACACTCCTACTGGGGGCACCATCACTCTTAAAACCAGTGAAGTGGGTGATCTGGTTTACTTTCTGGTAGAAGACAGTGGCCCGGGAGTTGCCATGGATGAACAGGAAAAGGTTTTTGAAAAGTTTTTCAGAGGAAAAGCCCACCAGAGCGCGACGAAAGGCTCTGGCTTGGGCTTGTTTTTAGTGAAGTATTTTGTTGAACTGCACGGCGGAAAGGTTTTATTTGAGAACCGAGCCAGCCAAGGGGTGCGAGCCGGGTTTTCCCTTCCTCTCTCTGCTCCCACCACTGACGCATAAAGGAGTCCCTAGTGAACACGGAACTGAAAGTATTGATCGTTGACGACGAACCGGAGTTGAGAAAATCGGTAGAAACCATTCTCACTCAAAAAGTCACCCAACTCCAATTTGAATTTGTTGAAGCCGGTGATGGCCAACAGGCCGTAGACCTGATCAAAAATAATGATTTTGATTTGATCTTTATGGATGTTCGCATGCCGAACATGGACGGACTTGAAGCCTTGAAATTGATCAAGGCCCATGATCCGAAAACTTTTGTGGTGATCATGACCGCTCATGCAAATTTCCAAGATGCGGTCAACGCCATCAAAATTGGCGCCTATGATTACATTGAAAAACCCATTGATTCTTTACGGCTGACTTCTTTGGTGAAAAAGGCTTTGGAAACACGAGAAATGGTTTCCAGTCTTGCCATCTCTGCGCCCATCTTTGATGACGATGTGGACACAGAGTTTGTCGGTTCTTCTCAAAAAATGCGCGAAGTTTTTGATTTGATTGGAAAGCTTTCTCATGTGGACACCACGGTATTGATCCGCGGTGAAAACGGAACCGGAAAAGAATTGGTTGCTCGCGCAATTCACTCCAGCTCTCCTCGAAAGCATGGGGAGTTTGTGGCCATCAACTGCGGAGCCATTCCGGAGAACTTGATGGAAAGCGAACTGTTTGGGCACGAAAAAGGTGCTTTTACCGGCGCCATCGAACGAAAAATTGGACGCTTTCAAGTCGCAAACAAAGGAACCATTTTTCTCGATGAAATTGGTGAATTGAAACCAGAAATGCAGGTGAAACTTCTACGTGTTCTTCAAGAGCGAAAATTCACTCCGGTGGGAAGTCATAGAGAGATGACGACCAACGCGCGCATTGTGGCAGCCACCAATCAAAACTTAGAAAAGATGATTGAGGATGGAACCTTTCGCGAAGATCTTTTTTACCGCTTGAACGTGATGCCGATTTTTCTTCCGCCATTGAGAGAGCGAATTGAAGATTTGCAAAATCTCACTCAGTACTTCATCAAACGCTTCAACAAAAAGCTCAGCCGAAAGATCACGGGCTTTAGCAACGAGGCTTTGATGTTGATGAAGCGCTACCCTTGGCCTGGAAACATTCGTGAATTGGAAAACATCATCGAACGTTGCTTTATTGTGGAGCGAGGAAACTTGATTGAAGTGGGCTCCTTGCCCGAGCAGATCCGAAATCTTCCAAAAGACAGTGACAACCCTTCCATGGCTTCTTCCTATTCGGGCCCCATGGATTTTGATCAGTTTAAAGAAGCTACGGAAAAGGAATTTATCGTTCAGGCCTTGAAAGCCAACCAAGGGCGAATCAACCAAACGGTGGCCCATGCGGGAATTCCAAAGAACACCTTGCTTCGCAAAATTCGAAAATACGACATCAACGTGAAAGAATACACCAAAGAGTGACAATTGATTTGGTTATCTCCTCACAAGGAAAGAGGTCTTAAAATCTTCAACCAGTCCTCACCTGCGGCTGCGGAGCTCGATTTTAAGACCTCTTTCCCTTTGAGGAACCAATACCAATCAATTGCATAGCACTTTGAAAAACTTTTTCCGAACTGAGATTGTTCATACATGCGTGAGTTCCAATGGGACAGGATTTCGTTCCATGGGGTGAGCAAGGCCGACAGCTCAAAATTTCTTGCACAATTCGAACTCGATTCTGCCACGGGCGATATCCAAACTCAGGAACCGTTGGACCAAAAATGGAAACCGTAGGCAAAGAGGTCGCCGCCGCCACATGCATGGCTCCACTGTCATTTGAAATCAAAAGTTGCGACTCTTGGAAGATCTCCATCAACTCCAACAAAGAGGTTTTTCCGCAAAGATTTTGAATGCGATCATCGGCTTGGGCCACAAGCTCACAGTCGCGTGAGTCCGCCGCACTCCCCACCAAACAGACTTCATAATCGCTTTCTAAAAATCGTTTGGCCAATTCCGCATATCGAGAGGAAGGCCATTTCTTTGTGGGCCAAACACTTCCCGGCGCCAAACAGATTCGCTTTTTCAATGGCTTCCAAGACGTTACTTCCGCACTCATCCACTCGGGAAGAGGGTTGTCCTCGAAGGAGACCACCTCCGTCTGGCTGACTCCTAAGAACCTTTGCTTGTTAGACTCTTGAGCCCATTGTTTTTGAAAATCCTCGGAGGCACAGGTAAACAGTTCCAACTGTCTCAACGCATCGGGAATCTCACGGTTATAGAGAACTCTTTTTTGAAAAAACGGAGCATTCCACCAAAGGGAATATCCCACGGCCACTTTCTTTTTCAACTGCCAAACAAACAGAGCCGTCCGATAGGAACGATGGGGACAAAAGACCCAATCAAATTCAATCTGTCGCAGTTCTTTCAAGGTGTCTTTGTAAGAGGAGGATTTTCCTTTTTCAATTTCATGAACAGAGTCCACAATCTGATGCTCTAAAAACATTTTTCCTAAGCCTTTTCGACACATCAATCGAACTTTCCCTTGCGGAAATTTTCTGCGGATCTGTTTTAATAAGGGAAGACTTAAGTACAAGTCTCCGGGGAAGGCTGTTTGGATGATGAGAATTTCCACTCTAAACCTCGTCGAATGCCATCAATCATTGCATCAAAAGAAACCTGGTCATAACACATGAGTTCTTTTTCGCAGACTCTTTTCCAACAAGGTCCACAAGGAGCTTGGGAAAGTATTTTTACACCTCGATCATAAAGATCAATTTCATGGGCACAGGTCGGGCCAAACCACGCCACCACCCATTTTTTAAGAGCCACTCCCATATGAAGACCCAAACTGTCCCCTGTCAAGATCAGGTCACAAGCGTTCACACTGCAAAGACCATCTCTAAGTCCCAGATTCATTGGGGAAACAACGACATCTTTACCTTTCGCGATCTCTAGGGCTCGATCTTGATCTTCTCGCCCGCCCAACAGAACCACGCGAACGTCATCTCTAAATTCTTTAGAAATTGAATCCACCAATTCTCTATGACCACTTACAGAAAGTTTTTTGTAAGGAATGGCCGTGCTGCATCCCACATTGAGTCCCACCAAAATCTGATTCGAGGCATCTTTCCAGCCTTCCCGACGCTGATCGGATTCTCGCTGCTCAAGACCTGACAACTGAAGGACATAGTTCTCCCTGAGATAGGCTCCCAACTCTAATGCTTCATGAACCAATTGGATCTCTGTTTTTTGATTTTCAAAAAACTTCATGTGATCACTCAACCCAATTTTCCAAAGCTCACGAGCCGCCCCTGTTGCGGGAAGCACTCCCCCTGAAACAGGATCTTCAATAAACCCAAATTGACGTTGGGATTGAAACTCCTGGCAAAGCCGCAAGGCTTGAAGAGACTTATCAATGCAATACACGGACGAATATTGAAGTGCCGTTAACGGGTGATGCTGAAGATCCTTGGAGCAGATCACTTCGTCAATAAAAGGATTTCCCTGCAACAGAAATTGTGCCGGCGCATCCGTCAACCAAACCAACCGCGAATGGGGATGTTTGCGTTTGAGTGCAGGTAAAAGTGCGGTACTTCGAAGCACCGCACCCAAGGCGCCCAAATGCACCACCAAAATGTTTTCTTTGATTTCACGAAAGGACGAACAATGACGCCGGTCACAGACTTTCGAAAGAAAACAGGGCTTGTACCCCGTAAAATGAAAACATCGAATCTCAGCCATGATTTATTGTAGCTGGATTCTGAATCTCTCATGAAGGATGTTGTTTAATCGCGACCTTTATCTATAGACTTTAGCTTGGCCACGAGGGTTCCAATTTTGATTTTGGATTCAATCCGAACGATAAATTTTCGATCATCATCCGTGATCCAAATGAGATTTTCACCCATGGGCTTGAACGCACCATCCACTTGAATTTGCGGACGAATCACCAAAGTCTTCAGCTTGCCAATTTTCGTCTTTAAAACCTCGCGGCGAAGAACCTCACCGGTAAATTCAATGTTGTTGCCCTCATCCGCCACACGAAAGGCCAGCTTCTTTCCCGGTTCCATTTGAAAATTTCTCAGGTAATAAAGCGCACTGATCACATTTTGAGAATAGTCTTTAATGTCCCAAGAAAGCTCTTTCTTCTCTTCCCCATTATCTTCCGTGTATCGCTTTTTCCAGTAAAAGGCCTTCATCTTGTCCCAATCAAAAAGTGTACGGGTCTCGGCAAGTTGTTTGCTCTCTTTGATGGTGATGGAAAGGTTATATGGCTTTAACTCTTCGTAATCCACATAGGTGGTTGCTTGATCATCTACCGAATAGATGTGAGAAAATAAAGAATAGGACTTCAAGTCCACTTGGAAATTATAAGCCTTATGACCATTCACTTCCACAAAGGGTTTCACCTGGAGATGAATTTCCCCAGCTTTGATATTGAAGTATGTCACATCCAAGGTGACCTTTTCACCCACGCGAAAAGGGTCCACTTCGGGGCGACGACCATCAAATCCCACTGAATCTTCCATTTCGGGCAACCTTTTTTTGGCAATTACGTTTTTCTTTGGAGTGGACGAAGATTTTTTATCGTCTTTTTGAGCTTCCTTACGAGGCGCCTTTTTTATTGATTTTTTCCGAGAGGACTTTTTAGCAGATTCTTTTTTAGATTTATCCTTTGCACTTTCCGCAGAGTCCTTTGGTTTCCCTTCGCTATCCGAAGATTTCTTAGAGATTTCTTCCTTGGGCTCCTCAATCTCCTTTACTTCGAGGCGCTTCTCGTAGTCCCCAATGTCATTCAGCTGTTCTTCTTTTTCATATTTCAAAAGGGTTGACGAGCATGACATCAAAATCATGACGAGAGGAGAAAAAAAGAAGAGTCGCCAAAAAGTCGAAAAATTCATACTGCTATTCTACCTAGATCTCAGGTAACTACAAACTCTTTCCATCTTCGATGAATCCACATCCACTGATCCGGATGCTCCCGAATCATTTGCTCCAAGAGGCCGTTGAAATGTTGCGTGGCTTTCTGAGCCGCATCTTCAGAGTCTTTGAATTTTTCCATATCCACCTGAGGAAGCAAATGCACCTCATGAATCCCTTCGGAACTTCGAAACGTGTAACCCGGCACAACAGCCGCTCCTGAGCGAAACGACATCACTGCCAATCCGGCGGCAGTTCCCGTTTCATGCCCAAAAAAAGTCGTCTTCACCCCAATGGGAGGGCCGGTAAATTGATCCAGGGGGATAACCACCACCTTGTTCTTACGAAGCATCTTCAAAAGTTGAAAGGATGAATCCCGTGGCGCAATAAATTCTGTTCCTAATTTAGCGCGCATACCAAACCAAAGTTCATTCAACCATTTGAGCTTAAAGAACTTAGACACCAAGACCATGTCATAACCCTTGAGAGACAATCCCCCCACGGCCAGGTCACCATGCCCCAAGTGAAGAGTTAAGAGCAACACGCCCTTTTTTCCCTCAAGAGCATGATCCAAATTTTCCAGTCCCCGAAATTGAATTTTAGAATTTAAGTTCTCGGCCGTTAAAAATGGAAGAAAACTGTACTCTGCAAAATCTTGCCCCAACTGAAACAAAGATTTTCTTCCCAACCGAAGCGCTTCCTTATCCGAAAGATTTGGAAAAGCCCTTTGAATATTTTCAATGACGATGTTTCGTCGAATTCGAAGAATGTCCAGCCATAGGGTTCCAAGCAGAATCCCCACTCCCCGACGCACAAAAACCGGGGATTTCCATAGAAGAAAAGCAAAACCCTTAGTGAGTTTTCCCAATAAGAACTTCAAAGAACTCATCCAATTGTCCTTCCACCGTGTAACTCAGCTCCATCACTCGAAGCACCGAACGCAACTCTTTAAAATGGGAAAGCTTCACTGCGTCTTTTTGAGTGGTCAAAATGTAGTCCGCGCCATGCTCAGACTGTTGCTGAAGAATCTCTGTAACATCTGACTCTGTGTAGTTGTGATGATCATCAAAAATCATATGATCGGTCAGGTGGTACTGAGCATTGGCCAACATCTCCACACCTTTGGGCTGTGCCACACCCGAAACCAAAAGATATCGATCCATGGGATTTGCGGCGGGCTCACCGTTTTCATCCACCACGGCTTTTAAATGATATTCCATGTTCAATCGGATTTTATCTTTAGGAAGCAGACGTTCAATGGGTTCAAAATCTTTAAGATCCGAAAAATTCTTTTTTGTACTGACAATCACTTGGGCCCTATCCAAAGATTGAAAGGGTTCACGCAACCTTCCAAAGGGCATCAAAGTCAGATTTTGCAAAGGCTCACTAAAATCCACCAAAACCACGTCCACATCTCGGTGAAGGGGGCGGTGTTGAAAGGCATCATCCGCAATGATGATATCCACTTTGTAAGAATCCAATAGTTTCTTGCCCACTTCAAAGCGTCGAGGGCCCACAAACACGGGGCCCAGAGCTTCTCGAGCAATCAAGCAAGGTTCATCACCAAAAGTCTTAGGATCTCCATCTTTAGGCACTTCTGCCACTTCTTTGACCTGGCCGCCATAGCCCCGCGAAACCACACCCACACGAAGTCCTCGAGAAACCAAAGCCCTCTGGAGCCAAATCACAAAAGAAGTTTTTCCCGTTCCACCCACGCTGATGTTTCCCACACTCACAACGCGAACAGGAAGTTGAGAGACCTTTAAATAATTATTCTCATAAAGGTGATTTCTAAAATCCACGCCCTTGCCAAAAAGGTAACTGAGGCTTTTAAAAAGACCCATCAGAGCCCTCCTTTTCAAAGTAAGGCTTCAAGGCTTCGGCCACTCGCAAAGTAATTCCTTGAGTGCCCAGCAAAGCTGAAGTCTTTAAAAGTTCTTTGGAAACTTGCTCCCGTTGTTTGTTGTCAAACAAATAAGCTTCTAAATTTTTAGCAAGATTTGCAGGATTCGCCTCGGACTGAAAAAACTCAGGGGCCACCTTTTTTTGGTGAATCAAATTGATCAAACCAAAAAAATTCGTCGACCGAACAAATATCTTTGCGAGCCAACCTGTAATCGCACTCATCTTGTACATGATCACCATGGGCTTGCCCAAAATACCAACCATTAAGGTTGCTGTTCCCGAGGCCACCAAGATCACGTCCATCATAGAGATCATTGAAAATGGATTCAACTTAACCAACGTCAGCGGAAAGTTCACTTCGGGAATCTCCGCCTTAATTTTGTCCAAGTCAAAATGAGGAGCGACCAAAAGAGCAATTTTTAATTCTGGATTTTTACGGTAGAGCAATTCGGCAGTTTCCAACTGGGTTTTCAAATGATGAGCCAGTTCCGACCGACGAGATCCAGGCATCAAGCCCAACACGCGATCCTGAGGCCCAAAGCCATACTTGCCTCTAAGGTGCCTAACCTCTGTGGGATCATTATAATCCACGCCCAGCTCGTCCAACAAGGGGTGCCCGACAAACTCAACATCCACGCCATGGGTTTTGTAAAAATCCTTTTCAAAGGGAAAAAGCACCAACATTTTATCGATGTACTTTTGAACCAACTGAACACGAGAACTTCTCCAGGCCCAGATCTGAGGCGAAATGTAATAGACCACCTTAAGTCCCAATTGAGACATCTTCTTCGCCAAACGAAAATTGAATTCTGGATAGTCCAAAAGCAAAACCACATCCGGTTTTCGAAGCTTTGCCGCATCAACAAGACTGTGAAAGACTTTTCGAATTTCAGAAAAGTGAGCTAAAATTTCCGTAACACCTACGACGGCCATGTCTTCAGAACGTCCCAAACATTCAAAGCCCAAAGCCTCCATGTCTCGGCTTCCAATTCCGAAAGCCTCAACTTCAAAGCCCGTGTTCTTCCAATGTTCCAATAAACGTTGAGCATAAAGACTGCTGGAAGCCTCGGCCGCAACAATAAGAATTCGAGGATTACAGTCTTCGTTCTGCATCAGCCAAGATTTCTTCCGCAAGTCGAAGTGCTCTCAACCCATCTCGACCCGAAACCAAAGGCTTTCCTTTGGTGGATACGGTCTGAACAAAAGAAGAGACTTCATCCATCAAAGCGTCCCCTTTTTCCAGGCTCAAACTGTCCGCCTCCAAAGGCAACTCGTCATCTTTCCAATCCCCAGTTTTGGTCAGCAGATTGACCTCCCCGGTTTGGAAATCAATGGAAAGGTATTGAGACTGTTGAAAGACACGAAACTTTCGCTGGGTGTTCTGAGAAACCCGAGAAGAAGTCACATTGGCAACAGCGCCGTTTTCAAACTCAATGCGCGCATTCGCAATATCGATTTTTTTGGTCAACACCGGAGTGCCCACCGCAGAAACTTTGACCGGCTCTGAATCAATCAAAGAGAGAATCACATCCAAGTCATGGATCATGAGATCCAAAACCACATCCACTTCAGTGCTTCGAACTTTGAACGGTGCCAAACGATGGCACTCGATAAACAACGGATCTTTAAGCTTCTTTTTCACAGCCATCAAAGCAGGATTGAAACGCTCCACATGGCCCACTTGAAACACCAACCCCTTCTCATCGGCCAATTTACAAAGCTCTTCAGCCTCCGCAGAAGTTTGAGTGATGGGCTTTTCCACCAGAATGTGACACCCTAAATTCATCAAAGTTTTACAGACTTCAAAGTGGGAAGGTGTTGAGCTGGCCACAATCACCGCATCACATTGCTTTCCCATTTCTTCCAACGAGGTCAGTGCAGGAACCTTTAATTCCTCCGCACGCTCTTTCAAAAGAGCTGCATCCAAATCAAAAATTCCACAAAAATCCACCGTATCCTTGAGAGCCGCCAATTTTTGGCTGTGGTAGCGACCCAAATGACCAACCCCAACCACTCCTGCTTTGACCAAACTCATCGCGCGACTCCTCTCTCGGAGCCTTGAATAAACTGAGTGAAGTACTGAATGGCCTCAGACGGGGCGCACTGGGTTTCAATTTCCTTTAAAGCTTCCTCAATGGTGCGATCGCCCATAATCAAAAGTCGAACTGCCTTTTTTAGATTTGCGATTTCATCTTTTGAATAGCCCGCCCGCTCCAGTCCAATGGAATTCAAAGCTCGACTGACAGCATACTTCCCTTGCGCACGAGTAAAAGGAAGAATGTCCTTATTTACGGCAGAGTCCCCCGCAATAAAGCTGTGTTTACCAATTCGAATGAACTGATTGAAACTGCACACGCCACCCACTCGAACATGATCTTCCACAACCACATGACCTGCAAAATTAGACGTGTTGGCAATTGCAATGTGGCTGCCCAACTGACAGTCGTGGGCAATATGAACATAGGCCATCAAAAGGTTTTGATCTCCGATTTGAGTGATTCCACCACCCGTGACGGTTCCCACATTCACAGTGACAAATTCTCGAAAGATATTCCCGTTTCCAATGCGAAGCTCGGTCACCTCGCCTTTGAACTTCAGATCTTGAGGGGGCCCCCCAATGATCGAGCCGGAATGAAAATGATTGTTCTCGCCAATGGTGACTTTGCCGTTTTCGGAGCCGATGATCGCATGGCTATCCACTTTGTTGCCTTTTCCCATGGTCACATCCCCACGGATCACTGCAAAAGGGCCAACTTCACAAGAGGGATCAAGTTTTGCGCGCGGATCAATAATGGCTGAAGGATGAATGGACATTAGAAGGACCCTTCACCTTCGCGAGCAGAGATGGCGGCCAAAATGGTCGCTTCTGTTGTCACTTTGCCTGCCACGCGAACAAAACACTCCGCTTGAATCATATTTTTTCGGTCTTTTAGAATGCGAGCATGCATTTCCAACTGATCCCCTGGGGTCACAGGGCGACGAAACTTCGCCTTTTCCACACCGGCAATCATAAAGTTCAATTTAGGTTCACCATCGCGGTAATAAGCCAATGCTGCGGCTTGAGCCATGGCTTCCACCAACAGCACGCCGGGCATAATTGGAAAACCCGGAAAGTGACCTTGAAAAAAAGGCTCATTCGCCGTGACGTTTTTAATTACCACCGCAGAACGTCCCACTTTTGAATCTGGCTGTTCCGAATCTTTCAATTCCAACACGCAATCCACAAGCAAAAAGGGATAGCGATGAGGAAGAATCTCTTGAACTTCTTTGTTGGTTAAGACCTTTTCCATGACCGGCGATTACTTGTTGTATTCCTTAACAACTTTATCCGTAAGGTCGATGCTTGGCTGTGCAAACAAAACCAACTGTTCTGACTTTTCAAGAATGGCTGTATAGCCTTCTTTTTTTGCCAAATCGCTGATGATCTTTTGCATTTTATCGATAATGGGTTTCGTAAGATCTCGCTCTTTTTTCTGAATTTCCATTTGGCTTTTTGCCACATGTTGCTGATGCTTTTGCATCTCAATTTGAAGCTCTTGTTGCTTCTTCGCTTTCACTTCATTGGACAAGGCCATGGCCTTTTTCTCGAAGTCTTCGAACTTCTTCTTCAAATCGGCTTCTTTTTTCTGAAGCTCCGCCTTCTTTTTATTGAACTCGGCTTCCAATTGTTTTTTAGCCGCTTTTCCAGCTTTGGTTTCTTGAATGGCTTTTTGCATATCAATAAAACCAATCTTGGTTTCCGCAAAAGTGGGCGCAACAAAAGCCAAAAGCGGAAGGGTCAAAAGGATCGATTTAAAAAATTTCATTTGAATCTCCTAAGAATAAATTCTTTCTAGGTATATCTTTTCTGAACTCTGGAAACAAGGCCTAAGACATCCACAATGGATCTGCTAAAAAGGGGCCCCAATGGCGAACTCAAAGTTGACCGCGTCTTCGTCAAATTCTTGCTTGCGCTGAAGTGGAAAACCCCACTCAAATCGAAGGGGACCAATGGGAGAGAACCATCGGAATCCGAATCCAACGTTCTGCCGAAAATCACTCACACTCAACTCGTCATTGGCATCACCCACATCATAGAAGGCCACACCTAAGATTCCAGCCTCTTTGATCAGAGGGAATTGAAGCTCCATATTGTAGAAAAATTGTTGCGTACCTCCGAAAGGACGCAAAGCCTGATTGTAGGCGTCATCTTCACTCAATGAGGGTCTCAACTCATCAAAGATCTTGCGTGAAAATTTGCGTTTTCCAATGGAAAACCATCGATATCCACGAAGAGAATTGGCCCCACCCAAAAGAAACAGTTCGTTAAATGGGACGTCCTTATTGGAATCATTGCTCGACACAAATCCATAGTTGATGTTGTTTCGCCAAACCACATCCCAGAAGAGCGTTTTAAAATACCTTAAATTGGTTAAACCCTTGGTGTAATTGAGAGAGCCCCCAATCCCAGCGTACTCCAAAGAGGTGCTTGCATAGAGTCCCTTTGTCGGCGCAAAACGATCATCTCGCTTGTCGTACTCCAAAGTAAATGTGGACGAAGAGGTGGTTCCATTGGCCGTTTCCACAGGAAACAGATCTGGATCACTTTTCGTAGGGTCCACACTCAAATCGGTATTTTCCAACTTGTAGCGCAAGTATCCTCGGAAATAAGGCGCCAAGGGATGTCCAAAGCGCAGGGCCATCCCCTTTTTATCTTCTTTGTAATCAGGAAGTGATCTTTGGTTTTGGAACAAATCTGTTCCCGCAGACCATTCGGTGTCCCAAAGGTAAGGTTCTGTAAAGCTGAACTGAAAGAGACTTTGCCGTTTGCTGTAATCAATTTGAGCCGAAAGACTTTGGCCACGACCCAAGAAGTTGATCTGACTGACCTGACCATTCAATACAAAACCATAAAAGCTCGAGTATCCGGCACCTGCCTGGATGGTTCCCGTGTTTCTTTCCTTCACCACGATATCAATATCCATCAAGTCATTTCGGCCTCGTGGAGTTTTCGTGTTGAAGTTCACTTCCTCAAAGAAACCCAGTCGTTTGATGTTGTCGAAAGACTCCCGCTTCTTGGTTTCGTTGTAAAGCTCACCTTCAAGAATGGTCAGTTCTCGTCGCAAGACCTTGTCGCGGGTGCGAGTGTTCCCAACCATATTGATTTCATTGATGTAAACTTTGTTGCCTTTATCAATTTCAAAGGTGATGTCCATTTCGCGGTCGGACTCACGCGTCCGGGTGCGAGGAATGATGTTGGCGTAAGCGTAACCCAAATCTCCGTACTTCGCCTGCAAAGCACTCAAATCCTTTTGTAGGGTCTCATAACGAAATACACCTTGGTCTTCAATTTGAGTGGATTCAAAAAGCTCTTCCTCAGAAAAAAGTAGATCTCCAGAAAAATCCACCCGACCCACTCGGTACTGATCCCCTTCTTCCACGCGCAAGGTGATGTAAATGCTCTTTTTATCCGGAGTTACGTACACCTGAGGTCGATCCACTTTCACTTGGACATAACCTTCGTTGTAGTAAAGCAAATTGATCATTTGCACATCGCGGTCAAAGGCTTCCTGTTTGTAAGAGCCCGAGCCGGAAAGAAAACTAAAGAAGGAACCTTCCTGAGTGATCATCACAGATTTGATCTTTTGCTGCGAAATCTTACTGGCACCTAGAATCGTAATCTTTCGAACCTGAACCTTGTCGTTCTCTTGAATTTTGAAATTGAGTTTTACGCCTTCGTCCGTGGGCTCCGTATCATACGTGACCCGAGCCAGGAAATAGCCCTTTTCTTCGTAAAGCTTTTCCATCTGTTCCACAGCGTCGCGCACGCGGGACACATCAAAAATTTCATAGGTTTTTAAATTTCCAATTTCTCGAAGCTCATCATCCGTAATTTCATCATTTCCTTTGAAATTGATTTCCACCATGGAGGGCTTTTCAGTGACTCGATAAACCAATCGAATCCCTTTTCCTGAAACCGGAAACTTCTCCACTTGAACGTCGTAAAAATATCCCGTTTCAAAAAGATTGATGATGTCTTTGCGAATTTGGTCCGAATTTAGATTCTGACCGGTCTTTGTTTGAATGCGATTGCGAATGGCATCCGCTTCGATCTTCTTTTGACCTTCAACTTCAATTTTCTGAATGGTTTGTGCAAAAACCAAAACCGGAAAACAGAAAAAAATAAGGAGTGCAGTGAATATGGAATACTTCAAAAAAAACCCTGTGTTTTTAATAACTTAAAAATAACGTTTCCAAGACTATCGACAGACCTATCCCGTTGTCAAAAATTTAAAATACCCAGCTGCCATCGGCCATTCTGACCGATCTGGGAAACTTGCTGGAAAATGAGGCATCATGAGTCACCACCACCAGGGTCAGACCCCGATCTTTTTTCAAATGAAAGAAAAGTTCCTGAATTTTCTGACTATTTTCCGAATCCAAGTTCCCCGTGGGCTCATCTGCAAAAAGAATTTGAGGCTCATTAAAAAGGGCACGGGCAATGGCCACTCTTTGCTGCTCCCCCCCAGAAAGTTCGGAAGGATAGTGATCAAATCGGTGAGAAAGCCCCAAATCCGCAAGAACCTCTCTTGCTTTGCGGCGACAGGCTTCCGGGGACTGGCCTGCAATTCGTCCGGGAATGGTCACATTTTCCACTGCGGTGAACTCTGGAAGCAAATGATGGAACTGGAAAACAAATCCCATCTCTTTGTTTCTCAATTGAGCCAAATCTTCCTCAGACATTTGAACCAAATCCACATTGTTCCAAAAAATTCGACCCGATGTAGGTTTATCCAAGGTTCCAAGCAAATGAAGAAAGGTGCTTTTTCCCGCACCGGAAGCTCCCAAAATACAAACGGCTTCTCCACGAACCACTTCAAAACTTAAATTTTTTAAAATTTGAAGACTGCCATAACTTTTGGAGACGGAATCTGCCTTAATCATAACGCAACCCCTTTACAGGAGACATTCGGCTTCCCAAACGCGCGGGAACCAAAGTTGAAAAAAAACTAATCACAAGTGTGCACGAAAAAATCAAAAGCAAATCCATAAAACGAATGTCCAGCTGGATGTGATCCAGTTTGTAAACCTCGGCCGGAACAATGGGAACAAAGTATTGAAGCCATTCCAACGAGTAGCAAAGCACGACGCCTAAGATAAATCCCGCCAGACAGCCGATTCCACCGGTCACCAAACCTTGCCATGTAAAAATCTTTTGAATGGCTTTGGGCCCGGCTCCACAGGTTTTTAAAATTGCAATGTCCTGATAGCGTTTGACCACACCCACAATCAGCTGACTGGAAAGATTGAAACTTGCGACAAGAACCAAAATCATCAGCAAAAAGAAGATCACTGTTTTCTCGAGGCCGACAGCTTCAAAAAGATTGCGATTGATGTCCGACCAATCGCGAACCCAGTAGCGTTCTCCCAAATGAGCGGACAGCCTTTGCGCCAATGCGCTGGCCTGACTGGGACCCTCCATTTTGATTCGAACTCCGGAGATTTTTCCCAAATCCCCACTAAATTCTTGGGCCACATTTAGATCTGTCAAAATGTAGCGAGAATCAAAATCATAACGTCCAAAATTGAGGATTCCTGAAACTTTCATTTCAAGAACTTTGGGCTGCACCTGAAATGCGCCAATGCCCTTGGACTTTGGGATCACAATTCGAAACTGGTCTCCCACTTTCAATTGAAATTTTGTTGCCACTCCTTTGCCTACAATGGCCAGCGGCTCTTTTGAAGAAAGACGAAAGTCTCCAGCAACCAAATGCTTTTTCATGTCCAACACCGAAAACAGCGACTTTTGGTCAACCCCTTCAAGCATCACTCCATTGACCAGTCCTTTGTGGGCCAACACACTTTCCACAGCCAAAAACGGAGTCTGAGCCACAATGGGTTCTTTGGAGTTTTTTATTTTTTCAAGAATCTGATCTTGAGATTCCGCCCCTCTGTTAAAGACGACGACATGCCCAAACAAGCCTTGAACCGAAATCTTCAATGTTTTGATGTACCCGCTGAATACAGCCATGCTGACGATTAAGGTGGCCACGCCCGCAGTCAATCCTATGATGCTTAACACTGTGGTCAGATCAAAAAAACTTTTGGATTTGAAGGATTTCTCTAAGTACCACCAGGGCGTTGGACTGGACTTCATCATTGCTCTTTGGGGCGAATGGCTCTTTCTTTGAGAAAGGCCTGAATAAAACCATTGAGATCCCCATCCAACACTTTGTCCGGAGCACCCACTTCAAAATCTGTGCGATGATCTTTCACCAGTTGATAGGGATGCAAAACATACGATCGAATTTGACTGCCCCACTCGTTGGCCAACTTGTTTCCCGCAATGGCATCCAATTCTTTCTGGCGCTTTTCAATTTCCTGTTCATAAAGTGCGGCCTTCAACATCTTCATGGCCTTGTCACGGTTGGCATGCTGACTGCGTTGAGTTTGGCATTGCACCACAATTCCTGAGGGAATGTGGGTCATTCGAACCGCGGAATCCGTTCGGTTGATGTGCTGCCCCCCAGCTCCACTGGCTCGGTAAGTGTCCACTCGAAGATCTTCATCTTTGATTTCAATTTCAATGGTGTCGTCCACTTCTGGCCAGGTATAAACCGAAGCGAAACTGGTGTGGCGTCGGGCATTGGAATCAAACGGAGAGATCCGAACCAACCGATGAACTCCCGTTTCTGCCTTCAGGTAACCATAGGCATAGGGTCCCTCAATCAACAGGGTCACCGATTTGATTCCGGCTTCTTCCCCTTCCGAAAGCGCCAGAACTTCCACTTTATAACCTTGCTTTTCTGCCCAGCGCCGGTACATGCGGAATAACATGTCGGCCCAGTCTTGCGCTTCCGTTCCTCCGGCTCCGGAGTTGATCGAAAGATAAGAGGAATTTTGATCCACCTCTTCTCGAAGCAAGCTTTTCAATTCTAAATCTTCATAAAGAGTTTCGATGGCTTGGCATTCACTTTTCACTTCTTTAAAGGAGGCTTCATCCTCAGCTTCCGCAGCCATCTCTAAAAGGACCAAACCATCATCAATGCGCTGTTCGAGCGACTGAAAATCGGAAATGGATTTTTCTAAAAAAATCTTCTCTTGATTGATCTTTTGCATTTGCTGGTGATCATTCCAGACTTCGGGGTTCTGAGCGGCCTGCTCCAGCTCCTCGAGACGCTTTAACTTGGCGTCGATGTCAAAGATACCTCCGAAGGTTGGAGGACTGAGACTTCAGATGCAACAGTTGAGATTTTACTTCTGAAGATTGAGCAATTAACGACATTCAATGTCTCCTCGTCTTTAAGGCGCCACTTTACCTGAAGTCAAAACGAGGGGCAAGACGATCAAAGATCTGATTTTGCAGGTCAAACATCTTTTTAGCCTCTTTCTGAGAGGTTTCATGGTCATAGCCCAAAAGATGCAGAAGGCCATGAAGGATCATGTAACACAGCTCACGGTGATAGCTGAGACCGGTTCTCTTAGCCTGAGCGAAAATCACCTCAGGAGACAAAACCAATTCACCGATTTGATGATCTTCCATGGACTCAAAGCTTAAAATGTCTGTGGGATAATCTTTGCCGCGAAAATTTTTATTCAAATTTTTCACATGTTTTCGAGAGACAAAAACAATCAATACCTCTTTGGATTTCAATAGTTTTTGATCCCGTTTCGGCAGCTGCTTTTCACACTGATTGAGCCAGCGATCCAACATTTTTTGAGGCAAAGCTTTGCCCGACTGATTGATGGAATAGAGCTTCATGAGGAAACCGTACGGGTTTTCTTTTTTCCCAAAGCTTCCCGGCCACCTGTCACAGGGGGCAATGCGGGAGTGACCTTTTGAAAAGGAGGTTGAGGATAGTCAATTCTCTGGTGATAAATTCCAAGAATCACTCGACGGTAACAGGCTTCGATGACCTTCAGATCTCTTAGAGTCAAATTGCAATCTTCCAACTGTCCATCCAAGAATTTATTTTGAATGATGTTTCGAACCAAAGAAGACAATCGCCCCGCAGTGGGCTCATCCAAAGATCTTGCCGCAGCTTCAATAGAATCACCCAACATCAAAAGTGCGGCCTCTTTAAACTGAGGCTTTGGCCCGGGATAACGAAAATCTCCCTCATGAACCAGATCGATGTCCTCGTCTTGCTCTTCCAGGGCCTTGTTGTAAAAGTAGCTGATCAAGGTCGTCCCATGATGCTGACGAATTCCATCCACAATGGATTTTCCAAGCTTATGACGAAATCCCATTTCTGCACCGTCTTTGACATGAGCCACCAAGACCGTCTTACTCATGTGTGGCGAAATGTGTTCATGGGGATTGTGCCCCGGTCTTTGGTTTTCGATAAAGTAATGGGCGTGCTCCATCTTTCCAATGTCGTGATAGTAGGCCATCACCTTTGCAAGCAAAGGGTTTGCGCCAATTTCTTCGGCGGCAGCCTCCACCATGCTACCCACCACCAGCGAGTGATGATAGGTGCCTGGAGCCTTAACAATCATCTCTTTCATCAAAGGATGATTCAGGCTCGAAAGCTCAAGAAGCTTCACATCGGTGGTGTAGTTGAAAAGACTTTCCAACAAGGGAATAAAAGTCATTGTGACCATAGAAGCCAAAACCCCTGACAAAAATCCAAAGGCCACATTCCAAACCAGGTGATCCACAAAAGACATTTCACGAACCGAGATCAAAAAGGTGATCACTCCAATAACAATGGCGTTGATGGTTCCCGCTCGAATTCCCGCCCAGTAAATGTCGTTTCTTTTTTTACAAGAGTAAACCCCACGGGCACCCGCAATTCCTCCCACCACAGAAAACAGCAGCATGGGCAAATAAAAGCTGGGATCCACCATCAAGGCCACAACTACGGACATAAACAAGGTGAAGAGCCAAACCATCTCTCCGTAAGGGATCAAAAGACCGACAAGCATGGGGCCGGCGGCCACAGGCGCTGCAAACAAATAACTGGATGCCGGAATGGTGGCCGAAAATTTATCTACAAAAGAGCTGTCCACAACAAAAAGATAAAACTTCGTCACCACAGAAATCAGAATCAGCACGGTGGCCATGGCATAAAAGTCCTTGGCCTCCAAAAGAAGTTTCGAGCGCAAAGTCCTTCGGATGTAATTGAAAAACACAGCGATGGCGATAAAAAACAAAATCGCTACGGCAAGGGCCACATAATCCATGCGCCGCGCACTTTTTAAATTGTTGATTTCGGAAATCAACAACATGTGAGTGGGTTGAACCAAGGCGCCTTTTGCCACAATCACTTGATTCTTTTGCACCGAAATTTGAACGGGCAGAATGGCCGCACGGGCCTCTTGCTTTCGATCTTCTGTCACCTTCTTATTAAAGATCAGATTGGGAACCAAAACTTTTCGAGCAATGCGAGAGACAAAGCGTTTGTCTCTTGCCGATAGAGCCTTAAATCCACGGACATTTTCTAAACTGAAATCACTTTCACGGCGGATGTCCAAAGTTTGATTGACCGGAATGATCTGTCCTTGACCGTTTGAATCTGCAGTCTCCACCAAGATGCTTTGATCTCCGGAGGAAAACAAAAGGCCTCGTCCGTCGATGATTTTTCCAGAGGACCAATTGAGTAGGCCCCGAACAAGAATGTTTTCAATTCGAGGAGTGAAACGATTTTCAGCCAGCCATTCAAAAGTGGCTTGGGAAATTTCAACTCCCAGAAGATCTTCAAATTTTGGCTTGTGTTTGACGAATTCTTTAACAGCTTCTTCCTGGGCCCGCTCCCCTTTGGGCCAATTCGTGGATTTCACCAAACTTCGCATCTCTCGGAAAGACTTAAAAACACGATTTAAAACTTGATCATAAATATACGGGTCGTAATCAAAGACCGCAGGAACAGAAATTTCGGCCGCACGTCGTTTTTCCTCAGTGGCGCGCTCGTCCACCACCTGAAAAGACATTGGCGATTTGATGTCACTGGGGGCAGGCTCACCCAACTCCACATTTTCATTAAAATTGACTTCGAAGAAAACAATAGAAGAAAGAATCAGACAAAATCCAAAGACCAAACTCCACCATCGAAGTCCAAGCTTTCGATCAAAAGAAAGCCAAAACTTTTGGAAATATTTGCGATCCCCTTTAAGGTTTTTCACCCATGTTAAAAAGGAGGCATTCTTTTCCTTCGATCTGGAATGCTTCTGCAAATTCTTACGATGATCCATAGTCTATTTACATTGTCCTTTTTTAAGCTTCTGCCTGCGAGAAAAAATGTTAAGCTTGCCAGAAATGATACCATAGACTGGTGACGAAAGGCGAGGAGATGTCCAAACCCCCAGAAAACACCCGCGAGATCTCTGCTCTTGTGGAAATTGTTGCAGCTTTGAGAGGCGAAAATGGATGCCCCTGGGACAAAGAGCAAACCCACGAAAGTCTGGCGCCCTTCGCCATCGAGGAGACCTTTGAACTGGTGGAGGCCATCGAACAGGGCTCTGCAGAGGGCCTCAAAGAAGAACTGGGCGATTGTCTTTTTCAAGTGGTTCTCCACAGTCAATTGGCCCAGGAAGAAAATAAATTTTCACTGAGTGATGTGATTGAATCCATTTCTCAAAAAATGGTTCGGCGGCATCCCCACGTTTTTTCTGATGTGAAGGTTCAGGACAGCTCCGAAGTGATCAAAAATTGGCAACAAATCAAAGCTCAAGAAAAGGACGCTTCTAAAAAAAAGAGCTCTCCCCTTGAAACACCTAAAGGATTGCCCGCTTTGATGGAGGCTCAAAAAATTGGACACAAAACAAAGAACTTAGGTTTTGATTGGCAAGAGGCTTCTCAAGTTTTTGCAAAGGTCAAAGAGGAAGTTTCTGAAGTGGAAGACGCTCTTCACAATTTTTCCGAAAATTCCAGTTCTGAAAATTTGGAAGCCCTTTCTAAAGAAATTGGTGATGCTCTTTTTTCTTTGGCTCAACTGGCTCGGCACCTAAAGCTGGATTCAGAGAAAAGTTTGCGAACAACCAACCACCGGTTTCGCTCTCGTTTTTCAGAGATGCTCACTCACACCAACAAAGACTTGGAACAGTTCAAAAATCTCTCCCCAGAGGAAAAAGAAGCTCTTTGGGAAAAGGCCAAAAAAATTCACCGGTAATTCAAATTGCACCTATTTTCGGCGACGGCGAATGGCTTGAATCTCTGGCGCATGAAAAAGATGAGCCAAATAAAAATACCCCACCACCGAAAGCGCAATCACAAGAGCTGTGCTTAAGGATGCGCCCACAAACGGGCTCAACTGACGAGGCAAATAAATACACAGAGCGGTCATTAAAGCTAAACCGGGAATCCAGCGGAAAAAGGCTTTCAATATTTCAAGCCACCGCAAAGACCCCAACTTTCGACGAAACTGAAGATTCAGTAAACTCATGTTAAGTGCGGAAGAAACAGTTGTGGCAAAAGCCAAACCGGGCAAACCATATTCATCCACCAAAAAATTTCCCATAAGAATGTGAATGATCAATGCAAAAAAAGCGATCACTGCCGGCGTCTTTGTGTCGTTCATGGCATAAAATCCCGGACTGAGAACTTTCGAAATGCTGGTTGCCACCAACAGTGCGGAATAGATTGCAACCACTTGTCCCGTTTGAAGAATGTCATTGGCATCAAAGTTTCCACGACCAAAAAGAAGATCTGTGATTTCGGTGTTCAGCAAATACATTCCCAAGGCACTGGGGATGGCCAAAAACAAAAGAGCCCTCATTGCTCGATGGGCTTCTCCAAGCATCAAATCTTTTCGACCATCTGTCAGATAGTTTGAAAATCTGGGCAAAAGAGCCGCACCTAAAGAAATGGCAATCAAAGACTGGGGAAGCTCCAATATCCGATCTGCACTGTAAATGTAACTTTGCGCCCCTTCCTTCAAACGTGCGGCAAAACTGGTGTTCACCAAAGTCATCACTTGAAAAACTCCCAATCCAAAAACTCCGGGAGCCATATTTTTTAAAACTCTTTTAAAAAGAGGGCTCCCCACATCCCACCGAAAAGCAGGGAAAGCATGAACTTTGGCCAACATAAAAAAGACCAACGCCCACTGCGCCACCCCACCGGCGATCACTCCCCAGGCCAGTTGATCTCCCTGGAATTGAAAAAAGGGCAAAAACGAAAAGATGATGACCAACAGGTTAAAAAGGGCCGGAGCCATTGCGGGCAAAAAGAAGTATCCCAGCGCATTGGAGATCGCCATCCCGAAGGCATAAGAGGTCACCAAAATCAGGTAAGCCAACATGATTCGAGCCAGCTGGATGGTCAGCTCCATTTTTCCAGGAATGGCTGCATAGCCTTGAGGATCGCTGACCCAGGCATTCATAATTTGGGGCATAAAAAGATAACCCAAAGCAAATAAGGTGGTCGTCAGGGTCAACAAAACCGTAAAAACCGTTGAGGCCAGGGCTTTTGCGGCCTCTGGATCTTTTTTTAAAGATTCCAAATAGATAGGGATAAAACTGACAGACAGAGCCCCTTCCCCAAAAAGCCTTCGAAACAGGTTGGGGAGGCGAAATCCCACCACAAAGGCATCCGTCAGGGTGCGGTCGAAGACCCCTAAGAGTACGGCATCTCTGACAAATCCCAAGATCCGCGACAGTAAGGTCCCTGCTGACATGGCCACGGCCGCAGCTCCGAATGAGGATTTTCCATGTTTGAGCTTGGGGCTTGAGCTTTGAGCCATACTGTGTTAACTCCAGACGTTTTCGAGATATGAGAAGTTCAGTAAATCACCGGAGGTTAAACCTTGGCAAATCATAAGTCCGCAGAGAAAAGAGCCCGTCAATCGGTTCGAAGAAACAAAGTTAACAGTCAATCGATGGGTGAAGTTCGTACTTTTGAAAAGAAACTTCGATCTGCCATCGGTTCAAAAAACAAAGAAGAAAGCCAAAAGCTTTTGGTGTTGTTTTCAAGCAAAGTGGGCAAAGCCGCTCAAAAAGGCCGCTTGCATATGAAAACTGCTGCTCGAAAAATCAGCCGCTTGAGCCGCCAAGTTTCCGGTCTTTCATAGTTTGTTATTTTCAAAGATTTGAGCCCGAATGTTTTTTAGCGTCGGGCTCTTTTTATTTGATCACAAAACGGACTTGGTTTTGTGAGACGCCACAAAAGATCGAATTTCTCTCAGCACCTGAAAAGGCAATTCATCAAACTCCACACCCAACATTTGCTCGGAAGTGTTTCGAACCGTTCCTCGACTGGTGTAGAAGTTTTCGCCCTTCAAACTGAAGGTCACCAAAACACGATCCCCCACTGTGAATTCAGAAGCGGTTTGAATCATCATGCCCCCCTCCCCAATTTGAAGCATGCGCTCCACTTGGTACTCGCCCTTTTTGAGAAGACCGATGGGACGATTGACTTTTTTTCGAGGGACTCGACGCTCTGGGTTCATATGAACCTCGTCGGATTTTTTACTCGCAAGCTTTAAGGATCAGGTTCTCCAACCAGACATGTCCTGCAATGGCTGAGGACTTTAGGGCGCGGTCCGTTAGGACCAATAGAGAAAACATCTGAGTCATCTTGCGGTCGGGCCAGACCTTCGACTGGCTCAAATAGTTGTTGAGCAAAAATTGTGGAATGCCCACCTTTGAACAGAGTTTTCCACCGCTCAATCCCAAAGGAGCGAGAGCCCGAAGCTGAGACAAAATTCGAAAGTGCCTGTTCAGCAATGCCACCACACCAATCTCGCTTTGGCCGCCGTCCAAAAGATTTGCCAACAGAGTTAAGGCCTTCGCTTTGTCACGAACACCTATGGCATCGGTCAGATCAAAGATTCGATCCACCCGACTTCGAGAAACCACTTTCAAAACATCTGCTTCTTCAATGCGGTTTCGATCTCCGATGTAAGAACTTAACTTTTCAATCTCGCTGTTGAGTTCGGTCAAATTCGTTCCCACAAACTGCAAAAGCAAAGCGATGGCTTCACGACTGACTTCCAAGTCCTGGCGATAACAAAGGTACTCGATCCACTGAGGCATTTGATTTTCATAGGGACGCTGAAGTTCCACCCAAATCGAAGCCTTCGATAGTTTTTTATACGGACGCTTTCGTTTGTCCAAACTTTCACAGGCCACCACAAAAACGGTCGAGTCCACGGGACGATCGATCACTTCGTAAAGAGCTTCCCAGTCTTTTTCTTTGAGACTCTCCGCTCCCCTTAAAAGCACCATGCGCCGAGCCCCCATCATAGGAAGCATCTCAACCGCATCGCGCACGTCCGCACCCGAAGTCTCTCCGGCAATAAATGAACTGTAGTTAAAGTCCATGGTCCCTTCATCAACAATCTTCGACTTCAACAGATTGACAGACTCTTCCACCAGAAAGCTTTCATCTCCGCATAAGACATAAACGTTGCCAGGATTTTGCTTTTCAAGGCGTTGTTGAAGTTTTCTCAAATCCAGGGTGACCATTAAAAATTCTCCGTCAACTGATTGTGGGCATCCAACATGGACTCTTCGGCAAGGGCACGTAAGACTTCCCGTCGGTTGGAGTCATTGTAGGTGGCGTTTACTGAGTTTACGACCGGCGTACCCACTCGAGGAGCCGAATAGGCTTTCGCTCGAACAAATCGGCGCGACCATAGAATTTTTTGATCACTTTCACGGATCAAATTGATCTCAGAAATCACCGTCACCAAATACTCCGCATTGAGCACCGCTCGATCGGGCAACCTCTCCAAACTGCTGGCACCCAATCCTCGCTCCCCTTTAATTTCAATAATTTTTCCATCCAAAAATACGGGAGCCGTATCCTTGTCTTGAATGCGCGCCACTTTAGAACGGTGAAAACGTTCGATCAAAGCTCTGGTAAAATCAACTTCTAATCCCACCTCTTCGGATTTATTTTCGAACATGGGGATGGCCACTTGTTGATAGCCTCCGGGCAAGGATCGATCTGCAAAGCCCCAGTGATAGGCACACGAGGAAAGAACAAATCCGTTCAATATTAAAAATGAGAGTAAAATTCGTCGACTGAACACACTGTCAAAATAATCGTCTTTCCACGCCATTTCAATCTCGAAATCCCATTGACTTCAACGTCTGTGTCGGTTGCAAATGAATTATGCAAAAATCCTCTGTTTATCGCCTTTTGGCGCCTGGTCCAGTTCCTATTCCGAAGAAAGTTCTCGAATCTTTAAGCGAACCGGCTCTTCATCACCGAATTCCTGCGTTTGAACAAAAACTGCAATATTGCTTTTCAAAGCTCAAAGAAGTTTTTGAAACCAAACACAAAGTTTTGATCCATACCTCTACCGGATCTGGGGCCATGGAATCTGCAATTGTGAATTGCTTAAAACCTGGCGATAAAGGGATTTTTATCGTGGGAGGAAAATTTGGAGAGCGCTGGGCACAAATGGCAAAAACTTTTGGCGCTCAAGTGGTTCCGTTTCAGTTGGAGTGGGGGGAATCTCTAGACCTAAATGCCTTTGAAAATTTCATAAAGGATCACAAAGATGCAAAAGTGGTCGCCACGCAAGCCTGCGAAACCAGCACTGCGACGTTGTTTCCCGTGGAAGAGATCTCGCGCCTGACAAAACAGCACACCCAAGCACTGGTATTGGTTGATGCCATCACCGCCATGGGATGCATGGATCTTCCCATGGACGCTTGGAATTTAGACGTGGTTGTTGCAGGTTCACAAAAAGCTTTTATGCTGCCAACGGGGCTTTCTTTTGTGGGAATTTCTGAAGACGCCGAAAAAATTGTGCGGGCAAACCCACAGCCTCGATATTACTTTGATTGGGTCAAAGAATTAGAGTCCTACCCCAAGACAACTCGATTCTCCTCTCCGAACTCTTTAATTGTGGCCCTCTCCGAAGTGCTCCGTCTTTTTGAAGAGGTGGGAATGGACGCTGTTAAAACCCGGTGTCGCATCTTGGCCGAAACCACTCGCCTTGGAGCGGAAGAACTGGGCCTCAAAGTCTTTTCAAAAAATCCATCCTCATCGGTGACTGCCATTGAATTGCCCGAAGGAGTGGACGGCCAAAAACTTCGCAGTTGGTTGGAAACCGAAAAAAACATCACTGTGATGGGTGGCCAAGATCAGTTGAAAGGAAAAGTTCTTCGAATTGGACACATGGGAGCCATTTACAATGACGACCTTTTGGCATTTTTTGACGCTTTGATGGAAGGCTTGAATTTGCCAGAGCCTATGGAATTTAAACATCATCTTTCAAAAAGTCTTTTTCCATCCCTCGAGTATTTTGCATGAAAACTTTGGTCCTTGAAGCCCACTCCCCAAAAAGCTTTTCTGTTTTGAAAGCAAACTCTGAAATTCAGATGATTGAGAAAAATCAAAGTTCCGAATGCGAAGCCTTGATGATTCGATCGCACACAAAAGTTCATCAAAAATTTTTAAAAGACCATCCAAATTTAAAATTTGTGGTCACAGCGACCAGCGGCTTTGATCACATTGACATTGAAGCCTGTCGTGAAAAAAACATTTTGGTTTCTTACTGTCCCGAGGCCAATGCTCAAAGTACGGCCGAGCACACTTTGTTTTTGATGCTCAGTTTGCTTCGAGGCGCCAACCAACAGTACCGCTCTTTAAGAGGTGGAATGTGGCGCGAAGGTGTTGAACGCGGAGGCTTGCTGTCGGAGCGCACCGTTGGCCTGGTGGGATTTGGACGGGTGGGAAAAAAAGTGGCTCAGCTTTGCAAAGCCTTTGGAGCCCAGGTTTTGGCCCATGACCCTTACGAAAGCGATGAAAATTTTAAAGCCTTCGGCGTTGAACGAAAAGGATTCACCGAGGTTTTGAAGGCCTCAGACCTATTGAGTTTTCATGTGCCATTGACCTCGGAAACAAAACACATGATTAACGGCTCCACTTTGAGTGAATTGTCCGATGAGGCTTACATCATCAACGCTTCAAGAGGTGATGTGATTGAAGAGAGCGATTTGGTCTCGGCCCTTCGAGAGCATAAAATCAAAGGAGCCGCTCTCGATGTTTATAAAAAGGAGCCCTTGGCTCCGAACAGCTTTTTGCTGAAAGAACCCACACTGTTTTTAACTCCACACACCGGCGCGTACACAGAGGAAGCCTGGGAGCGCGCATCCATGGAGGCTGCAAGCAAGCTGGTTGCTTTTGCGAAAGGCGAGGTGGTTTCAGATCAGCTCCCCTTGTCAACGCCATGGTTTAAAAAAAGCCTGTTTCCAACCTAGAACTTGCTCCCCTGTGCCGATTGTGCTCGAATACGATCGTTTTCAAAGGGAGACAAAATGCCTGGATTAATAGTTGTCGGATCTCAATGGGGTGATGAAGGAAAAGGAAAAGTCGTCGACGTTTTTTCTTCTCAATCAGACTTGGTTGTTCGTTATCAAGGTGGAGCCAACGCTGGCCACACTCTGGTGGTGGATGGAAAAAAGACGGTTTTGCACTTGATCCCTTCGGGCATTCTTCATGAGCAAGTCACTTGCATGATTGCTGCGGGTGTGGTTTTGGACATCGTCACTCTTTGCGAGGAAATTCGCGCTCTAAAGGTCAATGGCCTTTTGAAAAATCCCAAACAGCTTTTGATCTCTGATTCTTGTACGGTTTTACTTCCCTATCATCGCCGCTTAGATTTGGCCCGAGAGAAGGCTCTTGGAAATGAGAAGATCGGCACCACCGGACGAGGAATCGGCCCCGCATACGAAGAGCGCGCCTCTCGAAAAGCCATTGTTTTTGGTGACCTCTTTGGACCCAAAGATGTTTTGAAGCAAAAATTGGAAGCTGCTCTCAAGGAAAAAAACTTCCTTCTTGAGAGCTACTACAAAGAAGAACCCTTTAAGGTGGAAGACCTGATCAAGGTCATTGATGAGTGCGCTGAAGAATTGAAAGATTATCGCTCAAAGGACACTTCCTTAGGAATCCACAAGGCTTTGCGTTCGGGAAAGAAAGTTCTGTTTGAAGGGGCTCAGGGAAGTCTTTTGGATTTGCTCCATGGGACTTATCCTTATGTGACTTCTTCTTCCACCCTGGCAGGATCTGCTTTGGTGGGCTCAGGTGTGGGTCCCTCTCAAAACTTGGATGTGGTGGGAATCACAAAGGCCTATACGACCCGAGTGGGTTCTGGCCCCTTCCCCACAGAGTGCACGGACGAAGTGGGCGAGGAGCTTCGAAAGAAGGGCCATGAGTTCGGAGCAACCACCGGTCGGGAGCGTCGCTGTGGATGGCTGGATTTGGTGGCGTTGAAGTATGCGATTCGTGTGAACGGAATCACTTCTTTGGCATTGATGAAATTGGATGTTTTGAGTGGGTTTGATGAGATCAAGGTGTGTACGGCTTACGAGCTGGACGGCCAAGAGATCACCGAATATCCGGTTTCTCCTGGGGAATTGGCTCGATGCAAGCCGAAGTATGTGACCCAAAAAGGCTGGAAAGAGGACCTCACTCAAGCGCGCAGTTTGAAAGATCTTCCCAGGTACGCCCAGGATTATGTCCAATTTTTAAGCTCTTCGTTGGCGACTCCCATTGATGTGATTTCAATTGGGCCTGGAAGAGACCAAACCCTTTGGATTCGGCCACTTTTTTCATAAAGTTCGCGTTCAAATGGTTGACTCTGCCGCCAGAATATTTAAAACATTGATCTCTTGCGTTTTCGAGCGTGAAGAAGTGATCCGCTAGCTCAGCTGGTAGAGCATCTCCCTTTTAAGGAGAGGGTCGATGGTTCGAGTCCATCGCGGATCACCAAACTTTTCCTCATTGAAAATTCAAATATGCGTCCCCTTCATCTAGGGGCCTAGGACACCTCCCTTTCACGGAGGAGACACGAGTTCAAATCTCGTAGGGGACGCCACTTTTCATTTACGATCTACACGGATCTTCCATGACAAAAGCTATTGAAAATTTGTTGAATGCACAGGCTCTTCACACTTAACTGTCGCACATTTAAAAAAGCTCAAAAGGCACAGGCATTTAGCAAGGTCCTTCGGTAATTTTTAAATCGCCTATATCCTCGAGCACCATCTAAATACACTTTATGTTGAATGCACAGAAGTATGCGATGAGCATTCGTCCTCAAAAAAATGGTTTTCCTGTTCTTGCCGAAGTTCTCAGACAGGCGGGAGTCCGAAGAAACCTGTGGGCTCTTCCATCCTGCCAAAGCATCTAGATCACTGAACTTGGATCCGTCGTTCAGCCCGGCACACCTCTTGTCACCAAACCTGCCGAAGTGCCTGCTTTTGACAAAAGTGGGTTCATTCAAGCCTTACGCAAAGATCAAGCCGGTGAAATTTCTTTTCCTGAATTGGTCCATTCCGGAGACATGGTTTACACTTTATACCGGAGACATCCTTTACACTTTTAGCAACCCAAAAGGATCCTCTACTGGTTCCACTCTTTTCGACT